>Ga0209831_1001404_pt1 | contig 22155 bp, 17 predicted proteins | sample Maine_Asex4_meta_FD_187451 | JGI IMG/M metagenome (GOLD analysis project Ga0209831, IMG submission 187451) | Marine algal microbial communities from Maine, USA - Maine_Asex4_metaG (SPAdes) (version 2) | ecosystem: Host-associated > Algae > Red algae > Unclassified | place: Maine, USA | collected... | reverse complement strand
CCCTCGTCTTGTAGGCGACGGGCCACGTCGTAGGCGTAGTCGTCGTGGGCTTCGGCCACTGGCAGTACTTGCACCTGTACCGGCGCCAACCAGACCGGAAACGCACCGGCATAGTGTTCGAGCAGCACGCCGAAGAAGCGCTCGACGCTTCCGAGCAGCGCCCGGTGAATCATGACCGGACGCTTGCGTTCGCCATCGCTGGCCACGTATTCGAGATCGAAACGCTCGGGGAGGTTGAAGTCGAGCTGGATGGTCGACAACTGCCAGGCGCGGCCGATGGCATCCTTGACATCGACATCGATCTTGGGACCGTAGAACGCGCCGCCACCGTCGTCGACGATGTAGTCGAGCCCGGCGGTATCGAGCGCGGCGCGCAGACCATCGGTTGCCATATCCCAGATCTCGTCGTCGCCAACGGCCTTCTCTTCGGGGCGGGTCGATAGCTTGGCCTGGAACTCCTCGAAACCAAAGGCCTTCAGCACCGACAGCACGAAGTCGAGCAGCGACGCCAGTTCGTCTTGCAGGTCTTCACGTGTGGTGAAGATGTGGCTGTCGTCTTGGGTGAACCCGCGAGCGCGCAACAAACCATGGATGGCGCCACTGAGCTCGTAGCGATAGACCGTGCCGAGTTCGAAGATGCGCATCGGCAGATCGCGGTAGCTGCGCTGCGACGAGTCATAGATCTTGACGTGGAACGGGCAGTTCATGGGTTTGGGGTAGTAGGTCGCCCCGTCGAGTTCCATCGGTGGGTACATGCCGTCGGCGTAGAAGTCCAGATGGCCACTGGTCTCCCACAGATTCGCCTTGGCGATATGCGGTGAGAACGCAAAGTCGTAGCCGCCGGTCTCGTGGCGGTCTCGGCTGTAGTCCTCGATGATTTTGCGCACCATTGCACCCTTGGGATGCCATACCGCCAAACCAGGACCGAGCTCGGATGGCCAAGAAACGAGATCGAGTTCGTTGGCCAGCTTGCGGTGATCTCGCTTGAGCGCCTCTTCGAGGTGATGAAGGTGTTGCTTCAAGAGCTTCTTGGTCGGCCACGCCGTGCCATAGATGCGCTGCAGCATCGGTTCGTTCTCACGACCGCGCCAATAGGCACCGGCAACCGACATGAGCTTGAAGTGCCCCAGGCGGCCCGTGCTGGGCGCATGTGGGCCGAGACAGAGATCGACGAAGTCATCGCTGTTGCGGTAGAAGCTCACCGTGCCGTCTGCGGCGACCTCGGTGGCCAACTCGGGATCTTCGGCTCCGGTGACGCGTTCTATCGTTTCGCGCTTGTATTTGTGATCGGCGAACATCTCGAGTGCTTCGGCCGCGCTGACCTCACCACGCACGAACGGCTGGTCGGCGGCAATGATTTCGCGCATCTTGGCGTCGATCCGCTCGAGATCACCGTCGGTGAACGTGGCGCCGTCGGGCAGCTCGAAGTCGTAGTAGAAACCGTCATCGATCGGAGGCCCGATCGCAAACGTGGCCCCCGGCCACATCTCGAGCACCGCCTGAGCCAGCACATGCGACGTAGAATGGCGCAGCGTCTCGACGCCCAGCTCAGACGAATCGGTGATGAGCGCCACGGTGGCGCCATTGGTGAGCACAGTGTTCAGATCACGTTCTTCACCATCGACGGTCGCGATGAGCGCAGCCTTGGCGAGACCCGGGCCGATATCGGCAGCCAGGTCATAGGCGGTGGCCCCTGCGGGAAGCTCTCGCTCGGACCCATCAGGAAGCTGAACAGAAATGCTCGACATAGCTGTCGAGTCTACCGTTTGCTCTGCTCAGCTCGGGGCGGCTTTTAGACGGCGTTCAGTAACTCGGTGGCAGTGCGGCGTTGCGACAATGGCTTGTCGGGCATGATGTCGTAGCGCTCGGTGAGGGTGATCGGATCCTGTCGAGCTTCGAGTTCGGCCTTGCTGGGCGCGTAACGATTGATGTACCTCTGGCCCGATAGATGCCGGATGCGGAACATGAGTGCATCGGTCATGGCTCGGAATGCCATTGGATCGGCAGCCGGATCGCCGTGCTCGCCGGGAAACAGCGGCTGGCCGAAACTGATTGTGGCCGAGTTGAAGAACTTGGGCAAGGGTGCGTCGGGCGGCTGAATGTCACGCATACCCACCATGCCGACAGGAATGATGGGCGCGCCGGTGCGATGCGACAGCCGGGCTACGCCGGTGTGACCCTTGTACAGGTGACCGGTGCGTGATCGGGTGCCCTCGGGATAGATGCCGAACAACTCGCCGCTATCGAGCAGGTCAGCCGCAGTGTCGAGCGCAGCCTGAGCGGCATCGCCTCCGCTGCGGTCGATGGGGATCATGCCGAGCGCAGGAAAGATGTGCTTGGTCTTCCAGTCATCGAGGTACTCGGCCTTGCCGACATAGCTGATGTTGCGGGGCAACACCGCTGGCACGATGAACGAATCGAGCACCGACGTGTGGTTGGTGGCGATGATCGCGGGACCCGGTGGCACGATGTCGATACCAACGATGGTCAGGTCGAACATGCGGCGGAAGACGGGTCCAACGGTCATGCGCACGGCAGACTGCAGCCGCCCTGCTCCCCGCGATTGTGATCCCTGCACACTGCCCACACTACTGCGAGCAGGATCTAGAAGAACACCCCGAGCAGCGCCGCCGCCTCGGACACGCCTCCGGTTTCGACGGCGGCGTCGGTCGCCGCTACTGCGGCTGGTGCATCGAGATCATTGTCGAGGGCCGCTCGCACCTCGTCGAGGCCGGCTGAACCCACGCCAGCGGCCTTCCACCGCTCGAGGCGCTCGGCTGCCTCGGGCATGAGCGTGTCATCCCAGGACCACTCGGTGCGATAGTGATGCTTGAGCACCGCCAACCGAATGGCGCCCGGTTCATATCCTTCGTCGAGCAGGTCATGCACGAAGACGAGATTGCCGAGCGACTTGCTCATCTTCTCGCCATCCATCCGCACCATGGCCTGATGCATCCAGTGCCTCACGAACGGTTCGCCAGAAGCCGCCTCGCTCTGAGCGGATTCGCATTCGTGATGAGGAAACACCAGGTCGCTGCCGCCACCGTGCAGGTCGATCGTGGGGCTTTCGAGCTCGCGCATGGCCAGTGCAGAACACTCGATATGCCAGCCCGGCCGCCCCGGACCCCACAACGAATCCCATGCCGGCTCGTCGGGAGCCGACGGTTGCCACAGGATGAAGTCGAGCGGATCACGTTTGTTCGGGTCGTCGGGATTGCCGCCGTGTTCGGCAGCCAGCTCGAGCATGCGTTCTCGGTCATAGCCACTCAGGCTGCCGAAACCGTCGAAGCTGGCCACGCTGAAATACACCGCTCCACCGGCCTGATAGGCATGGCCGTTGTCGAGCACCTGCCCGATGAGGCGCCGGATATCGGCCATGGCCGACGTGGCCCGGGGCGCGCTATATGGCTCGATGAGCCCGAGCGCCGTCATATCGCGGTCGAAAACGGCGATCTGGCTGGCAGCAAGATCCAAGTAGTGCACGCCGAGCTCACGGGCCTTGCGCAGGATGTCGTCGTCGACATCGGTGTAGTTGCGCACCACGCGGGTCTCGTGGCCGCGATCGCGCAGTCGACGCTGGAGTACGTCGTAGGTCAGGTAGGCGGTGGCATGTCCCAGGTGCGACGAGTCATAGGGCGTTATGCCGCACGTGTACATGGTGGCGATTGGTCCGGGCTCGAACGGAATCACCGCACGTGCCTTGGTGTCATAGAGCATCATCGACGACTGTTCGCTGCTGTCCACGACGGCAAGAGTACTGGTGAGCGACCCCGACAACCGACTTGGTATTGCAGAGTTCTCCTCATCGAACACCACCGGGAACAAGAGTGACCTCCACGCACTAGGTTGGTGGCCACTATGGGCATTCTTGATGGAAAACGGATCCTGGTGACAGGCGTCCTCACCGACTCGTCGATCGCTTTCGGGGTCGCAAAGACCGCCCAGCAAGAAGGCGCCGAGATCATCTTGACGGGCGCTGGCCGCGGGCTGAGCCTGACCAAGCGCACGGCGCGCAAGCTCGACAGCGAACCGCCCGTGCTCGAACTCGATGTCACCGACCCACAGCAGGTGCAGAATCTGAGCCAGACCCTGGCCGACGACTACGGCACCATCGATGGCGCCGTGCATGCAATCGGGTTCGCCCCCGAATCCTGTCTCGGTGGCGAGTTCATGGACGCACCGTGGGAAGACGTGTCGGTCGCCGTCCAGATCTCGGCCTACTCGCTCAAGACCGTCGCCGAGGTCGTGGTACCGCTCATGCCCAATGGCGGCTCGATCGTCGGGATGGACTTCGATGCCACGGTTGCCTGGCCTGCATACAACTGGATGGGCGTGGCCAAGGCGGCGTTCGAATCCACTTCTCGTTATCTGGCCAAGAACCTGGGAGCGCAAGGCATTCGGGTCAACTTGGTCTCGGCCGGACCCATACGCTCCATCGCCGCCAAGTCCATTCCCGGATTCAGCGAACTGGAGAATGCCTGGAGCGACCGTGCTCCGCTGGGTTGGGATCAGAACGACACCGAACCCGTGGCTCGCACCACGGTGGCCATGCTGAGCGACTTTTTTCCTGCGACCACGGGCGAGATCGTGCACGTCGACGGAGGATTTCACGCCACCGGCTTCTGACGCGGCTCGTCGCCTCGGAGTTGATGGATGAAGGCCGCATGATCTAGAAGCAAGCAGCCCGGACTGGACCGTAGGGATTCGTGTAGTTGCCGTACCCACCCGAGTGGATCTCGAAGTGCAGATGCGGGATGGGAGCGTTGCCGGTCATGCCGACGTAACCAATGACGGTGCCGGCGGTCACGTAGCCTGCGCCGACATTCTCGTATCTCGACAGATGGGTGTAGAAGTAGTAGTCACCGTTGTCGCCCTTGAGGTGTGCGGACATGCCTCCGACGCTGCTGTTGCGGTGCTCGATGGTTCCCGAGGCCGCGGCGAGCACGGGCGTACCTTGCGCTGCTATCAGGTCGTTTGCCCGGTGAACGCCGCCGACCGCTCGCGGTGCGCTGAAGTCGTCGGTATGCGTAAACGGTCCGGACAGGGGGCACACGATGCCACCACAGGGGGCACACGATGCCACCACCCGTCGGCAGCGGCGTGCTCGGCAGGGGCTCACTGGGTTGGGGCTCACTGGGTTGGGGCTCACTGGGCTGGGGCTCACTGGGCTGGGGCTCACTGGGCTGGGGATTGGGCACTGTCGGCTCCGGCTCGGGCGTCGACTGCGCATCCGGGAACGACTCACTGGGCTGGGGCTCACTGGGCTGGGGCTCACTGGGCTGGGCCTCACTGGGCTGGGGATTGGGCACCGTCGGCTCCGGCTCCGGCTCCGGCGTGGGCTCAGCGGTAGGCGAAGCGGTGGGCGTGGGGGTCGAGGTGGGCGCCGGCGTTGGGGCTTGACGGGCCAACTCGGCAGCAGCTGCGGCAGCCGCTTGGGCGCGTTCGCGTTCCTCGGCGATGCGCGCCTGCTGGGCGGCATCTGCCTGGCGTTGTGCTTCGGCCTCTTCGAGTTCGGCCAGGGCGATTTCGAGTTCGGCCAGTTCGCCCCCGACTGCCTGGCGTAGACGCGTCAGCCGTTCGAGCTCATCGGTGATCGAGGCCTGAGTCGCTTCGACCTCGACCAACCCAATCGCCTGCTCCTCTTGCTGCGCCTCTAGTTCCGAGCGGAGCCGATCGGAATCGGCTGCCAGCACCATCAGTTGATCGATCGCTTCGTTGTCCGCGCCAACGACCAGCCGTGCAAGAGCCTCGGCCGCAGCTTGATCAGCCACGTTCTCATGACTCCGCACATCGAGATCGTCCACCTGGCTCATGTATTGGTCGAGCGCGATCACCTTGACCTGGTCTCGCAAACCACTCATGTCCGACTCGAGCTGCGCGGCTGCTTCCTCGGTGGCGACCACGTCGAGACTGAGCTTTTGCAGTCCACTTTCCACCTGCCAGTACTCGCCTGCCAGCTCGTTACCCCGCTGCTGCGTCGATTCGAGATCGGCGAGAAAAGATTCCAGGCGTTCCGTTGCCGCCGCCACCTCGTCGCGTGCTCGGTCGAGTTCGGTCTGCGCATCGACCGGCACATTGAACAGCAAGCTCACGGCCACCACAGCCAACACAAGCCGCACACGCATCACACCAGAGTACATGGCCGATCCGCCGTGCCGGTCGCGGTGGCACGACAAGAGAAACAGAACGGCTTCGTTCAAGTTCTAGACTCTGCTTCTCTTGAGCACCGTTCTCGCCATCATTGCCGTCATCGGCCTCATCGGCGCCAATGCGTTCTTCGTCGCCGACGAGTTTGCCCTGGTTGCTGTCGACCGCGCGCAGGTATCTGTTCGAGCCACCGAGAACGAAAAACCGTGGCCCACGGTGCAGCGGCTGCTCTCCGAACTCTCGTTTCATCTCTCTGCGGCCCAGGTCGGCATCACGATCTCGTCGCTGGTGTTCGGGTTCTTGGCCGCGCCCGTCGGGCGTCGATTGCTGGACCCGATCATCGACCCGCTCTTCGGCCAAGACACCGCGGGCTGGCTCACGGTTCCGATTGCTTTTGCTCTCGCCAACATTCTGCAGGTGGTACTGGGCGAGGTCGTCCCCAAGACACTGGCGATCGCAGAGCCGATTCGGGTCCTCAAGGTGCTGGCTCGAGGCATTGCCGTATGGGGTTTCATCGTGCGCCCGGTGGTCAAGGTGGTGAACAACATGGCCGATGCCATCGTGAAAAAGATGGGTATGGAACCCAGCGAAGAGCTGCACGGCATCGCCTCGATGAGCGAACTCGAGTTCGTCATCCGAGCGTCGGGCGAGAAGGGCACGCTGGACCCCGAAGATGTCACGCGCCTCACACGGACCATTCGCTTCGGCGAGAAATCTGCAGGCGACATCCTGGTGCCACGAGTCGATCTGGCCGTCGTGGAGAGCGACGACACATTGGCCGACGTCTGCACGTTGGCGACCAGTACCGGTCACTCACGATTTCCGGTGATCGGCGACGACACCGACGACATCTTGGGCGTGGTTCACGTCAAGTCTGCGCTCGGCGTTTCGCCTGCCGACCGTTCGGCCGCCAACGTCGGCGCGCACATGAGCGACGCGTTCGTCGTGCCCGAGGCACGCGAACTCGATTCGCTACTCGATGAGATGTACAGCGACGATCACCACCTGGCGTTCGTGCTCGACGAACACGGTGGCCTCGCAGGAATCGTGACAATCGAAGACATCGTCGAAGAAATCGTGGGGGAGATCGACGACGAGCACGACCGCAAGACGATCGAAGACGTGCAGCAGGTCGGCGACGGCCAGTTCATGCTGGCCGGCGCCATGCATCCCGACGAACTCGAAGAGGCAACCGGGATGGCGCTTCCCGAAGGTGACTACGAAACCGTCGCCGGGTTTGCCCTGGATCAGCTCCAACGTATTCCCGCACCAGGCGACGAATTCGACTGGGAATCCTGGTCGTTCGAGATCATCGAGATGGACCGGTGGCGGATCGCAAAGATACGTGCAACCGCTGCGCCAGCCCCGATGAACGGGGAAGAACAATGAGTACCAGCGTTGCGCTCATGATCGCGCTGCTGCTGTTGCTCGCCAATGGCTTCTTTGTGGCGGTCGAGTTCGGCCTCATCGCCACCCAGCGGGCCCAGCTCGAAGACAAGGCCAACGAAGGCAACAAGCGGGCGCGCATTGCGTTGGCCGCCATCACCGATCTGAACACGCAGATCGCCGGTGCCCAGCTCGGCATCACCATGTGTTCGATTGCGTTGGGCCTCGTTGCCGAACCCTCGGTCGCAAAACTGCTCGAGAACACGGTTTTCAGCGGCCTCGGTGAAGGTGCCCGACACACCGTCGGGCTCATAGTTGCCCTGTCGTTCGTCACGTTTCTTCACATCTTGATCGGCGAGATGGTCCCCAAGAACATCGCGTTGGCCGACGCGCCCCGTACGTCCATGTGGCTGGCACCGATCCACGCTGCTTTCGTGCGATTTGCTCGTCCCCTGGTCTGGCTTCTCAACGCGCTGGCCAATCTTGTTCTTCGCGGACTGGGCGTGATCGCACTCGACGAGCGCGCCTCTGCCAAGACACCCGAGGAACTCGGCAAACTGCTCGAAGAAGCACGCGACGGCCAGATTCTCGACGGCTACGATTTCACGCTGCTCTCGAACACCCTCGAATTGGGCGGGGCATCGATCGAAAATGCGGTCGTTCCGTTGGCGCTGGTCGCAACCGCGCCCGCCGGTGCATCGGTCGCCGAGATCGAACAAGCCATGGCCGCCAGCGGCCACAGCCGCCTGGCCCTCGCCAGTGACAAGGGCGAGCTGATCGGCTGGGTCCACGCCAAGGACCTGTTGGCGGTCGATGCCAAGATCTGGTCCGAGCCACTCCCCACTCACCGCAAACGACGATTGCTCCCGGTGGACCACCGCATGGCCGTCGAAGATGCCCTCGAGATGTTGCAGACGAATCGCCAGCACTTCGCCCTGGCCACGGCCAACGGTAAGGCCATCGGCATCATCACCCTCGAGGACGTGCTCGAAGTCCTGGTTTCGGGTCTGGCAGGCGCCCAGGACTCATTGCCCGAACCCACGAGTCACCGGTAGCGCGCATAGCTGACCCGCACCAGCTCAGGACTCGCTGGCGTCGATCACCAGCAACAGCACACCCTGGCCGATCGCGAGTTCTTGGGTGGAGGCGACGGCAACATTGCTCACCCCCCGAGTTGTTCCCGGCGCCAATACTGCATCCTGCAATGGCCAGCGCATGCCGCGGGTGGTCACGCCGTGCGCCGAACCATGCCAGGGAATCACCGACATCGTGGTGCCTGGCTCGTAGTGCACGACCGCCCGGTCGTGCACTATATGGAGATCGCGCAGACCGTCGGTAGCGCGCACCTGCATCGCTCGCCACCGCTGCGATGCCAGCAATGAAATCGTCGCCAACTCGTGATCCAGCCGGCCGCCGAATCCGGCAACCACGGTGAGTGATCCTGCACCGGCGTCGAGCGCCGTGGAAACGGCAAGTTCGAGATCGGTGGCGTCTTTGTCGACCGGAAAGGCACGAAACTCGACCCCGTTCTCGCGTGCCCGGTGCAGAAGATCCGCGGCGGTCGAGTCCAGATCGCCGATCACCATCGTCGGCCACACACCCAGATCAGCGCAGTGGCGCAATCCTCCGTCGACCGCAACCAGTTGATCGGCGTCACGAAGTAGCTGAGTGAGTTCGCTTGCGTGACCGCTCGGCAGCTCGCCATTCACCACCAGAACCCAATGCTCTGTGTTGGCATGCGTCATGTATCAGTTGAGCGGTTCGCCGAGTTTCGTGGCCAGATCTGCGAGCTGGCGTTGAAGCGTGGCGACCTGGTTCTCGAGCTCATCGATTCTGATGACGACTGCGGAATCGTTGGCCTTTGCCGGTGGAACAGCCACAGCACGTCGCTCGTCGGCAACCGGGTGATCCACCGTGTTCTCGTCTGTGGCCCCGTGATCGTCGACCCCGGGGGCGCTCAGTAGATGGCGCCACCGGTTTTCTTTGTGACCAGGCTGGCGGGCGAGTTGGACCACCAGAGGAGTCGGCCGCGCTGCCATGGCGACAAGACAGGACTCGACTGCATCGAGATCGTCGAATCCAACATCGTGCCGCTCGGTACGGAGCCGAAGTTCCCCGATGGTCTGTGGTCCCCGCAACAGCAGAACCGAGATCAGAACCACCTCGCGTGCCGACAGCGACAATACTTCGTCGAGTGTCTGGCGGTGCTTGGTCGATCGAGCTCCCGGGGAATGCACACGTCGAACCAGGTTGCGTTGACGAAGTTCCATGAGCGCGCTGTCGATGAGTACTGCCGAATAGTCCACCACCGGGTCACGATTCGTCTTCTGGTTGCTCGCGCTCACCAGCGAATTTGTGGTCATCGGGTAGACGTCTGGGGTGAGATACGACTTCTCGATCAACGACCCCAGAACACGACTCTCGGTGGCTGTCAGCTCGACCGTGGGGGTCGCTGCCGGCCCGGCGTCGGCTGCGGTTGGCGCGTCATCGTTGCCGCCGCTGTCGGCCCAAACTGCTGACGCTCGATTGCCGCCGGGTGCCGACGACGAAGAGATGAGACCCTGCCGGGGTTCGGTGCTCGGATCAAGCTTGCGGTCGTGTTCGTATTCGCCGCCGCTGGTGAGGTCGCTCATGGCTCTACCTTGCCACCTATCCACTCATCGGCGCGCGATCGTCCAGGCAAACTCGCGACCGGGCTTTGCGGGAAGCCCCCCAGCGGACTCACACGCGATCGATGGCACGGTGCGGTCGACCCGAACATCGACTTGCCAGGTGAGCTCACCAACGGTGACCTCGAACCGGTGGTCCGGCTGGTCGTCGCCTGCGTCCAGCGCCTGGACCGATGCCGGAACGGTTGCCAGGTCGGGGCGCTCGGAGCGAACTGCATTCTCGGCGACCTGGGCCGGGCCCACCTTTGCTCCCCACCAGCCCCGAGCACGGTACACATGATCGTGCGCAGTGGTCGTTGCGGTCGCAACTCGATCAACGAGATCGAGGTCGGCGAAAGCCCACATACGCCCGGTCGGCAAGGCCAGAAGCGTAGGTGCAAACCGATGCCCACCGGTATGGCTGACTCGTCGCACGACATAGTCGCTGCGTGACGCCTGGATCTCGTCGGCCAAGGCCACACCGCTCTCCCCGCAGCACACATCATGGCTGCCCTGGGTGCACACCAGGAAGGTGGGCGGAACAACGTGGGGCGTTGTCCCCCGGTCGATACCCATGACCGCAATGTCGTCGAGCAGACCCACGGCACAGTCGGCGATCGCGGTGATCAGCGGCAGCAAGAGGTGCGTGTCGCCGAGGTGCCAACGGCGAGTCGTCACGGCGGCTTCTGAACGTTCATACACTTCGACGGCGATGTCGTCGGTGGTTGGTTCCATGGCGAACAGCCGGGTTACGACTTCGGACACGTTCACCATCGGCGCCAGCGGGAAGAGCATTGCATGGTTCAGCGCTGGCTTGGGCCAGGGAAGAGGCACCGCCACCAAGATCACCCGCTCGAGAAACAAGCCGGAGCCGGGTGCGAGAAGATCGATCGAACGAGCAAACTCGCTGCACCGAGGTGCTTCGGTGCTCACCGGCATCAGGTCAAGGGCCACGCTCAAACCCTATACACCCAACACCGCCATCCACCTGCGATGATGACCGATACGAATTTACCGGTGGAGAAGTGTGTGCGCGTTGCCGCAGCCCTCGAACAGTGGGCAGCTGAACATAGTGATCAACTGAGCCCAGCGACTCTCGAAGAAGTCGACACGATCGCCAAAACGATTCGCGAGTCATCGCTCGGCCATCACCTGATCGGCGATATTGGTCACGGATTCAGCCGTGACATCGGTGAACTCTTCGACGCCGAACGGGCCGATCGGGCGCGCACCCTGATCGATGTAGTGGCTGCGTCGCTGCCCAAACAACCCCCGCCTGCTACTCCCCCGCCTGCTATTCCCTCAGCGATAGCACCCCCACCTCCCGACCTCGAGCCACCCGTCACGCCAGCAGATACGCGGCGCCCGCGATTCGTCGACGACCCGCCCTCCCGCACGCAGGACCAGGTCGCCGCCCCCGCATTTCTTCGCAGCGACATGGTCGACGAAGAAGACGACATGCGGCTGTACGGCCCAAAGCGGCGATGGCGAACAATTGTTGGCGTGTTGCTGGCCCTGACGCTGCTAGCCGGGGCAGCCATCGCAGGCTGGTGGTGGTTCACCCAGCGCAGCAACGACGTCGACACGACCGTCACCGAGGAACCCGTCGCCGAAGTCACCGCTGCGCCGACCGACAATGCGGCTGAAACCCAACCCAGCCTGGCACCAACAGTTGTGCCCACGGCCACGCCGGAACCCGCGCCGGACACGCCCGCGTTCTGGGCGGACACCGGACCTATCCTGAACTCCGGCTCGGCTGCGATTTCGGCGTCGACGTACTCGGTGAGTCCATCGAATCGAGCGGTTCTGACCGGCCACACAGCCGCCATCACCGGGCTCGCCATCTCCAACGACGGTCGAGTCCTGACATCGGGAGCAGATCGCAGGCTCGTCGACTGGGGCGCCGACGTCACGTTGGCAAACCCCGATGTCCTCACCGTGCCGTCGCCACTCACCGTGTTGGAACGAACAGCAGATCAGCGGCTCATCCTGGGCGATTCGACCGGCAACGTGACCATCATCGACTTGGTCGACACCGCCGAGCCCATCGTGATCGACTTGTTCGGCGTTGCGATCGCCGCCGCCGCCGAGTTGATCGACGGACGCATCGCAGTCGCCTCCGCGGACGGCAATGTCGACGTCTTCGACATCGACACCCCCGACCAACGCGTCACTCTGCCCCATAGCGCCGAGGTAACCGCAGTTGCGGCGATGGATGATGGCGGCGTCGCCACCGCCGCCATCGATGGCGTCGTCCGCATCTGGGCAGCCGATGGCAGCGGTTCGCCACTTCTCATCGAGACGCTGAATTCACCCGCCACGGCACTGATCCAGCTGTCCAACAACAGCCTGGCCTTCGCTTCGGTCGACGGAAACTTGCATGTGGTGCCGCTGCCCGCTGCTGCGCCTCTCGACGTCATCGAGTTCGAAGGCCACTTCGGCGCCATACGAGCCCTGTTCGAAGTCACCATGTCCGATGGCACAGTGGCGCTTGCCTCCGGTGGCGACGACACCACCATCCGCCTGTGGGACCTTGCTACCCAGGCTCAGATGCGAGTGCTCGAGGGCCACGGTGACATCATCAGCGCAATCGACGCGCTGCCCGATGGCCGCTTGGTGACCACCAGCGGCGATGGCACCGGTCGGGTATGGGATCTTTCGGTGGCACCGAGTCGCGCCGTCATCCCCCCTCACGAGCTCAACCTCTCTGCCATCCATGCCTGGAACAACGACCAGATCGTGACCGGGAGCATCGACGGAACGGTGGTGCTCGACAGCACGGCGGTCGACTCCGAGCCCCTCACCCTCACGAGACACACCGCCACGATCGTTGGCATCGATGTGCTCGACAACGGCAACATCGTCTCCCTCGACGCATCGAGCTTGTTGCGAATAAGTCAACCATCGGGCGACCCGAGCCGACTGGTCGAAATCGGGTTGACGCCGGGTGCAACCTCTCTCGACGTCGCCGAATCGCTGGGTATCGTCACCGGCCATGCCGACGGCACGGTCCGGCTACACGACTTCAGCGAAGAAGTCGCCGCAGTCGACGCCCACCAGAGTGGTGTCAACGACGTGACGATTCTGAGCAATGGCCTGGTCGCCTCGGCCGGCCAGGACATGACCGTGCGCATCACCGACTTCGCGAATCCCGATCAGCTTCAGTCGTTCGAGCTGCACACGGCGCCGGTCGACGTAGTGATCGAAATGCCCGATGGGCGCATTGCGTCGGCGGGGAGCGACGGCATCTACCTTCACTCCGTCGACGGGTCGGCCCAGGACAGCGTCCGATTGAATGGGCAACGGTCTCGAACGCTCTCGCTGGTCGCACTGCCCGGGGACCGCCTGCTGTCGACCGGTGAAGATGGCCGTGTCCGATTGTGGAATCTGACACAGCCCGAGTCCGAGCCGATCACGCTGATCGACATCCCCGGTGTCGTGAACCCCTACCTCATTCAGGCCGACAACGGCCTTTTTGTCGCCGGTGCCGCCCGTGGTTATGTGGTATTTACACTGAGCTAGCCATCTGCCGAAGGAATTTCCATGTCTGCTCCGCTGATCGTGCTGTCTGGGCCACCCGGGTCGGGCAAGACAACCGTTGCTGCCCTGTTGGCCAAGGAGTTCGCCCGCAGCACCCATGTCGTGGGCGATCATTTCTTTCGCTACATCGTGGGCGGTTGGCAGGACCCATCGACCTCGCAGTCTCATGAACAGAATCAGATCGTCGTCGACATCACCACCCAAGCTGCGTGCAGCTACGCCGAAGCGGGATACACCACGATTCTCGACGGCATCTTCGGACCCTGGTTTCTCGAACGCATGCACGCCATCATCGGCGATCGCGAAACGCACTACGTCGTGTTACGCGCCGATCTTTCGACGAGTATCGACCGAGCGGTGAATCGCTCCGAGACCCCTGCATCCGAAGCCATGGTGCGAACGATGCATGGGCACTTCGACCAGCTCGGACAATACGAGCCCCATGTGGTCGACACCACCACGCCCACACCGGCCCAGGTGACAGCCGACGTTCTGCAAATGATCACGACCGAGGCTTGCCGATTAACGTCCCCGCAGTGACATCTCCGACCATGGATCAGCTCGATTCCCGTCGCAGCTGGCTCATGGCGGCGGCCGCTGCGCTGTCGATGTTCACCGTTTTCGGCGTCGGCTACAGCTTCGGCGCATTTTTCGAGTCGATCACCACCGAGTTCGAGTCGGGCAGTGGCGCTACTGCGGTGGTGTTCGGGATCACCATCAGTCTGAGCTTCCTGTTGGGCCCGTTCACGGGCGCGCTGGCCGACCGGGTTGGACCCAGACCAGTTGCATTGCTGGCTGCGGTATCGCTGGCTTTCGGCCTGATCGGCACCACCGTGGTGCCGTCGATCTGGCTGGCCTATGTCTGCTACGGACTGTTCGTTGGTCTGGCCATTGCCTGTGGTTATGTGCCCATGGTGGCCGTGGTCGGCAGCTGGTTCCAGGAGCAGCGAGCGCTTGCACTCGGTGCCTCGGTTGCCGGTATCGGCCTGGGCACCCTGGTGGCGTCGCCGGTCGCCGCCGCGTTGATCAACGCAACCAGTTGGCGCACCGCCTTTGTCGTGTTTGCGATTGTCGGCGGTGGCTCACTACTACTCGTTGCGCTCGTGATCACGCCCGGGCCTGCCTACGAACCGGCGCCGAAGCGTCAACCGCTGGGCGAACTCTGGCAAGTCGACGATTTCCGCCTGCTCTACCTCGCCCTGATCGCCACCTCGTTCGGGTTGTTCGTACCCGTCGTCTTCATCACCCCCTACGCCGAAGACCAGGGCCACTCGAGCTTCGCCGCGGCGTTACTCGTGGGGCTGATCGGCGGGGCCAGCATCGTTGGTCGCTTGGCGATCGGGAGCATCGCCAACCGCTATGGGGCCGCCCGCCTTTTTCGGATCTGTTTCCTGGCGATGTCGCTGAGCCAACTGATCTGGTTGTTCTCCGGCGGCGCCTACCCGGCGCTGGTGATCTTTGCCCTCATATTCGGGACCGGCTACGGCGGCTTCATTGCCTTGAGCCCGGTGGTCGCCGCAGCCCGCTTCGGTATGAAGGGTTTGGGCGGCATTCTGGGCACCTGGTACAGCGCAGCCGCCTTTGGTTCATTCGGCGGGCCGCCCCTTGCGGGATGGCTCATCGACAGCTTCGATTATGTTGCCGCCATCTTGTTCGCTGCGGCTGCCGCGCTTGTTGGTTGGGCGCTGCTGTTGCCGCTCGCCGAGGGTGAAGAAAAAGCCTGACCAAAGACCCCCACAACGACGCAAAGCGACCTAAGTTGTCCCGTTCCGATGGAGACGACTCGCACCCCCGAAGCACAAGCTGCCCGCCAGCCCGCCGCCAAGCAGCAGAGTGTCATTCTGCGCTCGTGGCAACAGCAGGCGCTTCGTGCATTCATTGCCAACGAGGCATCGTCGTTTCTCACCGTCGCGTGTCCGGGTGCCGGCAAGACGTCGTTCGCGTTGGTTGCTGCTCGCCAGTGGTGTGCCGGACAAGCTCGGCCGTTCGTGGTGGTCGTGCCCACGCAGCACCTCAAGAAACAATGGGCCGACGCTGCCCTGAAGTTCGGCTTCCATCTCGATCCGGCATGGTCGGCCAGCAACGGTGCGCCAGCTGTCGACATGCATGGTGTGGTCGTGACCTATGCCCAAGCGGCATCGTCGGCAGCCGAATTGGCCGCGTACTGCCGAGACGGCATCGTGGTGCTCGACGAAGTACACCACGCAGCCAGTGAGCGCAGCTGGGGCGATGGCGTCGAGCGAGCCTTTGCCGGAGCAGGCACTCGCCTACTACTGAGCGGCACGCCGTTTCGCACCGACGACAGCCCTATCCCGTTCGTGCGGTATTCATGGGGCGACTATGGCGACGCCGAGGCCGATTACGAGTACGGCTACGGCGAAGCACTCAAGGACGGCGGCGTGGTGCGCCCCGTGTACTTCCCCCGCTTCGACGGTCACATGGAATGGATCAACACCGAGGGCACGCTGATCGAGGCCACCTTCGAAGACGAGATCGCCAGCAACGAGTGGGGCGCTCGCCTCCGCACGGCATTGAGCCCAGACGGCGAATGGATTCGCGCGGTGCTCGATCAAGCGCACCGCAAACTCACCACCATTCGCGAGACCCACGCCAATGCGGGTGGGCTGATCATCGCCACCGATCATGAGCACGCACGCTCGATCTGCGACCTGCTCGAACGTCGCCATGGCGTGACCGCCCGTATTGCGCTGTCCGATGATCCCCGGGCAAGCGACGTCATCGACGCGTTCGCCACGAGCGACGATCAATGGGTGGTGGCGGTACGCATGATCAGCGAAGGGGTCGATATCCCCCGGCTCCGGGTAGCAGTGTTTGCCACCACCACCACGACGGCCATGTTCTTTCGCCAAGCCGTCGGGCGTATTGCGCGCTGGACCACCGGCATCCGAGATCAAAAGGCGTACATGTATCTGCCCGACGATCTTCGTTTGCGGTCCCATGCGGTGAACATCGCCGAGCAGCGCCGCCACAGCATCGAACTGCGCAAGGAACGCGCCGGAGACGAAGGCTTCGACGAAGTCGCCCAAGATCGCGGCGGCGACGAGCAGATGTCGCTGTTCGAGGCCTTGTCGTCCACCGCGATCGACGCCGAGTCCACCACGCCAGCCGATGGCATCGACCCCGACGAGAAAATGGTGGTGCTGCCCGACGATCTCGAAGGCTTTCCCGTTGACCTGCCGCCCCCTCCCCCGCTACCCGGGCGTGAGCAGGTTCACGTCAGCGATCCATGGGGGGCCCCGGTCGTGGCCGAGGAAACCGGCAAGTCACGAGCTCAGATAAAGAGCGACCTGCGCGACAAGAACTCGGACCGAGTCCGAGAGATCGTCGGCCGAACCGGGTTGGGCTACCCCGAGGTCAATATGCGCTTGAACAGAGAGTCGGGTGTCGACCGGATCAACCAGGCCACGATCTCGGCGCTGACGCGCCGCTTGGCCGTAGCTGACCGTTGGATCGAAACCGTACGCCCGGGTTGACGCCGCGATGCGTCAACCCGAGCATCGGCTGACTCTAGAAACCGATGTCTTCGAGTGAGATATTGCACTCGCTGACACTGGCGAACAGCGACTCACCCATGGCTGCATCCGCGGCTTCACCAATGCGGGCTGCATCGGCGCTGTTCATGAACTGCGCTGCCAATGAGTCGCGCATGGCGTCGCCGTCGATGTTGTCGAGCAGACATGTGGCAGCATCTTCGCTGATGCCTTCTCCGACGATGGCGTCGACCATGAAGTCGTCGAGGCCGCAATCGAGCATGCCCTCGGCCATCGATCGAGCGTCGTCGACCGGCAGTTCGACATCGTCGGGTTCTTGGCCGTCATTGATGGTGTCGACGGTCAGTCCATACTCTTCTTCCATCGCGGCGGCTCCGCCGAGACCGTTCACCGTGGCGGCGGACATGCATTCGACATCCACTCCCGGTGGCACGTCTCCGTCTGCGCTGATCTGTGCGGCGACGGCGTCGATCAGCGCTTGATCATCGGAGTCGTCGCCACCGCCGCATGCGCCGGCAAGCAGCGCCAGCGCCAGTAGCGCTCCGAAGATGGTCGTGTACTTGCTTTTCATGGTGATCCGCCTTGGCAGTTCGGGGTACGACATCGTCGTGACAACGCACCAAATTGACAAGGCCAAGATAGAGGATCGACGTTCGATTGCTGACGATGTGGGGCGCGGTCCCTAATCACCGTAATCGTTCTGCGTCTCGTCTATTTCGGGGGCTTGACCAGCTCCGTGTTTAACGTTTCTGAGACATATGTCACGAGATGTGTTACATATCTCTAGGAAAATGTGCGCGACTTTTCACTTCTGTGATGCGTCTACAGCTCGGGGAGAAGCTCGATCGATGTCTGACCACGTGTTGCGCTAACCCCACATCCATCAGTGAAAGAAGGATTATGGCAACGCCCACAGGTTCTGGCGGCGATGCGGACGAGACCGCTCGTTCGGCTCGTCGCTCAAGGAAAGGCCTGGCAGGCACTACATCTGCCGCAGCCGGCGCGATGGCCGACCGAGGTAAAGGTATTGCTGGAAAATCTGCCACTGCAGTAGGTGCCACCGGCGCCGCGACCGGCGCTGGTCTCGCAGCGTCGTCGGGTAAGGGAGGCTGGAAAGCCTTTGTCCCTCCCAATGCTCGAGGGAAGTTCCCGTGGAAGTGGCGATGGCTCGGCGTGCCGTTGCTATGTGCGGCCTGCATTGGTGCCGGCATATGGGCATGGACTCACATGGAGGACCAACTCGGTGAACGAGCACTCGTGCACCTGGCGTGCGAAGGGGTCGACATACCCGAGGACCAGCTCGACTGGAGCTATCGCAGCGTGACCGTGAGTGGCGACGTCAATGGCGAGTTGCCTGCAGGTGTCACCGCTGATCAGGTCGAGCGCATCATCGATGACGGCTCCGATAACACCGAGTGTCTCGCGGACTCGGGCATCGATGCCAGCAACGACCCCGGCGTCTACAACGTGAACGTGGCAGCAGCTGCCGGGGCCGCCCTGGCCGCCATCCCCGATACTCCGGATCCAACAACGGTTCCCACTGTCGAGCCGACGGCTGTTCCCACTGCCGAACCAACGGCCACGCCAGAGCCGGAACCAACCGCGACACCGGAGCCCGAACCAACCGCGACGCCCGAGCCGGTGCCCGACGCTGAGCTCGATGCAACCGCGTCGTTCGATGGTCAGATCATCACCCTGGCCGGCCTGGTCGGAAGCGAAGCCCAACGAGACCAATTGGTTGCTGCTGCCGTGGCGGCTGTTGGTGCCGACAACGTGATCGATGAACTCACCGTCGACCCGGGTGATCCCACCAACGGCAGCGCTGCTCGCGTCGACGACTTGACGTCGCTCATTGCGAACTACGGAAGCGCAAACGTTGTCTCCGGCTCCGCCTCGATATCCGAGGATGCCACCACCTACGAATTCACCGCTCCCAGCGACGAAGCGCGAGATGCGCTGGCGCTGCCGGGTGAAGGAACCGTCAGCGTGCCCGAGGCCGCCACTCCAGCTTTCACCGGCTGACCATCATCGCAGTCCCATTCCACCAACCGCTCATCGCTCACCGCTCCGTCTGAAAGGACAAACTCACCCATGTGGTACTTCCTCCGAGAATTCAAGATCCCCTTCATCATCGCCGCATTGCTCGGCCTCTTCCTTGGCTGGCTGCTGTGGCGCTGGCGTCGACGGAAGGTCGACGTCGCCAACTACGACCGGCTGGTCAAGGCCGAGTCCGGCTACAAGAGCGAGATCAGCTCGCTGACGTCGCGACATGGCCAACTGGAAGCCGACCTGGCCGAACGAGACGGCCGCATCGGCTCCCTCCAGAGCGAGACGACGAGACTGGCGGCGTTCCAAACGAACTTCGACGACTCCGAGCAGGCTCGTGCCCAGCTACAGGCCAACTTCGATGCATCCGAAAAAGCTCGGGGCCAGTTGCAGACCAACCTCGACACATCCGAGCAAGCCCGTGCCCAGCTACAGGCCAACTTGGATACTTCCGAACAAGCCCGTGCCCAATTGCAGACCAACTTGGATGCTTCCGAACAAGCACGTACCCAGCTGCAGAGCGACGTCGACGCGGCTGCTGGTGAGCAGCAGCAGTTGCGCCAGTCACTTGTGGCAGCTCAGGGTGCTTCGCTCGACGAAGACACCGCCAAGATCGGGACGCTCGAAGCCAGTTTGGCTGCCGCAGCGGCCGGTGTTGCTGCGGGCAAGCTGAGTCAGGGCAAGCTCGAGAAGGAAAGCGAGTCGTTGAATGCCGAGTTGGCTTCGACGAAATCTCGGTTGGCCGATCTCGAAGGTCGACTCAAGGACGCCGAGGCCGAACGAGCCGAACTGCAGGCGACCACCGCTGCTGGCGCCGAAGCGCAAGAACTCACTCAGGTACTGCGCAACCAGCTCGGGACCGCCAACGATCGGGTTGCGACCCTCGAAGGTCAACTCGGAACCGCCGCGGATCGAACCACTGAACTCGAAGGTGCAGTTGCATCAGCACAATCCGACGTCGATGCCCGACAGACCCGCATCGCCGAACTCGAAGCCGAACTCGGCTCCACCGGCAGCCGCATCGGCGAACTGGAAGGTGCAGTGGCATCAGCACAATCCGACGCCGACGCCCGACAGAACCGCATCGCCGAACTCGAAGGTGCAGTGGCATCAGACGCCCGACAGACCCGCATCGCCGAACTCGAAGCCGAACTCGGGTCCACCGGCAGCCGCATCGCCGAACTCGAAGCCGAACTCGCCTCGGCGAGGTCCGACGCCGACGCCCGACAGAACCGCATCGCCGAACTCGAAACCGAACTCGGCTCTACCAGCAGCCGCATCGCCGAACTCGAAACCGAACTCGGCTCCACCGGCAGCCGCATCGCCGAACTCGAAGCCGAACTCGGCTCCACCGGCAGCCGCATCGCCGAACTCGAAGCCGAACTCGCCTCGGCGAGGTCCGATGGCGCTTCGCAGGTGCAGTCGCTGCAGTCGCAACTCGACGAGGCAGGCAGCGTCAAGGCCGACCTGGCATCTGCACAATCGGACCTGACCGCTCGTCAGGCCCGAATTGCCGACCTCGAGGGTGAACTGAGCGCCGCAGAGGATCGCAAGGTTCGACTCGAGCAGGCAGTCGAAGCCGCCAACTCCGACAACGCCGCCCGGGAACAAGCCCTGCAGGCCGAGCTCGAAGTGGCCAACAACCGTGCCGCACAGCTCGATCAAGCAGCAGCAGCCGCCAACTCCGACAACGCCGCCAAGATCAAGGCCCTGCAAGACCAGCTGGACGCGGCCAACAACCGTGCCGCACAGCTCGATCAAGCAGCAGCAGCCGCCAACTCCGACAATGCCGCGAGACTGCAAGCGCTCGAGGCCGAGCTGGAAGCGACCAAGACTCGCACTGCTCGCCTGGAACAGGAAGCGGGAACCGCCAACGCGAATCACGCAGCGAAGGTGCAAGCACTTCAGACCGAACTCGACGCAGCAAGTCGACGTCGCACTGCTGCCGAAGCTCAGGTCAGCAGCCTGACCAGCCAGATCGAGCGCGACGGTTCAAAGGACCGTCTCGCTGCGGTCGAGGCAGCCCTTGCGGCCAGCCAGGCCCGAGCACGCGGTTTCGGCGACGAGTCCGCACAGCGGGCTGCTCGCATTCGCGAACTCGAAGCCGAATTGGCCAAGGCCAAGGCAGTTCCGGCGCCAGCGCCGGCACCCAAGCCGGCACCAAAGCCGGCTGCGTCGGCTCCAGTCACCACGTTGGCTGGACTGTCTTCGGGCGGTTGGCAACAGGGCACGACCAAGCTGGGAACCCCTGGCGCAAACCACTCCGATGACCTGAAAGAGATCAGCGGCATCGGGCCCAAGATGGAGGAACTGCTGAACAGCTTCGGCATCAAGTCATGGGAACAGCTCGCCGCCTTCACCAAGACCGAGGTCGGTACCGTCGACGCTGCACTCGAAGACTTCCCCGGCCGCATCGAGCGCGACGAGTGGGTCGAACAGGCACGAGCATTCATCAAGAACGGCCACCAGCCCGTCGAACGTGAACGCAAGGATCGCAGTGGTCGCACCATAGTGACCGAGTGGTCCAAGGGCTCGACGAAACTCGGCACACCCGGCGCAGCGCACACCGATGACCTCAAGGTCGTCAACGGCATCGGCCCCAAGATGGAATCGGTGTTGGGTGACTTCGGTATCACCTCGTGGGAGCAGCTCGCTGCGTTCACCCAAGCAGACATCGACAAGGTCACTGAAGCGCTCGCCACGTTCCCCGGACGTATCGACCGCGACGAATGGGTGGCGCAGGCCAAGGACCTGGTCAAGCGATTCCCGCTGACCGATCCGTACCACCGGCCCACCCGCGAGACCTATCTCAACAATTCCGACGACGAGGATCCCTGGAGCTAGATCGGGGCTGGAGCTAGATCGGGGCTGGAGCT
>Ga0209831_1001402_pt1 | contig 22220 bp, 21 predicted proteins | sample Maine_Asex4_meta_FD_187451 | JGI IMG/M metagenome (GOLD analysis project Ga0209831, IMG submission 187451) | Marine algal microbial communities from Maine, USA - Maine_Asex4_metaG (SPAdes) (version 2) | ecosystem: Host-associated > Algae > Red algae > Unclassified | place: Maine, USA | collected... | reverse complement strand
GCATCGTCGTCAATTCGGAGGACGACTGCTATCTGGCGATCGGGGCGGTGCATCGCAAATGGGCGGTCGTGCCGGGGCGGTTCAAGGATTACATCTCCAACCCGAAGACCAATGGCTATCGGTCGGTGCACACCACCGTCATCGGCCCGAACGGCTGGCGCGTCGAGGTGCAGATCCGCACGCGCGCGATGCACGAGCACGCCGAGCGCGGCGTCGCGGCGCATTGGAGCTATCGCGACGGGGTGCGCGCCGAGAACCCCTATGCCGTCGGCCCGACCCTGTGGCTCAAGGACGTGCTGGGGCGGCTGGAGCAGGGGGCACGGCCCGACGAGTTCCTCGAACACGTCAAGCTGGAGATGTACCACGACCAGGTCTTCTGCTTCACGCCCAAGGGCGACGTGCGCCGCCTGCCGCGCGGTGCCACCGCGCTCGATTTCGCCTATGCCATCCACACCAATCTCGGCAATTCCTGCGTCGGCGCGCGCGTCGACGGGCATCAGGCGCCGTTCTGGAAAGTGCTGCGCAACGGTCAGAACGTCGAGATCCTGCGCTCCGACGGCCAGCAGCCGAACGCGGAATGGGAGGACATGGTCACGACCGGTCGCGCGAAAGCCGCGATTCGCCGGGCGCTCCGCGAGATCGAGCGGACGGAGAGCGCGCGATTCGGGCGACAGCTTCTCGACCGCGCCTTCACCCGCGCCGGGTACGACCTCGGCGACGACGACGTCGGGCGCGCGATCAGCGTCCTCGACCTGCCCAACGCCGATGCGCTCTACATCGCGGTCGGCGCGTCGGAACTGCATCCCGACGACGTCTTCAAGGCGGCGAATCCCGACCGCGACCGCGATGCCAGCGCCGAGATCGCCAGGCGCGAGGAACCGGCGGTGTTCCTGCGGGGAGCGCAGCGCAGCCCGGTCCATCATTTCTGCCCCGTCTGCATGCCGATCCCGTTCGAGCGCATCATCGGCGTCGTCCAGAGCGGCAAGGGCGGCGTCACGGTGCACCGGATCGACTGCAACCTGCTGGTCGAGGACGTGGACGGCAACGAGGTCGAGGAGGACTGGCTCGACATGTTCTGGGGCGAGGGCGCCGATGCCGTGCCGCGCTATCGCACCCGCTCGGCCCTGACGCTGGCGAACGAGCCGGGCGCGCTCGGGGCGGTCTGTACCGGGGTCGGGGCGCTCGGGGCGAATATCGACGATCTGCGCATAATCGAGCGCAAGCCGAGCTACTACAAGGTCGTGCTGGATCTCGAAGTCTGCGACGCGCGCCACCTCAACAGGATCCTGCGCGCGCTCGACGCACAACAGAGGGTGGACAAGGTCGAGCGGATATCCGGGGTCGACGAAGAGGGCGAGCGTCGCATTCCGACTTGAACTCGCGGGCGTTCGTGTACATGTGTGCCGGACAGAAACGCGAGGACAGCCCGTGACCCAAGACGACGCCCTGGCCGAATTCCGGGCCGCCGAAGCCTTGCTCGAAGGGCATTTCATCCTGTCCTCGGGCAAGCACAGCCCCGCCTACCTGCAATGCGCCCGCGTGATGATGGATACCGCGAGGGCCGCGCGTCTCTGCTCCGCACTCGCCTCCAGCGTGAAGGCGGCCCATGGAGAGGACGCGTTCGACCTGTGCGTGTCCCCGGCCATGGGGGGCGTGATCGTCGGCTACGAACTCGCGCGCCAGCTTGCGCTCCCGTCGATCTTCGCGGAGCGGGTGGACGGCGCCTTCACCTTCCGGCGCGGGTTCGACATCTCCCCCGGCGCGCGGTGCCTGATGGTCGAGGACGTGGTGACGACCGGGTTGTCGTCGCGCGAATGCATCGGCGCGATCCGCGATGCCGGGGGCGACGTGGTCGGTGGCGCCGCGCTGGTCGACCGCAGCGGGGGGGCGGCGGATATCGGCGTGCCGCTCACGGCTCTCGTATCGTTAACCATTCCGGTCTATGATGTGTCGGAGATTCCCGAAGACCTCGCACGCCTGCCCGCCATCAAGCCCGGCAGCAGGGGCCTGAAGGCGTGACGGGCAGTCCGGCGCCACGGCGCCGCGAGCGGAGGACCGCATGATCTTCAAACGCAGGAAGCAGCAATCGTTCCTGCAGCGCATGCAAGTCTTTCTCTGGCCGGAGAAAGGCTTCATCCGTGGATGGCGGTACATGCGCCACCGCGTCGAGCGGATCAACGACACGCCCACCAATATCGCGACCGGCTGCGCCATCGGCGCGCTCACGTCCTTCACGCCCCTGTTCGGGCTGCATTTCCTCGTCGCGGCGCTCGTCGCCAAGATGTTCCGCGTCAACATCATCAGCGCGCTCTTCGGCACGGCGGTCGGCAATCCGATCAGCTTTCCCTTCATCGCGGCGGGGTCGATGTCCGTCGGCTCACTGGTTCTGGGGCGGGTTCAGACGGCCAGCCATTCCGACGGCGACGGGGTGATCGACGCGTTCATCGACGTCGGCCGCCTGATGTACGAGGGCATGCGCAGTGCCGTCGGCCTTTCCGGGCCGGGGACGGTGTCGTGGTCGCAGGCCTTCGCGAGGCTGAACGAGTTCGGCGATCAGGTGATGCTGCCCTACGCCATCGGCGGGATGATCTGCGGCATTCCGGTGGCAATCGCGACGTTCTACATCGTGCGCCCGACAATCGCGGCCTATCAGAAGCGGCGCGCGGAAAAGCTGGCCAAGAAGCGTCTGGAGCGGGCGGCCCAGAGCAGCGCGGCGGAATAGGGCGCCGATTTTTCTCAACATTCGACCGGCGCGTCCTATAGTCCTTTCCGGTATCTTTGAAGGAAGGAAACCGCGATGACCGGCCCGCGCCTCGGTGTGAATATCGACCACGTCGCCACCGTCCGCAATGCGCGCGGCGGCACGACGCCGGACCCCCTGCGCGCGGCCTTGCTGGCCGAGAAGGCGGGGGCGGACGGCATCACGGCCCACCTGCGCGAGGATCGCCGCCATATCGGCGACCGCGATATCGAGGCGCTGATGCAGGCGCTGACCGTACCGCTCAACTTCGAGATGGCGGCGACGGAGGAGATGCAGGCCATCGCCCTGCGTCACCGCCCTCACGCCGCCTGCATCGTCCCCGAGAAGCGTGAAGAGCGGACGACCGAAGGCGGCCTCGGCGTCGTGCAGGACGAAGCGCGCCTCGCCGCGTTCATCGCGCCGCTGCGCGAGGCCGGATGCCGGGTCTCGATGTTCGTCGAGGCGGATCCGGCGCAGATCGCCGCCTGCAAGCGGATCGGCGCCCCGGTCATCGAACTGCATACCGGCAGCTTTGCCGAAGCGCACCTGTCGGGCGACACGGTCCGTCGCTCGCGGGAACTGGACAGGCTGGCGGAAGGTATCCGCATCGGGAACGAGGCCGGGCTGGAGGTGCATGCCGGTCACGGTCTCGATTTCGACACCGCGCGCATGATCTCGGCCATTCCCGGCATCGCCGAACTGAATATCGGCCATTTCCTGATCGGCGAATCGGTTTTCGTCGGGCTGGAGGAGGCGATTCGCCTGATGCGCGATGCGATCGAAAGCGGGTTCGCTGCGCGGAGTGCCGTGGCATGATCGTCGGCATCGGGGCGGATCTGGCCGATATCCGCCGCATCGCGGGCACGCTGGAGCGTCACGGCGAGCGCTTCAGCCATCGCGTCTTTACCGAGACGGAGCGGACGCGCTCGGACAAGGAGCCGGGTCGCGCCGCGAGCTATGCCAAACGCTGGGCGGCGAAGGAAGCGTGTTCCAAGGCTCTGGGGACGGGCCTGTGCATGGGGGTCGCCTGGCGCGAGATGGGGGTGGTCAATCTGGAGAGCGGCCAGCCGACCCTGCGCCTGGAAGGCGGGGCGCGCGAGCGGCTCGACAGGCTGACGCCGAAGGGGTACACGGCGCGTATCCATCTGACGATGACCGATGACGACCCCTACGCACAGGCTTTCGTGGTGATCGAGGCGCTTCCTCGCGAAACGGATACTTGATCGCGGCCCTCGACGGGTCCATATCTAGAACCGTTCCAAACAATCGGGTACGAACCCGCCGGACAAGGATTCTCGACGATGTTCATTCAGACGGAAGCCACCCCGAACCCGTCGACGCTCAAGTTCCTGCCGGGCCGCACGGTCATGGCGAGCGGAACGGCCGATTTCACGACCGCCGAGGGCGCGGCGTCCTCCCCTCTCGCGCAGCGGATCTTTGCGGTCGAGGGTGTCGAGGGCGTCTTTCTCGGCCCGGACTTCATCTCCGTGGCCAAGGGCGACATGGACTGGTCGCACATCAAGCCCGCCATCCTCGGCGCCGTGATGGAGCATTTCACTTCCGGTCAGCCCGTGATGGCCGACAGCACCGAGAATACCGACAGCGGCCATGCCGAGCATGACGGCCCCCACGGCGCGATCGTCACGCAGATCAAGGACTTGCTCGATACCCGCGTGCGCCCCGCCGTCGCGCAGGACGGCGGCGACATCACCTTCCACGGTTTCGAGGAAGGCATCGTCTACCTGTCCATGCGCGGCGCCTGTGCCGGGTGCCCCAGTTCGACCATGACGCTCAAGATGGGGATCGAGAACCTGCTGCGCCACTATATCCCCGATGTTCTCGAAGTGCGGCCCGTTCCGACCTGATGCTGGTTCTGGGGGTCGATGCCTGCCTCGGCCATTGTTCCGTCGCCCTCGTGCAGGACGATGACGTGCTGGTGTCGCGGAGCGAGGCCATGGCGCGCGGGCATGTCGAACGTCTGGCGCCGATGGTTGCCGAAGCCTTGCACGATGCCGGGATTGCGGTCGCTTCGCTCGACCTGATCGGCGTCACCCGTGGCCCCGGCGGCTTCACCGGAGCGCGCCTCGGAGCGGCCTTCGCCCGGGGGCTTGCGCTTGCGGTCGGGTGCCGGGCGGTCGGGGTAACGACGCTGGAAGCGCTTGCCGCACCCCGTCAAGGCGACCTGATCGTCGCGCTGGACGGACGCCGGGGCGATCTTTTCGTCCAGCATTTCAGTGGCGGCATCGCCGCACAGGATGCACGCGTCATCCCCGTCGACGAAATGCCGTCCTTCGTCGCGAATCACGGTTCGCCATCCGTCGTCGGCCCGGATGCGCTCCCCGCCATCGACCCCGCAGACGTTGCGCGCCTCGCGATGCAACGCATGGACGCGGAGCCTCCGCGTCCCCTCTACCTGCGCGCACCCGATGCCAAGGCAGCCGCAAGGCCGGTCTTGCGGTGATCGAGTTCCTCGCGGAGGCGCCATCCCCGACCGTCGCCCGCGAACTCGCCGCCCTTCAGGAACGAGCCTACGCCGCCATCGGGATCCGCCCCTGGACGGCGGAGGAAATCGAGGAATCGACGGCCTCGCCATACGTCTTTCTCGTGATCGTCCGCGACGAATACGGCAGCGCACGAGGATTCGCGTGCTTCAGCATCGTCGAAGGCGAGGGGGAGGTGCTTGCCGTCGCCGTCGACCCGGATTTCCGGCGTCGGGGCGTGGCGTCGGCGATGTTCGACGCGATGACGACCACACACGATACTGTGATAATTACACGGCTTGTACTGGAAGTTGCGGAAACCAACCACGAAGCGATTGGCTTTTACGAAATGTTAGGGTTTGTCGATATTGCAAGACGACGGGATTATTACCGTATCGGTGGTAATGCCGTAGACGCGAAGATCATGGAGAGAGTTCGTGTTGATTGAAGTATACTTGCCGATTTAAATTGTTTAATAACGCTGGCGCTTTGTATTTTCTCTTGCAGTATCGGTCGGGAAGCTTAAGTAAAAAGGTAGCTGGACGCCTTGCACCATATGCATTCGCATAATTCGGCTTCTTTTTATGTTTCTGGAGCAACATATGACCGACGCCGTAATCGAACGATCCGAGATCCTTCAACTTACGTCCGATATCGTTTCATCGCATGTCTCGAACAACCCGGTCCCGACCGGCGATCTGCCCGACTTCATCGAGGCGATCTTCAAGAAGCTGGACACCTTGGCCAACGAGCCGGAAGAAGAGCCGGTGGAAGAACTCAAGCCCGCCGTGCCGATCAAGAAATCGATCACGCCGGACCACATCATCTGCCTCGAAGACGGCAAGAAGCTGAAGATGCTCAAGCGCCATCTCAAGACGTCCTACAACATGACGCCCGAAGACTACCGCGAGCGGTGGGGGCTGGCGGCGGATTACCCCATGGTCGCGCCCAACTACGCCGCCAAGCGGCAGGAACTCGCCAAGAAGATCGGTCTGGGCCGCACCCGGGCGAGCGCCACGAAGACCACCTGACGACGGGCCGGTTATCGCCGGTCCGGGGCGCGTCCGCATTGCGGGCGCGCCTTTTTTGTGCTTTGGGAAACCGATGAACGCTCCAGTCTCGAAGAAACTCTTCATCCGCACCTACGGGTGCCAGATGAACGTCTACGATTCCGAACGCATGACCGAGGCCCTGACCGGCGCGGGCTATGAATCCGTGGATACGCCCGACGACGCCGACCTCGTGCTGCTCAATACCTGCCACATCCGCGAGAAGGCCGCCGAGAAGGTCTATTCCGAGCTTGGCCGCATGCGCAAGCTGGCCGAATCGAAGGCCGAGCGTGGAGAGACGATGCGAGTCGGTGTGACGGGATGCGTCGCGCAGGCCGAGGGCGAGGAGATCGTGCGCCGCCAGCCGCTCGTCGATCTGGTCGTCGGGCCGCAGGCGTATCACCGCCTCCCCGCCATGCTCGACGCGCTCGATGCGGGCAAGGGCGCGCAGGTGCTGACCGATTTTCCCGCCGAGGACAAGTTCGCGGCTCTCCCGCAACGGACGATGCGCGCCTCGCCGAGCGCGTTTCTCAGCGTGCAGGAAGGCTGCGACAAGTTCTGCGCCTTCTGCGTCGTCCCCTACACCCGCGGCGCCGAGTTCTCGCGCCCCGTCGCGCAGGTCATGGCGGAGGCGCGGCGGCTCGCCTCGTCCGGCGTGCGCGAGGTGACGCTGCTGGGCCAGAACGTCAACGCCTACCACGGCGAAGGGGAGGGCGGGACGTGGTCGCTCGCCCGACTCGCGCGGGAGATCGCGACGATCGAGGGTATCGACCGCATCCGCTACACCACCAGCCACCCGAACGACATGGACGACGACCTCATCGCCGCGCATGCCGAGGTCGAAGAGTTGATGCCTTATCTGCATCTGCCCGTGCAGTCGGGGTCGGACCGCATGCTCAAGGCGATGAACCGCAAGCACACGGCGGAAGGATACCTGCGCCTGATCGAGCGCATTCGCGCCACGCGCCCGGATATGGCGATGTCGGGCGATTTCATCGTCGGCTTTCCCGGCGAGACGGATGCGGATTTCGAGGAGACGCTGGCGCTGGTCGATGCGGTCGGCTACGCGCATGCCTTCTCCTTCAAGTACAGCCCGCGCCCCGGCACCCCCGCCTCGACCGCCGAGCAGGTGCCCGAACCGGTCAAGGAAACCCGCCTCGCCACGCTCAACGACAGGCTGCGCGTGCATCAGGTGCGGTTTCAGGAATCGTGCATCGGGCGGACCATGCCGGTCCTGTTCGAGAAGACGGGACGCGAGGACGGCCAGCTGACCGGGCGCAGCCCCTACCTGCAACCCGTTCACGTCCTCGCCCCCGAGAGCGCATTGCGGCAGATCCTGCCGGTGCGAATCGACGCGGTCTTCCCGAACAGCTTGTCGGGAACGCTGGTCGATGCCACCTTCTGAGAGGTCGCAAGATCGCCGCGCCGACGCATTGAACAGTTCTAGACGGACGGCCCGAATCGCCGCCCGAAACGGGAGTCGCCTTGACCGCCAGTAACGCCAACACCATCGAATTTGAGGACAACCGCGCTCTTGCCGAGATCGTGGGTCCGCATAGCCGAAACCTCGCGATCATCGAGCGCGCCTTCGAGATCGAGATCCACCATCGCGGTAATATCCTGACCCTGCAAGGCTCCGACGACGCGGTGCAGCGCGGGATGGAGACGCTCGTTGCCCTGCGCGAACGGGAAGCGAAGGGCCGCGCCATCACGCAGGGCGACGTCGAGGGCGCGATCCGCTTCGCCGCCCAGCCGAAGCGTGAGGCAACCGCGCCGAAGGTGGCCGCCGCCCCGAGCGGTCTCGAAATCCATACCCGCAAGCGCATCATCGAGCCGCGCTCGCCGCGTCAGGGCGAGTATGTCGATGCCCTGCTCAATAAGACGCTGACCTTCGGCATCGGTCCGGCGGGAACGGGCAAGTCCTATCTCGCCGTCGCCGCCGGTGTCGCCGCGTTCCTGGAAAAGCGGGTCGACCGGATAATCCTGTCCCGTCCCGCCGTAGAGGCGGGCGAGCGTCTGGGCTTCCTGCCCGGCGACCTGAAGGAGAAGATCGACCCGTATCTGCGCCCGCTCTACGACGCGCTCCACGATACGCTCGGCGGCGAGCAGACGAGCAAATTCCTCGAAAGCGGCGCCTTCGAGGTCGCGCCGCTCGCTTTCATGCGGGGGCGCACCCTGTCGAACGCCTTCGTCGTGCTGGACGAGGCGCAGAACTGCACGCGGATGCAGATGAAGATGTTCCTGACGCGCCTCGGCGAGAATTCGCAGATGGCGGTGACGGGCGACCCGACTCAGGTCGACCTGCCGCGCGGCGAGAAATCCGGCCTTCAGGAAGCGGTGGACATCCTCGAAGGAATCCCCGATTCGGCCGTGATCCGCTTCACCGACAGCGACGTGGTGCGCCACCCGATGGTCGGCCGGATCGTCAGGGCCTATGACAAGCTCGACGCCGAGCGCAAGGGGTACGATGATCGACGCTGACATCCGCATCGCAGGGGAGGGCTGGCCCGCCGAGGCCGCGCTCGACGCCCTGGTGCGCGCGTGTCTGGACGCCGCGATGGCCGAGGCGGGCGGCGTGGCGGAGGATTGCGAGGTCGCGTTTCTCTTCACGAACGATGCGGAGCAGCGCGCGCTCAACAAGGCGCATCGCGACAAGGATGCGTCTACCAACGTCCTCTCGTTTCCGGCGGGCGATACGGCGCTTCCGCCGGGCTTCCCCGCCTTCCTGGGCGACATATCGCTGGCCCGCGAAACCGTCGCGCGCGAAGCCGAGGCGGGGGGTATCGCGTTCGACGATCACCTGCGACACTTGATTATCCACGGTTTGTTGCATCTATTGGGCTACGACCATGAGGACGACGCCGAGGCGTCGGTCATGGAAAGAACGGAAACGCGGGCGCTTGCGAGATTCGGCATTGCCGATCCCTACAGCCCGAATCAGGTGTGAGGCTCGTGACACAAAGAGAGACGGGAGAGCCGCCCCGTGCCGAAGACGAACCGGCGCAGCAGGACGACAGCGGCGAGGATTCACAGGGCAAGCGCCCCCTGACCGAGCGTCTGAAAGCGGGCCTCGGCTGGGGCGTCGGTGCCATGCGCGGCATGTCGAAGGAAGTGCCCTCTCCCCCCATGCCCGAGGAAGAGATCCAGCGCCAGCATACCGATCGTCAGAAACTGCTGCTCGCCAATGTCGAGCGCATGGGCGAGATGCGGGTCTCCGATGCGATGGTCCCGCGGGCCGACATCGTCGGCGTCGAGATCGCCTCGTCCTTCGACGAGGTGGTCGCGGTCTTTCGCGAGGGCGGGCATTCGAGGTTGCCGGTCTATCTCGAAACGCTGGACGATGCCGAGGGGTTCATCCACGTCAAGGACGTCTTCGTGCTGGCCGGACTGGTCGACGGCAAGCCGCCCGAGGACTTCCGGATACGCGAGTACATGCGTCGCCTGCTGACCGTGCCGCCCTCGATGCGCTGCGGCATCCTGTTGCAGAAGATGCAGGCTGACCGGGTGCACATGGCACTGGTGATCGACGAATACGGGGGCGTCGACGGCCTCGTCACGATCGAGGATCTGCTGGAACTGATCGTCGGCGAGATCGAGGACGAGCACGACGCCACGGTCGAGGCGTTCTGGAAGAAGCAGGGAGACGGGGTGTATCAGGTCGATGCCCGGGCGTGGCTGGAGGATTTTCAAGAGGAGACGGGCGTGGTCCTGCTCGATCGGGAGCTTGCGGACGATGTCGATACGCTCGGGGGGCTTCTCTTCATGATCTGCAACCGCGTTCCCGCGCGGGGCGAAGTGATCCGGCACGAGGACGGCCACGAATTCGAGATCCTCGACGCCGACCCGCGACGGATCAAGCGCATGCGGGTATCGCTCGTCCTGCCCGAATCGTCGGACGAGGCGGAGAATACATCGCTTCAGGCCGCGCAGTAGTCCCCGGGATGGCGTCGCCACGGCTTCGCTGGATCGCCGCCGTTCTGGTCGGCCTGCTGCTCGCGGGCAGCCAGCCACCCCTCCTGCTCTGGTGGTTCCTGCCGCTCGGCGTGGCGATGCTCTACGCGTTGTGGTGCCGGGCCGAGACGGTGCGCCGGGCGTTCTGGACCGGATGGCTGGCCGGAACGGCGTATTTCGCCGGAACGCTCTTCTGGATCGTGGAGCCTTTTCTGGTCGAACCCGAGAAGTTCGCGTGGATGATCCCCATCGCCTTGCCGGCCATGGCGGGGGGGCTTGCGCTGTTCTGGGGCGCGGCCTTCGCGCTCGCCGCGCGGTTCGGGCGCGGTGCGGGGGTCCGACCGCTCGCGTTCGCCTGCTGGTGGATGCTGGCGGAAGCGTTGCGCGGGGTCGTGCTGACGGGGTTTCCCTGGGCGCAGCCGGGCTATTCGCTGGTCGACGTTCCGCCGATCCAGATGGCGGCGCATGTGGGCATCAATGGCGTGACGTTCCTTGCCTTGCTGGTCGGCGCGTTTCTGGGCGCGGTTCTCGTCGAAGCGGGTACGGTGCGGCGGGTGACCTTCGGCGTGCTGGCCGTCACGCTCGGCGGTGGAACGTGGATGGCGGGAGCCGCCCGACTGGCCGACCCTGTCTCGCCACGCGCGGAAACCTTGCTGGTCGGGCTGGTACAACCCAACGTACCTCAGACCGAGAAGTGGCATCCAGACCTGCGGGACGCGCAGTTGGCCGACCTGCTCGAAAAGACGCGCGACCTGTCGGATCGCGGGGCCGAGGTCGTCATATGGCCCGAGGCGGCGACGCCGTTCCCGATCGTCGAGATGCCGGACCTGCGCGCGGCCATCGCTCGCAACCTGCGCTCCGGCGGGGTCCTGCTGGCGGGTGGCATCCGCATCGAGGGGCGCGGTACGGATGCGCAGAAGGTGCATAACAGCCTGATCGCCGTCGGAAGCGAAGGGCAGATGCTGAAGGCCTACGACAAGCAGCATCTGGTGCCGTTCGGCGAGTACGTTCCGTTCGGTGGCCTGCTGACCCGTCTGGGCATCGATACGGTCATCTCCTTGCCGGGAGGGTTTTCGCCGGGTGCATCGCAGGACCGCGCGTTGCAGGTCGGGTCTCTGCCGCGTTTCGCCGCGATGATCTGCTACGAAGCCATCTTCCCTCACGAGGTCGTGGATCGCAATTCCGATGTGGAATGGCTCGTTCACGTGACCAACGACGCCTGGTTCGGTCGTGTCGCCGGCCCGCAGCAGCATCTTGCCCAGACCCGGGTGCGCGCCGTCGAGCGTGGCATTCCTGTCGCACGGGCGGCGAATACGGGTATTTCCGCAGTCATCAACGCGCGGGGGAAGATCGTCCGGTCCCTGAGCCTGAACGAGGCGGGAACCTTGCTGGAAACGGTACCTGGAAGGGTCAAACCGACACTATACGGTCGGTATGAAGACGGAACGTTCCTGCTTCTCTTCTTGGTTGTGTTTTCTATTTACGCAATAAAACAAATGCGTGTTGTATGAATGTCCGGTACCGGAAAGCCGTTATGATATAATGATCACAGTATAATCGATAAAAGGGGTGCCTCTCTAGCTGCGGATGCTACCGAAGCATGAAGCATAAATGGTTTCAATTGGTGTAGATAGCGTTCTAAAACTACATTCATCCAAACCGGAATCGTTTTTTAATTGTAAGGTTTGTCATTCTATATTAAATTACGCCCAAATTTCAGATGGCAAGGACATATTGTGACCAAGTCACCCAACCCCGTCGACATTCACGTCGGAAGTCGTATTCGCCTGAGACGCATGATGATTAGCATGAGTCAGGAAAAGCTCGGCGAACGTCTCGGCCTGACATTTCAGCAGGTTCAGAAATACGAAAAGGGCGCCAACCGCGTCGGTGCAAGTCGTCTCTATGCGATTTCCAAGATCCTCGAAGTGCCGGTCGAGTTCTTCTTCGCCGACATGCCCGACAACATCGCCCTGATCGAGAAGAACAGCGATATCGGCGGAATGGCGGAGCCGGACGAGACAGCTTTCGTGATGGATTTCGTCAGCAGTTCCGAAGGTCTGCAACTCAACACCGCCTTCAAGAAGATCGGCTCCCAGGAGACGCGCCGGAAAATCGTCGATCTGATCAAGACCCTCGCCACCGATTGACCGAAGCGCCCCCTTCCGGGGGGCGACGCTCCGGCATGCGGCAGGACATGAAAAAGGCCCGTGCATCGTGCACGGGCCTTTTTCAATGGTCAAATCTGGTGAGCGGGGTGGGGATCGAACCCACGGCCAGCTGATTAAAAGTCAGCTGCTCTACCACTGAGCTACCCGCCCTCACCGTCCGAAAATGCGCTGGGCGACTCCTCTTCGGCTTGAGCGGAAACTAGGCTCGGGAAAGCGTGGGGTCAAGCGAGGTTTCGCCGTTTCGTGTCGAAAAATTCGCCCGACCCCGTGTCGCGATTTTCAGACGGTTTTCGCGTAGCCCAACTCCTTCAGCGCCGTGGCGATCTCGTCCAGCACTGCCGGGTCGTCGATGGTCGCGGGCATGTTCCACGGCGTATCGTCGGCGATGGAAACCATCGTCGCGCGCAGGATCTTGCCGGAGCGGGTCTTGGGCAGGCGTTTGACGACCGCGACCTTCTTGAAGGCGGCGACCGGCCCGATGGTCTCGCGAATCCGCGCGACGCATTCGGCGACGATCTCCGGATGGGGGCGCTCGCATCCGCCTGACAGGCAGACCAGACCGACGGGGGACTGCCCCTTCAGCGCGTCGGACACGCCGATCACGGCGCATTCGGCGACATCGGGATGGCGGGCCAGCGCCTCCTCCATCTCGCCGGTCGACAGGCGATGCGCGGCGACGTTGATGACGTCGTCGGTGCGGGCCATGATCCTGAGGAACCCGTCATCGTCCTTCATCCCCGCATCGCCGGTTTCGTAGTAGCCGGGATAGGCGGAGAGATAGCTGGACACGAATCGGTCGTCGGCGTCCCACAGCGTCGGCAGGGAACCGGGGGGCAGGGGCAGCTTGACGGCGATGGCCCCGAGCGTGCCGTTCTCCACCTCGTTGCCGCCCTCGTCGAGAATGCGGATGTCGTAGCCCGGCATCGCGACCCCCGCCGACCCGACCGGCACGTCGAGCAGTTCGATACCGGACGGGTTGCCCGCGATGGTCCAGCCCGTCTCCGTCTGCCACCAATGGTCGATGACGGGGACGTTGAGCTTTTCGGCGGCCCATTCGACGGTCGTGGGGTCCGCGCGCTCTCCCGCGAGGAAGAGGGTGTGGAAGCAGGACAGGTCGTATTGCGCGATGAACTCCCCCTCGGGGTCGACCTGCCGAATCGCGCGGATGGCGGTGGGGGCGGTGAAGAGCGCCTTCACGTCATGCTCGGAGATCACGCGCCAGAAGGTGCCCGCATCGGGCGTGCCGACCGGTTTGCCCTCGAACACCACGGTCGTGCATCCGGCGATGAGCGGCGCATACACGATGTAGCTGTGCCCGACGACCCAGCCGACATCGGACGCGGCCCAGAAGACGTCACCGGCGTCGAGGTTGTAGATGTTCTTCATCGTCCAGTTCAGCGCGACGAGATGGCCCCCGTTGGCGCGGATCACGCCCTTGGGCTTGCCCGTCGTGCCGGAGGTGTAGAGGATATAGAGCGGATCGGCCCCGCCTACCGGGGTGCAGGGCGCTTCGGCGACGTCCTTCGTCACGGCGTCCCAGTCGTGGTCGCGCCCGTCGGTCAGGTCGGCGGCCAGTTGCTCGCGCTGCTTGACGATGATGGCGGCGGGCTTGTGCGACGCCATCTCGATGGCCCCGTTCAGCAGGGGCATGTAGGGGACCGTGCGGTTCGGCTCCAGCCCGCAGGATGCGGCGAGCACGACCTTGGGCGTGCAGTCGTCGATGCGCACGGCCAGCTCGTTCGACGCGAAGCCGCCGAAGACGACCGAATGCACCGCCCCGATCCGCGCGCAGGCGAGCATGGCGACCACCGCTTCGGCGATCATGGGCATGTAGATCAGGACGCGGTCGCCCTTGCCCACGCCCAGCGCCTGCAACGCCCCGCCCAGCCGGGCCGTCTCGCCCTGCAACTCGCGATAGGTGAGGGTGCGCTGGGTGCCGGTGATGGGGCTGTCATGGATGATGGCGGGCTGGTCGCCGCGCCCGGCCTCGACATGGCGGTCGACGGCGTTCCAGCAGGTGTTGCAGGTCGCATCGGCGAACCAGCGGTAGAACGGGTCGCCCGACCGGTCGAGAGCGGAGGAGGGCGGCTCGATCCAGTCGATCTCCTTGGCGGCATCCATCCAGAATTCTTCCGGGTCCGTTCTCCAGCGGTCGTAGACTACCCCGTAGCGGCTCATGATACGCTCCTGTTTCCTGCGATTGCCCCCCGGTTTTTCCCGATGCCGGCGGCGGGGGCAAGGGCCAGATGCGGAAATAGGCGATTCGGGGGTGCCTTGCGCGCCGTGAACCCTTTCCCCGGACGTCGTTTCCGTGACAGAAGGCGACGTGGCCGTGCGGTGCATCCGCGTGCGTTCCCTGTTCAAGGGAAGACGTGCAGGTGATCCGAAAGACTTCGGGCCGAACACGATCTTAATTTGCCCGCGCCCAGCGGCACCGACAGGAGTAGCGCGACATGTCCGACATCGAAATTGCTCGCAAGGCCAACAAGAAGCCGATCCAGGAGATCGGGGCGAAGATCGGGATCGGGTCGGCGGACCTGCTGCCCTACGGGCATGACAAGGCAAAGGTGTCGGCAGAGTTCATCGCGTCCAAGGCAGGCGATGCGGACGGCAACCTGATCCTCGTCACCGCGATCAATCCGACCCCGGCGGGCGAGGGCAAGACGACGACGACGGTGGGCCTCGGCGACGGGCTGAACCGGATCGGCAAGAACGCGATGGTCTGCATCCGCGAGGCATCGCTGGGGCCGAACTTCGGGATGAAGGGCGGGGCGGCGGGGGGCGGTTACGCTCAGGTCGTGCCTATGGAGGAGATGAACCTGCATTTCACGGGCGATTTCCACGCCATCACCAGCGCGCATAACCTGTGCGCCGCGATGCTCGACAATCACGTCTACTGGGGCAACGAGCAGGAGATCGACGTGCGCCGGGTCGTCTGGCGCCGGGTGTTGGACATGAACGACCGGGCGCTGCGGCAGATCACGGCGTCGCTCGGCGGGGTAGCCAACGGCTTCCCGCGCGAGAGCGGCTTCGACATCACGGTCGCGTCGGAAGTGATGGCCATCCTGTGCCTCGCCAACGATCTCGACGACTTGCAGAAGCGCCTCGGCGACATGATCGTCGCCTATCGCCGCGACCGCTCGCCGGTCTATTGCCGCGATATCAAGGCGGACGGGGCGATGACGGTGCTGCTGAAGGATGCGATGCAGCCGAATCTCGTCCAGACGCTGGAGAACAATCCGGCGTTCGTGCATGGCGGCCCGTTCGCCAATATCGCCCATGGCTGCAACTCGGTCGTGGCGACGAAGACGGCGCTGAAGCTGTGCGATTACGTGGTGACGGAGGCGGGCTTCGGGGCGGATCTGGGGGCCGAGAAGTTCCTCAACATCAAGTGCCGCAAGGCGGGATTGTCGCCCAAGGCCGTGGTTCTCGTCGCGACCATCCGGGCGATGAAGATGAATGGCGGGGTCGCCAAGGGCGATCTGGGGGCCGAGAACGTGGAGGCGGTCAACAGCGGCTGCGCGAACCTGGGCCGTCATATCGAGAATCTCGGCAAGTTCGGCGTGCCGGTGGTCGTCGCGATCAACCACTTCGCGGGCGACTCGGACGCCGAAGTGCAGGCGGTGAAGGATTTTGCCGCGTCCAAGGGCACCGAAGCCATCCTGTGCATGCACTGGGCCAAGGGCGGCGAGGGGACGGTCGATCTGGCGAACAAAGTCGTCGAGATCATCGACAGCGGAAAGGCGAACTACGCGCCGCTCTACCCGGACGACATGGGCCTCGCCGAGAAGATCGAGGCCATCGCGACGGGCATCTACCGCGCCGACGGGGTGACGATGGACAAGAAGATCCGCGATCAGCTGAAAGCCTGGGAGGATCAGGGCTACGGCGCGCTCCCCGTCTGCATGGCAAAGACGCAGTACTCCTTCTCGACCGACCCGACCGAGCGCGGCGCCCCGACCGGCTTCGACATCCCCGTGCGCGAGGTGCGTCTGAGCGCGGGCGCGGGCTTCGTCGTCGCCATCTGCGGCGAGATCATGACCATGCCCGGACTGCCCCGTGTACCATCGGCGGAAAGCATCATGCTCGATGACGACGGCAACGTGCAGGGATTGTTCTAAGCAGGTTTTCAGAAAAGTGGGCACCGGTTTTCGGTTAAAAAACCTGCAAGAACAAAGAAACTAAGCAGGCATTCGTTGGCGAAGCCAGGAATGTCTGCTTAGACCCGCCTACCGGATCGCCCTTGTATGAGGGCGGTCCCTTCATCGAGGGCACGAGACATGAAGATCTGCATCTACGGCGCGGGGGCCATCGGCGGGCTTCTGGCGGCGGGCCTGTCCCGGGCCGACGGGGTCGAGGTGTCCATCGTCGCGCGCGGGGCGCATCTCGACGCGATCCGTGCCGACGGGCTGACGCTGATCCGGGACGGCGAGGAGACCGTCGCGCGCATCGCGGCGGCGAGCGATCCCGCCGAACTGGGCCGTCAGGACGTGATCTTCAACTGCTACAAGGCGCACCAGTCCTGGGCCTATGCCGAGCATGTCCAGCCGATCCTCGGCCCCGATACGGCGGTGGTCACGTGTCAGAGCGGCGTGCCGTGGTGGTATTTCTACGAGATCGGCGGCGATTTCGAGAGCAGTCGCCTCGATTCGGTGGACCGCGACGACCGGCAATGGCACCTCATCGGGCCGGAGCGCGCCATCGGGTGCAGCGTCTATCCGTCCGCCGAGATCGTGGCGCCCGGCGTCATCCGGCACCTCCACGGCGACAAGTTCGCGCTGGGCGAGCCGTCCGGCGAGACGACCCAGCGCATCCGCAAGATCGCGGCGCTCCTGAACGAGGTCGGCTTTCGCGCGCCCGTCCTCGACGATATCCGGTCCGAACTGTGGCTGAAGCTGTGGGGCCATCTGTGCTTCAACCCGATCTCGGCCCTGACCCGCGCGACCCTCGACATCGTGGCGACCGACCCGGGCAGTCGCGCGCTGGCGAGGAGCATGATGCTCGAAGGGCAGGCCGTCGCCGAAAGGCTGGGCGCGACGTTCCGCGTCGATGTCGAGCGGCGCATCAACGGCGCGGCGAAGGTCGGCGCGCATCGCACGTCGATGTTGCAGGATCTGGAGGCCGGCAAGCCGATGGAGATCGACGCGCTGGTGACGGCGGTGCAGGAGATGGGGCGCATCGTCGGCGTACCGACTCCCACGATCGACGGCGTGCTGGCCCTTGTACAGCAACTGGCGCGGGTGCAGGGTCTGTATCCGACCTACCCGGATGAAGGCGAGACCGCATGAACACCGCACGCATTGCTCTGTCACTGGGATACGCGGGGCTGATCCCCTTCTTCGTCCTCGCCATCGACCCGCTGACCACGCAGTATTTCGCGCCCCCGCTGGCGCGGCTGTGGCTGCTGGGCTATGGCGCGGTGATCCTGTCGTTCCTCGGCGGCATCGTCTGGGGCCGGTCGCTGGACAAACCCGAGGCGGGCGTGGCGATGATCGTCTCGATCCTGATCTCCCTCGCCGCCTGGGCGGCACTGGTGCTGATCGGGCAGGAAGCCTTCTGGATTCTCGCGGCGGGGTTCGTCGCGGCACTGGTCTACGATCTGGGGGCCAACTTGCCGCCATGGTTCCGGCGGCTGCGCATTCATCTGAGCATCGGGGCGGTTCTCGCGATGCTGGCGGGGGCGCTGACCTGAAGTTTTCGTCGTTCCTTCTGGAAACGGCAAGCATTCCACCCTACATTGATCGGCGGCGGGTGCTGTGCTTTTCGTCAGGAAACAGAACCCATCAGCCATAAATATCTCTGCGGGAGCTGCCCCTGCTCCGGACCGTGGTCCGGGATACGCGGCGCCCACCTGGTTTACCAGGCTAACGGGGATCTTGTGTTCCAACGGCTGCAACGGCTCCGCCACCGATGATCCTTACCGATATCAAGAACACCGCGCGCAAGGCGGCGAAGGCCCGCCGCCGGGATGCCCGCGCCGCGCATCCGCATGCCGCGCGGGAGGCGGCGGACGTCTTCCTCGGCGCGATCCCACTCGACAGCGCCGAAATCGTCTCGGGGTATCGCCCGATTTTCAGCGAACTCGACCCGACCCCGCTGATGACTGCGCTGTACGAGCGTGGCATTCGCCTGTGCGTGCCCGTCATCGTCGGCCCCGCCCTCCCTCTCGTCTTTCGCGAATGGACCCCGGACGCCCGCATGGAGACCGGGGCCTTCGGCGCCGAGATTCCCGTCGACATGCCCGAGACGACTCCGACCCTGCTGATCGCGCCGATGCTCGCCTTCGACCGCGCGTTGTGGCGCCTCGGCTATGGCGGCGGCTTCTACGACCGCACGCTCGAAGGGTTGCGCGCACGGGGCGCCGCGCGGGCCTACGGCTACGCCTATGCGGAGCAGGAGATGGACGCGGTGCCGGTCGAATCCACGGATCAAAGGCTCGACGGAGTGGTGACGCCCGGCGGCCTTGTCGGCTGATCCGTTCGGGCGCGGATCGCGGCATCCCCAAACCGGGAAACCACGTTTCAAAAAACATACGATGAATTCGTCTTTCTTGCTGGACTCGTTCAACCTCTGGGATATCTTCGGGTAAATAAAAGGTTAAGAAGGGGGACGGTGCGATGGGATCGATCTTGAAACGGCTTTTCGCGCGGAGCGGTCCCGAGAACGAGGACGATCTCCTCGGCTGCGACATGGTTCCCTCGCCCTCCGTACTGGCCCGGATGCTCGACCCGCATCAGGCGGACGACGCGTCCCCCCTGACCGGTTCCTCCGTCGGGGTCGGCCCCTTCACGACGATGGCGCAGGCGCCGATCCGCGACGGTTGACTTGCCATCCGGTCGGCGGCATGTGTGGTCCGGCCCGCCGATGCGCGGGGGTTCTGAACGGGGAACTGCATGGAAACCGACTGGCAGAAGACCGACGCATCGACTTCCGACACGACGCTCGATGACAGTGCGCCCGCCGGTCGACCCGATCCCGACCCGATCTATCCGGTAGGCGCCCGCTACGGTCCCCGGCCCGTTCGCCCCAACCGGCTCTTCGTCTCAATGGGCTCGGTCGGGCAGTTCCGGCCCGCCGACGCTCCGCATGCGATCCGTTCCTCCAAGCCGCGCCCGCCCGTGCGGCAGGCCCCGCCGGTCAGGACTTCCATCGCAAGCGGAACGAAACCCCGCAAGGCGCCTGTCGTCGAGCGCCCGGCGCTCTCCCGGCCCGTCGCGGCGGCGCCTGCGATTCCCGTCCCCGATCCTGTCCCGGCGCGCGCCATGCCTTTCGTCGACGATATCGCCCCCGCCACCCGCGCCGATCCGTTGCTGGTTCTGGACGGGGTGACGAAGGCGTTCGGCGATGTCCGCGCGGTCGACGACGTGTCCCTCGCCCTGCATCCGGGCGAAAAGCACGCTCTGCTCGGTGAGAACGGGGCCGGTAAATCGACGCTCGTCAAGATGATCTACGGCGTGCTGCAACCCGATACGGGGACGATCCGGCTCGACGGTCGCCCGGCGCGCATCGCCGATCCGTCGGCGGCGCGGGGGCAGGGCATCGGCATGGTGTTCCAGCATTTCTCGACCTTCGAGGCGCTGAGCGTCGCCGAGAATCTCGCCGTCGTCCTGCCGGATCGCAGCTTGCGAGACATCCGGCGCGACGTGCGGCGCATCGGCGAGGAATACGGCCTCGGGATCGAACCCGACCGCCGCCTCGCCACCCTCTCGGCGGGCGAGCGCCAGCGGGTCGAGATCATCCGCTGCCTGCTCCAGAACCCGCGCCTCCTCATTCTGGACGAGCCGACCTCGGTCCTGACTCCGCAGGAGGCCGCCGCGCTCTTCGTCGTGCTCGACCGGTTGGCGGCGGAGGGCTGCGCGATCCTCTACATTTCCCACCGCCTCGACGACGTGCGCGCGCTGTGCGACAGCGCGACGGTCATGCGCCGGGGCAAGGTCGTTGCAACCTGCAACCCGCGCGAGGAAACCGCCGCCTCTCTGGCCGAAATGATGATCGGGTCGACGGTCATCCCCCCGACCAAGCGGGCCGCGCTCGTCGGCGGTGCCCTGCTGGATGTCGACGGCCTGACCCTGCCGTCCGATGGCGGGGGCGTGGCGCTCGACGGGATCACCTTCACGGCCCGCAAGGGCGAGATCCTCGGCATTGCGGGGGTCGCGGGGGAGGGCCAGTCGGAGCTGTTCGCGGCGCTCAGCGGCGAGCGGGTCCTGCGCCGGCATGACGCCGTGCGTGTCGACGGGCGCCCGGTCGGGCGGTTCGGCCCCTCGCGCCGTCGCCGCGCGGGCATGGCTTTCGCGCCGGAACGCCGGGTCGGCCATGCCGCCATCGGCGACATGCGCCTGTCCGAGAACTATCGCCTGACGCATCACGCGACCGGCACGGACCGCAAGGGCGCGGCGACGGTGCGCGAGACCTACGACGTGCGCGCGAACGGGCGCGACCCCTTCGCCGCCGCGCTCTCGGGCGGCAATCTCCAGAAATTCGTGATCGGCCGGGAAATCGCGCGCGATCCGGTCGTCCTGATCGTGGAGCAGCCGACCTGGGGCGTGGATGCGGGCGCGGGCGCGACGATCCACGACGCGCTGATGACCCTCGCCTCGAACGGTGCGGCCATCGTCGTCATCAGCCAGGACCTCGACGAAATCTTCGCCCTCTGCGACCGGGTCGCGGTGCTGCATCGCGGCACTCTATCGGAGCCGCGCGCGATCGGCTCGGTGACGGCGGAGGGGCTGGGGTTGCTGATGGGTGGCGCCACGCCCCATGCCGACGCTGCAGTCGGAGGCTTCTGAACGATGCTGGAGCGCCGCGTTTCCCCGTCCCCCCTGCTCGCGATCCTGTCGCCGGTCATCGCCGTGACCCTCACCATCCTTGCGGGGTTCGCCCTCTTCGCCGCTCTCGGCAAGGACCCGGTGAAGGCGATGGAAATCTATTTCCTCTCCCCCTTCGCCGATGCGTACAACCGCTCCGAACTGCTGGTAAAGGCGATCCCGCTTGCGCTGATCGGCTCGGGCCTCGCCATCTGCTTTCGCGCGGGCGTGTTCAATATCGGTGCGCCGGGTCAGTACACGCTCGGCGCCATCTTCGCCGGGGGCGTCGCGCTTCACGCGCCCGAGGGGGCGGAGATGGTCTGGCTGCTGCCGCTCTGCCTCGCCGCCGGGTTCGTCGGCGGCATGCTGTGGGGGTGGATACCGGCCATCCTGCGCATCGCGTCGGGGGCGAACATCATCCTCGTCAGCCTCATGCTCACTTACGTTGCCGGTCTGCTGCTCGACTGGCTGGTGCGCGGGCCGTGGGCCGACCCGTTGGGGCGCGGCTTTCCGCAGACGGCGCGCTTTCCCGAAGGCGCGCTGATGCCGATCCTCCTGCCGGGAACGCGGCTTCACTGGGGGCTGGTGATCGCGGTCGTCGCGGCGCTCGCGCTGGCGTGGATGCTCTATCGCACGCGGCGAGGCTTCGGCATCCGCACCATGGGCCTCGCGCCCAAGGCGGCCATCTTCGCCGGGTTTTCCGAGGCCAAGACCATCACCGCCGTCATGCTCATATCGGGCGGCCTCGCGGGCCTCGCGGGGGCGGTAGAGGTCACGTCCACGATCCGTCAGCTTCAGCCGGAGATCGCGGCGGGATACGGCTTCGCAGCCATCATCGTCGCCTTTCTCGGGCGGCTCAACCCGCTCGGGTCGCTGGTCGCCGCGCTGGCCCTCGCCGTCACGTATATCGGCGGCGAAAACGCCCAGATCCTGCTCAAGCTGCCCAAGAACGCGGCGTTCGTCTTTCAGGGGATGCTCTTGTTCTTCCTTCTCGCCTGCGACACCCTCATCCACTATCGCATCCG
>Ga0209831_1001399_pt1 | contig 22260 bp, 15 predicted proteins | sample Maine_Asex4_meta_FD_187451 | JGI IMG/M metagenome (GOLD analysis project Ga0209831, IMG submission 187451) | Marine algal microbial communities from Maine, USA - Maine_Asex4_metaG (SPAdes) (version 2) | ecosystem: Host-associated > Algae > Red algae > Unclassified | place: Maine, USA | collected... | reverse complement strand
CCCTCCCTTCTAATGCTCTTGATAATCCCGTTGCTGTTATCTGCCCAAACGAGCTGATGATATAGTCACTGTATAATTCCAAAAGCTTGATATCCATTCTCGTATAATAGCTTTTGCGTAACATCAGTTAATAATTCGGTTGCTTTACCGACTGTAGATAATGCGGACATAATTGAGATTACGGGCGGTATATTTTCCAGCGCCTTGAAGTCTAGTAATAATGGTGGGGATCTTAATTTAGTTAGCGAGCGCCCGAGCGTTACCAATGGTGCAGCCGTTAATGCGGGAAACTTTTCTAGTAGCAATTCTGAATTGTTGGCTGGTACGGGAGAAACTGGCGGAGGGAGAAAAAGTTACCTTAATACAGATTCGTTATTTTGGCAGACAGCAGTTTTATCAGCACTGTCGTTCTAGAAAGTGATGGGGGGAGGAGGGAATATTGCGATCGACAACACAGGACTGTTTTTTGACGGCAGCAGCGAAATTGCCGCTAGCTCTCAATTTGGTATTGATGGGATAGTCAAAATTAACAATATTGAGTCTGATAAAAAACTTAGTACTCTCCAGCTAGCAAATACCGTCGAGCCACCCCAGGCGATCGTCGCTAGTAATTGCTCAGTCTCGAAAGACAATACCTTAGCGATTACAGGCAAGGGAGGAATGGCTCATAACCTAGGACAATATTTACCAGGTGAGGCGGTCTGGCAAGATTTGAGAATACCTACAGTCGGGCATGGCGCTGCTAAGGTTTCGAACTACTCACCTAGGACGACAATGGTTGAAGCCCAAGCTTGGTGGGTTAATCCGTTCGGCAAAGTAGAGCTGCTCGCTCTGGCTGTAAAGAGCGACCGCTTAGGGCATGAACTTTAATGTTCTTCTGCTTCGGCTAATCGATCTCGGTCTAGGTAGCTTATGAGGAGACATTCGGAATATCTCTGTGTTTAAATATGAAGATAGTAAACTATGCCTGCTCTGACTACCATCCAGCTCAAACCAGTAAATGTTGCAAAACTTTCATAGATATAAAATAGTTTGCAAAACCTATGATAAGCGCACAAGTCAGGTAGAGTTGTAGCTATCACCAGTGCGGTCGCGTGAGGAATCAAAAAATGAAAATTTTGGCACTAGCTTGGGAATTCCCACCTCGTATTGTTGGTGGAATTGCTCGTCATGTTGCGGAGTTATATCCAGAAATTATTGAGCTGGGATATGAAGTCCATTTACTCACGGTCGAATTTGGCTCTGCGCCCAAATATGAGGTTATTGAAGGAATTCATCTCTATCGTTGTCCAGTGTCGCGGGGGAATGACTTTTTTCACTGGGTTGCGAATATGAACGACAGCATGGGCAGCGTCGGTGGTGAATTATTAAAGCAGCACGGTGACTTCGATCTAATCCACGCTCATGATTGGCTAGTTGGGGATGCGGCGATCGCTCTTAAGAATACTTTCAAACTACCGATGATCGCCACAGTTCACGCTACAGAATATGGTCGCTATAACGGAATTCATAATGTTAGACAGCAATACATCAACGGTAAAGAGAAGATATTAACTCACGAAGCTTGGCGAATCATTGTCTGCAGTCAGTACATGTATCAGGAAATCCAGCGAGTTTTCCAAGCCCCCGCAGATAAAATTGATATAGTTTATAACGGCATCCGCCCTGAAAAAAAACGTCACGGCGACAACTTTAATCGGCTGGAATTTCGTCGTCGCTTTGCCAACGATGGCGAAAAAATTATTTACTATGTCGGACGCATGACATACGAAAAAGGTATTTCTGTTTTACTCAATGCTGCACCTCAAATCATTAAATTGATGGGAGGAGGAGTCAAATTCGTGATTATTGGCGGTGGTGATACTAGTCGCCTCCAGCAACAGGCTCACACTCTAAATATTTGGGAACAGTGCTACTTTACGGGCTTTATGTCTGATGCCGATTTGGATAAATTTCAGACCGTTGCCGACTGTGCGGTTTTTCCCAGCCTGTATGAACCTTTTGGCATCGTTGCCCTAGAGAGTTTTGCTGCCCGCGTTCCCGTGGTGGTTTCCGATACGGGTGGTCTGCCAGAGGTAGTAAAACACAATTATTCGGGAATAGTTACCCGCGCCAACGATCCTCAATCTCTTACTTGGGGAATTTTGCAGGTATTAAAAAATCCTGACTTTTCACAGCAGCTAGTTGACAACGCCTACCACTCGATCTCCGAACGCTTCAATTGGAAAGATTTAGCCAAACAAACCGGCGCTGTCTATCTTCAAATTGCTGCAGAGCGATCGCAGGTTGCCTGGTAGCTAGAGAGCAACTACAATTTCCGCACCCTCTCCTGCCTATTTATCTCTATCGATCTTTATAAACCGCGGTCGGTTTTAACTTTGCCCTAGCAAATGTTTCCAATTTCAAATGTAGGATGTGATATCTTCTTGCGGTTTAGTCTTTGGCAAGGGAACTATTTTGCGCACCTGTAGTTATAATATTTTACCAGACTAATTGAGGGGAATAACTTAGACTCTATAGTCGGAATACTCGACTAGCGATCGACTCAATAGTTTTCTTGAGAGTTATGACTGCTCGTCAAAGTAAATATCGTCAGATTTTAAAATATTCTCGTTAGAAGGCATTGTGATAGATATTATAGATGTCTTTGAATAACAACAAATTAGCCTAGCTCAAATCTTTGCTTTGATAGCTATAGTTGCGTTTACAGCTAAAGTTTTTGAAGCTATCTTAACAAGTAATTAATGAATGTACCTGCATAATTATTTTGCTTACATCAATTGGTTTATAACAGATGTTTTTAACTCTTGTAATCTCATTTTGTGGTACAAACCTATTAGCAGTGCATAGAAGTATAGGAATATTAGATAAATGCTGATAGGGTCGAATTTCCTCGATAACCTCGAAACCCGTTATGTCTGGCATCATCAGATCTAAAATGATTAAGTCAGGTACGATTTGATGGATTTTTCTTACCCCCTCTTTGCCACAGCTAGCTTTCTCTACTTTATATCCCTCTTCCATCAGAATCAATTCCATCAAAAATAGGTTGTCCTGACAATCATCTATTATTAAGACTACCGTATCTTTTGTTTCACACATTAAACAAAGTTTATTGGAAAAAAGTTTTATTAATTCTTTTATATTAATTCGCCAAGCAATAATACTTGTCTATGAAAAGATGTATACTTCTTGGCAAAATATTAAATAGACCTTAAGCTGTCGCTAATTTTAAAGCAGATAATAGAGGCAAAAATTAAAGATTACAGTTAATAAACCCATTTCAATTTTTAACAATAAACTCTACAACATACAACCAGTATCTTTTTTAAAAACGGTCGACCATATTTCCACTTGTTAATCGGACTGCTAATTTGCTAACATAAGCATAGTCATAACGAGTATGAGTTAGTAACAATGACAAAAATAGTAGGAATTATTGGCAGTCTTCGGCAAGATGCCTATAGCGGATTGGCGATGCAAGAAGCAGTGAAGCGAATTGAATCACTGGGCGCAAGTGTCGAAATACTAGATTTAAGAGAAATGAATTTACCCTTCTGTGATGGAGGTAGCGAATATCCTGACTTTCCTGATGTAACCAAACTAAGAGATAAAGTCAAGGCAGCAGACGGATTGATTTTGGTGACTCCTGAATATCATGGCAGCCTGAGTGGGGTATTGAAAAATGCTTTGGACTTAATGAGTTTTGAACATTTGTCGGGCAAAATAACGGGGTTGATTAGCGTTTTGGGTGGACAATCAAACAGCAATGCTTTAAATGACTTGAGAATTATTGTTAGATGGGTTCACGGCTGGGTAATTCCCGAACAAATTGCGATCGGACAGGCTTGGCAAGCTTTTAGCTCATCGGGAATCAAAGATGAAAAACTGGCTGAAAGGTTTGATAAGTTTGCTCAAAGTCTGGTAACCAATTCTCAATTATTGAACGGTAAGTCGGATTAAGCTGATTGCCAGCAAATTATCGTAATAATTTAGCAAAATAGCCAAGATAGTTGAGGGAATCTCTAATAGCTAGAGAAAGAAAGAGTTATACTACGGAGTTGTTGTCTCAAGCCCTTTATGGTTAGTTTTTTGCGGTGTTACGTTGCCATAACCTTGTGGGTATATTTGCTAAATCCGTCTTTATCGGCAGCCGAACCACCGAAGGTAAAAAAATCAGCTAGTTTCTTACCCCGTCGCTTGCAGCCTGCCCAAGACAATTTGTTGGAGAAAAATTCGTTTAATCATCTAATCGTTCAGTCCCGACAGGGGAATAGCCAAGAATTTAACCTCCCCATTGAAGAGAAGTTTCGACCCAAAATTCCCGTTGGGGAAGTAGAGACGATCGAAGTAATTGCCGATCGCCAAGAATACGATCGCCAAAAGGGAATAATTACGGCATCAGGGAATGTTTTGATGCGCTTTTCCCAATCAGTAATGACTAGCGATCGCCTAGAGATAAACTTAAACGATCGCCTAGCAGTAGCAACAGGAAAAGTAACTCTCAAGCGGGGTGAACAGACTCTAAGAGGAAGGCGATTTGAATATAATCTGGTAGCGGATCGGGGCGTTATTTTTAACGCGAGAGGAGAGATCGATCGGTCTAGCTTGAGTCAGGATACAGATTTTAAACAAAGAATTGTTTCCGAGTCTAATGTTTCGGGTCTGGCTTTGAGCGATCGCCTGCTGAATAATCAACCTCTGACAGACGTTACGGCTAATGAGGGTCTGTCTTTTAGCTTGGGCAGTCGCGGTATCGATCTGGTTGGCGATCGAGACTTTAGTAGCGGATCGACCATCAAACAGCTTAGATTTGAGGCAGATCGCCTAGAGTTTGAAACAAGCAACTGGACGGCTAGTAATCTTCGCCTAACTAACGACCCCTTTTCCCCCCCAGAATTAGAAGTCAGGGCAGAGACAGCAACTTTTCAGCAAGAAGCTGGTGCGGGTAAGTTGAGTACGACCAAATCGGGTTTGGTGATTGACGATAGTCTGAGAATTCCTTTATTAGTCAGGGCGTTTGTCTTTGATAGTCGCCCCAGCAGACCAGGACTATTTAACATCGCTTTTGATGGAGATGAGCGAGGTGGGCTATATATCGAGCGCACCTGGAGTTTGTTTGGGGGAGAGAAATTTCGTTGGAACATTACTCCTCAGTACTTTTTACAGCGAGCGTTACTACCAGGGACTTTTGGCTTTAGCAGTGATGATGATGGGGGGATATTTAATGATTCGGTATTTGGTCTAACAACCCGTATTCAGGGAGATTTTGGTCGCCGAACTAGTTTGAATGGTGATGCTTCTTTAACAGGCATAGACTTCACCAACTTCGAAGATAGTTTACGTAGTCAGATTGAGTTGCGACATCGCCTGGGCAATCTCAAAAATCCTTTCCAGCTAGCCCTTGAATATAACTATCGCGATCGCCTATTTAATGGTTCTTTAGGTTTTCAGACGGTTAGAGAAAGTTTTGGGGGGGTAATTACCTCGCCTCAAATAACTTTGGGCGATACGGGGGTTAAGATTAATCTTCAGGGATCGATTAAAAAAATTAATGACGATACAGACCGAGCAGATTTATTGGCAGCAGTGCGAGAAAACAATCGCATTGGTTTAACTCGCTATCAGGGAGCAGCATTTCTAAGTAAGAGTTTTTCTTTGTGGACTGGTAAAGCTCTGCCAAGCGATCGAGAGCGAGGGTTGCGCTATACTCCCATACCAGTAGTTCCCTACCTGAATCTATTTACCAAAGTTTCGGGGGTAAGCAGCTTTTATAGCAACAGCGACTCACAGTTATCTTTAGAAGGAAAGGTAGGTATTGAAGGACAGTTGGGTCATTTTTCGCGCAGTTGGCTCGACTATACGGGGTTAAAATTGAGCTATTCTCAAAACCTGCGGGGGGACGAATCTCCCTTTCTCTTCGATCGCCTAGTAGATCGCCAAACCCTATCGGTGGATATTATCCAGCAGGTATATGGTCCAATTAGGATCGGTTATCAAACGTCAATTGATTTGCGCGATCGCGATACTATTAGCAGTGACTATATTTTAGAATACAGTCGTCGAACCCATAATATTGTGCTGCGCTATAACCCCGTATTAGAAATTGGTTCTCTCAGCCTGCGAATTAGCGATTTCAATTGGCAGGGAAATTCCGAACCTTTTAGCCAGCAAGACATAACTCCCGTGATTCAAGGAGTTGATTGATTTGAGGAGGCAGTAGGCAGGACTATTAACTAATTGCTAATTATGCTTTACGCGAATCAAAGATACAAACTGTGAGCCTCGATTACTAACAAATAGAGATTAAGAACCTCTTTACTTGCCTCCAGCTCATTTTATAAAGACCTAAAGCCTATAGCTACAAACCCTTTAGAGCCAGAGCGCATTCATGCTTAAGACCAAAAAGTATTAGCTGGAGACAAAAATAATTCACATCAAACGTCAATTATTACTAACCAATTGACCATAGGGAGTTAAGAATAGCTTTTGTTCGGCTAGCCTACGCTTAGTCAATCCAGGGAATACGACTAGTTTGCCACCGCGATTAGCTTTGTTCCAGCGCACGAACTCTCTGGATGCGCCGGTGTAGTCTCCTGCATTTAGCTTTCTAATCAGAGTACTGTTTTTAATTACTACCGTCCCCGCGTTGTATACCAAAGAAGTTAATGCTCCTAACTGATAAGGATTTAGCTCCACCCGCACATGAGCCACGACTAACTTTTGAATTTGAGCTAGTTCTGCTTCTAGGGCAAGATCCGCTTGACCCTTGCTGATAAACTGTCCCATTCTTGCTATTCTGCCATTTATTCTTGTTTGACCGTAGCCAATCACTGGCAGTCCACTTGAGTCGATATAGGCATAGGGACGGAAACCCTCAAAATTTTTGACCAATTTTACCGTTTCTGGCAATACGGGTAGTTTAGCAAGAATTGTTTTTTTAGAATCGATCGAATCAAATTTTAGATGCAAATCCGATTCTACTGCACTTGACTGAGACAGATCTGTTTCGCTGGCAAGTATATTACTGGCTGCGTACGATCCCGAACTATTAAGAGTAAAACCAAGGAAAATAGTAAAGATAGAGATAAGATGCCGACAATTATAAAAATTAGCCAATTTCAAGCGCATTCCTAATAGATTAAAATATAGTTTCTTCAGTAAATATACTTGTAAGGCAGTAAATATACAGAAAAGATCATTATCAGCTTTTTTGCAAATTTTCAAGAGTCTTTAGTTGTATTTTTGGTAAAAGCTGAGTCAAAGGCGATCGCCTGTTCGGTAGTCAAAAAGAGTTTTGGTTCTGCTAATCTGCGTTTAGTCAAACCTGGAAAGACAACTAATTTTTCATCGCGATGTGCCTTATTTCAGCGCCCAAATTCTCTAGCAGCTCCCGCATAATCTCCCGTATTGAACTTTGCGATCGAAGTGCTGTTTTTTAAAATTTTTAAGCCAGAGTTATAGACAAAGGAAGTTAATGCCCCTAGCCAATCTTGATTTAACTCGACCTTGACGCGTTTTAAAACAATTTTTTGAATGTGAGTCAGCTATTGTTCTTAAGCAGCGTTAGCTTGAGCCTTGATAATGTGCTGACACATTTTTACCTTTCTACCGTTGATTATGCTCTGCCCGTAGCCAATTACGCGATATTCACTGGTATCAGTGTAAGCATGAGAACGGAAACCTGCAAAATGCTTTATTAGATCGATAGTTGTAGAGAACATCATAGATCTAGCAGCAATAATACTGTTGCTAGGACTAGTATTGTAGTTGCTGTGTTTGAGCGTATCTAGCTTTTCTTAACTATCGATCTTGTCTGATGTGTTTAAGCAAGTTTTGTCAGCAGCTAATGTGAAGTTGCCCATGTTCAAACGGCATTTGTACCTATAGACAAAAGACAATATCTAATTACAACAAAATTTGAATTCATTTCCCCAAATGCATTAAGTATTAATAATTAGGTAAATATACATAGCTTTATATAGATAATAATCGGCTAATTATTAAATCTTGCCTGAAATATGGATAATAAAATATTGCGATCTTAATTTGTTATTTAAAACATTTTTGATTACAGACTTGTAGACTAGTGTCAAAATGGTTTAATAAGTTAGCTATTAACTCGATCGATGACTTTAAGAATGACAAATAGTAGCAATCGCCAACCAGAAATAAAATCTTGTATTATCGTCGGTGGAGGAATTACGGGATTAATTGCCGCCACGATTTTGCAGCGCCAGGGAATCAGCGTCACCGTTTTAGATAAGGGCAGAGGAATCGGAGGACGTTTGGCAACTCGACGGGTAAAAGGAGAAGGCTCTGTTGAAGGCGTATTTGATTATGGGACGCAATATTTTAGCGCCAAGAATCCTCTATTTCAGACTTGGGTAGATGATTGGCTAGAGGCGGGGGTAATTAAGGAGTGGAGTCGGGGTTTTGGAGAGACTGACGGTAAGCCAAGATACTGTGGCATAGATGGGACTCGTGGCATTGCCAAGCATTTAGCTGAAAATTTGGATGTTCGGACTAGCACTAAGGTAGTAAAAATCAATTACAACAAGCATTGGGTAGTAGAGACAGACAAGGACGAACAGTATCGGAGTGAAATGCTACTGCTAACGCCTCCCGTACCTCAGTCGTTAGATTTACTGGACGCTTCTCTAATTATTTTGCCTCTCGACGAAAGGTTTGCTTTAGAGAATATTACCTACCATCGCAGTATTTCCATACTGGCTTTGCTAGAAAGACCTAGTGATATTCCTGCGCCTGGGGGAATAGCTTTAGAAAATGAAAATAATGAAAGTTTGGCTTGGTTGGGAGACAATCATCAAAAGGGGATCTCCCCCAACGGTTATGCCGTCACCCTCCAATCTTCTTCTAGCTTTGCTGACTATTATTGGGAAAGTGACGACGCAGAAATTGCTTATAAAATGCTGACCGCAGGAGCAGATTATTTAAATGCACCCGTGACTAAGTATCAGGTACATCGCTGGCGCTATAGTTTTCCGAAAACCTTTCATCTTCAACCCTTTTTAGCTATGTCAGAAATACCCTTGATAATGGCGGGAGATGGATTTGTAGCGCCAAAGATCGAGGGAGCAGCTTTATCTGGAATAGCTACAGGGGAATTTATTAGCAAGAAGTTTAAGAGATGAACTGGTAATAGTTGACAGTCAACATAGTGAAGTTTTCCAAACAAAGATGATGCTCGATCGCCTACTCCCGACAAACTAATAGTCGCAGCTTTAAAGGAAAAATTACTAAACTAAGAGTAAGTGATTTGCTTAATTATTCTTCATTCGACTCTATGACCTCAATTCCTCGCCTCAAACAATCGTCTTTACAGCAAAGATTTCAATGGATTGCTCGACCCGATAAATATATGGATTCGGCAGTCGAGCAAGCGCCTGATTTGTTTCAGGCTGAGATTACTGGGGAAGAGGGATATGTCTTTATAAATCATCCCGAAGCGATGCGTCAGATTATGACCAGCGATCGCGCTAAGTATTTTGCGTCTAGTAAGGATAATGGTTTATTGCAGCCATTGGTGGGAGACAACTCTCTATTGCTGATTGAGGGCGATCGCCATAAGAAAAGACGTAAGCTATTATTACCTCCTTTTCATGGGGAGAGGATGCAGGCTTACGGCAAAATCATCTGCGATTTAACCCGCGATATTATCGGGAAGCTAGAACCCGATCGGTCCTTTACTGCCAGACGTATAACTCAAGAAATCTCTTTAAGAGTCATTTTTGAAGCGGTATATGGCTTACAGGATAGCGACCGCTCGGAAGAATTAAAATGGCGCATCACCAAGCTACTAGATATTTTTGAATCAACTCTGACCTCGGCGTTTTTGTTTTTACCCAACCTACAGAAAGACTGGGGTGCGTGGAGTCCCTGGGGTAACGTAGTACGTCAGCTAAAAGCGATCGACGAGTCAATTTATCAGGAACTTGCCACCAGAAGAACCGAAGACTGTAGCCAACGAGAAGATATTCTTTGGCTCATGATGTCCGCGCGGGATGAGAATGGCGAGAGGATGAAGGATTACGAACTGCGAGATGAGTTAATGACTCTGATGTTGGCGGGACATGAAACTACCGCTACGGCGATCGCTTGGGGACTATATTGGATACATCGTTATCCCGAAATCAAAGCTAAGGTAGAGGCAGAAATAGCTGGTTTAGGAGCAGATCCCGATCCAATGGCGATCGCTAAATTGCCCTATCTCGATGCTGTATGCAAGGAAACTCTGCGGATCTATCCCGTAGCAATGCTGACCTTTCCTAGAACTGTCTTAGAACCTACCGAACTCATGGGATACAAGTTAGAAGCGGGACAGGTAGTAATGGGCTGTATTCATCTAATGCATCAACGAGAAGATGTTTACCCCGAACCCAGCCAGTTCAAGCCAGAACGATTTCTCGAACGAGAATTTGATACTTATGAATTCTTCCCGTTTGGTGGCGGTAAACGACGCTGTATTGGCGAAGCTTTAGCCATGCTGGAATTAAAGCTGGTGCTGGCAACAATCGTGACGGAATACGATTTGGAACTAAAGGGCAATAAGCCAGAAATTCCAGCCAGGAGAGGCGTTACCCTCGCACCGAAGAAGGGAGTACAAATGGTTTTTAAAGGTAGTAAATAATTTTTGCTTTTATTCTTTTTAAGCTTCTAATACAGCCTGGAGGCGTTTGCGAAATTCGCCTTTTGGATGTCCGCCTTTTATTTCTCCCATAATTTCAAAATCAGCATCGGGAGATTCACAGACAATATAGGTAGGCCAACCCATATCTTTTTTGTCGGGATATTGCGCCATCAAAATCTTTCGATATTTACGGTAGGTAGCAGTATCCTGCATTTTGACATCAATAAATTCTAGTTCGAGTTCTTTGGCTACCTTGGCATCATAAAAAGACATTTTATGGCATGTCCCACAGTCTTCGGAAGAGAACTTCACTACAGCTTTAGTCATCTTGAGTACTTTTAAATCAATCTCTAGATTATAGAATTATTTAATTACAACCTTACGTAAAGCGCACGAAGTTAAATATATTTATAGATATTTTAGTTGGCAGCGATCGCTTTTTCTCTTCAGACAGCTTGTTGATAAAGGAAAGACTCTCTAAGAGTTATAGGTTATAGGTTATGGATTAATAATCCACTTTACGTCGAGATGCTTTTTTCTGACTGCGCTTAGTTTTATTATCCATCCGCTTTCTTTTTGCTCTTTTCGAGGGTTTGGTAGGCAATCTGCGCTTTTTCTTTTTCAATACGCCTTTAATCAGATCTTTGAGCCGTTGCAGAGCGTCTTCTTTGTTTTGATGCTGGGTACGAAACTGCTGGGCTTTGATAATAATTACGCCATCTTGAGTAATCTGCGAGGGATTGAGCTTGCGTAGGAGTTTATCTTTACTGAGATAGGGTAGGGATGAGGCTTTGACATCAAAACGAAGGTGGATTGCTGTGGCTACTTTGTTCACATTCTGACCCCCAGCACCCTGAGATCTTACCGCTTTTAATTCGATCTCGCGATCGGGAATAGTGATGCGATCGTCAATTTTCAACATGCCTTTTTATAGATAATTTGTTATTTTTCGTCTCCCAATTCTGTAGATACAAGGCACGCCTTGTCTCTACGGGTACGTAGAATAATTATGCCAGCAATGATAATCAATCCCGCACCAAACAAAAAATTTATATCTAGTACTTCTTGCCAAATCAGCCAACCAAGAAAAGTTCCGAAAGGAACAGAGGTATAGGTAAAGATGCCGACGCTGGATGCAGGGGCATTTTGATAGCCACGGGTTAACAGAATTTGAAACCCAGTAGTAAATAAGCCGATGCCAATGAGCATGATACATTGCTTTAAGGTAGGAGTCTGCCAGAGCCAGAGCATCGGAATAGAGGAGGTGGTTAGTCCAAAAATAGTAAAATAAGCAACGATTCGTAAGGGGGGTTCGGTTGCCGAAAGCTTACGCACCGTAACAAAGGCGCTCGCAGCAAAGATACTACTGGCTAGAGCGATTAGACTCGCCCAATTTGTATCACCATCGGGTTGCAGAATTAGGAACACTCCTAGAAACCCGATTGCCCCAGCTAAAACAATTCGGGGCGTAATTTTTTCATGTAGCCAGATTGCCGACATGAAGGGAATAATTAACGGACTCGTTGACTTGATCAACATCGAATCCCCCAGAGATATTTTACCCAGAGCATAGAATAAGCAGTACATCCCCCCCATACCAAAGCACCCCCGCAGCAGATGAAGAGTCAGGCGTTCTGTTTTAAAAATCTTGGAGTCGCTTCTGATAATGAGGGGAATAAGAATTAGTAAGCCAAAGAAATTGCGGAAAAATACAATCGATCCGTTTGGTAAGTCTGCCGAAGCAAATTTTATGATTGCAGCACTGATGGCAAAACTTAATTCGGAAGCGACGATAAAAAATGCACCACGGACAATATTTTGTCTATCTATCATTATTAGTCGGAAATTATAGACAAGTTAAGAAAAGCATAAAATTCAAATTGAAACTCAAAATATTTCTCGATCGCGAATTTATTAATTCGATCTTAGCTAAGATTGACATTTTGTGGAGTGGGTTGCGATCGCTACATATCCTTCATTCCTTATCCCTCATCGCTGCATAGACAGTCTACAACAGACTTCAGATATGCTAATCTACACGACAGTTAATTAGTTTCAGATTCCACTACCGTCAACCATGCAATTAGAACCCATCGCAATTATTGGTATCGGCTGTCGTTTTCCAGGCGCTGATAACCCCCAGGCTTTTTGGACGACGATCCGAGATGGCAAGCATGGCATAGTTGAAGTTCCCGAATCTCGGTGGGATGTTGAGGCGTATTATGATGCCGATCCAAATAAGCCAGGGAAAGCAAATACTCGCTGGGGTGGGTTTTTAAAAGATGTAGATAGATTCGATCCGCAGTTTTTTGGTATTTCCCCCAAGGAAGCGGTAACGATAGATCCTCAACAGCGATTGCTATTAGAGGTAGCCTGGGAAACCTTAGAAGATGCGGGTCAGATCCCCGAACACCTAAAAGGTAGTAAGACAGGTGTGTTTATCGGCATTGGGACTCACGATTATTCGATCTCCATGTGGCAGCAGCCTGTAAGCGAACCCTACGCGACTACAGGGACGGGTAACTGTATCGCAGCTAATCGTATTTCCTATAGCTTTGATTTCAAAGGTCCTAGTTTAGCAGTAGATACCGCCTGTTCTTCTTCTTTGGTGGCGGTTCATTTAGCCTGTCAGAGTATTTGGACGGGGGAATCGACATCAGCCCTAGCTGGGGGCGTAAATATGCTGCTGCTGCCGACAATTATGGTGGGCTTTAGTAAAGGCGGTTTTATGTCGAGTGAGGGACGCTGTAAGAGTTTTGATGCGGATGCCGATGGTTATGTGCGGGGTGAAGGTGCGGGATTAGTTCTGTTAAAACCCTTGTCTCAGGCGCAAGCAGACGGGGACGATATTTATGGAACGATTCTTAGCAGTGCGGTTAATCAGGATGGGTTGAGTAATGGTCTAGCAGCACCCAATCCCCAGGCGCAGTCGGCAGTATTACGCGAAGCCTATCAAAAGGTGGGGATCGATCCTGCTGAAGTAAGTTACGTCGAGGCACACGGTACGGGTACAAAGGTAGGAGATCCGATCGAAGCCAACGCTTTGGGGGCAGTTTTGGGCGCACAGCGTCAAGCAGGTGAGAATTGTCTGATTGGTTCGGTTAAAACAAATATCGGTCATACAGAAACCGCTGCGGGGATAGCGGGAATTATTAAGGTGGCACTGGCACTCAAGCACAAGCAGATTCCGCCTAGCTTGAATTTTACGACGCCAAATCCTGCGATCGCTTTTGAAGATTTGAGACTAAAAGTAGTAACAGAGTTAACTCCTTGGAAATCCGATCGACCTTTAATTGCAGGGGTTAATTCCTTTGGTTTTGGCGGGACGAATGCTCATATTGTCATGGGAGAGTATGGGGGGTGGGGAGACGAGGGGATGGGGAGACGAGGGGATGGGGAGACGGAGAAATTAAGCCTGTTAACTTTATCTGCTAAGAGTAAGTCAGCCTTGAAAGAGTTGGCACAGAGTTATCGGGGTTTTATTACAGATAGCAATAATTCTTTGACAGAGATTTGTACGGCAACTCAAAGACAGCGCAGTCATTTTAATCATCGTCTTACCTGCATTACTCAATCTCCCCAGCAGCTACAGCAGCAGTTGACAGAGTATATTGAAGAGCGAGAGGCAATTGGGGTAGTTGCCAGCAGCGTTAATAGTAAGACTAAGCAGATATGCTGGTTGTTTACAGGACAAGGTTCGCAGTATGTAGGCATGGGTCAACAGCTATACGAGACTCAGCCTGTTTTTCGATCGGCATTGGATCGTTGTGCAGCTATTTTGCAACCATTTTTAGATCGATCTTTATTAGAGATTATTTTTGCAGAAGATAATACTTGCGATCGCAATAATATTAACCGCACTATTTATACTCAACCTGCGCTCTTTGCGGTGGAATATGCCCTAGCACAGCTATGGTTATCCTGGGGAATCATGCCCGATTATGTCGTGGGACATAGCATCGGTGAATATGTAGCTGCCTGTGTTGCTGGCGTATTTAGTTTGGAAGACGCTCTAAAGCTAGTTGCTAATCGAGGCAGACTGATGGAGGAATTGCCGTCATCGGGAGGAATGCTGGCCATTTTTGGCAGCCAGGCAGAAATAGCGGAATTAATCGCTATCCATAGCCTAGAAGTTAACATTGCAGCGATTAATCACGATCGCAATACTGTTATTGCAGGAGATAAAAATATTCTCTCAGTAATTGCAGATAAGCTGGCACAGCTCGATATTAGCAGTACTCTATTAGAAGTTTCTCACGCTTTTCATTCGCCGTTGATGAAGCCGATGTTAGGAGATTTTCGGCAGGTAGCAGAAACTATAACTTACAATACGCCTCAGATTCCTTTAGTTTCTAACCTTACGGCGCAGCTAGCAGGAGAATCAATTACTAGTCCCGACTATTGGATCGAGCATATTGTTCAGCCTGTTCAGTTTGCCGAAAGCTTTCAGTTTTTACTCGATCGCGAAATTGATATTTTCTTGGAAATTGGGGCAAAACCGATCCTGGCGAGTATTGGCGCAACTATCTGTACTAAAGCGGATCGCACTCCTTTATTATTACCTAGCCTATCTAATAAGCAGCCTGGCGAAAGAGTAATCTTAAACAGCTTAGTCCAGTTATATCATCAGGGAATAAAAATTGATTGGCAGAATTTTAATCGCGGTAACTATTATCCCGAACTAAAACTACCTAGCTATCCTTTCCAGCGTCAGCGGTATTGGTGGGAGAAAGCTAAGTTTTGGACAGAAGACACTCAGGTAGATCGACAGCTACATCCTTTGTTGGGAAACCCTTTAACTCTAGCGGGGACAAAAGAAATACGCTGGACTAGTAAAATTAATTCCAGCACTCCCGCATATCTGGCGGATCATCGTTTAGAAAGTGAAGTCGTATTTCCCGCGACGGCATATATTGAGATGGCTTTGGCAGCAGGGAAGTCTATCGACGAAGATAGCAACGTAAAATTACAGGACTTTGTAATTCATCAGCCTTTAATCTTGAAAGCTGAATCTACGCAGCTTCAGACAGTGCTGTCTCCCGAATCTAATTCAGCCTATCGGGTACAAATATTTAGCCGTAGTTTAGATCGATTCATACTTCACAGCGAGGTTACTATTAACCTGCAACCACAGACATTAAGGGAAATAGATCTAACTCAACTAAAATCGCAATTAGAATCAAGGCAAGATATAGCTAATTATTATCAGTCTCTCAAACAACAGGGGTTGAACTACGGCATTAGCTTTCAAGGTATAAAACAAATCTGGCAGGGTGAGAAAGAAGCATTAGGATATATTCAGCTAGCAGAAGATCTACATAGCCAAACCAGCGATTATCAGATTCATCCCGCTTTACTCGATGCCTGTTTACAGCTAATCGGTACAGTAGTAAATGTTGACTCAGGGGTATATTTGCCCGTCGGCATTGAATCGTTGAATTTATTACAGCCCAATTTAGATCGAGTTTGGGCTTATGTAACCGTCAAAGAAAACCACGAGCAAATACAGGCAAATCTAACTCTCACCGATGATTTGGGTCAAACTGTCGCCCAGATTAATAACCTATCTCTGCAATATCTTAGCAGGCGATCGCTTCAGAAAATATTTAACCTCAATCCCGTCAAGGAAGATAGTCTCGATCGCTATTTATACGAACTAGACTGGTCAGAAAAAAGTTTAGATTCTGATAATCAGCCAAAAATTAATAATAGCGATCGCTGGATCATTTTTGCTACAGATAATAAACTGGCACGATCTTTAACAGAGGAGTTAGCAGGAGATTTAATTACAGTTGATGATTGCCTCGTTTCAGACTTGCCTAACGCCTATGTACTCAATACCGACAGCGAGAAAGAGTGGCAAAAACTATGGCAGAGTTTAAATATTGCGATCGCAGATAAGCTAAAGCTCGTTTATTTTGTCGAACAGAAATCAAATTGCGATCGCATTGATGCGGGAATATTTTATTTAATCCAGTCTCTCGATCGAGCAAATATAAACCTAACTCAGTTAAATGTTATTACTCAGCAAACTCAGTATCGAGCAGTAAATAAACTTACAGGAGGTATATGGGGTTTAAGTAAAACAATTCAGCAGGAATATCCGCAGTTTAGCTGTAAGTTAATCGATTTAGATGATTTTGAAGCTAATAATCAGCTATTATCAGAATTATTAACTGATGACGGTGAAATCCAGATAGCATATCATCAGCAGCAAAGATATGTACCAAGACTTGCGCCCAGAGACAATATTTTAGATCGCCCCTGCCGTTTGCAGCTATCGGCATATGGCACTCCCGATAATCTTGCCCTTGCACCCATGCAGCGTCAAGCACCTGCTGCGGGCGAGATTGAGATCGCTGTGGCTGCTAGCGGGGTTAACTTCCGCGATGTTTTAAATGCCTTGGGAGTATTAGAAACATATTTGCAAAAAATGGGCTTTGCTGACGCTACGGAAGTCCCCTTCGGTGGAGAATGTGCGGGAAGAGTAGTAGCAGTTGGATCGGAAGTTACCAACTTTCAGATCGGTGATGAGGTAATTGCAGCCCAAGCGGTAGGTAGTTTAAGTAGTCACGTGGCGGTAAATGCCAAATTTGCGATCGCCAAACCAGAACGTCTGAACTATACCGAAGCAGGAACAATACCGACTACTTTTTTGACAGCATACTATGGACTACATCATCTGGCTAAAATCAAGCCAGGCGATAAAATCTTGATCCATTCCGCTGCGGGAGGGGTGGGACAGGCTGCGGTACAAATTGCCCAACAAATAGGTGCAGAGGTATACGCCACTGCTTCGAGTGGGAAATGGGATTTTCTCAAGGCTTCGGGTATTAAATATGTAATGAACTCTCGCAATCTCGACTTTGCCGATGAGGTGATGCAGCTAACCGATGGTAAGGGAGTGGATTTGGTTCTTAATAGTCTCAATGGTGATTTTATTCCTCGCAGTTTAGATGTTCTCGCACCCCAAGGAAGATTTGTAGAAATTGGTAAGGTAGGAATTTGGGATAAAGGAGAGGTAGCAGCCAAACGTCCTGATGTTAGCTATTTTCCCTTCGATCTATTAGAAGTTTCCAATCGCGATCCAGATTTGATTGCGGATATGTTTGCCGAACTCAGACAACAGCTAGTTGCAGGTAAGTTAAAACCACTACCCCACAAAGTTTTTCCGATCCAGCAGGCTGATGAAGCTTTTCGCTATATGGCGCAGGCGAAGCATATTGGTAAAGTCGTAATTGATTTCCCAACTAGCCAGCAGATAGTTAAAGCCGACGGTAGCTATCTGATTACAGGCGGAATGGGTGCATTAGGTTTGGAGGTAGCAAATTGGTTGGGTTCAGAAGGGGCAAAGCATTTAATTCTGGTAGGTAGAAGTAAGCCTAGTTCCACACAGCAAATAGATCGACTCCAGCAGCAGGGCATTACTGTAGACACAATTCAGGCGGATATTAGCGATCGCAATGCGGTTGAGAATATTATTAATAGATTTAGTTCCTTACGAGGTATTATTCATGCAGCGGGAATTCTCGATGATGGGTTACTAAAAAATCTTTCCTGGACACGTTTTGAAAAAGTATTAGAACCAAAGGTAGCAGGTGCTTATAATCTGCATCTGGCTACGGAAAATCTAGACCTAGATTGGTTTGTATGCTTCTCCTCCATCGTCTCGGTATTTGGATCGGCAGGACAAAGTAACTATGCCACCGCTAATGCCTTTATGGATAACCTCATGAACTATCGTCGCGATCGAGGTTTGCCAGGATTGAGCATTAACTGGAGTATCTGGGATCGAGTTGGGATGGCGAGTCATATGACTACCGAACAGCAGCAACGATTAGAACAGCAGGGTTTAACGGCGATCGCACCACAGCAAGGATTAAAAGCACTCAAGCAGCTATTACAGCAGCAGGCAAAACAAACCGTTGTCTTTCCCGTAGACTGGGAAACTTTCTTATCTCAACAGCCTGCCAATCCTCTATTTGAGCGAGTACAGCCCAAAGCTAAAGCCAAAAGTGCATCTACCTCATCTTTCCTCCAACAGCTAGCCAAAACCGATCCAAATCGACAGCATCAGGTTTTACAGTCTCATATCCGCGCTCAAATAGCCAAGGTATTGGGCTTTGCCGATCCAGAAGATGTAGACACATCAGAAAAGTTTGCCGATTTGGGTATGGACTCATTGATGGCGGTAGAGTTTAAAAACAATCTCCAAACTAGCTTTGGCAATGCTATTTCCCTTACCGCTGCCTTTGACTATCCCAACGTGGAACTATTAACGGCATATATATCTGAGGAGTTAGCCGATTTGCAGGTGCTAGAAGCAGTTACTCAAGCCCCAACAAAAGTTATACCTAAACCCAATCCCGCAAGCAAACCAAATACATCTCCTAAAACTGCGATCGCACCAATAACTAGAACTAAGATTGAAATCAAACCCGAATACACTCAGTTCAACCTGACTCCCGAATATATCAACCTTAAAAAAGATCTCCAGCGAGTCGAAAAACTGGGTAATCCTTTCTTTAGTCTTCATCAGGGCATCGCCGAAGATACGATCCAAACCAATAACCGCGAATTAATGAACTACTCAAGCTACAACTACCTGGGTATGTCGGGCGATCCTATTGTTATTGCAGCTACCCAAAAAGCGATCGCCGAATACGGAACTTCTGTTTCTGCCAGTCGCGTACTATCGGGAGAACGTCCGATCCACCTCGAATTAGAACGGGAAATAGCCGACTTTATCGGTACAGAAGCAGCCATTGTCTACGTCGGGGGACACGCTACCAACGTCAGCACTATCGGTCATTTGTTTGGCGAACAGGATCTAATTATCTGTGATTCCCTCAGCCACAATAGCATTAGAGACGGCTGTAACCTTTCTGGGGCGACTGTAGTTGAATTTCCCCATAACAACTGTACTGCACTAGAAGAAATTCTAAATCGCGATCGCTCTAAATATCAAAAAGTCTTAATTGCGATCGAAGGTATCTACAGTACCGACGGCGATCTTGCCCCCTTGCCCAAAATAGTCGAACTGAAGCAGCACTATCAAACCTTCTTACTAGTAGACGAAGCACATTCGATCGGCGTGCTAGGTTTGTCTGGAGGCGGAATTAGAGAACACTTTAACCTCAAGGCGACTGACGTAGATCTTTGGATGGGAACTCTGAGTAAATCTTTTGCAAGCTGTGGTGGCTATATAGCTGCCAGTCGAGAAATTATTGAATACCTAAAATATACTGCCCCTGGTTTTGTGTTTAGCGTCGGTATGTCTCCCGCCAATACCGCAGCAGCCCTAGCAGCCATAAGACTGCTTAAGTCTGAACCCGAAAGAGCGATAAAGCTACAGGCTAGAGCCAAATTCTGTCTGGATTTAGCTAAAAGCAAAGGATTCAACACAGGTTATAGTGCCGATTCCCCCGTGATTCCCATAATCGTCGGCGAACCCCACAAAGCTGTAAGACTATCAAAACTTCTGAATCAACAGGGAATAAATGTAAACCCGATGGTATATCCCTCCGTACCATATGATGCTGCTCGTTTGCGCTTCTTTATCACCAGCCTTCATACCGAAGCGCAAATACAGCAGACAATCACCGCCTTGGTAGAAGGGCTATCTAAATTAGAGGATTGAGTGACTTGGGTGATAGCTTATCGCCTTTCGCCCAGATGAATTTGCAAAAGAAGAAAAACAAAGGATTTGACTCCCATATAGCTTCTTATTCTTTGCGTCTTTGCGTCTTTGCGCGAAATAATATACTGCCTACTGATTTGCTAAATAAGTAAACACCGACTTATCACCAATATCTGGATCGATTTCCTGAGTCATTTTTCTGATAGCAAAAATACTAAAGCCAATTGACCATGCACCAAGCAAAGCCTGTTCTACTTCAATTGGTAAAATACCCGCCATGTGTCCTAACAGCAATAGGGGAACAATAGGAGTCAAAAGCTTGGTTTCGAGTCGATTAAAACAAAAAGCCTCTTTAAAAAAAATCCCCGTCAAGGCAGCAAAGATAAAACCAGTGCCAAACAAAGTCAACGGATGATTATAAATATACAGCGCTACGGGTTCACTGCTCTTTAAAGCGATCGCCACTGTGGCAACTGTACCAATTAACCAAAAAGCCTGTAACGCTCGATGTAGCGTCTTCATGTAAATATGAATAAAATACAGGCTTACCCCCAAACCCAAGGAAAAAAGTGCGAATAAAGGCGTGATTGCAGTCAGGGCAGCTTTTCCTTGTGCAAAAAAAAGATTACTGGCGATCGCAAAACTGGCTGCAGCTACTACTAACCCCGCACGGTAAATAATTACCTCCAAGCGATCTTGCTTGGTAATTGTATACTCGCCAAATTGTCCTTGATAGGTTTGAGGTTCTCGATCTAAAAGAGCAGTCATAAATTTAGTTTGATTGTTAGCTTTACCGTAGCCTGATATCCAGACTTTATTCTATTAAGTTTTACTCATAAGTAGCCCTTGTCATAATAAAAATGTTATCTTATATATCCGTTCGACATACACTAACTTCTTAAAATAAAAAGTCCATGATGAACAATAAACGTAATAATACTCTCCAAAACGCTAGTAACAGTCACCGCGAAAGTATGCGTCGTAGTCTGAACAATAGGCTGGAAGCAGCTAGAGTTAATGGAAACGAACGACTAGTCAAACAGCTAGAAGCAGAAGCAAAATATTTACACCTTTAATTAGCATTTTGCTACGTAATGTTGCATTTTGTTTACATTAAATATTAAAAATGATTTGTTTAGAGGGTTTAATCTGCTTAAACCCTCTTTTTTCTTGTCCAAAATTGTCATCTAATTCTGACACAGAAAAAAAACTAGGCGTAAATTCAGTTTTGCCGTTCGACTCGATTCGATTCGAGTATCCAGAGAGGATTATTGTCTGTTATTATAATTAAGCTACACCTGGAGAGGTGGCAGAGTGGTCGAACGCGCTCGACTTGAAATCGAGTGTACGCAAGTACCGTGGGTTCGAATCCCACCCTCTCCGTTTTTAGGTTAAGGATATCGTTTAACTTTGTACATTAATCGTGTTGCCGATTGCCAACTCATTTGTCACCGTTGTCAAATTAATGTCATCTTGACAAATTAAATGTCTTCCAACTTATAAGAAAGGGTGGGATTCGCTTGCAGTTCAAAAAACTTCTTCTTGCTCGAAGATGATTCAGTAACCACTACTATAGTAAACCTATACCCTTATTGCTGGGAGCGCACCTTATTCTTCCCAATTAGATCGGGAACAGCATCAGGGCAAGTAGTTACCAGGGTCAGAAAGCAGGATTACCAAGAAAGCAATCAAACTAACCCATATTTTTTGCAGTACAGAGGTTTTAAACATGAACTACAGCGCGATTGTTTTTGACGATTAAGTTAATTACAGTTAAATTTGTTTGTTGCGATTTCGATTAGATCTACCGAATTTGTCAATCCATCTCATAACTCAATATCGGGTAGTGAAACAAAAATCTGTGGGATGAGTCAAAAGGCATTAGTGATTCAATTCAAAGATCTCTATGGAATGTCTTCTTTGTAGTTATGAAAAAGCACACAAACACGGAAAAACAACGGTCATGAGT
>Ga0209831_1001398_pt1 | contig 22273 bp, 22 predicted proteins | sample Maine_Asex4_meta_FD_187451 | JGI IMG/M metagenome (GOLD analysis project Ga0209831, IMG submission 187451) | Marine algal microbial communities from Maine, USA - Maine_Asex4_metaG (SPAdes) (version 2) | ecosystem: Host-associated > Algae > Red algae > Unclassified | place: Maine, USA | collected... | reverse complement strand
CGAGAAATCGATGGTCGATCTCGATCGCATGGCGGAATGAACCTGCTCTTCACGCCGAACGGGTGGGACGATTATCTTTTCTGGCAGAAGACGGACAAGGCGATGACGAAACGGATCAACCGTCTCCTCGCCGATGCAACGCGCAGCCCTTTCGACGGTATCGGCAAGCCCGAACCTCTCAAGCATGATTATGCAGGCCTGTGGTCGCGGCGGATCGATGCCGAGCATCGTCTCGTCTACAGCGTCGGGGACGGGGCGCTGCAGGTTCTCGCCTGCCGCTTCCATTGCGGATCATGAGGGCCATCGCCATCATCGGCGCCGGCCCAGCCGGTCTGATGGCCGCCGAGATCCTGTCGGCGGCGGGTCATGCCGTCACGGTCTACGAGCGGATGCCGACCCCCGCGCGGCGGTTCCTGATGGCCGGGGTGGGGGGGCTGAACCTTACCCATTCGGAGGATTTCGCCGCCTTTGTCGCGCGATACCGCGAAGCGGCCGGGGCGCTGCATCCGGCGCTCGACGCGTTTGGGCCGCGCGCGATGCGGGAGTGGGCTGACGGGCTGGGGGCGCAGACGTTCACGGGGTCGTCGGGGCGGGTCTTTCCCGAAGCGATGAAGGCTTCGCCTCTGCTGCGTGCCTGGCTGGCGCGGCTGGAAGGGCAGGGCGTGCGGCTCGCCCTGCGCCACGACTGGCGGGGATGGGAGGGCGAAGCGCTGGCCTTCGACACGCCCGACGGCCCGCGCCATGCGAGCGCCGATGCGACGATCCTGGCCATGGGCGGGGCGAGCTGGCCCCGGCTGGGGTCTGACGGATCGTGGACGGCGCCCGTTGCCGATGTGGGGGTGCCGGTCGCGCCGCTTCGCCCCTCGAATTGCAGTATCGGCATCGAATGGAGCGCGCGGTTGACCGACCGATTCGCGGGGGCGCCGCTCAAGACCATCGCGTTGACGATGGGCGGCGAGACGGTGCGCGGGGAGGCGATTCTTACCCGAAACGGGCTGGAGGGCGGAGCGGTATACGCCCTGTCGCCGCTGATCCGTGCGGCGGTGGAGGCGGAGGGGTCGGCGGCGCTGTCGCTCGACCTCAAGCCGGGGATGAACGCGGCGGCGCTGGCGGCGCGGCTGACCAGGGCCCGCAAGGGCGATTCGCTCTCGAATATCCTGCGCAAGACCGCCCGGCTCGACCCCGTCGCCATCGCCCTGCTGCGCGAGGGCGCCGTGCCGCGCGAGCCGGAGGCGCTGGCGGCGCGCATCAAGGCCGTCCCCCTGACAGCCACGTCGGTCGCCGGGCTGGCGCGGGCGATCTCCACCGCCGGGGGCGTGCGATTCGACGGGCTGGACGACCGGTACATGCTGCGCGCGAGGCCGGGCACCTTCGCGGCGGGCGAGATGCTGGACTGGGAGGCGCCGACGGGCGGCTATCTGATGCAGGCATCCTTCGCCACGGGCGCGGCGGCGGCGCGGGGGGCGATGGAGTGGATGGCGGGGGCGTAAGGCGGCGCTATGCCTTCTCCTGCAACCGCTCCTCCAGCACTTCCAGATCGGCTTCCAGCTTGCGCATCGCGGCCTCGTCCGCCTTCTCCGTCACACGGCCAAGCTGGTCCGCCGCCCGGTTCAGCGCGTCGACGCTGGCCGCGATCACCGCGTCGCGCTCGGCCCCCGGCGAGCGATGCGTCGCCCGCGCCGCCCGCTGCACCACGCTGTAGAGCGCCAGCAGCAGCCGCTTGACGGGCTGGTGCACCCTTCGTGCGAAGGCGTCGTCGGCCCGCACCCGCGTCTCCAGCCGCGACGTCTTCTCGGCCAACGTGCCGATGGCCGTGCGGATGGCGCGCGACTCCTCCGCCGCATCGCCCCGCGCCTCCAGAAACGCGGCCACGGCATCGCGCAATTCGGTCTCCAGCGGCGCTTCGAGGATCGGCAAAGGATCCTCCTCTGCCTGCTTCACCGTCGGCACGCTCGCATTCTCCGGCAGGCCCTCCTCGCGTTTGAGCGACCAGCGCAGCCAGAGGCCGACGGCGATGATGGTGGCAAGCAGGATCAAAAAGCGCATGGCGTCCTCGCGGTGTTCTTGGCGTCGACTTCCTAGATAGGGTGCCCCGCACCGATATGCCCGAAAATCGCGGGCGGGGCGCGAAACTGTCGCTACACCACCACGTCCTCCACCGTCTGCTCGCCCACGCCGAAGACGCGCTTGTACCGGGCGATTTCCTCCGCCGGTCCCATCGCCTTGCGCGGGTTGTCCGACAGCTTGACGGTCGGCTCTCCGTTGGCCGAGATCGCCTTGCACACGAGGCTGAACGGGTTCAGCCGCCCCTCCGGCCCCAGTCCCCGGAAATCGTTGGTCAGCAGCGTGCCCCAGCCGAAGGACAGTCCGACCCGCCCGTGGAAATGACGGTGCAGATGCTCGATCCGGTCCTCGTCCAGCCCGTCGGAAAAGATCATCAGCTTGGTCTGGGGGTCCTGCCCGTGCGCGCGCCACCACGCGATCGCCCGTTCGCCCGCCTCGACCGGATCGCCCGAATCGACCCGAATGCCGGTCCAGTCCGCCAGCCAGTCGGGCGCCCGCTCCAGAAACCCGTCCGTTCCGTAGGTATCGGGCAGGATGATGCGCAGGTTGCCCGCATAATCCTTCTGCCAGTCCTCCAGCACCCGATACGGCGAGGCGGCGAGCGCGGCGTCGTCCCCGGCGGTCGCGGCGTAGACCATCGGCAGCTCGTGCGCGTTGGTGCCGATGGCCTCGACTTCCCGGCGCTGCGCGATCAGGCAGTTGGAGGTGCCGACGAACTTCTCGCCCATCCCCTCGATCATCGCTTGCACGCACCAGTCCTGCCACAAAAACCCGTGCCGCCGCCGCGTGCCGAAATCGGCGATGCGCAGCCCGTCGAGCGTCTTGAGCCGCTGGATCTTGTTCCACACCCGCGTCATCGCCTGCGCGTAGAGCACCTGCAACTCGAACCGCCCCATCGTCTTGAGGACCGCGCGCGAATACAGCTCCATGATGACCGCCAGCGCCGGGATCTCCCACATCGTCGCCTCGACCCAAGGCCCCTCGAAGGTCAGCTCGTACTGGTCGCCCACGCGTTGCAGGTCGTAGTCGGGAAACTGGAACCCCTCCAGCCATGCGAGGTAGTCGGGCGAGAACATGAACCGCTCGCCGTAGAACATGTTCCCGCGCAGCCATGTGGACTCGCCCCGGGACAGGCGCAGGGTGCGGATATGGTCAAGCTGCTCGCGCAGTTCCGCCTCGTCGATGATATTGGCGAGGGGGACCGACTTGGTGCGGTTGATCAGGCTGAAGGTGACGCGCGTGTCGCGGTGGTGGCGAAAGATGCTCTGCGCCATCAGCAGCTTGTAGAAATCGGTGTCGATAACCGACCTGACGATGGGGTCGATCTTCCAGTTATGCGAATAGACGCGGGCGGCAATATCGGTCATCGAATTCTTTTCCGGTGAATCGCTTCGAGAGCGCCAGTGTGCACGTTTCCGCTCTCAGGTCGAACGTCTCCGCCCGCTGCGCGCGGCATCCGGAACGGGAACGGATCACCGAAAGGATTGGAAGGTTAGGAACCGGGCGTCGTCGTCACCGGCGTGCCGATCCTGTCGATCAGGCTCGGGTCGCGCAGCAGGTCGTCGACGCTCACGTCCTCGATGCGGGTCGCGGAAGTCGCGGGCGGCACCGGTACCATCCTGCCATACTGTACGGGCGTGGCGGTGTCGGCATCGAATACCGTCGGCGCGATGGTCCCGCCGTCATAGGGCGGCACCTGTCCGGCGGGCGCGTAGAGGCCCGAGGTCGACTCGTAGTTCGTGATGCCCGGCGGGGAGATCAGCGCGGTCGTGCCGGTATCGGGGAAGAGCGGATCGAGGATCAGGCTGTCCGACGTGCCGGAGATATAGGGCTGCGTGGCCGAGGGAATCGTGCTCGTTTCCGTGGCGGGGAAGAGCGGGTCGTAATCGAGCGTCGCGGTCGAGATATCCGACACGAAAGGTTCGGATACGAAAGGCTCCGACCCGAAAGTCGTGTCGCCGATCGACGCGCCCGCGAAACTGCCCGCCTCGATCACCGTCTCGGTGCGCCGGTTGCGCGCCCATGCCTGCTCGTCGGAGCCGGTCGCGACCGGGCGTTCCTTGCCGTAGGACGTCTTGTCGAGGCGCGAGGCGTCGACCCCCACGGCGATCAGATAACCGCGCGTCGCGCTCGCCCGCCGGTCGCCCAGCGCGAGGTTGTACTCGCGGGTGCCGCGCTCGTCGGCGTGCCCCTCGATGCTGGCGCGCGCCTGCGTATTGACGCTCATCCACGCCGCCTGCCGCCGCAGCGTATCGCGCGCCTCCTCCGTCAGGTCGGAGCTGTCAGTGGCGAAATAGACGGTCTGGCCGATCTCGGAGTTGAAATAGGAGGTCGATGCGGTCCCGTCCCCGATCTGGCCGCCCGCGATCAGACCGCTCCCGTCCCGGAACGCGCCGCTTTCGCTGTAGTCCAGCACGCCCGCCCGCTCGACGTCGAAATCGATACCCTGCAATTCCGGCAGCAGAAGATCGTCGCCCGGCAGGGCGGCGAGTTGCTCCACCGAGAAGGGATCCCCGAGGCCCGGCTCGAAGCTGTTCCCCGCCGGGGCCACCGTTTCGGCGAAGCCCGATGCCAGCACCCCGCGCGACGGACCGCGCGTCACCTGCGTCCCGTTCACGATGGAGGTCGTCTTGTTCAGCGGGTCCGGTTCGAGCAGGCGCGTGCCGCACCCCTGAAGCACCAGAGACACGAGAACGGCGCACAGGGCGAGCCGCAGAGGGGAGGTCGGGATCATCGCGATTCTCACTTCACGCGCATCTGTACTACAGGCATCCATATAGCCCTCCTCGCGGGATGGCAAAGGCGCACGCCTGTCTTGTCGCGACCAGACATACACCCCGCCCGCCTTTCCGACAAGTTGCCCCGCTGTTGCGACGATAAAGTAGAATGCGATCCCTATCGCCGCCCCGTCAGAGCGTCAGGACCGTCGCCCCGGTCGTCCGCCGCGCTTCCAGCGCCCGGTGCGCCTCCGCCACGTCGTCGAGCGCGAAACGCTGGTCGATGCGGATCGTCACGTCGCCGCCCGTCACCCTGGCGAAGAGGTTGTCGGCGATTTCCTGCGTCCTCTCCCGGCTGCTGAGATGGCCGAAGAGGGTGGGGCGCGTGACGTAGAGGCATCCCTTCGGCCCGAGGATGCCGGGGTCGAAGGGCGGCACCTTGCCCGAGGCATTGCCGAACGTGACCATCAGGCCGAAGGGCGAGAGGCAGTCGAGCGAGCCGTCCCACGTATCCTTCCCCACCGAATCGAGCACCGCGCCCACGCCCTTGCCGCCCGTGATCTCCTTCACCCGCGCCACGAAATCATCGGTGCGGTAGTTGATGACATGCGCGGCGCCGTGTTCCTTGGCCAGTGCGCATTTCTCGTCGGTCCCCGCCGTGCCGATCAGCGTGATCCCCGCCGCCCGCGCCCACTGGCACGCGATGAGGCCCACGCCCCCCGCCGCCGCGTGAAAGAGCACCGTATCCCCCGCCGACAGCTTGGCCGTGCGGTTGAACAGGTACTCGACCGTCATCCCCTTGAGCATCATCGCCGCGCCCGTCTCGAAATCGATTCCGTCCGGCAGGACGCAGACATCCCGCGCGGGCATCACCCGCGCCTCGCAATACGCGCCGGGAGGGGCGGCGGCATAGGCGACGCGGTCGCCTTCCTTGAGGTGCGAGACCCCCGCGCCGACCGCCTCGACCACCCCGGCGGCCTCCATCCCCAGCGTCGCGGGCAGGGGGAGGGGATAGACCCCCTCGCGCTGGTACACGTCGATGAAGTTGAGGCCGCAGGCATGGTGGCGCAGTCGCACCTCGCCATCCCCCGGCTCGCCGACACCCGTGGTCACGATCTTCATCGCCTCCGGCCCGCCGGGTTGCTCGATCTGCACGCATTTCACGTCGGCCATGGGTCGCTCTCCTCGGGAAAGATGGGCGTCCAGCGTTAGGCGTGGTTATGGTCCCTGTCAAAACGTAAACCGTGCGGACGGTCCCGCGAGGGTCGCCCCTGTCGCGGTGTCCGGGCAGCCCCGCCTTGCCACCCCCGCGCCTTTCCCTGTATTCCGCCCCGAGCAACAGGGGAGAGCGCAGATGACCGGCTTCACGCATTTCGACGAGACGGGAGCGGCGGCGATGGTCGACGTCTCCGCCAAGGAGATCACGGCCCGCAGCGCCACCGCCCGGGGCCGCATCGTCATGCAGGCCGGGACGCTGGCGATGATCCTCGGCGGCGGTCACAGGAAGGGCGACGTCCTCGGCGTCGCGCGCCTCGCCGGGATCATGGGGGCCAAGCGCACCAGCGACCTCATCCCCCTGTGCCACCCCCTCGGCCTGTCCAAAGTCGCCGTCGACTTCCGGGCCGACGAGGCCGCGAACGCCATCGATATCGAGGCGACGGCCAAGGTCACGGGTCAGACGGGCGTGGAGATGGAGGCCCTGACGGCGGTGAGCGTCGCGGCGCTGACGATCTACGACATGTGCAAGGCGGTCGACAAGGGCATGAAGATCGAGGCGATCCGCCTGACCCACAAGGACGGCGGCGCGTCCGGCCCGTTCGAGGCGGCATGATCTCCGTCGACGAGGCCCGCGCCCGCATCCTCGCCCTCATGGCCCCGGTCGGGCGAGAAACCGTGGCGATCACCCATGCGGGGGGGCGCGTGCTGGCGGGCGATATCGCGGCGCGGCGGACTCAGCCGCCCTTCGACGCATCGGCCATGGACGGCTACGCCATGCGCGCCGACGAAGTGCATCCCGGCGCGACGTTCCGCGTGGTGGGCGAGGCGGCGGCGGGGCATCCCTTCGCGGGATCGGTCGCCCCCGGCGAGACGGTCCGCATCTTCACCGGCGCCCCCGTGCCCGCCGGTCTGACCCGCATCGTCATTCAGGAAGACGTGGACCGCGCGGACGATACCGTCACCCTCCGGGGCGACCTCGACCCCGCGCCCTACCTGCGCCGCGCGGGTCTCGATTTCTCCGAAGGCGACACGCTGCTGACGGCGGGGACGCGCCTGACCCCGGAGAACATCGCCCTCCTCGCGGCGGCGGGCCACGCCTTCGTCACCGCCCATCGCAAGCCGCGCGTCACCCTGCTGGCCACGGGCGACGAGCTGGCCCTGCCCGGCGATCCGGCGCGGGAAGGGGGCATCGTCTCGTCGAACAACTTCGGATTGGCGGCGCTGGTCGAGAGCCTCGGCGGCCTCGCGGAAATCCTGCCAATTGCCCCGGACGAGACCGAAGAGTTGCGCCGTCTGGCGCTGGAGGGCGCGCAGGCCGACCTCTTCGTCACGCTGGGCGGGGCGTCGGTCGGCGATCACGACCTGATCCGCCCCGCATTGACCGGCCACGGCCTCGACCTCGATCTCTACAAGGTGGCCATGCGCCCCGGAAAGCCGCTGATGGCGGGGCGGCTGAACGGGACGCCGATGCTCGGCCTGCCGGGCAACCCGGTCTCGGCCATGGTCTGCGGGCGGGTCTTCCTCGCCCCCGCGCTCGACGCGCTGTCGGGCATGGTCCCGCGCGCGCCGGACCTGCGCGATGCCGTTCTGGAGACCGATATTTCGAGGAACGGACCGCGCGAGCACTACACGCGTGCGCTCTGCACCCTGCGCGACGGCGTGCTGCACGTCGCGCCGTTCGACAGTCAGGACAGTTCGCGCCTCGCCCTGCTGTCACGGGCCAATGCCCTGCTGGTGCGTCCGGTGGACGACCCCGCCCGCAAGGCGGGCGAGCGGGTCGGGATCATGCCGCTCGGTGCGATCTAGAGACGATTCGGGGCCTGGGGATCGCGCCGCTGAACACGACCGGCGAGAGGAAGGGGGTGACCGTGTTGGCGCGGCTCTTCGCGGCGGCGATATCGGCGAGTGCCTCGGCGTGGCTGCGCAGCGGGCGCATCAGGTAGGGGCTGACCGACGGAAAAGACCTGCCCATGACCTGAGGGGTATTTTCATCCATGGATGGCATTCCTTCTCGAACGAGATTTATTGCGTGTCACGACCCTAACCGGCCACCCGCTCAATTCGTTCCTTAAAGATGAAATTTTTTTTAGTTAACAAAACCTTAACGCGATTTCCTGATACCTTCGGTCAGTTGGAAAAGCAGATATCGGCGATGCGCGCCATGCCCGATCCGCCCGTGTCGTCGGTGTCGATGAGCAGCGCGAGCTGCGTGACGGGGGGCGGTGCGGTGCCCCATGCCTCGCGGTAGAGTTCGGCGAGGTCGACGCGCTCCGTCTGCCACCCGTTCGCCGTGCCCGCGCGCTGGACGATCATCCGGCCCGAACTGCCGGAATAGGGGTTTTCCATGCGGCTGCCGACGGGCCGGTCGCCGCCCCATACGAAATCGAGGACCCGGCCCGGCGCGTCGGCCCCGGCGACGCTCTCGACCACCACGCGCTTCATGCGCTCGCCCAGCGAGGCGTCGGCGGGGTCGTAGGCAAAGCCCGCCGTCAGCGAGAACGAGCGGTCGTCGCCGCCCTTGCGGGTCAGGTCGGTCGCCGCCACCGGGCTGTCGACGCGCCATCGCCATGTCAGGATCGGCGCGGTCGTGGCCGGTATGCGGGTGTAGAGGATCGACGAACTTGCCTGCGAGGTGCCGACGACCGCGCCCCCCTCCTCGGCCCAGGTATTGGACGGGATGCCGTCGAAGTCGAGTCGCTCCCATCCGGGCAGCCCGCCGGAGACGGGTACGCAGCTTGCGAAGGCGGGGGAAGCGCAGAGCGCGGCGGCGGCGAGGGCGGCGGGGATGAGATGTTTCATGCCCCTTGGCTAAGGGACGATTGTGCCCGCAATTCGGTCGCTTCGTCATATTTTCGTGAGGGTGGCGGGTTCGCGAATCCGGGTCGCCGCCGAATCTATTGCACGGTAATGCAAGCGATGCGTGACAAGCGCCTTTGAAAACCTTAATTTCGCGATCAGGGCCAACAGAGCAGAGAGGCGGCCAGCGATGCCGCAGGGAAATCCGAAGGATGATCCCAGACACGCGGGCGGGATGCCGCGCCGCGCCGTCTCGCGCATGCGGGACGGATGGAAGGCGGGGATCGTCCGCCGGGCGACCGCGCGCGGGGCCGTCCCCGACAGCTTTTCGTTCAGGCCCGTCAGCCTGACGGTCGGGTCCCCCGACACCGCCGCGGCGCTCGCGCGCGGGCAGTTCTCCTTCGCCGGGGCGTCGGCGCGGGTGGAGCGGGGCGATCCGTGGCGGATCGATGCGCCTTCCGCCGCCTGGGCCGAGGCGCTGCACGGGTTCGGCTGGCTCGAACACTTCCGCGCGGCGGATGGCGAGACGTCGCGCGCGGCGGTCCGCAAGATGACCGACGGCTGGCTGAACCGCCACGCGAAATCGGGCGGCATCGCGTGGCGCCCCCCGGTTGCGGGCGACCGCGCCGTGGCGTGGTGCATGAATGCCAGGCTCCTGACCGAAAACGCGGAGATGGTCTACCGCACCGATTTCTTCCGCTCGCTGGCCGCCCATGGCCGCTACCTGCGCAAGACGGCGGCGACCGAGACCCACCCCGTCGATCGCCTGCGCGCGGCGCTCGGCATCGTCTATGTCGGCCTGTGCGTCGACGGCGAGAGCGCGGCGCTCAAGCCCGGTCTCGACGCCGTCCTCTCCGCGACGAAGGCTTGCCTCGCCAGGGATGGCGGCCCGCGCAGCCGCAACCCTTCCGACCTCCTGACCGTGCTGCACGCCCTCGTGCAGTTGCGCGAGGACCTCAAGGCGGCGGGGGAGGGCGCGCTCGCGGGTGCGCTGACCCCGCATATCGAGCGGGCCGCGCCGATCCTGCGCATGCTGCGCCTCGGGACCAGCGGTCTCGCGATGTTCCATGGCGGGCGCAAGGAGGACGAGGCGCGCATCAACCTCGTACTCGTGGAAGCGGGCACCACCCGTCCTGCCCCCGAGAGCGCGCCCGATACGGGATACCTGCGCCTTTCCGCCGGAGGGATCGCCGCGGTCCTCGATGTCGGCTCGCCTGCCGACGGTCCCCACGCCCGGCGCGCCCATGCCGCACCGCTGGCGCTGTCCTTCGCCTCGGGCGGGCAGCCGATCATCGTCAATTGCGGGTCCGGCGTGCATCTGGGCACGGAATGGGAAGGGCCGTGCCGGGCCTCCGCCGCCCATTCGACCCTGACTGTCGCCGAGCGCTCGCCCTGCGAGTTCCGCGACGGTCCCGGCGCGCGCTATCGCCGTCTGGGCCAGTGCGCCCGGATCGTGGACTGCCAGAGCCAGCACGACGACAGCGGTATCTGGGCGCTCGCCGCGCATGACGGCTACGCCGCGCGCCACGGCCTCGTCCATTACCGCCGCCTGTTCCTCGACGCCGACGGCATCGACCTGCGCGGCGAGGACACGCTGACGCTGGCCAAGGGCGGCGCGCGCACCCTCGAACGCTCGCGGGCCAAGCGCAAAAGCCCCGACGGCCCCGGTTTCGCCATCCGCTTCCACCTGCACCCCGACATCGCCGTCACGGTCGAGCAGGGCAAGGCACGCCTGACGCTGGCGAACGGCGAGACGTGGCAGATGATGCAGTCGGGCGGCAAGCTGGCCATCGAGGACAGCGTCTACATCCCCGGCCCGGTCGCCCCGATCGCCTGTCGGCAGATCGTGATCGAAAGCGCCCTGCGCGATACCGAGGGACAGGTGCGCTGGGCCTTGAAACGCATGAACGGGCGCGTCGTCGCCCCGTCGGAGGAACCATGACCCAGACCCCGCTGCGCCGCGCGCTGCTTTCCGTTTCCGACAAGCGCGGGCTGGCCGATTTCGCCCGCGCGCTGCACGATCACGGCGTCGAGCTGGTCTCGACGGGCGGCACGGCGCGGGCCATCGCCGACGCGGGCCTGCCGGTGCGCGACGTGGCCGACCTGACCGGATACCCCGAGATGATGGACGGGCGGGTCAAGACGCTGCACCCCGCCGTGCATGGCGGTCTGCTGGCCCTGCGCGACGTGCCGAGCCACGCGGAGGCGATGGACGCGCACGGCATCCTCGGCATCGACCTGCTGGTCGTCACGCTCTATCCGTTCGAGGAGACGGTGGCGAAGGGCGGCGATTTCGCCGAATGCGTCGAGAATATCGACATCGGCGGCCCCGCCATGATCCGCGCGGGCGCCAAGAACTGGCAGCATACGTCCGTTGTCGTCGATACCGACGACTACCCGCAGATTTTGGAAGCCGTGGTGGCAGGCGGGCCGGATGCCGGGATGCGCAAGTCGCTTGCGGCCCGCGCCTATGCCCGGACGGCGGCCTACGACGCCGCCATCGCCACGTGGTACGCCGACCAGACCGGCGACGAGACGCCCCGCCGCGTAGCCCGGGCCGGGACGTTGCAGCACTCCCTGCGCTACGGCGAGAACCCGCACCAGTCGGCGGCGTTCTACACCACCGGCGACCCCCGCCCCGGCGTCGCCACCGCCACGCTCGTCCAAGGCAAGGCGCTGAGCTACAACAACATCAACGACGCCGATGCCGCCTTCGAGCTGGTCTCCGAGTTCACGCCCGAGACCGACGTCACCTGCGCGATCATCAAGCACGCCAACCCCTGCGGCGTGGCCACGCGCGGCTCGCTCGTCGATGCGTATCGCCACGCCTACCGCACCGATACGACTTCCGCTTTCGGCGGCATCGTTGCGCTCAACGTGCCGCTCGACGGGGAGACGGCGGAGGAGATCGTGAAGATCTTCACCGAAGTCGTCATCGCCCCCGATGCCGACGCCGACGCCCGCGCCATCTTCGCGGGCAAGAAGAACCTGCGCCTCATGCTGACCGGCGGACTGGCCGACCCCCTCGCCGCCGGGCGGCTGATGCGCCCCGTCGCCGGGGGGGTGCTGATGCAGGACCGCGATGCCGGGCGGGTCGAGGCGGCGGACCTGCGCTGCGTGACGAAACGCGCGCCGACCGATGCGGAACTCGCCGACCTGCTGTTCGCGTGGCGCGTGGCCAAGCACGTGAAATCCAACGCCATCGTCTACGCGAAGGACCGCGCGACGGTCGGCATCGGCGCGGGGCAGATGAGCCGGGTCGACTCGACCCGCATCGCCGCGCGGAAAGCGAGCGAGGTCGCTGATAACGAGGGGCTGAACGCCTCCCCCGCCGAAGGATCGTCCGTCGCATCGGACGCGTTCTTCCCCTTCGCCGACGGCCTGCTCGCCGTGGCCGAGGCGGGGGCGAAGGCGGTCATCCAGCCCGGAGGGTCGATGCGCGACGAAGAAGTGATCGCCGCCGCCGACGAGGCGGGGCTGGCGATGGTCTTCACCGGAATGCGCCACTTCCGGCACTGAAAAACCCACGCCGAAACGAAAGAGGCCCCGCCATCACGGCGGGGCCTCGAAACTTCAAGCCGCACAGAATGCCTTCAGCTCTCCTCGCGCGCCGCTTCCGCGAATTCCGCCAGCCGCGCCGCCGGGACGAAGCCGCGCACGACCTCGTTGCCGATGATGAAAGCGGGCGTGCCGTTGATGTCCAGCTTCTGGGCCAGCGCGTAGGTGCGGTTGATCTGGCTCCGCACGTCCTCGCTCTCCATATCCTTCCTGAGCGCCGCGACGTCGAGGCCGACCGCGTCCGCGACCTTCATCACGCTCGCTTCGGAATGCGAGCCGCGATGGGACATCAGCGCATCGTTGAACTCGGGATAGAGCGCGCCGTCCTCCTGCGCGCGTGAGGCGAGCGCCGCGCGGGCCGCGAGGATCGAGCCTTCGCCCAGAATCGGAAATTCCTTGATGACGAGGCGGATATTGCCGTCCGCCGCCACGAATTTCTCGACCTCGGTATGCGCCCGCTTGCAAAAGCCGCAATTGTAGTCCGAGAACTCGACCACGGTGACGTCGCCCTCGGGATTGCCGCGCACGATCGAGAAGCCGTCGTTAAAGATCTCGTCCGCGTTGCTGGCCACCAGTTCCTCGTCGGCGGCGGCGGCGGCGACCTTCTGGTTCTCTTCGAGGATCGCCATCGCCTCGACGATCACCTGCGGATTCGTCAGCAGATAGGCGCGGATCGCCTCGCCGGAGGGCGCACCGGCGGCGACCCCGGGGCGGGCATCCATGTAGGCGCGGACGGAGGTGCCCACCGTCTCGGGATTGCGCGCGAGGTAGTCGCCGAACGCGGCGTGCACCACCTGCGGATCGACGTTGATGCGCTGGTTGCTCGTCATCAGGGCGGTGTAGCCGCTGACCACGAGCGCGATGGCCCCGAGGGCCGCGCCGATTTTTCCGTACATGGTGTACCCTCTCTGGAATGTGTCCCGTACATACAGCGGCAATGGAAAGGGTGGCGACTAAAAAAGCGTGACCCTCTCGCAGAGTTTATTCCTCCAGCGCTTCCCGGCGCTCGATTTCGGACAGGATGTCCCCGGCGCGCAGCCATGCCGACGACCCGGTGGGAGAGGCTTCCTGCACCTGCCCCGCGAAACGCGCGGCCACCTCGTCCTCGCCCGTCATCACCTGATGCTCGGCGGCGGCGAGGGAGGCGGCGACCCGGTTCCCCAGCCGCCTCTCCGCCTGCGCCAGCCAGCGCCACGCGCTTGCATTGTAGCGGTCGCGGCGTACCGCTTCGGTCAGCACGCGCTGCGCCTGCGTCGTCGCATCCGGGCGGTCCAGCGCCAGCAGCGCCTGACCCAGCGATCCGAGGATCAGCGGCTCGTCCGGTGCCAGCGCGGCGGCCTGGCGATAGGAGGGAATCGCCTGCGCCGCCGCCCCGCCCTCGAACAGGATCTGGCCCTTCAGCTCGTGATAATACGCATCGGCCGGGCGTAGCGCGATCAGGCGGTCGACGGTGCGCAGCGCCCCTTGCGGGTCCGGCGTGCGGTGATATGCGACCGCGCGGGCGAGGAGGGCGGTCTCCGACCCGTCATCGGGCACCTCGCGCAGGGTGCGGGCGGGGGCGACGAGAAAGCCGCGCAGCTTGGCGCGCATCCGGTCGTACCAGTAGCGCGTCTGCGCATCCACCTCGCGCCCCAGCGCGGGCGACTGCTCGACCCGGCGCGTCAGGCTGCGGATGCGCTCGCCCGACAGGGGATGCGACAGGGTGTAGGGGTCGCGCCCGGTCGCCGTCACCAACTCCTGCGCCCGCAACCGTTCCAATGTTTCCAGCATGCCGCTCGGATCGACGTTCGCGCGCTCCAGATAGGTGACGGCGGCCTGGTCCGCCGCGCTCTCCTGTCCGCGCGTGTAGCGCAGGAAGCCGCGCTGAGCGATGGACTGCCCCCCCGCGACGATGGCCGCGCCCGCCGCGCCCGCCCCGGCGGCGATGGTCGCGATGCCGAGGATGGTCGAGAGGATCGCCGTCCCCTGCGAGGCGCTGGCGGCGGGGCCGAAGCGGACCCCGTGCCCGCCCGCGATATGCCCGGTCTCGTGCGCGATGACGCCCAGCAATTCGCCCGGATCGTCCATCGCGATCAGCAGGCCGGTATGGAACGCCATGTTCCGCCCGGCCACGAAGGCGTTGAGCGTGCGGTCGTTCACGATGAAGATCTCGACGCTGCCATCGGGCAGGCCCGCCGCGCGGAAGATCGGCGCGCTCATGCGCTCCAGCGTGCTCTCGATCTCGGCGTCGCGGATGGTCGTGATGCTGCGGGCGTACCCCTCGACGGCGACGCTCGACAGCGCGAGGGCGAGCGCGGTGCTTCTGAGGACGGAACGAAGGCGCATGGCGGGTCTCCTGTCGCGGACGGTATCGCTTCTTTCTAGACGCGAAGAGAGTGGCGAAGATATGAATTAGGGTAAAGCGTGTTCGGGCTTGAGGCGCGCGGCGATAGCGTCCAGACAGGGCGCATGACCCTGACCCCTTCCCGCCGTTCCGCCGTCGCCCCCTTCCTCGCCATGGACGTGATGGAGGCCGCGAGCCGCGCCGATGCCGCCGGTCGCAACATTGCCCGCCTCGAAGTCGGCCAGCCCGGCGCCCCCGCGCCGCAGATTGCACGCGACGCCGTGACGCGGGCGATGCGGGACGGGACCGGGGGCGGCTACACCGTCGCGCTCGGCATGCCCGCCCTGCGCGAGCGCCTGTCGCGGATGTACGCCGAGATCCACGGTCTCGACGTCCCGGCGGAGCGGATCGTCGTGACGACCGGCTCTTCTGCGGGGTTCCTGCTCGCCTTCCTCACCCTGTTCGACGCAGGCGCGCGCATGGCGCTGGCCGATCCGGGGTATCCCAGCTATCGCAATATCCTTTCCTCGATCGATATCGAGCCGGTGCGGCTGGAGGCGACGCTGGCCACCGGCTACCAGCCCGACCCCGCCCTGCTCGCGGCGGCGCGGGCCGACGGGCGCATAGACGGTCTCCTCTTCGCCAGCCCCGCCAATCCCACCGGCACGGCCCTCTCCCGCGAGGCGCTCGCCGCCCTGATCGCCGATTGCCGCGCCCACGGCACCGCGATGATCTCCGACGAGATCTACGACCGCCTGTGGTACGTCGAGAAACCCGTCTCGGCGCTGGAACTGACGCAGGACGCTTTCGTCATCAACAGCTTCTCGAAATACTACTGCATGACCGGGTGGCGCGTCGGGTGGATGGTCGTACCCTCCGGCATGGTCCGCACGGTCGAGCGGCTGGCGCAGAATCACTCCATCTGCCCGCCCCATATCGGCCAGATCGCCGCCCTCGCGGCTCTCGATGCCGAGGAGGAACTGGCCGGGCATCTCGATGTCTACCGTCGCAACCGCGCGCTCCTGCTCGATACGCTCCCGGCCTTGGGCTTCCGCGATTTCGCCCCCGCCGACGGGGCGTTCTACCTCTATGCGGATGTGAGCGCCCTCACGAATGACAGCATGGATTTCTCGCGCCGCATGCTCGACGAAGCCGGGGTCGCGGCGGTATCGGGCCTCGACTTCGACCCCGTGCGCGGCGGCACGACCATGCGCCTGTCCTTCGCCGGATCGACCGACACGGTCGAGCGGGCGGCGGAATCCCTGACACGGTGGCTCGGCTAGGTCTCGGCCCGCCGTCTGCGCCCCGTCCGCCCGCGCCCCGCCGCCGCCCCGTTCGCGGCATCCTCCAGCAGCGCGATCATCGCATGATTCGCGTTCTCCGCCGTGCGGTGCAGCGCCAGCAGGTCGCGCGCCGCCTCCGCCGCGCGTTCCGGTTCGGCCAGCCCGAAGGCCCAGTCGAAGAAGATCGCCCGGTTCTCCTCGACCGCCAGGCCCTCCATGGCCAGCGCATCGGCGATCAGGCCGCGTGTGTCCCAGCGGGATGTCTGTTTCATCGCCCGTTCCTCGATTTCGCGCGTCCCGAGATTGCGCGGATACGCGCGCGGGGCAAGCGGTTTGTCGGGTCGCCCGGCGGCATCGTCGATGATGCGTCGCAAAAGAAAACGTCCCGACACGGGCGTTCGGTCTTGTAAGCGACGGGGGCGGGTGCTATCTGCACTCCAGCGAAACCCGCGCGTGAAGAACGATTTGATCGTTCGCGGCCCCTTCGCTTCGGTAGCGCCCCAAAAGGCCAGTTGCCGTTTCAGGATCGCCCGGGACGCTCGGGCAAACATCCGTCGGCGGCTTTTTCGCGCAAGTCCCCCATTCGATACGTTCTGCCTCCCGTTGCCCGAATGGCGCGTGGCGGCCCCCATGAAAGTTGTCTTCTTGACCCAGTTCACCGATCTCGGCCTCGCCGAACCCCTCCTTCGCGCCATTCAGGGCGAAGGCTACACGACCCCCACCCCCATCCAGGCCGCCGTCATCCCCGAAGTGCTCGCCCAGCGCGACATCATCGGCATCGCTCAGACGGGCACCGGCAAGACCGCCGCCTTCGTCCTGCCCGTGCTCAGCCGCATCCACAAGATGGAGATCACGCCGCCGCGCAAGGGCTGCACGGCCCTCATCCTCGCCCCCACGCGCGAGCTGGCGGCCCAGATCGCCGAGAGCATCCGCGTCTACGGCAAGCACATGAAGCCCGCCGTGGCCGTCGTCGTCGGCGGCGTGAAGCACAATCCGCAGATCAAGGCGATGGCCCCCGGCGTCGACGTGCTGGTCGCCACCCCCGGCCGCCTGCTCGACCATATGGATACCGGCACCATCCGCCTCGACGGCACCTCCGTCATCGTGCTGGACGAGGGCGACCAGATGCTCGATCTCGGCTTCGTCCCCGCCATCCGCAAGGTCATGGCCGCGCTCCCCAAGAAGCGCCAGACGATGCTGTTCTCGGCCACCATGCCGAAGCAGATCAAGGCGCTGGCCCATGACTTCCTGACGAACCCGGCGGAAGTCGCCGTCTCGGTCGTGTCCAAACCTATCGACCGGATCGAGCAGCGGGTCATCCATCTGCCCCATGCCGAGAAGAAGGACAAGCTCATCGAACTGATGGGCGACCCGGAGATCGACCGCTCCATCGTCTTCACCCGCACCAAGCGCGGGGCGGACCGGGTGGCCGAAGGGCTGGTCAAGGCGGGCTTCGGCGCGGCGGCGATCCACGGCAACAAGTCGCAGAACCAGCGCGAACGCGCGCTGCGCGACTTCAAGCAGGGCCGCTCGACCATCCTCGTCGCCACCGATATCGCCGCGCGCGGCATCGACATCGACGACGTCAGCCACGTCTTCAACTTCGAGCTGCCGAACATCCCCGAATCCTACGTCCACCGCATCGGGCGGACGGCGCGGGCGGGGCGCAGCGGCGCGGCCATCTCCTTCTGCGACGGGACCGAGCGGCAGTATCTGCTCGATATCCAGAAGCTGACCGGCATCACCATCGAATCCGAGGGCGACCCGCTTCCCTTCGAGAAACCCCCCGTGCCCGGCGCGAATCGCCCGCCGCGCAACAACAAGCCCGGCGGCGGACGCGGCCCCGGTGGCGGTCGCGGCGGCAATGCGCCCCGCAAGGAAGGCTCCGGCGCCCCGCGCGCCCGCCGTCCGCGCCGCCGCACGACGACGTCGGCCTGATACCGGCTACACTACGATGATTGACGGGGGAGGAAGCATGCGCTTCCTCCCCCTCTTTATTTTCGGGGTTGCGACGGCGGGTCGTCGTAGACCGCCCAGCCATGCGCGGCGCTGGTCTCCGGCAGATCGTCGCGGTGCATGTTCCCCTGGATATAGACCTTCGCGATGAAGTTCGCGGTAATCGGCGCGGTCAGCAGCAGGAACAGCGCGATCAGGATTTCGTGGAAGGACACCTCGCCCTTCACGAGCAACGAATACAGCATCGACGCGATGAGGATGCCGCCCACACCCAGCGTCGTCGCCTTGGTCGGCGCGTGCATCCGCTGCATCGTGTCGCGCAACCGGTAGAGGCCGAGCGTGCCGACCAGCGCGAACAGGCTGCCCCCGATCAGGAACAGCGAGACGATGATTTCCGCGATCAGGATCATGGCGTCCTCATTCGATGATGTCGCCGCGCAGGATGAAGCGGCAATAGGCGACCGTCGAGACGAACCCGACCAGCGCGATCAGCAGGGCGGCCTCGAAATAGACGTGGCTGCCGATCCAGATGCCGTAGATCAGGATCATCGCGATCACGTTGATGACCATGGTGTCGAGCGCGAGGATGCGGTCGGCGCTGTCCGGTCCGACGACGATGCGCCAGAGCGTGACGAGCAACCCGATGCCGAAGCTGGCGAAGGCGAAGACGAGGGCGAAACCGATCATGCGAAAATCCCCATCAGCCGTCTTTCGTAGCGGTTCTTTATCTCGTCACGCGTCGCGGCGGGGTCGTCGACATGCAGGCAGTGGACGAGGATGCAGCGCGCATCCGCCGACAGCATGGCCGAGATCGTGCCCGGCGTCATTGTGATCGTCCCCGCCAGCACCGTGATCGCCTCCGGCGATTTCAGGTCGAGGGGCACCGTAACCCACTGCGACTGGATCGCCTCGGGCTTCATGAAGAGGATGATCCTCGCCACCTCGATATTGGCGACGACGATATCCCACATGACCATCGCCACATAGCCCGCCATGCGCAGCGGACTGCGCAGCTTGGGCCGCCCGGGCCAGTACGGCTCCGTCAGGATGGGCAGGACGATGCCGAGGAACCCGCCGAGCAGCAGGTGGCCGAGCGATACCCTGTTGACCAGCCCGAACCAGATCATCAGGAGGGTCAGACTCAGCAGGGGATGCGGAAACAGGCGTGCGAGCATGGGTTCAGCCTCCTTCGCCGACGGTCGGTGCGATGATCGCCAGATAGGCGTCGGGCGCGTAGAGGTCGGCGGCGGTCGCCTCCAGATAGGTCGATACCGGATGCGCGAAGGCCGAGAGCAGCGCCAGCATCGCCACCGCCACGACCGTCGGCGCGAGGGCCGTCATCCCTGCGGGTTCCCCCTCGGCCACGGCCTCCTCACCCAGCGCCGTCGGCTTCCAGAACAGGCTGCTCCCTGCCTTGGCGAAACCGACTATGGTGAGCAGCGACCCGATCAGCACCGCCGCCCAGGCCCAGCCCGCATGCGGCATGGTCCACACCGTATCGAGCACCATCAACTTGCCGAGAAACCCGCTCAGCGGCGGCATCCCCGCCATGCCGATGGCGGCGGCGAAGAACAGCGCCGAGAACAACCCGCCCTGCACGATCGGCGTCGCGGCGCGCAGCACGTCGCCCGTCCCCCGCCGCGTCACGACCAGGTCGGCGAGCAGGAAGAGCGCGGCGGCGGCGAAGGTGGAATGGAGCAGGTAGTAGAGCGCGGCCACCGTTCCCTCGGGTGTGAAGGTCGACACGGCGAGCATCAGCGTGCCCATCGACCCGATGACGGCAAACGACAGCATCGTCATCAACCGCCGCGACCCCAGCACGCCGATGCCACCCACCGCCGTCGTCACCAGCGCCCCCCAGAAGAGCCACTGTCCCGGCATGTCCCCCGTCGCGGCCATGTCCGGCCCGAAGCCGATGGTATAGACCCGGATGATCGAATAGGCGCCCACCTTGGTCATGATGGCGAAGAGCGCGGCGACCGGGGCAGGGGCGTTGGCATAGGTGCCGACCAGCCAGAACTGCACCGGAAAGATCGCCGCCTTGATCGCGAAGACGATCATCAGCAGCATCGCCGCCACCCGCACCAGCGCCGCATCCTCCACCGGTATCTCGCGCACCCGCAGGGCAACGTCGGCGATGTTGAGCGTGCCGGTCGTGGCATAGAGCGTGCCGAGCGCGAAGAGGAACAGGGTCGACCCCGCCAGGTTCATCACCACGTATTGCAGCCCGGCCTTCAGCCGTATCCGCCCGCCCCCGTGCAGCATCAACCCGTAGGACGCGATCAGCAGCACCTCGAAGAAGACGAACAGGTTGAACGCGTCCCCCGTCAGGAACGCGCCGCAGATACCCATGAGCTGGAACTGGAAGAGGGCGTGGAAATGCGCGCCCTTGCGGTCCCAGTCGGTCGCGATGACGTGCAGCAGGACAAGCAGCCCGAGGATCGAGGTCAGCAGGAGCATCAGCGCCGACAACCGGTCGAGCACCAGCACGATGCCGAAGGGCGGCTCCCAGTTGCCGAGCTTGTAGACCTCCACCCCGCCATCGGCGGCCATGGCGAACAGGCCCATCGAGATGGCGAGGAGGGCGAGCGCCCCGACAACCGAGGCGACGCGCGCCATCACGATGTCGAACCGCATGACCCACGCGATCAGCGGGGCGATCAGGGCGGGCAGGATGACGGGGGCGATTATCCAGTGGTTCATCGGGGCGTCACCGTTCCGGTTCCCGGCTCCACGTCGTCTTCATCCACGTCGGGGCGGGTGATGTCGATGTTCACACTGTCCTCCGCCGATTCGAGGTAGGAGCCGAGCGCGATCATCACCAGCACCGCCGTCATTCCGAACGAAATGACGATGGCCGTCAGGGCGAGCGCCTGCGGCAGCGGGTCGGTATAGGGGACGTCCGCGTACTTGTTCAGCACGGGCGGCGCGCCGACCGCGAGGCGACCCGAGGCAAAGAGGAACACGTTGACCGCATAGGAGAGCAGCGCGATCCCGAGAATCACCGGAAACGCCCGCAGGCGCAGGATCAAGTAGACGCCCCCGGCGGTGAGAATCCCGACCGAACTTGCGAGAATGGCTTCCATCAGCGGGTCTCCTTCTGCGCCGTCCCGGCGGCGATCACCCGGCGCGAGGGGTCGTAATCCATCGGGTCGGGGTTGACCGTCTCGCCCGCATAGCGCGCTATCCGCGACAGGCTGTAGAGCGTCAGCATCACCGCGCCCAGCACCGCGAGGAAGACGCCGAGGTCGAAGGCCATCGCCGTCGCCAGCTCGAATTCCTCGATGGGCGGCAGGTGGACGTATCCGAACGCGCTGGTCAGGAAGGGTCGCCCGGCGAGCCACGCGCCCGCCCCGGTCAGCCCGGCGATGATGACGCCCAGCCCGATCATCGAGTGATACTCGATCCGCTGCCGCGTCTGCGCCCAGGCGAAGCCCGAAGCCATGTACTGCGTCAGGAGCGCGATGGAGACGACCAGCCCGGCCACGAAGCCCCCGCCCGGCTGGTTATGCCCGCGCAGGAAGATGTAGACGCCCACCAGCACGGCGATGGGGAAGAGGAAGCGCGTCGCGATGACCATCATCAGCGGATGGCGGTCGCGCGAGCGGTTCGGCGCGAATTCCCAGTTGCGCAGGCGCTGGGACGCCTTGCCCCGCAGCAGCGATTCCATCAGCGCGAAGATGGTCAACCCCGCGATTCCCAGCACGATGATCTCGCCATAGGTATCGTAGCCGCGGAAATCGACGAGAATGACGTTGACCACGTTGGTCCCGCCCCCGCCCTTGTACGAATTGGCGAGGTGGAAGTCGGAGATGACGCTCACGTCGCGCAGCAGGAAGGCATAGGCCAGCGCCGCCACCGCCCCGCCCGAGGCAAGCGCGATGATGCCGTCGCGGGCCTTGATCCAGACCGGGCTTTCGCGCGGGGTCTCCTTGGGCAGGAAGTAGAGCGCGAGAAGCAGCAGCAGGATCGTCACCGTCTCGACCGAGATCTGCGTCAGCGCCAGATCCGGGGCCGAGAGATAGACGAAGCCGCCCGACACCATCAGCCCGATGACGCTGATGACGATCAGGGCGCGGAAGCGGTTGTGATGACAGACGAGCAGGTAGCCCGTCGCCCCGACCAACAGCGCCCAGCCGACGAAGGCGACCGGCGTCGGGGGCAGGATGGCGCGCGTCGGCGCGGTCATGCCGCCGCCCGTCCACGCGACCACGCCCAGCGCCACGGTCGAGGCCGCGAAGATCGCCAGATAGCGCGTGATCGACCCGTTATGCGTTGCCTCCGCCAGCGCGCGACAGATGCGCATGACCCGGTCGAGCAGCCCCTCGAAGATCGTCTTGGCTTCCGGTCGCGGGGTG
>Ga0209831_1001396_pt1 | contig 22287 bp, 20 predicted proteins | sample Maine_Asex4_meta_FD_187451 | JGI IMG/M metagenome (GOLD analysis project Ga0209831, IMG submission 187451) | Marine algal microbial communities from Maine, USA - Maine_Asex4_metaG (SPAdes) (version 2) | ecosystem: Host-associated > Algae > Red algae > Unclassified | place: Maine, USA | collected... | reverse complement strand
GCACGTACCCGCTGATCACCGTCTCCTCGTCGGTGAACAGGAACTTCTCCATCTCCTCCTCCAGGTACTTGCGCGCCTTGGGGTCGGCGGTGGTCAGGCGGTACTCGTTGATGAGCATCGTCTGGTGATTCACCCAGCTCTGCCACGCCTCCTGGGAGACGTTGAGGTAGATGCGCTTGCCTAGGTCGCCCGGGTAGGTCGGGCGCTCCAGTCCCGGCAGTTCCTTGTTGAGCTTCACGCACTGCACCATGCGGGTCACGCGCCTTCTCCTGATGTTGTGATGGGGGCCGGGAAGGCTGCGATCTCGATCGGCAGCCATTCCTCGCCCAGGGTGTCGAGCAGCCGCGACACGGGGGCCGCGATGCCGCCCGGCAACGGTCCGCCGTTGTACCACAGCGTTCCCGGCTCTTCGGCCACGGACCCCTTCGCAGGAGATACCGCCTCCAGCAGGCGCACCTCGGCCTGCAGCCTGAAGTGGCTGAACGCGTGCTCCACGCGGGCGATCGGCGTACCGGGCATGTCGGTAGCCGTGCCCGGTGCGGTGAGGGCGGTGGCGGGTTCCATCGCGTCGGCAGCCTTGCGGCCCGCCGCCTGCAGCGCCAGATCCAGCTGCAGGTTGGTGCGGGTGGGCAACGAGTCGCGCGCCGGGATGGCCTCCCCGGGCAGCAGCGTCACCGGCAGGCACCACAGCCCGCCCCACAACCCGCTGGGCGGGCGACGTTCGAGCAGCACGCCACCCCGCTCGTCGCGCAGCCACCAGAACACCGCACGCCGGGTCGGCACCGTCTTCTTCGGCTTGCCGTGCGGGTAGGCGGTCGGTGCGCCCTGCGCCAGCGCCCGGCAGTCGACCGACACCGGGCAGCGCGCGCAGCCCGGGCGCGAGCGGGTGCACAGCGTGGCGCCCAGGTCCATCATCGCCTGGTTGAACGGGCCGGCCCGGTCGTGCGGGGTCACCCGCTCGGACAGCCGCCACAGCCGCTCCAGCACCTTCGTGCCGCCCGGCCACCCGTCCACCGCGCGGTGACGCGCCAGCACCCGCTTGACGTTGCCGTCCAGGATGGCGTGATGCTGGCCGAGGGCCAGGCTCAGGATGGCCCCGGCCGTGGAGCGGCCGATGCCGGGCAGCGCCACGAGCGCATCGATCTCGTCGGGCAATGCGCCACCGTGCCGCTCCATGCAGGCCAGGGCGGTGGCGTGCAGGTTGCGGCCCCGCGCGTAGTAGCCCAGTCCCGACCAGTGTTCCAGCACCACGTCGATGTCGGCCATCGCCAGGCAGGCGAGCGTGGGAAAGCGCGTCATGAAGCGCTCGTAGTACGGGATGACGGTGGCGACCTGGGTCTGCTGCAGCATGATCTCGGACACCCACACCCGGTAGGGCGTGGGGTCCTGCTGCCAGGGCAGTTCGGTGCGGCCGTGCAGCGCGAACCAGTCGAGCACGCAGGCGGTGAAACGCTGCGCGTCGAACGGGCCGGACGTGTCGGGTGGCTCGGGGGGTGGGCTCGTCATCGGTCCGTCGCTCCGGGGGACGACGAACCTAACAGCGTTACCGGTCCAGCAACCCCCGCAGCCCGTCCTTGAGCTGGTTCTTCACATCCTCGGGCACCTGCCCGTCCAGCTGCTCGTCCAGCTTCTGCTCCAGCTCCCCCTGACGCTCCTGCAACTGCTGGCGCAGCTCGTCCTCCTTCGCCTTCAGCTGCGCTTCCGCCTCGGCCTTGAGCTCGTCGGTCCGCCCGCCGGTGAGCGCGTTCAGGTTGCCGGCGAACCCCGCCTTCAGCCCGTCGAGCATCACCCCGGCCGGATCCTCGGCCAGCGCTGCGAACGTGCCGCGGATCGGAATGTCGAGCTCCACCCCCTTCAGCGCCTCCAGATCCTGGCCGCCCTGCCCTTCGGCGGTACCGGTGATCAGCAGGGTCAGCACGTAGTCGACCGCCTCGCCGGGCAGGTCCACCGTACCGGCCCCGTTCAGGCGCAGCAGCGGCGAGCGCATGTCCAGGTCGTCCGAGCTCATCACCCCGTCGGTGAACTGCCCGCTGACCTGCAGGGAGGAGAAGTCGGTCTTCACGCTCGCCTCGTCGGCCGACAGGGACTGCCCGCTCAGGGCCGCCCTGGCACGCCTGAGCTGGTAGCCGATGTTGATGCCGTTGATCGAGCCGTCGGTGAAGGCGGTGCCGAACCCGCCGTTCAACGCGGCGCTCAGCGCATCCACCGTGTCGCCGCGCGTGACGATGTCGGTCTGGAACCTGCCGGCGCCGGACAGGAAGCTGTCCTCGCCGGTCAGGTCGCCGAGCAGGGGCTCCGCCTGGATGCCCTCGAGCGTGCTGTTCACCGAGTACACCGGCGTGTCCCCGCTGACGTCCACCCCGGCCGAGGCGTCCAGCACGCCTTCGTAGAGTGTTGCGCTCATGCCTTCCACGCCGGCCTTGCCGCCGGCCGCCTTGACCGGGACGACGATGTCGGTGGTGCTCAGACCGCTGACGATCAGCGACCCGATGCGCAGCGTGCCGTCCACGTCCAGCTGGCGCATCATCTCCTCGGGCAGCTCGATCGGCACATCGCCTCCGGCGGGTGCATCCGGTGCCGGCTCGACGGGTTCGGTCGGCGCGTCGCCCTCCTCGCCCTCCACCACCGGCGGCAGGTAGCGGTCCACGTCGATCGCGTCCAGCGCCATATCGAACCGCAACGGTGGCACGGTGGCGGCGAGCGTCGGCACGCCCAGCGAGCCGGTCAGCGTGGCCTCGTCCAGCGTCACCACAAGCTCGTCGATCGCCACGCTCCGCGGGCTGGCCGCCAGGCTCAGCGCCAGGCTCGCGCTGGACAGCACCGACGGGTCCGCGGTCACCGGGCGCTCGATGCCGAGGGTGTCGAACAGCGCCCCCGGATCGATGTCGTCGCCGGCCAGCCGGCCGGTCACCTGCGGCGCGGTGTTCAGGTCGGTGATGGTGAACTCGCCGCCGAGCGTGGTGCCCAGCGCCTGCAGCACCAGCGCATCGATGACCACGCGCTGCTCGCCGAGGGCGGCGACCACGTTCGCCCCCAGCGAGGCGCTCATCTCGCCGCCGGGCAACGCCCCGCCGGTGGCCGTGGTGTCCAGCGTGAACCCGTTCAGCGTGTAGGTCTGGCGCTCCAGGTCCAGCGTCACCTCGGCGGTGCTCTCCACCTCGGCGCTCACGTCCATCGCCGTGCTGGAGACACCGAAGTCGGTGGTCAGCTCGAACGGTGCGTTCAGCGCGATGGCACCGGTCTGCAGGTCGAACCCGGACAGCGTGGCGTCCATGTCGGCCTGCGCGTCGCGCCAGTGCACGTTGGCGTCCGAGATGTCGATGCCGCCGACCGACAGGGCGGCGATGGTGGCGGTGCTGCCCTCGACCTCGGTGGTGATGACCTCGGTCTCGCCGTCCGGGCCTTCCTCGGTGCTGGTGGTGCTGGTGGTGGTGGTGGAGCCGTCGACCAGGTCGTCCCAGTTGGTGGTGCCGTCGGCGGCGCGCTGCAGGTCGAGTTCCATGCCGGCGAGCGTCACGGTGCGGATGTTGACGGTGCGCCTGAGCAGCGGCAGCAGTTCCACCTTCACGTCGGCGCTGCCGATGCGGGCGAACGGCGCGTCGCCGAACCCCGGCGCGTTGGACAGCGTGATGCCGCCCACCGAGATGCCGGCCCACGGGAACACCGATGGACTGAGATCGCCGGCGATCTCCAGATCGCGTCCGGTATGGGTCTTCACCAGCGACTGGATGCGTTCCTTCTGGTCGTTCCAGTCGACCAGGTAGACCAGCGAGACGATGCCGATGCCGACCACCAGCACCAGTCCGAGGAACAGGATGGCCAGCCACTTCAGTATCTTCATCTCGCGCTCCGGATCCTCGATGTTCCCGGCCGGCAGTCCGGCCGCCCGTCAACGGAAGTGTAGTCCTCCACGACCCATGCCACTAAAACGTCAGCTCCCTTGTCGAACCGGGCCGGATGCCGCGCGCCAGAGCCCGGACTTCCCGCCACGCTTCTCCACCAGCCGCACGCCGTCGATGACCATGCCGCGATCGACCGCCTTGCACATGTCGTACACCGTCGCCAGCGCGACCTGCAGCGCCACCAGCGCCTCCATCTCGACGCCGGTCTGGGAGCGCGTCTCGGCGGTGACGTGACAGGTCACCGCACGGGTATCGGCACCATCGCCATCGGGCTGATCCCCACCGGGCCGATCCTCGCCGTCCAGCTCGAACGTCACCGCCACCCGCGTCAGCCCGATCGGGTGGCACAGCGGGATCAGGTCCGCGCAGCGCTTGGCGGCCATGATGCCGGCCACGCGGGCGATGCCCAGCACGTCCCCCTTGCGGTGCGTACCGGCCGCGATCATGGCGTGGGTGCCGGGCAGCATGCGGATGCAGCCCTGCACGATCGCCACCCGGTGCGACACCGCCTTGTCGCCCACGTCGACCATGTGGGCCTCGCCCTCGGCGTTGAAATGGGTCAGCTCGGACATGACGACGAAACCGGATTGCTATGCTGGGCCGCCGAGCCTACCGGACCCGTCGATGCCGATCAGCGTGAAGATCTTCGCCAGCCTGCGCGAGGCGGTGCCGGATGCGGCGCCGCGCGTCGATGCCGTCGCGCACGACACGGTGGCGGACGTGTGGCACCGCGCCACCGGCGGGGCGAGCATGCCCGATCACGTGCTGTGCTCGATCAACCTGGAGCACCGACGGGCCGAGGATGTCGTGAGCGACGGCGACGAGGTGGCGTTCTTCCCGCCGGTCACCGGAGGCTAGGCGTGCCGGCACGCGTCAGCGAGCAGGCGTTCGACCCGGCCATGGAGCTCGCCGCGTTCGAGGCGACGCTGGTGCGCGGCGCGTTCGGCGCCACCGCCAGCTTCACCGGCACCATGCGCGACGCCAACGAGGGCGACGCGGTCACCGGCATGACGCTGGAGCATTACCCCGCCATGACCGACCGCGAACTGGCGCGCATCGTCGCCGAGGCCCGCGAGCGGTTCGACATCCTGGATGCGATGATCGTGCACCGCGTCGGCGACATCCTGCCCGGGCAGCCGATCGTGCTGACGGCGGCGTGCTCGGCGCACCGCGCGGCCGCCTTCGATGCCTGCCGCTGGCTGATGGAGGAGCTCAAGCACCGCGCACCGTTCTGGAAGAAGGAGCGGCTGGCCGCGGGCGGATCGCGCTGGGTGGAGCGCAACACGCCGGGTTGACTGGACACCCGGCCCGCGCTGTCGGACCATGTATCGACCCATCGGCCACTTCCATCGCCCGCGATGACCCTGGACCTGCTGATCGAGAACGGTACCGTCGTCACCGTCGGCGGCACCATCGAGTGCGATGTCGGCATCCGTGACGGCGTGATCGTGCAACTGGGTCGCGGGCTCGGCGAGGCGCACGAGACGATCGATGCCACCGATCGCTACGTGATGCCCGGCGGCATCGACAGCCACGTGCACATCGCGCAGCCCTCCGGTGACGGCATCGTCATGGCGGACGACTTCGAGAGCGGTACGCGCTCGGCGCTGTACGGCGGCAACACGCTGATCATGCCGTTCTGCCTGCAGGAGCAGGGGCAGGGCCTGCGCGAGGCCATCGACGCCTATCGGGCCCGGGCCGAGGGGCAGTGCTGGACCGATGTCAGCTTTCACCTGATCGTGTCCGACCCCACCGATGCGGTGCTGGGCCAGGAGCTGCCCGCGGCGGTGGCCGACGGCTACACCTCGTTCAAGGTGTTCATGACCTACGAGTCGCTCAGGCTGAACGATGCGCAGATCCTGGCCACCATGGATACCGCGCGGCGCACCGGGGCGCTGGTCATGGTGCACTGCGAGAACGAGGACGCGATCCAGTACCTGATCGGGCGCCACGAGGAGGCCGGCGAGCTGGCCCCGTCCTCGCACGCCAGCACGCGACCGATCGCGGCCGAGCGCGAGGCCACCCACCGCGCGGTCTCGCTGGCCGAGGTGGTCGACGTACCGGTGGTGATCGTGCACGTCTCCAACGGTGCCGCCATGGAGGAGATCGCCCGGGCGCGCGCCCGCGGGCGGGTGGTGATCGCCGAGACCTGCCCGCAGTACCTGATGCTCACCGCCGAGGACCTGGAGGGCATGGACTGGGAAGGTGCGAAGTTCGTGTGCTCGCCGCCGCCGCGCACCGTCGAGGAGCAGGCGCATTGCTGGCGCGGTCTGGAGAGCGGCCTGTTCGACCTGTTCTCCTCGGACCACTGCCCGTTCCGCTACGAGGACGAGCGCGGCAAGCTCAACCCGCGCGGCCGGACGCATTTCAAGCACGTGCCGAACGGCATTCCGGGGGTGGAACTGCGCGCACCGATCCTGTTCTCCGAAGGCGTGGTCAAGGGGCGCATCGACCTGGAACGCTTCGTCGCGCTGACCTCGACCAACCATGCCAAGGCCTACGGCCTGTTCCCGAAGAAGGGCGCCATCGCCATCGGCTCGGATGCCGACATCGCGGTGTGGGACCCGGGCTGCACCCGTACCGTATGCCACGCCGACCTGCACGACGGCTCGGACTACTCGCCCTACGAGGGGTTGTCGCTGACCGGCTGGCCGGTCAGCGTGGTGCTCGGCGGGCGGGTCGCGATCCGCGAGGGCGAACTGCAGGGCGAACCCGGCCGCGGTGCGTACCGGCATCGCGAGATCTCGCGCCTGGTGGTCCGGGCACGTTCGAGGTCGAACGCGGCGGGCTGACCGGGTGGATGGCGGTATCGGACGCCCTCCCGCGGTACGGGTTCACGGTGACGCATCGCGCGCGGCCGTGCTCGCGAGCACGGCCAGCACCTCGTACGGCTGGAGCTTCAGCGTCTCCGGCACCACCCGGTGCGGCGATCGGTGGATGGCGATGCACTCGCCACCGATGCGGTAGTCCCGATCGATCGCCACGCTCACCGCATGTCCGGTGAAGTTGGCGATGACGACAAGGCGCTGCCGCGCATGATCGCGGGCGTAGGCCAGCACGTCCGGATGGTCCTTGAAGTGGAACACCATGTCCAGCTCGGCACGCTCGTCGGCGCAGAAGTCGAGCGCGGTGTCCGGCGTGACCGACCAGGCCTCGCCGACCGTGACGACATCGCGCCCGGCCAGCGTCTCGCGGTGCAGCTCCTGCAGGTAGGAATGCAGGTCCGGCCCCTGCTCCAGCACGCCGTTGTCGATGTCCTTGCCGATCAGGTCGATCACATCCATCCGGAAGCCGGCGATACCGCGGTCCAGCCACCGGTTCATCATGGCGTGGACCTCGCGCCGCATCGCTCTCGTGGGTGATGCCGAACAGCGTGCCCGCCCCCAGCACCGGCCGGCCCATGTCCTTCAAGGCGTAGGCGGGGAAGTAGAAGAAGTCGGTGGAGGACACCGACCCGACACCGCCGGCGGTGTCGGCGTCGTTGCGGGCGAACGCGTCGAACGCATCGATGGCGGCGACGATGCGCGGACGGGAGACATCTCGCTGTTCCCGGGCACCGAGGTGGAGCAGGTCAGTCCCGCCCTGGGACAGGTGTTCGAACCCCTGTTCGACATGCACGACGCTCACTTCGCGCGCCGCGGCCACCCGCTGGGCCAGGAGCCGGTGGCACCCGAAGCCTGCAGCGGTTCGAGCACCTGGACGTCGTGCCGGTGGTCAACAGCCACCTCGGCATCGTCGAGCGCGGCACCGGTGCGGGCCGGGCGCTTGCCGGGCACCGGTCCGGGCGCACCGTGCTCTCGTCCAATTCGATGAACGTGTGCCTCGACCTGATTCGAAGCGGCGACGCCATACTGGTCTATCCGGTGATCGCCCGGCCGTTCTTCGAGGCGAACGGCGCCGCCATGCTCCACATCGACGGCCCGCGCGATGTGTCCTCGATCGGAATCTACTCGCTGAAGGAGCGGACGCAGAACGCGAGCACGCGGGATATCAGGACGCGCATTCGCGCAGCCGTGGCGTCGATGCCGGATCCGGCGTGAACCCGGCCCTGCCCGCCAGGCACCGCTCCTACCACTCGCCGGTATTGCCCATGCCCTGCCACGGCTCGGCCGGTGCCAGCGCGTCGCCCTTTTGCAGCAGCTCGAACGAGATGCCGTCCGGGGAGCGCACGAACGCCATGTGGCCGTCGCGCGGCGGACGGTTGATGGTCACGCCGGCATCCATCAGCTTCTGGCAGATGGCGTAGATATCGTCGACCACGTAGGCCAGGTGGCCGAAGTTGCGGCCCCCCCCGTAGGACTCGCTGCTCTTGCCCTCCTCGGGCCAGTTGTAGGTGAGCTCGATCAGCGGCGCCTTCTCCTCCCGCGCGCGCGCCTCGTCCTCGTCGGCGGCCAGGAAGATCAGCGTGAAGCGGCCCTTCTCGCTGTCGGTGCGACGCGTCTCGACCATGCCGAGCAGGTCGCGGTAGAAATGCAGGCTGGCGTCGATGTCCTCGACGCGCACCATGGTGTGCAGGTAGCGCATGGATATTCTCCGTGGGAAAGACGGGTGGGTGGGAACTCAGGCAGGCGGCGTGTCGGCGCCGCGCTGCCCATTATCGTCCGCATGGCCCCCGTTGCCGTCGCTCTTGTCGTTGCTCGACGCGTCACCGTCGGATGTGCCGGTGTCGGTGCCCGACAGGGCATCCGTCAGCACGTCCGCCAACGGCTCGCCGCTCTGGCCGTCGGCCCGCAGGATGGCGGTGCGGGTCGGGAACGGGATGACGATGCCGGCCTGCTCGAAGTCCGCCAGGATCGTCCGGTTGATCTGGTCGTGCAGCCGCTCGGCCTGCCAGTACTCGGTGGTGGCGGCGTGGTACTGCACCAGCAGCTGCAGGTCGTAGTTGCCGAAGTTCTGCAGCACCACGTGCACCTCGCTGTCCGCTGCGATGCGGCCGGGACCCTCGCCGATCGCCCGCTTGACGATCGAGATCGCCCGCTCGATCCCGTCGGGCGGCGTGTCGTAGGCGATGCCCAGGTGGAAGCGGCGCCGGATGCTGGGCCGGCGCGATACGTTCTCCACCGCGTCGTCCAGCATCTTCGTGTTGGGAATGGTGATCAGGTGCCCGCTCAAGGTGCGAAAGCGCGTGGTCCGGAACCCGATGCCCTCGACCGTTCCCCACTGCCCCTCGTAGACGATGGTGTCGCCCGGCGACACCGACCGGTCGGCAAACAGCGCGAACGAGGCGGCCAGGTTGTCGACCAGGCCGCGCAGCAGGAACCACAGCACCACGCCGGCCACACCCAGGCTCGCCAGGATACCGGTCAGGCTGGCACCGATGACGAACCGGGTCACCACCAGCACCAGCACCGCGATGGCGATCACGCGCAGGATCCTCAGGATGACCTGCTGGCCATTGCGTCCGAGCTCGGTCCCGCTGATGCGCGTCGCCAGGCTGGCCAGCCAGCCGCTGGCGGGCTCGCTCAGGTTCCACACCGCCCAGAACGCGGTACCCGCCAGCACGGTGCCCAGCATGCCGCGCACCCAGACATCGACCGCGGTCGGCTTCCACAACGCCTCGTAGCCGATGAACGCCCCGAGGGCGGCGGCGCACAGCAGCATCGGCAACCGCACCGCGCTCACCGAGCGGTGCAGGCCGCGGTGGCTGGAATGATCGATGCGCTGCGCGATGCCGGCCAGGAGCGCGTTGAGCAGCGAGGCCAGGACCAGCCCGCCGATCGTCCAGCCCAGAACTTTCAGCCAGTCGGACGGTTCGTTGCGGGTCAGCAGGACGTAGCGCGTCATCGCCTGCACGTAGGAACCCTGTTCATCGAACTGTTCACGGCGCGGCGGCGACGGGTAGCCGCGGCTGCGCGCGTGCACGATGTCGGCGAACTGGCCGAGCTGGTCCTGCCGCACCTCGGGCAGCGCCTCGGTCACCTCGGCCAGGGTCAGCACCCCGTCGCCGTGCAGCTCGTCGAGCCGGGCGGCCAGGGCGGTCTCGTAGCGCTCCTGCGACTCGGAAACGACCGGTCCGATGTCGAACCCCTCCGCCGCCACCTCCTCGCCGCGGGTGACCAGCGCCTGGGCGAACGAGGCCCGCGCTGCCCTCGCCACCTCGTCACGCTCGACCAGCACGCCGGCACCCGGATCGCTGCCCCCGCCCAGCATGCCCAGCCCTTGCGCAGTGGCGGCCGGGGGGCAGAGCGAGGCGACGAGAAGAAGGGTCGCTACCGTATGGCGGACGAGCGGGAACGCACGCATGCGAGCAAGCATCTGACGGGAAAGAGGCCCGGCAGGCAAGTTTGACACCGGCGGGCGGCACCGCGCTCGCCGCGCGACGCCTGCGCCGGTTCCGGTTCCGGTTCCGGTTCCGGTTCCGGTTCCGGTTCCGGTAGGATCGTCCCATGGGAGCCATCGCACGCCAGTCGCGCATCGACGAAGCGGCGTACCTCGCCGCCGAGCGGGACGCCGAGGTCCGCCACGAGTTCATCGACGGCACGCTGTTCGCGATGACCGGCGCGTCACGTGTGCACAACCAGCTCGCCACCCGGTTGTCGGCGCGGCTGTTCGCGCATCTGGACGGAGGCCCGTGTCGCGTGTCCACCTCCGACATGAAGCTCAGGCTGCCGGATGGCCCGCGCTACTACTATCCGGACGTCATGATCGCCTGCAGCGATCCGGCCGAGGAGCCGGACGAGTACAGCGAGACCTCGCCGGTCCTGGTGGTGGAGATCCTGTCGCGCTCCACCGAGTCGACCGACCGGCGCGAGAAGCGGCTCGCCTACCAGGGCCTTCCCTCGTTGATCGACTACCTGATCGTCTCGCAGGAAGCACGGTCGATCGAACGCTTCACCCGCGACGCGAGCGGCTGGACGCACGCGGTGTTCCACCCCGGCGAGACGATCGAGCTGGCATCGATCGACCTCGACCTGTCGTTGGACGATCTCTACACCGGCATCGGAATGGGCTGAGTTTTGCCCGATGCACCGCCCCGGCGCCCGCGGGGTTTAGCATGGAGCGCTCGCGCGAGCCGACCGGGCCGCGCCCTCGACGTGGAGCCCCCCCGGCATGAGCCTTCGCCAGACGCACATCGATCGCATCCGCGACGGATCCTTCGACACCCTGGTCGTCGGCGGCGGCATCAACGGGGCGGTCACCGCCGCATCCCTCGCCGGGCGCGGTGCCAACGTCGCGCTGGTGGACCGTGGCGATTTCGGCCACTTCACCAGCCAGGCCTCCTCGAGCCTGGTGTGGGGCGGGTTCAAGTACCTGGAGAACTACGAGCTGTGGCTGGTGTTCAACCTGTGCCGCTCGCGCAACCGCCTGATGCGCGCCTACCCGAACAACATCAGCGAGATCGGTTTCTACGCGGCCCTGGACGCGAGCGGTCCCTACAAGCCCTGGTTCGCCGCCCTGGGCGCGTTCGGCTACTGGATCATCGGCCAGTTCGGCACCGCGCCGCCGCGCTACCTGTCGACGGCGCGCATCGAGCGCGAGGAACCCGCCATCAGGACCGACACCGTCGCCGGCGGCATCGAGTACCGCGACGGCATCCTGGTCGACAACGATGCGCGCTTCGTGTTCTCGTTCGTGCGCTCGGCGATCGAGGCCGGGGCCGCCGCCGCCAACTACGTGGAGATGGTCTCGGCACGGCGCGAGGGCGACGGCGAGGCCGAGCGCTGGGTCGTGACGCTGCGCGACGTCGATGCCGACGAGACCTTCGAGACCACCGCGCGCACCATCGTCAACGCCGCCGGACCGTTCGTCGACGAGACCAATCGCGGCTGGGGGGTGCGCACCGATCACCGCATCGTCTACTCCAAGGGCATCCACCTGGTGGTGCCGCGGCTGACCACCACCGATCACCACAAGGTGCTGGCGTTCTACGACGACAGCCAGCGCCTGTTCTACGTCATCCCCATGGGCAACCGCTCGGTCATCGGCACCACCGACACGCGCGTGGACACACCGCACACCGAGGTGACCGACGAGGATGTCGACTTCCTGCTGACCCAGATCAACGCACGCATGGATCTGGACACGCCGCTGGTGCCCGCGGACATCATCGGCCGCCGCTGCGGCGTGCGCCCGCTGGTGGTGGAGAACAGCGGCTCGGACCACGAGACGGTGGACTGGACCAAGCTGTCCAGGAAGCATGCGATCGAGACCGACGTCGAGCACGCCGTGGTGACGATCTTCGGCGGCAAGATCACCGACTGCCTGAACATCGGCGAGGAGGTCGGCACCGAGATCGAACGGCTGGGCGTGCCGCTGGAGCGCGACCTGCACAACTGGTACGGCGAACCGGCCAAGGCCACCCGGGAGGAGTTCTTCCGCCAGGCGCGGCTGATGAAGCTGGACGCCATGCGCGACAAGGGCGAGGTGGAGCCGCTGAGCCGCCGGTTGTGGCGCCGCTACGGCCGACGCGCCTTCACCATGCTCGACGAGATCCGCGAGGATCCGCACATGGCGGGCGACATCATGGGCTCGGCCGACTACCTGCGCGTGGAACTGCACGAGGCGGCGCGCTCGGAGATGGTCACCCGCCTGGAGGACTTCATGCGCCGGCGCTCCAAGATCGATCTGGTGGTGCCCGACGAGGCGGTGGACGCCTCCCCCGGGCTGCGCGAGGTGGCGGTGATCCTGTTCGGCGCCGAACAGGCCGACCGGCGCCTGGCCGAGTACTACGGCGGGGCCGACAAGGTGCCCGAGGCGGTGGGCCGCAGCGGCGACGGCGGGCGGGTGCGGGCGGTGGCCATGGCGCCCGAACCGGGCGCCTGATCCGGCACGGCGTCCGGACGACAGTCCGGGGCCGGACCGGCAGGGCGCCCCGGACCGCTCAGGTCCGGGGCGCCCGTCGGACGGGGCGGATCAGACGGTGCGGATCAGCCTTCCCAGCCCTTCACCAGCTCGTCGTAACCGATCGTCTGCGGCTCCGGCTTCTCGTTGTCGAGCCTGGGCTTCGGGGCACCGGGCTGGTCGTACCAGTACTGCGGGTCCTGCTCCTCGTTGAGCATCGGGCCGATGTCGCCCTGCACGCCGGCACGCTCCAGCCGCGACATGACCTTCTCCTGGGCGGCGCACAGCGCATCCATCGCCTCCTGCGGCGTCTTGGCACCCGAGGAGGCGTCACCGATGTTCTGCCACCACAGCTGGGCAAGCTTCGGGTAGTCCGGCACGTTGGTACCGGTCGGTGACCACTGCACACGCGCCGGCGAACGGTAGAACTCGACCAGGCCACCGAGCTTGGGCGCGCGCTCGGTGAAGCTGTCGTCCTGGATGGTGCTCTCGCGAATGAACGTGAGGCCCACGTGCGACTTCTTCACGTCCACGCTCTTGGAGGTGACGAACTGCGCGTACAGCCAGGCGGCCTTGGCACGGTCCACCGGGGTGGACTTCATCAGCGTCCAGGAACCGGCGTCCTGGTAGCCGAGCTTCTGGCCCTCCTCCCAGTACGCACCCTTGGGACTGGGTGCCATGCGCCACTTCGGATTGCCCTCCTCGTCCACCACCGGGATGCCGTCCGTGACCATGTCGGCGGTGAAGGCGGTGTACCAGAACATCTGCTGGGCGATCGCACCCTGCGCCGGTACCGGACCGGACTCGGAGAACGTCATGCCCTGCGCCTCGGGCGGTGCGTACGCCTTCAGCCAGTCGATGTACTTCTGGATCGCGTAGACCGAGGCCGGGCCGTTGGTGTCGCCACCGCGTGCCACGCAGCTGCCGACCGGCTGGCTGTTCTCGTTGACGCGGATGCCCCACTCGTCCACCGGCAGCCCGTTCGGCTCGCCCTTGTCGCCGTTGCCGGCCATCGACAGCCACGCATCGGTGAAGCGCCAGCCCAGCGACGGATCCTTCTTGCCGTAGTCCATGTGGCCGTACACCTGCTCGCCATCGATCTCGCGACCGGTGAAGAACTCGGCGATGTCCTCGTAGGCGGACCAGTTGACCGGCACGCCCAGCTCGTAGCCGTACTTTTCCTGGAAGTCGGCCTTGTTCTGCTCGTCGTTGAACCAGTCGTAGCGGAACCAGTAGAGGTTGGCGAACTGCTGGGTGGGCAGCTGATAGACCTTGCCATCGGGGCCGGTGGTGAACGACAGGCCGATGAAATCGTCCAGGTCCAGCGTCGGCGAGGTCACGTCCGCGCCTTCACCTTCCATCCAGTCGGTCAGGTTCCTGGCCTGCTGGTAGCGCCAGTGGGTGCCGATCAGGTCCGAGTCGTTGACGTAGGCGTCGTAGATGTTCTCGCCCGACTGCATCTGGGTCTGCAGCTTCTCGACCACGTCGCCCTCGCCGATCAGGTCGTGGGTGACCTGGATGCCGGTGATGGCGGTGAACGCCGGTGCGAGCACCTTGGACTCGTACTCGTGCGTGCCGATGGTCTCCGAGACCACCTTGATGTCCATGCCGTCGAACGGCTTGGCCGCATCGACGAACCACTGCATTTCCGCGGTGGCCTCTTCGCCCGAGAGCGTGGTCATGTCGCCGATCTCGTCGGCCAGGAACGCCTCGGCGGCGGCCATGTCCGCTTGCGCGGCACCGGTGCCGCCGAGCATCGTCGCCACCGCGATCGCGGTGGCGCTTCTTCGGAAGGTCTGCATGTCTTTCTCCATTGATGGAACATCGGGTCGGATGACCCGGCAGATCGAGCGTGTCGAACGATATCGTGCGTTTCAGACGAACAGGAACACCAGCACCGCGTACACGACGCATACGCCAAGTGCCATCCACAGGTTCGGTCCCACGAACAGCAGCCAGGCCAGGGTGATGAAGGCGCTGCCCAGCAGCGACAGGAACAGCCGGTCGCCCCGGGTGGTCTCGAAGCGCAGGATGCCGATGCGCGGCCCGCCGCCGGGCGAGACCCGCTCCCACACCATCATCGCGATCAGCAGGGTCGCTATGACGATGAAGAAGATCGCGGTCGGCGTGGTCCACGCCATCCAGGACAGGTTCATGCGTGCCTTCCTCCGGTGGACTGTCCGAGATGCCGGCCCATCACACCCGCCCCAGGGCGAAGCCCTTGGCGATGTAGTTGCGCACGAAGAAGATCACCAGCGCACCGGGGATGATGGTCAGGGTGCCGGCCGCGGCCAGCACACCCCAGTCCATGCCCGAGGCCGACACGGTGCGCGTCATGATCGCGGTGATCGGTTTCGCCTCGGTGGCGGTGAGCGTGCGCGCGATCAGCAGCTCCACCCACGAGAACATGAAGCAGAAGAACGCCGCCACGCCGATGCCGCTGGCGATCAGCGGGGTGAAGATCTTGATGAAGAAGCGCGGAAAGCTGTAGCCGTCGATGTAGGCGGTCTCGTCGATCTCGCGCGGCACACCGCTCATGAACCCCTCCAGGATCCACACCGCCAGCGGCACGTTGAACAGGCAATGCGCCAGCGCTACCGCCAGGTGGGTGTCGAACAGCCCGAACGCGGAGTACAGCTGGAAGAACGGCAGCACGAACACCGCCGGCGGGGCCATGCGGTTGCTCAGCAGCCAGAAGAACATGTGCTTGTCGCCGAGAAAGCGATAGCGGCTGAACGCGTAGGCGGCCGGCAGCGCCACCGCCACCGAGATCACCATGTTGAGCATCACGTAGATGATCGAGTTGATGTAGCCGTTGTACCAGGAGGGGTCGTTGAAGATGACCGCGTAGTTGGCAAGCGTGGGGTTCTGCGGCCACAGCGAGAAGCTGGACAGGATCTCCCGGTTGGTCTTGAAGCTCATGTTGACCAGCCAGTAGATCGGCAGCATCAGCAGCGCGATGTACACGGTCGGCACCAGCCAGGACCAGCCGCGCGCAGGCTTGGCGGCGGCACGCTGGGCGTCCACCGCCAGCGGCGTGGTGCGGCTGTCGGGAATGGCGGACATGGCGGGTGCAGGCTTGTCGGTGGCACTCATCGGCTCAATCCTTCGCAGCGCCGCGGTCGTCGCTGTCGACGCCGAAGTGGGTCATCGCGGTGTAGAACACCCACGACAGCAGCAGGATGATCAGGAAGTACACCATCGACATGGCGGCCGCGGGCCCCACGTCGAACTGCCCGATGGCGGTCTTGACCAGATCGATAGACAGGAAGGTGGTCGAGTTGCCCGGCCCGCCCCCGGTCAGCACGAACGGCTCGGTGTAGATCATGAAGCTGTCCATGAACCTGAGCAGCACCGCGATCAGCAGCACGCGCTGCATCTTGGGCAGCTGGATGTAGCGGAACACCTTCCACTTCGAGGCACCGTCGATGCGTGCGGCCTGGTAGTAGGCCTCCGGAATGGCCACCAGGCCCGAGTAGCACAGCAGCACCACCAGGCTGGTCCAGTGCCAGACATCCATGATGATGATCGTCACCCAGGCGTCGAACGCGTTGGTGGCGTAGTTGTAGTCCACACCCATCGCCGCCAGCGTGTGGCCCATCAGCCCGATGTCGGCCCGTCCGAACACCTGCCAGATGGTGCCCACCACGTTCCAGGGGATCAGCAGCGGCAGCGCCATCAGGATCAGGCACACCGGTACCCAGATGCCCTTCCTGGGCATGCACAGCGCGATGCAGATGCCGAGCGGGATCTCGATGCACAGGATGATCGAGGAGAAGATCAGGTTCCGGACCAGCGCGTCGCGAAAGCGGCTGGAGTTCAGCACCTCCTCGTACCACTCGGTGCCGACCCAGAAGAATTCGTTGTTGCCGAAGGTGTCCTGGAACGAGTAGTTCACCACCGTCATCAGCGGGATGATGGCCGACAGCGCCACCAGCAGGAACACCGGCACCACGAACCACCAGGCACGGTTGTCGAACGGTCTGTTGTCCGTCGCCATCGCCTCAGACTCCCCGCACCAGGTGCGAATCGCGGTACACGTTGATGCGAGCCGGGTCGAACACCGCCACCGCCTCGCTCGGGATGGCGGCACCTTCGGGCACCACCGCATCGATGGCGTGGCCGCCGACCTGACCGCGCACGATGCGGTGCCGGCCGATGTTCTCCACCCGTTCCACCGTCAAGGGCAGTCGCGTGCGTCCGTCATCGGCGTCCCGTGCCGGGGCGATGTCGACGAACTCGGGCCGGATGCCGATCTCGATCTTGCCGGCGAGCGGCTCGAAGCGCCGTAGCAGGCCGAACTGCCCGCCGCCGGCCGACACGGTGCTGCCGCTGACCTCGGCCGGCAGGATGTTCATGCCCGGCGAGCCGATGAAGTAGCCCACGAAGGTGTGCGCGGGTTCGTCGAACAGCTCCTCGGGGGTACCGATCTGCACCACCTCGCCGTCGTACATCACCACCACCTTGTCGGCGAAGGTGAGCGCCTCGGTCTGGTCGTGGGTGACGTAGATCATGGTGTGCTCGAACTGCTCGTGCAGCTCCTTGAGCTTGGTGCGCAGCTGCCACTTCATGTGCGGGTCGATCACCGTGAGCGGCTCGTCGAACAGGATCGCGTTGACGTCGTAGCGCACCAGGCCACGGCCCAGCGATATCTTCTGCTTCTCGTCCGCGGTCAGACCGCGCGCCTTGCGGTTCGCCTTGTCGGACAGGTCCAGCGTTGCGAGCATGTCGGTGACACGGCGCTCGATCTCGGGCTTGTCGATACGGCGGTTCCTGAGCGGGAAGGCCAGGTTCTCGGCCACGCTCATGGTGTCGTAGATGACCGGGAACTGGAACACCTGGGCGATGTTGCGCGCCTCGGGCGACAGGGTGGTGACATCCCGGTCGTCGAAGCGGATGTGGCCGGTGGAGGGGATCAGCAGTCCGGAGATGATGTTGAGCAGCGTGGTCTTGCCGCAGCCGGACGGGCCGAGCAGCGCGTAGGCGCCCCCGTCCTGCCAGTCGTAGTCGATCTGCTTGAGCGCGAAATCCTCGTCTCCGGCCGGATTCGGCAGGTAGGAGTGCGCCAGTCGATCCAGGGTGATGCGGGCCATCGGCGGCAGGGGCTCGGGACGTCCGAAGACGAAAGGGGAGAGGCGAGGACGTCAGGCCGCCGCGGCGGTCGTATCGACCGGGGAGGCGGCCAGCGCACCGTGCCGATCGAACAGGTAGTAGCTGCGCGGATCCATGTGCACGACGATGTCGGCCCCCTGCGCGAGGCGGTGCACGCCGTGCGTCAGCAGCACCCAGGCCTCGTGACCACCGCGCCCGTCCGGCACCTCCACGTGCACGTAGGTCTCCGACCCGGTGATCTCGCTGGTACCGACCCGTGCGGGCAGGCGCACGGCGTGGGAGGCGCTCTCGTGCAGGGACAGGTGGTGCGGGCGCACCGCCAGCGTGTAGTCGCCGTCGGGCAGTGCCGCACCTGCGCCGCCGAGCGCCTGCTCGCCGGCGTGCAGCGTGTCGCCACGCTTGATGACCGGCAGCGTGTTCAGCGGCGGGTCGGCGAACGTGGCGGCGGTCAGCAGGTCGTCCGGGCGGTTGTAGACCTCGATGGTCTCGCCGAACTGGGTGATCCGCCCCTCGTGCAGCGTGGCGGTACGCCCGCCCAGCAGCAGGGCCTCGTGCGGCTCGGTGGTGGCGTACACGAACACCGCGCCGCTCTCGGCGAACAGCCGCGGCAGCTCCACCCGCAGCTCCTCGCGCAGCTTGTAGTCCAGGTTGGCCAGCGGCTCGTCGAGCAGCACCAGCTCGGCCCCCTTGACCAGCGCGCGCGCCAGGGCGGTGCGCTGCTGCTGTCCGCCGGACAGGTTCAGCGGCGTGCGTTCCAGGTACGGGGTGAGCTTCAACAGGTCGGCCGCCTCGCGCACCTTGCGATCCAGCTCGTCGCCCTTCACGCCGCTGATGCGCATCGGGGAGGCGATGTTCTCGTACACGCTCATCGCCGGGTAGTTAATGAACTGCTGGTAGACCATCGCCACGTCGCGCTCCTGCACGCCGAGCCCGGTGACGTCACGCCCGTTCATGCGCACCGAGCCCGCCGTGGGCCGGTCCAGGCCTGCCATCAGCCGCATCAGCGTGGTCTTGCCGGACAGGGTCGGACCGAGCAGCACGTTGACGTGACCGGGCTCGAGCACCAGCGACACGCCGTCGATGTGCGCGCTCGTGCCGACCTGCTTGCAGAGATTCACCAGTTCGAGCATGCGGCGTTCGTTCCCGGGGAAGGAGGCGCTGAGACGAGAAGGCGTTCGCGGGATTGCATGCCCTGCAGCACCGACACCCGTTCCCCACCGACCGTAATTGTCGCAAAAGTGAAAGTCAAATGAAAAGAAGGCGAAAGCACTGCGGCCGATCCCGGATCGCCGTCACCCGACAGGCGGACAGCCGGTTTCGATCACCTCGATTCCGAAACCGTCCAGCAACGCCCGGAAGGCGGCGTCCGGGCAGCGGTCGGTGACGAACGAGTGCACGCTGGACACGTGCCCGATGCGCACCGGCGCGGCGCGCTGGTGCTTGCTGGCATCGGCTGCCAGGATCACGTGCCGGGCGTTGCTCACGATCGCCTGCGCGACCCGCACCTCGCGGTAGTCGTAGTCGAGCAGCGCGCCGTCCGCATCGATCGCCGAGGCGCCGATGACGGCGAAATCGACGTTGAACTGACCGACGAAGTCGACCGCCGCCTCGCCGATCACCGCCCCGTCGCTGGAGCGCACCTCGCCGGGTGCGATCAGCACCTTGTTCTGCGCGTAGGGCCGCATCAACGAGGCGACCTCGAGGTTGTTGGTGATCACCAGCAGGCCGCTGTGCTGCAGCAGCGCGCGCGCCACCGCCTCGTTGGTGGTGCCCACGTTGATGAACAGCGAGGCCTCGTTCGGCACCCGATCGGCGACCGCCCGCCCGATCGCCTGCTTGGCATCCCCCGCCAGCAGGCGCCGCGCCTCGTGGCTCATGTTCTCCACCCGCGAGGCAAGTCGAGCGCCGCCGTGCGTGCGAGCCAGCAGGCGCGCGGCGCACAGGTGCGCCAGATCCTTCCGGATGGTCTGCGGGGTGACGTCGAAATGCAGCGCCAGCGCCTCCACGCCGAGCGTGCCGGTCTGCCGGGCGATGTCCAGGATCTGACGACGTCGGCTTTCGATCACGTGGGCGAGCCGGTTTCGTTTCAGGCGAATCTACATGAAACGAAAGCGGAAACGAAACCCGGCATCCACCGAGCGGGCCGCCGGGCGCAAGGGGTCGGGCACGACCCCGTCAACATCGGATACGCGCACGCGTGGCACACCGGCGTCGACCAGGCGGGTAAAAGCAACTGTCAAACACTGTGACGCACCATCGATGCGGCCGGAAGTCGGACCTAAGCTCTGCACAGGGCACCTTCGCCCCGATACCGGAATTCGACACCCATGCTCCACCGATACAGAACGATCGCCGCAGCGCTGGCCTTCGCAACCCTGCCCGCCCTGGCGCAGGACGAGGCGGCGGATGTCGATGGAACGCTGGCCGACAAGGCGCTCGCCGTGGGCGACGAGGTGATCTCGGGCTGGACCGGCACCGCCGGCTTCGGTGCATCCTTCGCCACCGGCAGCGCGGAGTCGAACAACGTCAACGGTTCGCTGCGGCTGATCAAGAGCTACAACCGTTGGGACCACGTGCTGACGGCCTCCGTGTTCAAGGGCAGCTCCACCACGGTGGTCACGCGACGCGATGCTGACGGCAACGTCCTGTTCGACGACAGCGGCTTCCCGCAGCGCGACATCGTCAAGGGCGACAATTCCGACCGTCTGACGATCGGCTACCAGCCCAAGTACTACTTCGACGACAAGCTGTACGCATTCATCATCCTCGACTACGAGTCCGACGAGCCGGCCAACGTCGATTCGTCCACGCGCCAGATCGTCGGCGTGGGCTACAGCTTCTACCGCGACGCCAGCGGTTACCTCTCAGGGGAGGCCGGCATCGGCAACAAGACCCTGGAACCGGTGTTCGGCGACGACCTGGACGGCGGCATCGGCTACCTGGGCCTGAACTACCTGACCCGCATCAGCGACACGGTCACCCTGAACGCGGACCTGAAAAGCGACTTCGGCAGCGACAACACCTTCCTGGAGATCGGTCTCGGGGCCGCGTTCAAGCTGTCCGACCGGTTCTCGCTGAAGATCTCGCACTTCTCGCGCAGCAATACCGACCTGGACGATCCGAGCAACCCGCTGGATTCGAGCGTGGACAGCATCACCGGCTTGAACCTGGTGCTGGATATCTGAAGCGCGCGCCCGGCGTGCCTGACGAGCGCCGGGCGGGTCAGACGCCGAGCCGACCGTGCCGTCCGCACTCGCGAAAGGGCCTGCCCCTGGTCGGATCGAATGCCGCCGGTCCGATCGGCAGACAGTGCTCCCGGGGCGTGGCGTTCGACATCGCCGGGAGTCCAGCCGAGCATCGGGGAGACCTTCCGTGAAGGCACCTTGCGCCGGATCGTCCAGATCCGGTGGAATGCGAATCGCGTGGTCCTCGGGCCGGAAGACCTGCAGGTCCAGATCGTCATGCCGGTGCGATCCGAGGAATCCCCGGTGCCGGACGGCACAGTAGACTGGGAGCGACCCCTCACGACGAGAGCACCGCATGACCGCCCCCCTCCTGCTGAGCATCGACCAGGGCACCACCAGCTCGCGCGCCATGCTGTTCGAGCGTGACGGCAGCACGTACGCCGTCGCGCAACGCGAGTTCGCCCAGCACTACCCGCAACCCGGCTGGGTGGAACACGACGCCGAGGAGATCTGGGAGACGGTGCTGGCGGTGACCCGCGAGGTGCTGGCCCGCGCCGATGCCGATGGTCGCGACATCGCCGGCATCGGCATCACCAACCAGCGCGAGACCGTGGTGGTGTGGGACCGCAAGACCGGCCGGCCGATCCACCGCGCCATCGTGTGGCAGGACCGCCGCACCGCCGAGCGCTGTCGGGAACTGCGCGAGGCCGGACACGCGGCCAGGGTCACCCGCACCAGCGGCCTGCTGCTGGACCCCTACTTTTCCGGCACCAAGATCGCCTGGCTGCTGGACCACGTGGACGGGGCGCGCCGGCGCGCCGAGGCGGGCGAGCTGGCCTTCGGCACCATCGACAGCTTCCTGATCTGGCGGCTGACCGGCGGGCGACGGCACGTCACCGACACCACCAACGCGTGCCGCACGCTGCTGTTCGACATCAGGAAGAACGCCTGGGACGACGGCCTGTGCGACGTGCTGGACGTACCGACGAGCCTGCTGCCCGAGGTGCACGACTCGGCCGCCGATTTCGGCACCAGCACGAGGGAGACACTGGGCCGGGAGCTGCCGATCGCGGGGGTGGCCGGCGACCAGCACGCCGCCACCATCGGCCAGGCCTGCTTCACGCGCGGTTCGGTCAAGAGCACCTACGGCACCGGCTGCTTCATGGTGCTCAACACCGGTGACGAGGTGGTCGAGTCGAAGCACCGCCTGCTGACCACGGTCGCCTACCGGCTGGACGGGCGCACCACCTACGCGCTGGAGGGCTCGATCTTCATCGCCGGGGCCGCGGTGCAGTGGTTGCGCGACG
>Ga0209831_1001386_pt1 | contig 22386 bp, 17 predicted proteins | sample Maine_Asex4_meta_FD_187451 | JGI IMG/M metagenome (GOLD analysis project Ga0209831, IMG submission 187451) | Marine algal microbial communities from Maine, USA - Maine_Asex4_metaG (SPAdes) (version 2) | ecosystem: Host-associated > Algae > Red algae > Unclassified | place: Maine, USA | collected... | reverse complement strand
CATTATTAGTGTAGCATATCATTTAATAAAAAGCCACAAAACTATAACCTGCTTTTTCCTACAATGTTCTCCTGCACGCCTCAATATTTTACAAGCAGTGTTTACGATTTTCGAGAAATACATCCTCATAAGAGTGGTTTTATAATAAAAAATAACAAGGAAACGGAAAGCGAACTTTTTTTCTCTTATTTTGAATTAAACTAAAATGAATAAATATATAATTTTTTTAATGCTTGTTATTGGTTGTAAATCACTTGATGATAATAATTTAAAATATATTGATTATTTTGACAGTAAATTCGATTTAAAAATTGATAATAACACAAGTATTCTAATAGTAAACTTAAAGGGTTGTCCTAAGTGTACATCATACATATTAAAACATTTGGAAAATAATAAATTAAAAGAAAATGTTTTACCTTTAATAGTGGGTTCAAAAAATGAAATATCGTTTTACAAGTCGAATAAAAGACTAAATAAGATAAATAAGATTTATTTTGATCAATTAGAGAGTGCCTATAAATATGATTTAGATATTGATAGTGTGGCCTTAATAAATTTGAAAAATAGTGGTTGCCAAGTAAAATTTATTGACAGTTTTAATGTTCAAGAGCAAATATTAGATTTAACTTTAAATATTTAAAAACATCAATTCAAACTAAAATTATATATTCTACTTTGTTTATCTACTACAAAAAACACCCACGACCCAGCGAAGTTTCCACCATAGCCGTGACAGAAACGGAAATCCTTTTTGTGGAGTTTACGGAGCAAAAAGATTGCAGTAAATGGCACGACTGCTGTTTATGCGAGCAAGCCACTTTCGCTTCTAATAAATTTAAAAAACCAGCCATTTTGTACCTAAAAGATTATGTGATGAAACTTCTGGCAGTAAAACCTGCAACTTTGTCAGTAAAATTGAAATGGTATGGTATTGGATTAGTTGGCTGATATAAAGTAAATTTAATTAATAATAAAAATAAATTTAAAAATGGCAAAAAGTAAAGTAAACATTACTCCTTTGGCAGACAGAGTGTTGGTACAAGCAGCAGCTGCTGAAAGTAAAACGGCTTCTGGTATTATTATTCCAGATACTGCAAAAGAAAAACCACAGAAAGGAAAAATTGTAGCAGTAGGTACGGGTAAAAAAGACGAACCGATGACGGTAAAAGCTGGAGATACTGTTTTATATGGTAAATATAGCGGTACCGAAATTAGCATTGAAGGTAACGATTATTTAATTATGAGAGAAAGCGATATTTTCGCAATTATCTAAATCAATTTTCTTTTAAAAAATATAAATATAAAATAATATGGCTAAAATTATCAGTTATGATGTAGATGCCCGCGAAAAATTAAAACGTGGTGTTGATGCATTAGCTAATGCAGTAAAAGTAACTTTAGGCCCTAAGGGTAGAAATGTAGTTATTGAGAAAAAATTTGGTGCGCCACAAATAACTAAAGATGGGGTAACTGTTGCTAAAGAAATTGAGTTAGAAGACCCAATGGAAAACATGGGCGCTCAAATGGTAAAAGAAGTGGCGAGCAAAACCAGCGATGTTGCTGGTGATGGAACAACTACTGCTACTGTTTTGGCACAAGCTATTGTAAGTGCAGGCCTTAAAAGTTTGGCAGCTGGTGCTAACCCAATGGATTTGAAGAGAGGGATAGACAAAGCAGTTAAAGAAATAGTAACTAGCTTACAAAAACAAAGTACAAAAGTTGGCAGCGATAACGAAAAAATTGAACAAGTAGGTACTATTTCTGCTAACAACGATTCGGAAATTGGTGGCTTAATTGCTACTGCTATGGCTAAGGTTGACAAAGAAGGGGTAATTACTGTTGAAGAAGCAAAAGGTACAGAAACTTATGTTGATGTAGTAGAAGGTATGCAATTTGATAGAGGATATCTTTCTCCATACTTTGTTACCAATGCAGAAAAAATGAATACAGAGTTAGAACAGCCTTACATTTTGATTCACGATAAAAAAGTGAGCCAAATGAAAGACTTGTTACCGGTTTTAGAAAAAACAGCTCAAACTGGTAGACCGTTATTAATTATTGCAGAAGATGTTGAAGGCGAGGCTTTGGCAACTTTAGTAGTTAACAAAATTAGAGGAACGCTCAAAATTGCTGCTGTAAAAGCACCAGGTTTTGGCGACAGAAGAAAAGCGATGTTAGAAGACCTTGCTATTTTAACTGGTGGTACGGTAGTTAGTGAAGAAAGAGGTAGAAAGTTAGAAGATACCGAATTAGCTGACTTGGGTACGGTAGAAAAAATTGTGATTGATAAAGATACAACTACTGTTGTTAATGGTGCTGGTAAAAAAGCAGACATTAAAGCACGTGTTAATCAAATTAAAGCACAAATTGAAAGTACTACTTCTGATTATGATAAAGAAAAGTTACAAGAGCGTTTGGCGAAGTTAGCTGGTGGTGTTGCGGTACTATACGTTGGTGCGGCTACCGAAGTTGAAATGAAAGAAAAGAAAGACAGAGTTGATGATGCTTTACATGCTACTCGTGCTGCAGTAGAAGAAGGAATTATACCAGGTGGTGGCGTTGCTTACATCCGTTCTATTAAATCGTTAGAGAAATTAGAAGGGGAAAATGATGACGAAACTACGGGTATCGAAATTGTAAAAAGAGCCATAGAGTCACCTTTAAGAACCATTGCCGAAAATGCAGGTTTAGAAGGTTCTGTAATAGTACAGAAAATAAAAGAAGGTAGCAAAGATTTCGGTTTTAATGCACGTACTGAAAAGTATGAAAACCTATTGAAAGCAGGGGTAATTGACCCAACCAAAGTTACGCGTGTAGCTTTAGAAAATGCAGCTTCAATAGCAAGTATGTTATTAACTACAGAAGCTATTATAGTTGACAAACCAGAAGAAGGCGGTGCTGCACCAGCTATGCCAGGTGGCATGGGTGGCGGTATGCCAGGTATGATGTAAGATAAAATCAGTTTTGATTTAAAAATACAAAGGGGTGTGATTGAGTTCGCATCCCTTTTTTTTATGGGGCATTGATTTTTCGATGATTCGAGGTTGGCGGATCAGTGTTGTTTATTTTTCTATAGTATGCACAAAACCATTAAACGTTTGGCATTGTTCACTTTCAAACAAAATTTGATAGTCTTGTTTTTCAATATGGCTTTCAAAACTGCTCACATCTCCTTTACTTTTATTGTAAGATTTGCCTACAGATTGCAATAGTTCGGTCAATGTTTTTGAAGGATGGAATAATACTTTTTCAGGATCGTCAGCGATGTTAAAGTCGGTAGTTTTAACAATGTAATCCTTTGTTAGTTTAGTATCAATTTTTTTAAAAACCTTAGTTAAGCCCCACAGCCAAGTTTCGATTTCCATAATGGCAAAATGGAAATGAATGTTATTTGCATTTTGGGATATGGCTTTTAGTTCACGGTTATGAACCTCAATAAATTTTTGATTAACCTTTTCATCAATTGAATGATTTTTTGCTGTTTTTCGATATGCCAATGAATACATATCTCTCAAGCCTATTATTTTTTCAAAACCATTCCTAAATAAATATTTTTCCTGATCTAATATTCTTTGCAAAACAACGGTATCATTACCAACATTTATAATTTGAAAATATTTATCTGATTTTGGATTAGAAAACTTATATTCAGCTAAAGTGAGGTTGTCTTTTTTAAAAAGATTAAAGCAGTTGATGCTAATGTTATAGTCGAACCATTTTAATAAAAATTCTCTTATTAGAATTAGCTCTGTTTGCCCTTCAACAAAAATAGCGGTCTTAATCATACCGTTTCTAACTCTTTTAACTTTCTGTTAAGATAATCTGATGTCAATAAAGAAAAATTTGATAAGCCTGTAAACATAAAGTCTTCAAATATTTTTGGGTGAGTCGTTTTGTTGATTGCTGAAACTTTGCTGCCTTTTCGGGTTAGAATATTCCAATGTTCTAAATCAATTACATCCATTAAAAAATTATCGTTGGATGTTGCTATAAGTTGGATACCTGCTTCTTTGCATCTTTTGAAAATATATTTGCCGAGATTAGTGGCTTTTTTATAGTCTAAACCTTCTCCAAGATCATCGATAATTAAAGTTTCCTTTATATCTGGGACAGAATTGACACGTAATTCCAAATCTATTATTAAACCAATAGCCCTTTTCATCCCCTGAGAAAGATTCGAAAATGAGATTCTGTATTTAACATCAGGTTCTTTAAATCTTAGAACTAATGAGTCATAACCTGCATGTTCAGGTTCAATTTCCATAAAGTTAAAGCCTACTTTTTTACAAATTGAAATCACCTTTAATTGCTGTTTCCCGTTTAAAAAAGTAAAAAATCTTGCAATCCCAGTTTCGTCTTCAATATTGTCAAATTTAAAAAAATTATAATTTTTAGAAAAATCTGCCCATCTAAGTATATGTTCAAACTCTGGAAATTCCTGAATGTCTCTCCGAACATTTATTACAAGCTCTTTCTTTGGTGGAGAAATAGAAATAAATTTACTTTCCTTAACTGAAAATATATTACAATTATCTATTTTTCTTTTTATTAAAGTCTTTCCATTTACTTTTAAAGTTTCAGCTTTTATAGTTTTATCGTTTATCCTAATCTCATATTCTATCTTAGTATTATTATCCGTTAAACAACATACTCTCCACCAGTATTTTTTTTCATATATAAAATCAAACTTTTTAATTATCAGCTTTTGAAAATTCAAAATTGCATCTAACGTTTTAGACTTACCCGTAGCATTCTCCCCCACAATCAAATTCACATCTCCTAAAACAAGATTATTAATTTCCCAATCACCAGCTTTATGCGAAAATTCAATTAGTTTCATTAGGAAGGAAAGATAATCAATTTTAATTAAAGTAACTTGGTTTGAGATTTGACTCAAATCCTCATTTTACAAAAAAATATAAATATTCGCTACAATAAGAAAGCACGTAGGAATGAGAAAAAAATAAATTGACCATCTGACTTTGCAATTTTTCGATATACTTCGGTGAAATGCCTCGTCTTAGCCCCACTAAGTCTGTGTTTTTACCTCGTTTATCAAAAAATTACTTTACCATAATTAGTAAATATATTTTTCCATCATTCCTTCACTCAAAATACGTAACTTTGAGTTTCTTATAATTGCTTTACCATTGCCAACACAACAAACAGAATTTTATAATAACGCAGCAAAAAAAGCTGCCGATAAACAGCATTATCTTAAAATTGAGCATAACCTTAATCAGTATGACAAAGCTGTTAAAAATGGTTTGCAACAATACCATAATTTAGAAGCAGCTAAACAATATGCAAAAGCGGTAAAAGCTCATTCTATTGACAATCTTGATGTTTTATTAGAACAATTTGAAAAGCAGTTTACCCAAAATGGCGGCCAGGTACTTTGGGCCGAAACCATAGAAGATGCACAGCAACATATTTTGGAAATAGCGAACAGGCACGAAGCCAACCGAGTGGTTAAATCAAAATCGATGGTTACCGAAGAAGTTGCCCTTAACCCCTTTTTAGAAAAACAGGGAATAGAAGTGGTGGAAACCGATTTGGGCGAATATATTGTGCAGTTGGCAGGCGAAAAACCGTATCATATTGTAACGCCCGCCATGCACAAATCAAAAGAGGATGTACAACAATTGTTTCACCAAAAGTTGGGGACTGCGCCCGATTTAACACCACAACAACTAACTTTAGTTGCCCGTGAAAACCTGCGCGAAAAATATACTGTGGCCGATATTGGCATTACCGGCGCCAACTTTTTAATTGCCAATACGGGCAGCATTGCCTTAACCGAAAACGAGGGCAACGGCAGGCTTACGGTTACCTATCCAGAAGTCCATATAGCCATTACCGGCATAGAAAAAGTAATCCCAGCAATTGAAGATCTGCATATTTTTTGGCCCTTGCTGGCCACTTATGGCACCGGCCAAAGCCTAACCGTTTACAACTCCATCATATCGGGCCCCAAAAAGCCAACAGAAGCCAATGGCCCAAAATATATGTATGTTATTTTGTTAAACAATGGCCGCACCAAACTACTGGCCACCGAAAACCAGCGAGAGGCTATGCAATGCATTCGCTGTGGCGCTTGTTTAAATGTATGTCCGGTTTATAAAACTATTGGCGGCCATAGTTACGGCACCACTTATAGCGGCCCAATTGGCGCAGTAATAAATCCACATTTACATAGCATAAAAGAGTTGGGCCATTTAAGCAATGCCTCTTCAATATGTGGAAAATGCACCGAAACCTGCCCCGTAAAAATTGATTTGCATAATCATTTATTACACAATCGGCACCAGGCACAGCTAAGCCAAAAACAAGGCACAAAAGACAAACTGACTTGGTATGCCTGGCGCAAAGCAATGCTAAGCCGCCGACTAATGAACCGTGGACAAGGCATCAAAAATTTTTTAATCAACTTGTTTTTTAAAGATGCCTGGGGCGACAATAAAGAACTGCCCAAAGCAAAAAAATCGTTTAACCAACAATGGAAAAAAAGGCAACGCAAGCGATCTTAAAAAAAGCATTTTTAAAATATTTTTTATTTGAAGCGAAAGTAAATGTTCGCATAAATAGTGTCCCCGCTATCCACTCCAATCTTTTTATTCCGCAAGCTCCATAAAAAAGGATTTCCGTTACTATCGGGGCTATAATTGCAAACCTTTGCGCCTCGTGGCAAGTATGTTTTTTTATTGCAAAAAAATTAGAAATTTTGAATAATATAAAATACCAAAAAAGTCAAATAAATTATACAATAAGTTTTTATTCAGCACATCAAAAAAAATAATAAAAATTAACTATGGTTTTACGGGCAATGTTGATTTTAAGTAGCAAATAGCTTTTCAGTAGTGAAAATAATAGTTAAGTATGGTAACAATTATTTCAATGCGGTGTATGTTTGTATAACAACAAAAAGTCAATCAATTCACTTATGATTAAAAAAAACCTTAACAAGTCAAATTTAAATAGCAGTTTACTATTTAGCTTTTTTATCGGCAGCATTTTTTTATTGTGTTTAAATGCTTGCGATCAAAATATGCAAGCAAATACCGAAGTCGATAAAGAAGCAGATAGAATAAAAATAGAAGGTGTTTTTACCGAATTGCCTAATACGCCTGTTCGGATTAATATTTCTAAAGGCTTTGCCGAAGCACCAATATTTGGTGACACCACAAGTGTTGATGGAAATTTTACGTTATATTATCCTGCCGATTATAAAGGTATTGGCACTATCGAAATATATAGAGGCGCAAAAGAACCCATTATTTTAAATGGAAAAGACATCGCTTTTACTGCGCCAAATGCCGAAAGTATTGCCGAATTTACATTTGCAAACGATCCTGAAAATGATGCGTTTAAAAAGTATCTGAATACAGAAATGATTTGGTTAACCACAATGGTACAAACCGAAAGTTATAAACCGAACGATAAAGATTATGCTTTAGCCCAAGAGTTGAGAACCAAAGCGATCACTAATATGGATCAACAATTAAATAATATACCAGCATCCTATTATTTAAAATCTTACTTGCCGGTTCGTTATAAAATTCAGCAAATGCGCATTGCTAATCAATTAAATTCTTTTAATAATGAGGAGTACCTTAACGTTTTTAAAACAATTGATTTTAATAGTAATGCCGTGCAAGGTTGCGCTTGTAGTGAAGATATTATAACCAATGCCTATAAATTAGTAGAAAGCCAACCTTTAAACCATAAGGCGAAAACTAAGGCGGTAAATTTAATTACCGATCATATTATGAACCAAGCCAGTAACGATGAAGATCAATTTATACTAGCAGGCACTTTTATTTACAATATGTTTGAAACCCAAAAAAATACCGATGCAAATGAACATTTAAGTTTGTTAATTTTAGAAGGCGATGGTTGCGCTGTAGATGATACCAAAGATGTTACCCGCCGTTTTGAACAATACCGAAAAATGAAAATTGGCAATACCGCACCTGATATTGCAATTAACGAAACCCAAAGTTTATATCAATTAAATAATGAACATAAGTTGGTGGTTTTTTGGGCCAGTTGGTGCGCACATTGTATGCAAGAAATACCACAGCTATCAAAAATATATCCGCAATTAAAAACAAAAGGAGTTGAAGTAATTAGTATTTCATTAGATAGCGATAAAAACGAATACAACAAGGTTGCCCAAAACCACAATTGGCTAAAATATTGTGATTTTAAAAAATGGGCAACCCCTGCAGCTAAAGATTATTGCATCTCAACAACGCCAGCCTTGTTTATTTTAAATGCAGAAAACCAGATTATTTCAAAACCAAGTGGTGTTAGGGAGGTAAAAAGATATTTTGACTTGTAAGGCATTCATTTATAGCTTAATCAAAACCAACCATTTTTAATAAAATCAGTCTAATAAGCAGTAAAGATTAAATAACTATTAATTTTGTGGGGTCTGTATGTTTTACAACTACAGGTTAATAAAATGAAGATGATGTTAAATTGGAAATTGTGTACAACTTTAATAACTGCCGTTGTTTTAATGGCATTTACTAAACCTGCTGGTGCTGTATTGCTTAACCATACAGAACTAAACAACAACACCTTAGTTGAAGCAACAACAAATATTGATGATGCTTGGGTAGCAACAACACTTGCCAGCATGAGTCAAGATGAAAAGATTGCCCAACTAATGATGGTAGCCGCCTACAGCAATAAAGGGGCTGCACATGTTAAAGAAATAAAGAATTTGGTGGAGCGTTATCAACTTGGTGGCCTTATTTTTTTTAAAGGCGACCCCACTAAACAAGTTGAGCAAACTAATTTATATCAATCGGTAGCAAAAACACCTTTACTAATTTCTATTGATGGCGAGTGGGGTTTAAATATGCGCTTAGATAGTACAGTTGCTTATCCTCGTCAATTAATGTTGGGTGCAGTACAAAACAACCAACTCATTTACGAAATGGGCAAACAAGTTGCTAAGCAATGTAAGCGTATGGGCATACACGTAAATTTTGCGCCTGTGGTAGATGTAAACAACAACCCTAATAACCCGGTAATTAACGATCGTTCGTTTGGGGAAGATAAATACAACGTGGCAGCAAAAGGCATTTCGTATATGCGTGGAATGCAAGAAAATGGCGTTATGGCTTGCGCTAAACATTTTCCTGGCCACGGCGATACCGATGTAGATTCGCATAAAGACTTACCAATTATTAATCACGATATTAATCGCCTGCGCGATATTGAGTTCTTTCCATTTCAAGAATTGATACGTAACGGTTTGCAAAGTACCATGATCGCTCACCTTAACATACCAGCTTTAGATGCAACGCCTAACCAACCTTCTACCCTAAGTAAACCAATTGTAACCGATTTGTTGCGTAACGAAATGGGTTTTGATGGGTTGATATTTACCGATGCTTTAAATATGAAAGGCGTTACTAAATATTATGCGCCAGGTGAAACAGAAGTTAAAGCTTTTATGGCAGGTAATGATGTTTTATTGTTTCCAACTAATGTAGCTAAAGCCATAGTTGCCATGCGCTCAGCTATTACCTACGGCCATATAACCGAAGAGCGTTTAAACCAAAGTGTACGCAGAATACTAAAGGCTAAAGCTAAATTAGGGATCAAAAAATTTACCCCATTAAAAACAGAAAACTTAGTAGCCGATTTAAACTTAATTGGTTATGATTTGCTTAACCGTAAATTAGCAGAAGAAGCCATTACTATGGCAGAGAATAACAAAAACATCATACCATTTAAAAATTTAGATAAACTAAAGATAGCCAGCATTAATATTGGCGATAGAGCTAACAACATCTTTCAAAAAACGTTGCGCTATTATGCCCCAATTGATAATTATTATTTAAGTAAAAACTCTACTACTGCCGATCAGCAAAACCTGTTAAATGCTTTAAAAAGCTACAATATGGTTATATTAAGCATACACGAAATGAGCCGTTATGCCCACAAAAATTTTGGTTTAACTGCTGCCACAATTAGTGCCGTTCAACAGATAAGCCAACAGGTAGAAACCGTTTTGGTAGTTAACGGTTCGCCATACAGCTTATCAAAATTCGAAAACCAAAATACAGTACTTTGTACTTATGCAGACAATGCCTTAAACCAGCAAACTGCAGCAATGATGTTGTTTGGGGCAGTAGGTGCAAAAGGTGCTTTGCCTGTTACAGCATCATCACAATATTACTTTGGCAAAAGCATAAAAACAGAAGGCGGTTTACGATTAAAATATACTATACCAGAAGAGGTGGGATTAAGTAGATTTGATTTATTGAAAATTGATGATATTGCTGAAGAAGCCATTAGCACCAAAGCAACGCCCGGCTGTGTGGTTTTAATGGCTAAAGATGGTAAAGTAGTATTTTATAAATCTTATGGACATCATACCTATAAAAAAGAAGAACCGGTACACCCAGCAGATATTTACGATTTAGCATCGCTAACCAAAGTGTGTGCCACCAACCTTTCGTTAATGCGTTTGGAAGAAGATAATGTGATTAACGTAAATAATGGTATTGGTAATTATTTAAGTAAAGTAAAAAACACTAACAAAGCATCACTTAAAATAAAGGATATTATGCTTCACGAAGCGGGCTTGGTTTCGTGGATTCCATTTTATTTAAACACCATTGATGAAGATGGTAAACTAATGGGCCAATACAGCAAAACCCGTAAAGGAGAATTTAGCATAAAGGTTGCCGATGAAATGTATATGAATCGCAATTATATTACCGAAATGTGGGACACCCTTAAAACCTCAGAGCTGCTAAACGAAGGTAAATACCGTTACAGCGATTTGGGCTATTACTTGTTTAAAGAATTGGTAGAAGAAAAAACAAATATGCCCTTTGAGCAATTTACTAGCAAGCAATTTTATCGACCTTTAGGTTTAAGTACCATGAGTTTTAACCCCACCAGCCGTTTTAAAAAAGAATATATTGTACCTACCGAAAAAGACGATTATTTTAGAAATCAGCTATTGCACGGCTACGTACACGATATGGGCGCAGCAATGTTGGGCGGCGTAAGCGGCCACGCAGGTTTGTTTAGCAATGCTAACGATGTAGCTATTTTGTTTCAAATGTTATTAAATAAAGGTGTGTATGGCGGGCAGCGATATTTTCAACCTTACACCATCGAAAAATTTACAGCCTTACAAAAAAAAGACAACCGCCGTGGACTTGGTTTTGATAAACCTAATTTAGAAGATTTAGAAAACAGCCCTTGTGCAGAAGATGCCACGGTTGACGTTTATGGCCACACCGGTTTTACTGGTACTTGCGCTTGGGCCGACCCAATTCATAACACCGTTTATGTGTTTATCTCCAACCGAGTTCATCCAGATATGGATAACAAAAAACTATACAAAAATGATATTAGAACCCGTATACATCAAGTAATGTATGATGCCCTCGAAAACTCAGGTATGAAGCTGCCATAGGAATACGCTTCAATTTTAAAACTCTTTTTTTTTTATTAGAAGCGAGATAAACGCCGTGCGGAGTGTAATGCCCAAAACCCAACAAACGAAACACTTAAACCAAAATTTTTTTGTAATTTAATTTATTTTATACAAATTGTAAAATAAAATTTTGGTGGTTTTGATGCTTTAAAGTTTCCAAACTTGAGCGAAACTATAAGGAGTAAATATTAAATTTCCTTTCTTATTATTTAAGCATTAAATAGTTCTTTCTAACTATAAACCAAAATCTCCTGCTCAAAAACGGCTGCTATTTTAGTAATGTTAGCTAGTGCTAAATTGCAACTAAACGCTTTTTTCGGTGGTCATTAAATCATCTAATTTTTACTGCAAACCTTGTTTTGCCACTATTGAAACCTTAATTTTGGTTTAAAAAAACTAAACTATAATTTGTTCAATTATCCAAAACGCTAAATTACCTCAAACAATTTTCTTATTTTGATCTCCTAATGAAGCGAAAAATAAAAATGGGTATGGTTGGCGGTGGTAAAGATGCCTTTATTGGTAATGTGCATCGAATGGCTGCCCGCTTAGATGGTTGTATTGATTTAGTGTGCGGGGCTTTTAGTAGCAATCCTAAAAAGTCGAAAGCATCGGGTAAAGCTTTGTTTTTACCAGAAAACAGGGTGTACACTTCTTACTACGAAATGTTTCAGCAAGAAGCCGAGTTGCCCGAAGAAGAGCGGATGGATTTTGTATCCATTGTTACGCCTAATCATTTACATTTTGAACCAGCAAAGTTGGCTTTAGAAAGTGGCTTTCATGTAATGTGCGACAAACCAGTTACTTTTAATATTGAAGAAGCCAAAGAACTAAAGAAAATAATAAATAAGAAAAAATTGTTGTTCGCCTTAACACACAACTATACGGGTTACCCAATGGTAAAAGAAGCCAAAGCTATGGTTAAATTGGGCCGGCTAGGAACAATAAGACGTTGCATTGTTGAATACCCACAAGGTTGGTTAGCAACAAGGTTAGAAGTTACTGGGCAAAAGCAAGCAGATTGGCGAACCGACCCCAACAAAAGTGGTAAAGCTGGGGCGATGGGCGACATTGGTACGCACGCTGAAAATTTATTAGAGTACATAACAGGTTTACAAATTACGCACGTTTGTGCCGATTTAAACACTTTTGTAAAAGGCAGACAGTTAGATGATGATGGTGCAATTTTATTGAAACTGCAAAACGGTGCAAAGGCTACTTTACTGGCCACTCAAATTGCTGCTGGCGAAGAAAACAATTTACGTATTCGTGTTTATGGTGAGAAGGGCGGATTGGATTGGAGTCACGAAAACCCAAATACTTTATTATACCGAACCTTGAATAAACCCTTGCAAATGTTGCGAACAGGTGTTGGCAAACAAGCTCAAACTACACAGGCTGCTATTAGAATTCCGGCGGGCCACCCCGAAGGATTTTTAGAGGCCTTTGCCAATATTTACAAAAATTTTGCTGTGACTTTATCGCAACAGCTGGAAGGAAAGAGATTGAAACCTCTAAATTTAGATTTTCCGACAATTGATGATGGCATACGTGGCATGCAGTTTATTGATAGGGTAGTGGAGTCGGCAGCATCTAACAAAAAATGGACAAAATTTTAGGGTGTTTTTTAGGGTGTTTTTAGGGTGTTTATTAAGATGCTTTTTATAAACAGTTTTTAATTCGATCTTTAGCAAAAAAAAAATTAAGCCATCTTACCAAAAACAAAACATACAGCATTAGTAAAAACAATAGCTAACAATTTAGGCTTCGATTTTTGTGGTATTTCTAAAGCAGAACAATTGCAAGAAGAGGCAGGCCAGTTAGAGCGATGGCTCAATAAAAATTATAATGGTAAGATGCATTATATGGAAAACCATTTTGATAAACGTATTGACCCTACCAAATTAGTGCCCGGCGCAAAATCGGTGGTAAGTTTATTATTTAATTATTATACCAATGAAAAGCAAGATGACCAAAGGGCACCTAAAATATCAAAATATGCTTTTGGTAAAGATTATCATTTTGTAGTAAAAGAGAAGCTGAAACAATTTATGTTTGAAATTGAGGCGCAAATAGGCGAAGTTGATGGCCGTGTATTTGTTGACTCTGCCCCTGTGTTAGATAAGCATTGGGCCAAACGTGCTGGCTTGGGTTGGATTGGTAAAAACAGCAACTTAATAAATAAGCAAATGGGTTCGTTTTTTTTTATTGCCGAGCTTATTATTGATTTGGAATTAACACCCGATGGCCCAATAAAGGATTATTGCGGCACTTGCACCCGCTGCATAGATGCTTGCCCAACAGATGCTATTGTTGATCCTTATATTGTAGATGGCAGCCGTTGCATTAGCTATTTAACTATTGAATTGAAAGAAGAATTGCCAACGGAGTTTTCTGACAAAATGGATAACTGGATGTTTGGTTGTGATGTTTGTCAGGATGTTTGCCCCTGGAATCGTTTTGCAAAACCACATAACGAACCACAGTTTAAACCAAATGAACAGCTATTAAAATTAAATACTACCGAATGGCAAGAGCTAACACAAGAGGTGTTTAATGCGGTGTTCAAAAAATCGGCAGTAAAGCGTACTAAGTTTAGTGGCCTAAAGCGTAACATTAATTATTTAAATAAAAGTAAACCTCTAAAGTAGCACCACCTATTTTTTCGGAAACCTCATTTTATATTTTGCATCAACTATACCCTTCGAAATATTGGTGAGTTGTTTTTTAAGTAAACGTTTCTTCAATGGTTTTAAATAATCAATAAATAAAACACCTTCAATATGATCGTATTCGTGTAAAATCACCCTTGCATTAGTACCCGTAAATTTTACTTGATGTTTCTTAAAGTTTTCATCATAATAAGTAATTGTTATGTCGGGTTCGCGCGTTACATCTTCCCGAACGCCGGGTATGCTTAAACAACCTTCGCTGTATGCATAAGGTTTTCCGTTTTTTTCGGTTATGGTTGCATTTATAAAAACTTGCTTTACTCCCCTTTCTTCTACGTTACCCTCTTCGTCTTCTTCTACTTGTAAAGTATCTACTATAAATAAACGAATGGATAAACCAATTTGTGGCGCTGCTAAACCTACACCGTTAGCTTTATACATGGTTTCCCACATATTTTTTATCAGCTGATTTAAGTTAGGGTAGTCTTTATCTATTTCAGCTGTTTTTTTACGCAACACCGCATCACCATATACTACAACTGGTAATATCATTCTTCAGTTATTTTACTTTTGTTTTGAAATTCGCTCATAAAATTTTGCAAAATAATTGTTGCACTCACTTCATCTATTAAGGCTTTATTTTTACGTTTTTGCTTTGGCACACCACTTTGTACTAATGAAGCCATGGCTTGCTTAGAGGTACTATGTTCCCTTTGAAAATACTGTGGTATAGATGGGTACATATTATACAATACTTTAGCAAAACCCTCAATATTGTTATTTATTTTATTTGGCGTACCATCCTTATGTAGCGAGTTGCCAAAAACAAAAGTATCTACATCGGTGTCTCTAAAATAATCTTTAATATAAGGCAACAAATCTTTAGTATCTACCGTATTTAAACCAGTAGCAATTAATTTTAGTGGATCGCTTACTGCAATTCCGGTACGTTTTAAACCATAATCGAAAGCCATTATTCTAGACATATTGCAAAGGTAGTATTTTTGAATTGGCAGCGATAATAAGCCAACGCTAACTTTTTTTTATTTATTAAAAAATGTTTGGTATAGTTTTAGTAGTGCAATAAATTTAATGTTAATTTTCATTTCAAAACTATTTATAATATGCATAAAAAAATTTCACATTACTTATTTATTTGTTGTTTCTTATTTATTTGCAGTAATTCATTTGCTCAAATTACAATCGATTTTTCTCATAAACGAGGGTTTTACACAAAAATTTTTAACTTAAATGTAAATGTAATTGGAGATAATGTAAAAGTATTATATACTATTGATGGAAGTGAACCTACACAAACCCACGGCTTTAGTGTTGATAATACAAATTCATTTAGCATCTCTAAAATAAACCGATCTACAGTGGTTAGGGTATTTGCTTATAACAATGATATTAGTGCAACTGCCACCCAAACTTACTTATTTACAAAAGATGTGTTTTCGCAAAATAATAATAGGGTTATAAACGAATTGCTATTCCCAAGCTTATGGGGTTATGGTACTTCTTTTAGTGATGCTATTTCGTGCAGAATACAAGCTGCAAATTATGAAATGACTATTGATGAATGTTTTACCAACGAAATAGACTATGAGCAAAAGCTTTATGATGGCTTGATGCAAATACCTACTATGGCCATTTCATTAGATAAGCAACAAATTTTTGGAGCAGATAGTGGCCTATATGTTTACCCGGTAGATAAGTCAGATGACTGCTATACTTTACCAGAAGATGTAGATAGTTGGGAAAGAAAAGCCTCTGTAGAAATTTTTAATGATGTACAAGGTGATGAAAAATTATCAGCTCAAGTTAATGCTGGTTTATCAATTAGTGGTTACAGCTCAAGATATTTAGATTTTTACAAACATAGCTTTCAACTAAAATTTAAAGAAAAATACGGTGCTTCAAAATTTGAGTACCCTTTATATGGAAAGAAAGGTATCAACAGTTTTAAAAACTTAGAGCTAAGAATGATTGCACATTCTTCGCCACACGATTGGGCAGAATCGAGAAGAGAAGAAAGTCAGTATCATAAAGACAACTGGGTGCGTAATTTGCAAAAGCGACTTTCTGGAGATGCTTCCTCTGCTAATAGCAAGTTTTTTCACTTGTTTATAAATGGTTTATATTGGGGTATTTATGATGTTTGCGAAAGGCCAGATGCCAATTATATGGCAGCTTATTATGGAGGAGCACCAGATAATTATGATGTAATTAATCATACAGGAATTGATAATGGCAGTGATGATGATTATAAGTATATGTATGATGTAGGACATTCTATTTACGACACTATTTTAACAAACCCTGTTACCAACCAAGCAACAGGCGAGGTGTTTTACAATACTAATATAATTGCAAATGAAGAGCGAGCAAATAGTTTTTATAAGGAGATTCAAAATTATTTAGATGTTGAAAATTTTATTGATTATAGTTTACTAAACTTATATTTGGTAAATGCTGATTGGAGCGATAATAATTGGTGGGCTGCACGAGATAGAGAAAATGGTAAATTTCAGTTTTTTGCTTGGGATTCAGAAATAGTTTTAAATATGGCAGGTATAAGCAATCAAGTATTAATTTATGCTGGCAATTCAAATAATAGATATAAATATAACCCAATTGATTTAAACCAAAGGCTTTTAGATGTACCTGAATATAAAATTAAATATGCTGATCACATTCAATGTAATTGTGTTGAACAAGATGGTGTTTTAAACCCTAAGAACTTAGCCGCTTCATATAAAGCTGCCGAAGAAAAAATTCACAATGCTACAATGCTTGAATTTGCAAGATGGGGAAATGCCAGAAAAGAAGACATTCGATACGAACCAATTTGCTTTGATGTAATTGAAAAAACCGTGCAAGATTATGAAGCAGAAGTGTTTCCTAATTTATTAACCAACACGTTACTATATTATAGCAATCCTACGGGCGCATATAACTTGTTTCCTAACTATATTAGTAAAGTAAACCGTAATGGAGAATCTGTTATTGAAGAAATCTATAATTTTAAAGCAGTTCAGTATTCAAAATTTGGTGGTACGGTTGAAGAAGGGTACCAATTGACCTTAACTAACCCCAATGAAGTAGGTAATATTTACTACACAATTGATGGTACCGACCCCAGAAATGTAGACGGAACAATTGCTAACAAAGCAATTAAGTATACAGGGCCACTTATTATAAATGAAACAAGCGAAGTAAAAGCTAGAGTATTTGCCGAGACTTTTAGTTACAAAGATCGGGGTACCAAAACTATTAATAATTTATGGACCGCAATGTGCCCCAGAAAATTTTATATGGCAGAAGAAACACCAGTTTCCATTGATGCTTATGCCAACTCTGCTATTAAAGTATTTCCAAAGCCGGTAAAAAACCAGTTAAATATTACAGGCTTGCCTGCACAAGTAAATAATGTTATAAAGGTGTTTACTATAAATGGGCAAGTATTAATAGAAGAAAATATTACTGCAACTGCCAGTATTTTAAATACAAATAGCTTACACAATGGACATTACATGGTTACCGTAAGTAAAAACAATGAAGTTATATTTGTTGATAAGATTATAAAAATGGATTAGTAATGCGGTGAACATAAATCTTCAATTATATTAAAACTATTTTTTGATAGGCGAGGCGAAAAACGCAGACTTGGTGGGGCTAAAGCGCGGCTTTTCAATAAAGTATATCGGCAAATGGTAAAGACAAAATGTAGATTTATTTTTGTAGCATTACTTAGTTATAATCAATAAAAATTTTTGTTTGTATAGTGGCATTTCTGATAAAGGATGCCACTTTTTTTTTGTTAAATAACTATTAATCAAAGTAAATAGTTGCGAAATAGCGTAATTAAAAGTTATCGCTAACTACAGCCCCACCTTAGTTTCCATTTTAGCCCAAACAGCAGTAGTGATGCCATTGACGCAACGCCTTGAAGAGATTGCTAATAACATTTGAACGGATTACGGTAACTCGGTTTATTTAAGCTATACTTTCTCGCTCCTTTTTTAGGTGATACCATAAACATACAATTTATAGTTTTATAAATAATAGTAAATATATTTACGAATGATTATTTTCGCCTTCTTTTAAATTTGAATGATCTTGAGCAGAGTAAATTATACATATTCCTACTTAAACTTAGAAACACCTTTTCAATTAGAGCAAGGCGGTGTTATAGAACAACCAGTTATTGCTTATAATACTTATGGCAAGCTTAATGCCAATAAAGACAATGTAATTTTTATTTGCCATGCCTTAACCGCTAACTCCGATGCCGATGATTGGTGGCACGGCTTGTTTGGTGAAAATGACATTTTTGATTGGGATAAGCACTTTATTATTTGTGCCAATAATTTGGGTTCCCCTTACGGCGGTAGTTCAGCAAAACAAATCAATACAGCAAACGGTGAAATTTATGGCTTGGATTTTCCTTTTTTTACTATCAGAGATACCGCCAATTTTCACATAGATTTATTAAAACATTTTAATATTGATAAAATTAAAATGCTTATTGGAGGCTCTTGCGGCGGCAACATTGCGCAAGAAATTGCTTACACATTAGGCGACCGAATAGAAAACTTGGTATTGTTATGTTGTTCTTCGAGAGAAACACCTTGGGCAATAGCTATTCACCAAGCGCAACGCCTAATTTTAGAAGCAGATAAAACCATTAGTAATAAAACAGCAACAGCTGGTATTAGTGGTTTAAAAGCTTGCCGTGCAGCTGCGCTTCCTTATTACCGAACTCAAAAATCATTTAATTTAAGGCAAAACGAAATTAGTTTAAATATAGTTGATAACTTTAGAGCAAGCAGCTACATTAATTACCAAGGAGATAAATTTATAAAGCGCTTTAACGCACAATGTTATTACACCTTGCTAAACGCTTTAGATACACACAATATAGGTAGAAACCGAAATAGTATAGAAGAAGCACTATCAAAAATAAGTGCTAATACGGCCGTTATCGGTTTTCAGTCAGATTTGTTAATACCCACAAATGAACAACAGTTTTTGGCAAAGCATATACCTAATGCTACCTATTACGAAATTAAATCTATTTACGGACACGATGCCTTTTTAATTGAACACGACTATATTAGAAAAGCAATAAGATCAAAAATTAAAATTTAAACTAATAGAAATATGAAAAAGGAAACATTAGCCATACACGCTGGCTACACTACAGAACCAACCACAAAATCGGTTGCCGTACCAATTTACCAAACGGTTGCTTACGAGTTTGATAATGCCCAACACGGGGCCGACTTGTTTAACTTAGCCATACCCGGTAATATTTACAGCAGAATAATGAACCCCACGTTAGATGTGTTGGAGCAACGTATGGCTGCATTAGAAGGTGGCATTGCCGCATTAGCACTTAGTGCTGGAAGTGCTGCAGTAAATTATGCCATTATTAACTTGGCCGAAGTAGGAGATAACATTGTTTCTACACCGCAATTATATGGTGGTACTTATACCTTGTTTGCGCATATGCTGCCAAAAATGGGTATTGAGGTAAAATTTGCAAAGAGCGATAGCGCCGAAGATTTAGCAGTTTTAATTGATGATAAAACCAAAGCGGTTTATTGCGAAAGTATTGGTAACCCAGCAGGTAATATATGCGATTTAGAAGCTATTGTCAAAGCTGCCCATCAAAAAGGTGTTCCAGTAATATGTGATAACACAGTAGCAACGCCTGCCATAATAAAACCTATTGATTATGGAGTAGATATTGTAGTACATTCTTTAACCAAATATGTAGGTGGCCACGGTACCACAATTGGTGGTGTTATTGTTGATAGTGGCAAATTCGATTGGCTTAAACACGCCGATCGTTTCCCACAATTTAGCCAACCAGAGCCAAGTTACCACGGGGTAATTTATACCGAAGCAATGGGGCCGGCAGCTTACATAGCAAGGGCGCGAACGGTAGCTTTACGTAATACAGGTTCTTGTTTGGCGGCTTTGGCTGCGTTTCAAATATTGCAAGGTTTAGAAACGTTACCCTTGCGTATGGAACGCCATTGCGATAACGCACTTGCTGTAGCCGAGTTTTTAGAAAATAATGAAAATGTAGAATGGGTAAGCTATGGTGGTTTAAGTAGTAGCAAATACAACAGCTTAGCGCATAAATATTGCCAAGGCAAACCTTCTTCTTTACTAACCTTTGGTATAAAAGGTGGTTTCAAAAATGCCGTTAAATTTTATGATGCTTTAAAATTGTTTAAGCGTTTAGTAAATATTGGCGATGCGAAATCTTTAGCTTGTCACCCAGCCAGCACCACACACCGCCAGCTAACCGATGATGAACAAATTAAAGCAGGTGTTACACAAGATCTAATTCGCCTTTGTATAGGTATAGAACATATTGATGATTTAAAAGAAGATTTGAGTCAGGCGTTTGATGCGGTGAAATAGGTGAAGATAGCGGTGTTCTTTTCTTTTTAATTTGATGTTAAGTTTCTATTGTTTTATCTGATATCAATTTTTGCTACAGAAGAAGCTATGACACCAATATCTTCTTTATTATAATTTATAAGAAAACTCAACAACACCTACTATGGAGTAGGTGGGTTCAAATATAACTACTAAAAGTCGTTACGCTGTCCGTCAGGCTGCAAATTCGTGTAGTAAAACGGAACGGATTGCGCAGCAGCTTTCTGCTTAGCCTTGGCGGATACTGCACATTTAAAGGGAAATATTATTTACAGTACCAACCAAGTTACTGGCTTTTTTTAGAAAGCCAAGAAGGTGGCAAATATAGTGCAAGTAGTATTCAAAAAGTTTAAAGAAAAGCAGCAAAACAACAGAAATTTACACACACGTATTAAATATTAATAATAAAACTGTACAAAGTCCATTATATAGTTTATATTTGAATATGAAAATAAGCAACAACAAGCAAACAATAAAAAAGCTAACGATAATAGTGCTGCTAAATGAAATATATCAGTAACTGGTGTTGGTATTACTTTGTGTTGGCAATAATTTAAGAAATGAAATTTGATTTTATAACAGATTTGGATTTTAGGAATATTCTTGAAAGAGATTATGAGGAACTCAATAAATGTATTGAGAGTAAATCTTCAAAATCTGTTCTTATTCTTGCAGGTAGTATAATAGAGGCTGTTCTAACTGACTATTTCATTAACTTTCCTGTTAATGATTTGAAAAAACAGAAAGTCCTTAAAATAGACTTATATAACCTAATCAAATTAAGTGTAGAACAAAAACTAATATCAAAATCGACAAAAGACCTTTCTTCAGTAATTAAAAATTACAGAAATCTCATTCACCCAGGAAGAGAAATAAGAACAAGTGAAAATTTTGATTTTGACACTGCTGTAGTTGCAAAAAGTCTTCTCAACATAATTGTTAAAGAAATCCGTGAGAATTATTTAAATCATTTAGGATATTCAGCTAATGACCTATTTAACAAATTACAATATGATGAGTTATCTCAACCAATTTTTGAAAAGCTATTGAATAAAGTTCATAAGATTGAAAAGAGTAATTTATTTAATATGCTACTCGATAATGAACTTGATTTAAGTTCTCATTATAGAATTCAAAATCCGAGAAAGTATATTAGATTATAAAAACCTCAAATCGACAGAACCATTATAGAAAAACAACTTCAGAAACTAATTCATAAAATAGAAACTGGTGAACGTTGGGAGGTTATAGAATATTATAAATTATTGCACGAAGAATTAAACTTATTAGTAGATGAAGATATTGAGTTAATTGTTTTGTACGTTTTAAATGCTTTTAGCGAATCTTGCAAGGATAGCCAAGACATTGAAAATTATAGCAATGAAAAATTATTTACAACTTTCGGTACTCATTTAACTACTGAAGCAATAAAAAAAGAATTTTTAAAATTGACTTGTAACATTGTAAAGAATTTTGAAAATAAAGATTACATCTATTTTACAGCGTATGACCAATTAATTAATTCAGTAACAGCAGACAAAAAAGATAAAATTAAAGAGTTCGTAATGGAAAACGTTCCTTCCTATTATCACAAGAACTTTTATAATCGATATGATGACGGAAATTTTTTACCATTTTAAAAAACTATTGTCAACAATGGCTATAAGTAATTGCTTGTTCTCGCCTACTTCTGAAAATCCGCGAGGATTTTCAGCTTGGTGTGTACTTGCAAAGTTAAGTGCTAAACCACGCAACTAATCATAGCCGAGACCGTTATCT
>Ga0209831_1001384_pt1 | contig 22434 bp, 19 predicted proteins | sample Maine_Asex4_meta_FD_187451 | JGI IMG/M metagenome (GOLD analysis project Ga0209831, IMG submission 187451) | Marine algal microbial communities from Maine, USA - Maine_Asex4_metaG (SPAdes) (version 2) | ecosystem: Host-associated > Algae > Red algae > Unclassified | place: Maine, USA | collected... | reverse complement strand
AATCAATTAGGGATTTCATTAAGGAATTATTCACTTGGCTTTATACCTATATCTTAACTCATGATAACTCACCTATTACAAGCCTTTTAAAGTCAGATATAAAAAACATTTTAGAGTTTATGAAAAAGAAAATACACCTGTTTGTCCATTTTGTGGCTTAGAAAATATATCTTTATTAGAGTCAGAAGGTCGAGCCGATTATGACCATTATTTGCATAAATCAAGTTATCCTTTTTCTTCGGTTAATATGCAAAACCTTGTACCAATTGGCTCAAAATGCAATAAAAAGAAAAGCTCAACAAATGTAATTATAGATGATGTTGGGAATCGTACAATAGCCTTTTATCCATATGAATTTAATAAGGAATATAATGCCGATTATAAATTTGAATTAAATTGTATCGAAAAACATTAATGAACGGCATGATTATTGATAAAGTCATAAATTCTCAAAAAATAGTACTTTAGCGGGCATTAATAGCACTAAATTTTTACTAATGCGAACAGTCTTTGATGAATTGACAGCTCCTCTTAATTCTTTTTTTGATAGTCATGCAAAGCAAATTGACGAACAAGCAGACTCTAAGGCTTTATTTTTTGAAGATTTTAGCCTTAAAATTATTCTTGCTCACGTAATGAAATTTAATTCATTAAGTATTTTATGTACAGAGCTAAAAACCAATGAAACTGTTAAGGCACTAGGTTTTTTGCCTACTCCTAAGTCCACTCTCCAAGATGCTTTCACTAGATTTCAAGCTAGTGATTTCCAAAAACTATTTCAATTTGTCTTGAAGAATAATAGTTGGGCCTCTATACCTGCAATTGACGAATTAGGCATCTTTCAATTAGTCGATGGCAGTATTTTTCCCAATATTACTTCTATGAGCTGGGCGAAGTATAAAAAAACTAAGAATGCCATTCGGTTAAATATGTCCTTTGAACTTAATAGGATGATACCCACTGAATTTCTGACTGCTGCTGCGAATTATAGCGAACGAAAATTCCTAGAAACTATTCTAAAAAAAGGGACAACCTATATAGCAGATAGAGGCTATTTTAGTTTTGATTTAGCTGCGAAAATTAGTGACGCATTGGCTTTTTTTATTCTCCGTATTAAAAGTAATCTTAAGTTTACGGTCTGTAAAAACCTAGCTATCACTAGCTTATCAGGCAATTTGCCACTTTGCTTTAATAATGTCAAGGACCAATTAATTCGTTTTGATAATGATGATAATGATAAAGTCTATCGCCTAGTTAGTTTCTCCGTTTCGGGTAATGAATTTCTAATATGTACTAATAGACTGGATTTGACCACATTAGAAATTATCATGCTTTATGCCTACCGTTGGCAGGTAGAGCTCTTATTTAAATTTATCAAAAGAACCATCAATGGTATTCATCTTTTTAACTTGTCTGAAAACGGAGTAACTATTCATTTCTATCTGCTCATGATAACCGCTTTATTACAGCTCAGGCTAAAACAGTTATGTAGTAACTTCACTCAATTTACAGAAACTATTGAAGAAAATGATATTGTAAATGTTAAAAAAATGGAGCAACTATCCAATTACTCAGGTCATGACCCTAGTATTTGGATTAAATCTTTAACAGATAAATTCTATCAATACTGGAAAATTGGCTTACATTGGCTTATCAAACTAAAAAATCTGATTGCTAAACCCTTTGATTTTCGTGCAATTACTATACTTGGCGCACCTTAATCAATTATCGTGCCGTTCACTAATGAATCAATACATAAAAGGGAGGAATAAGTATCAATTCACATTAACCGAATGATTCTATTATAGCAATTGTAAGAATCCGGAGATATTATTAATTTTAGACTTATGAAAAACATTAATCTATTTGCTTATTTTTTAATTCCTGTATTTGTCCTATCTTTTCTTTTATGTTGTAGCTGCAATAATAAAGTAGAAAAAGAGAGGAAAAAAGAGCAACTGAAAGAAGAAATTAGAATGAAAAATGAGCAAAAAGAAATAGAATGGACTAAGGTTATTAGAAAATATGGAGTTCAATCGGATTTTAAAACAATCAGTTCTGATTTATTTGAAAAAGATATAGAGCAATTTAAAGGGAAAATATTTTTAGTCAAATCTGAAAACTCAAGTGCCTCTCAGAAGATAGAAAATAGTAAATTTTATGCAGAATCAGGTTATGGTCCATTAACAGTATTTGAGTTAGATATACCACATTCTCAACTACCTAATTATGAAGATGATTTTTTTATTGGAAAAAGTTTTGTATTTAAATTGGAAAATATCAGTTATTTTATTGATGATTATGATAGTGAAATAACTGTTGTTACAGATGAGTATGGTAGTGAAGTAGAGCAAGAGCTTTCTTTTGAAGATATGATTTATCGAAGAATTGAAGGAGAATTGATTACCATATTTTAGGATAAAATACGGATTAACAAAAGTTGAAAGAGATAAGAATATACTTCTAAAAAAACAAGCCTTGTAAATTGCTGACTTACAATGATTTAGTTTTTAGTTGTGGAGCCGTGGAGAGTCGAGTTTTACAATTTTCCGACCTTCCTAGCAAGACTTTTAAACCCTTTTATAAATCATTGACCAGTATATTTTTTGTTAAGATGACACACTTCTGATACCCTCTTGTTCAGTTTTCTCAATAGTATAAATCAATAATATTACTTTTTTTCCTTCTTACCATCCTCAAGCATAGCAATCATTGCTTGTAACTCTGATTCGATCAATGCCAATTCCTCCTGGCTGGCTTGTTCAGCAAATTCTTTTATATCCTTCGCAAACTCCTTTATTGGTTGTGGAGCGGATATCTTGGATTTTGTATTTCTCATTGTTGTAGATTTTGAACAACTATAGCCATAAAAAAAGCCTTTGCAAAGTAACACTTTGCAAAGGCTTTTAAACTAAAAAAGATGTGTGGAGCCGGGGAGAGTCGAACTCCCGTCCAGACAAAGAACTAGGAAGATTTCTACATGCTTAGTCTAAGCTTGAATTTTCGAGCAATAGGGAGGTGCAAAAACGAACCAATCTATCACCTTATCCCCTGAATTTCGCCTAATAGTCGGAGCATCCTACCAGACTAGCCTGCGGTTGGTTTGATGTACGGTACGCTGTGTATCAGGCGTCAAGCGTAGGCACAAAGGCGAACTAAGACGTGGTCTTAGGCAGCCATAGCTAATTGACGATTGCCAATTAAAAGTTGTTGATTACCATTTGTTAACGGAGTGAGACATCCTGCTCCGGCATGCTTACTAAATAGAAGGCTTTCCTGTCGATTCCAATACGGCCCCTAAAGTTAATTATTGATTATTAATTATTGCTGTAACGTAAATACTACGTGTAATTTGCAAACTATTAATAATTAGTAATTAATAGTACGTGACTTTTCACGAACTGCAAAGGTATCAACTTCTAGTATAGGATAAAAGCCTATAGTCCTATAAATTACCAATTTCAACTTAACTTCAATCTCAATTTCAATTTCAAAACTAGACGTTCACTATATATGGCTATCAACGTTTAGTTTTGAAAGTGCATTTGATTTGAAAAGTCCCATAAACAAAAAAAGGTTCTTGGTCTAAAGACCAAGAACCTTGAAATAAAGTGCTTGCATTTTTTTAATTACCAATATTTGTCACCTTTCAAGAAGAAAGTTTCGGTGTTTGGGATGAACGGTTTTTGTAGTAGTCAGTATGGATTAAGAGGGTAGCAGTTTGTTCATAGTAGTTAAAAGAGTTGAGGTTTGTTCATTTTTTACAAGGCTTTGGATATATTGATGGATTAAATAAAAATCAGTTTTGGTGTTATTAGTTTTAGGTACTTAGGTAGCGAGTTAAGGGTTTTTGCAAAACCCTTAACTCGACAAATAAAAATTGAGGTTTGTTCAATGTATGTAATATCAATGAATGTGATTTGACATAGTTTGCTTTAGAAAAAATTGAATTTCTATCTTAATGTACAGAAAATTGTTTTGTGATTATTTTTTGTTGGGAGGTGATGAGTAGGATGGTATAATCTCCTTTATTATAATTCATTAAGTCTATTTCGTATATCGTTTTGCTAGATAAATCGCTTACTTGATCGTTTAAGAGAATTTTGTTTTGTTGCTTAATTTGTATATTAGTAAGTTGGGCTTGAATCGCTTTAAAATCAATCAGTAGTGCATTTTTAGTTAGATCCTGATAGAAAATTTTATCAATAGTTCGACTGGGAGGAGCGATACTACTATAAGCACCTTGAAAACCTAGTTGACCTACATTTTCGCTATTAGCAAGACTAAAAATGGTTGCTGATAATATGATTATTAGACAAAGTATGAACATTCTCATCTGTTTTAAACATTTAATAAAGGGATGTTATAGGTAAATAGACCTTATTCGTATCTATGTTTGCAATACATAAATGACCTTTATTATAGGCGATTTAAAGAGCAGTATGAGAAAACTTTAGAATAAAATCTTTTAGGAGGAGAATAAAAGTTTAAAAAGAGGAGGCTAGTAGAGGAAGGGAGGAAATGTTTGGTAGAAGTGTTCTGTTTTCTTGATTCAAAAGTAGGAAGTTTTACTGTCACTGTCAAGTGAATCTTTTTTTTTGTTTATCTCTAAATTTGCTTTTTTTATTCTTTGAAGTATTTGTGACAATGCACTAAATCGTATTTCTTTAATGTGAAGAACAATCGTAATTTGTAGCTTCTTTATTCTCAAAAATTAACAGATAATAAGGTAGAAAAAAAACTAAAAAAATGTTAAATATTTGGAATTAAAAAAAACATTAAAAATGTTACATTTTTTTTTTAATAATTTATCTGAAATGAGTTTTTTTAAGAAAAATGAGTTTTTTTTTATTACTGTGACAACCAAAAGATAGAAAAATTTACCTTATCAAGGTAATTAACATCTAAATTAATACTTATGTATAAACTCTCGGCTACATTATTACTAAATTTACTATTTATTTTTCCTTCTTTTACCCAAAAAGTCTTACAGTTAGAGACGATAGGCAAAGTAGAAACAACTAAAATTTACTTGGGAGAGACGATCTTTATAAAAACTATTCACTATCCAGATGATTGGCTAAAGGCAACGCTGGAAGATGTCTTAGTGGACGCAGGAGCAATAGTATTGGCAGATCGTATTATTCCTATTAAAGAGATTCTTCTGATTAAAAGAAGAAAAAAAAGTAAAATGAGGGAAGTAGGGCGAGGCATACAGTATTCTGCAATTGCCCCCGTAGGATACGAGCTTATATATGGCTTAGTATATCCTCCGATTCAATGGGAAAGCTTGGCTCTTTATTCAGGAAGTACTTTTTTATTGGGTGGTTTACTGAAATTAATACCTCCTAAGAAATATAAAATGGGTAAAAAATATCGTCTGAGGGTTTTAGATTTAACATTTTAGTAGTTTATTTTCATGAGATTTCATTGATAAAATAATTGTATTTAATATTTAACAATATGTTTGAGTTTTTTTATATGCACTTATTAGGGTATCTATAAGGTATCATTCTTTTACAAATATGCCTCTTTTCTTCCTTTCTTTATTGCTTCCAATACATCTTTTTTTGGCTAATATTTTTAATTTAGACATAATTTTTTTATTTGAAAATATATATTATTATTAATGTGTATTTGATTGATTTACAATTATTTGCGTGCTTTTTCATGTTTGAATATAATCAAATTATTTATTTTATAATAAAAAAGTAAAAAATGTAACTTTTTTGCATAGAAAAGTACGTCTATTCTATACACAATAGAGGAAAGTCCATTTTTTTTAGAAAAAAATGTGGTAAAAAGTGGGAAGAAGTGGTAAAAAAGACTACTTTTGATTGATAAAAACAGATACTATCAAATATTTCATCAAATGTGATGGTTCAACTACTAGGAGAATACGATTGTAAAATTGATGCAAAGGGTCGTCTGAGGATGCCTTCTGCACTCCTAAAGCAGTTGGGTGAATTAGAATCCTATAAGTTTGTTGTAAACCGAGGATTCGAAAAATGTTTGATGTTGTATCCAGAAGAAGTCTGGACTAAAATTACGAAAGAAATTGATCAGTTGAATATCTATGACGAAAAGAATCGTCAATTTGTCAGATATTTTTATAGAGGAGCTACTCCAATATTAACTGATGCAGCAGAAAGAATTTTATTTCCGAAAAGACTGCTTGCTTATGCGGGACTAACAAAAGAGATAGTCTTGTTTGCTTATAAGGATAGAGTAGAGGTCTGGGATAGCGAAGCTTACGAAGAACAGATTAATAGTGAGCCTTCTGATTTTACAGTTCTTGCACAGCAAGTAATGGCTAAAGAAGAAGACAAACCTATGGTAGAGGTGCAGGTAAGTGGTAAACCAGGTTCTGGCTGGGCTTCTGATGATTAAAGCTTGAAATTTGGAAACAACAAACACGAACGAAGCTTATCATGTACCCGTCTTACTCCAAGAAAGTATAGACGCACTAAATATAAAAGCCTCTGGAATATATGTGGACGCTACTTTTGGCGGCGGCAGTCATTCTAGAGAAATTTTAAAACACCTAAATGACAAAGGTCATTTAATAGGTTTTGACCAAGATGAAGATGCACTAGCAAATGCAGCAGCCGATGCTCGCTTTTCTTTTGCTCATAGTAACTATAAGTATCTCCGTCAGTTTCTTAGGCTTTATGGTCATATAGAAGTAGACGGGATTTTAGCAGATTTAGGTGTTTCGTCACATCAATTTGATGAAGCAGCTAGAGGTTTTACCTTTCGACAAGATTCTCAGCTAGATATGCGAATGAATCAAAAGGGAGAAAAAACGGCTATAGAAATTTTAAATACTTATAGTCCAGTAGAAATACAGCAAGTGTTGAGTGAATATGGAGAAGTTAGAAATGCTAAAACAGTGGCACAGAAGATATGGGAAGAACGTAAAAGCCGACCTATCACTACTTCTGGTCAATTGTTGCAACTACTAGGACCGCTTATTAGAGGAAATCGAAACCGCTATTTAGCCCAAGTTTTTCAAGCATTACGCATAGAAGTAAATGATGAGATTAATTCTTTGAAAACTTTTTTGCAGGATGCTGCGCAGGTCTTAAAGCCTGGAGGTAGATTGGTTATTATTAGTTATCATTCTTTAGAAGATCGAGTTGTCAAAAAGTTTTTAAAATCTGGCAATTTTCAAGGTATTCCAGAAAAAGACTTTTATGGTAATATGCTTAAACCTTTTAAAGTGATTACTAGAAAACCCTTATTACCTTCTGCGGAGGAAATTAAAAAGAATCCTAGAGCTCGTAGTGCAAAAATGAGGGTGGCAGAAAAAATAGTTGATAAAAGTGTTTAGTTGTTCAATCGTTTACATGTTTAGAAGCCAAAAAGCTATAGACAAATAAACAGTTTAAACAAATAAACCAAACAACTTAATCCAATGGCGAAATCAAAAACGAAGACTAGTTATACGGCTTTAACTACTTTAAGTGCTAAATGGATACTGACTAATTTGCCGTTTGTGTTTTTTATTGGCTTGTTGGCAACTGTTTATATTGCTAATCGACATTATTCAGAGAAAACTGTTCGAGATATACAGACGCTACAGGAAGATGTTCAGAAACTCCGCTTGCATTATTTATCCTTGAAATCGGAGTTGATGTATAATACAAAACACTCGGAGGTAGGGAAAGTAGTAGCAGAGCAGGGATTAACAAATAAAGGAAAACAACCAGTTAAGATAATTACACAATAAAAATAGGTTCTTTATCTAAAGTAGATATTAAACCAGTTTTTAGAATTATGTAACGATGAAAAAATAAATTGGTCGTTTTTGAAATGGGCTTTTTTCAATGGGTTGAAAACCTATGGAAAAAAGAATCAATTGAAAAACTCAAATGCACTAATTATTTTTTTGTCAATACTATACAGAGAAAACTAAGCTTTGGCAAAGATTATTAATATAAAAAATGAGATGCTGGTACGGGTCTATATAGTAGGCTTCTTGCTAGTGTTATTTGCCTTAGTCATTATTGGACAAGTGATATATATACAGGTCTGGGAAGGTGAGAAGTGGCAAACGATGAGAGACCTGTTAGTTATAGAAGAAATTCCCTTACAAGCAGAAAGAGGGAATATTTTCGCTGCAGATGGTAGTATTTTAGCCACTGCGCTTCCGTTCTTTGAAATACGATTTGATCCTACTATTGTAACTGATGAGATTTTTTACGAAAACGTAGATTCTCTAGCTAGTAGTTTGGCTTCTATTAATATGGAGCGTACGCAAGGCGGTTGGAAGCAATATTTAGAAGATAGCAGGGCAGCAGGCAATAAATACCTTAAAATAAAGCAGACAGTTGACTTTTCTGAGCTAGAACGTATTAAAACCTTCCCCATATTAGATTTAGGTCGCTATAAAGGTGGCTTAATCGCACATGAAAGATTCAGAAGAAAAAAACCTTTCGGTTCTCTGGCCCGTCGAACTATCGGTCGGGTAGATACTGGAAGAAACATACAAATTGGTTTGGAAGGTTATTTTAATAACGAACTTAGAGGCGAGTCGGGTAAACGTTTAATGTACCGATTAGCAGGAGGAGACTGGATACCTGTTGGAGACTTGACGCAAATCGAGCCTCAAAAAGGAAAAGATATTGTTACTACCTTAGATATAAATCTTCAAGATATTACCCATAATGCCCTGTATGATGCTTTAGAATACCACGACGCTGCTCATGGGACCGCCATTGTAATGGAGGTTAAAACAGGAGCTATTAAAGCTTTAGCGAATCTACAAAAAAATGATAGAGGTGGATATGGGGAACTCTTTAACTTTGGAGTCGGAGAACTTTATGAACCCGGTTCGACTTTCAAGCTGGCCACTATTATGGCTTTATTGGAAGATGGTTATATCGAACTGGATAATTTAATAGAAATCGATTCTGGACGTTATGAATTTTATGAAGAAACGCTAGTAGATTCTGGTAAAGAATCTTTCGTTTCCGATACAGTATCTATCCGTCGAGCTTTTGAAATATCTTCTAATGTGGGGATGGCGAAAATGGTGAATCATTTTTATGGTAAAAATGAGCAGACTGCCAAGCAGTTTATCGATCGCCTTAAATCTTTTTATCTTAATTTATCTACTGGTGTAGAAATTAAGGGAGAAAAGAAGCCTTACATAAAAGAAGCTTATAATAAAGATGATCTTTGGAGTGGTATTACTTTACCTTGGATGGCGATAGGATATGAGATGCAGTTCACACCTTTACAAATACTTACCCTTTATAATACAGTTGCCAATGACGGCTTAATGGTTAAGCCACATTTAGTAACTGAAATTCAGCTTTTTGGACAGACGATAGAAAAATTTCCACCTATTGTGGTAAATAGAAGAATAGCTTCTTCAGCTACTATCAAAAAAGCCAAAGAGTTATTAGAAGGGGTAGTTGAGAGGGGTACCGCAGCATCTTTAAAAACCAATCGCTATCGGTTTGCTGGTAAAACCGGTACTGCTCAAGCCAATTATCATAAGATCAAGAAAACTGAAATTCATCACGTAGCTTCCTTTGCTGGTTATTTTCCGGCAGACAACCCAATATATTCCTGCATAGTTGTTATAGACGACCCAAAGTTGCATAGCTTCTATGGCGGAGATGTAGCTGGTCCTGTCTTCCGAAAGATCGCTGATCAGTGTTTTGATACCAAATTAGCGTTCTATAATTCCCTGAATTCTACTAATACATCCAAGCTCCAGACAAAGGAATTACCCAATAAAAATATTGGTTATCGAGATGATTTTGTGTCTCTTTTAGATCAATTAGATTTGCATCATCGAACCCCTACTTCTGCGGAGTGGACGGCATTAGCTGCGGAACAAGATTCCATGAGCTTAAATAAACGAACACTCCCAGATAAACAAGTACCGAATGTAGTAGGTATGGGCCTTCGAGATGCCATATATATTTTAGAGAATCGAGGACTTCAAGTAACTATTCAAGGAGCAGGAAAAGTGGTCAAACAATCACTTATTCCTGGCACCAGAATTAGAGGGCAACAAATAAAATTAAGTTTAGGTTAATTAAAAGTTCCTCACACTATGAATTTGAAACAACTAATCTCAGGTATTACCATTAAGTACACTATCGGTAATCCTGAAACAACAAACATTGGTACTGTTGTCTTCGATTCTCGGAAAGTAGAGAAGGATTCTCTTTTTGTGGCATTGAGTGGTACACAAGTAGATGGACATCAGTTTATCGAACAAGCCATTCAAAAAGGAGCGATTGCGATTGCTTGTAAAATTTTACCCGAAGATAAAAATTTATTTAAAGGTATTACATTTTTACAGGTGGAAGATACTGCAAATGCACTGGGTTTAATTGCTCGGAATTTTTATAGTAATCCTTCTACCAAGCTAAAGTTAATTGGCGTTACGGGGACTAATGGAAAAACGACAAGTGTTACACTGCTTTATAATCTTTTTACAAACTTAGGATATAAAGTAGGGCTTTTGTCAACTGTCCATAATAAAATTGGACCTCGAACTATTTCAGCTACGCATACAACACCTGATGTATTAACCATTAATTCTTTATTAGAAGAAATGGTAGCTGAAGGTTGCGACTATGTTTTTATGGAAGTTAGTTCACATGCTATTCACCAGAACAGAATTAAAGGCTTACATTTTCGAGGAGGCATATTTACGAATTTATCACATGACCATCTCGATTATCATAAAACTTTTAAATCTTATATCTACGCTAAAAAAAAGTTCTTTGACGAATTACCAAAATCTGCTTTTGCACTCACCAACTTGGATGATAAACAAGGCAGAGTAATGGTTCAAAATACAAAAGCACAAATAGCGACCTATAGCTTAAAAAAATTAGCAGATTATAAAGCTAAAATTCTTGAAAACAGAATGGAAGGCTTGCATCTGATAATTAATAACCAAGCACTTTTTTGTCGCTTAGTTGGCGTGTTCAATGCTTATAATTTATTAGCAGCTTATGCAGCAGCTCATTTATTAGAAGAAGAACCTCAAAATATTTTAATGCTACTTAGTAATTTAAAAGCTGCGGAGGGTCGTTTTGATACAATCATTCAAGAAGGAAAAATAGGAATTGTGGATTACGCACATACACCTGATGCCTTAGAGAATGTATTAGACACTATCAAAAAAGTCGCAAAAAAGTCGCAAAATATAATAACAGTTGTGGGGTGTGGCGGAGATAGAGACCGAGCAAAAAGACCTATAATGGCAGCTGTAGCTTGTAATAAAAGTCATACCGTTATTTTAACTTCTGATAATCCTCGCACGGAAGAACCTTATAGTATTTTGAAAGAAATGGAAAAAGGAGTGCCAGCAGCAGCAGCGGAAAAAGTATTGGTAATAGAAGACCGAGCACAAGCAATAAAAACAGCTTGCAAAATAGCAAAGAAAGGAGATATAATTTTAGTGGCTGGAAAAGGACATGAAAAATACCAAGAAATAAACGGGAAGAAGTTTCCCTTTGATGATAAACAGACTTTAATAAACAAATTGCGTTAAGGTAGCAGCTTTGCGAAAGGAATCATTAACAGTTCTACCCTGTAATGAATGCAATGCTGCGTACCAAAACGCCTATGAGTATTGCTTAAATAGCTTAAGAACTATTATCATTCTCAGATTGATGTTTTTTGAACAGTTTGCAGCGAGTAAATTTTTATGTTGATTGGAAAGGCACTTTCCGTAATCCCTATAAAAGTTATTACTACTCGCTGTGAGCTGTTTTTTAACAGAATGTAATAGTGACCAGTTTAACTGATCATATTAAGCCATTTAAATAATTTGACTACGGCAAAGCCAGTAACTCCAAAAGGAGTAGTCATCAACTTATTAATAAGTTAAACTCATTCAAAATTTAGAAGCGAAAGATAAAGTAATATTTGCTAAATAACCAATCATTTTAAGATTGATTATAAAATTACTTAATCGAAAAGACTCTATTAGGCGTACGGGTTTGTCTTTTTCCAGACACTCCAAAATTTTTGAGACACTTCCTTTTATTACAGAAGGTACTCAGAATATTTTAGTAACTGAAAAAATAATCCCATGCCGTTACTTAACTATTAAAGTTAACAACAGTCTTTAGTTTTTGAATTTCTAACTAATATTAGAGATATTTTTTTGTGAAAATAAATTCCCACTAAAATATTTAGAATATTAGTATTTGAAATTTCGGTATAAAAGTAATAAAAAAATACTAAACAATACAACTAAAATGAATTTTTTGATCAAAATCATATCAAGATTTTTTTTTAAAGTAACTGTATTGATAGTTATTTTGTTTGATTTTCTGGCTCTAAATTCTAGAAAATACTAACAAAACAAGGTATATACATGTTGGATTTTCGTTTTTTACTTTATTTATTAATATTAGAAATAAAAAGTGAAGATTTAATTTTTGTTCCTACTTTTACACTAAATAGAGAAGAAATTTTAAACAAGTATTTCATCTCTTATTAGAGAAATTTTACAGATATAACAGAAAATTACAATACATGTAGTGCGTAAAAAAGGAAGGATTTTACCAACTACAGGAAGAACCAACTATGCTTTATCACATTTTTGAGTGGCTTGAGAAAACGTATGAAATAAAAGGCGCAAGCCTTTTTCAATATATTACCTTCAGAGCAGGCTTTGCCTCTATTTTATCTTTAGTTATTTCTATTGTATTTGGAGGAAAGATAATTAAATTTTTGCGCAGACAACAAGTTGGTGAGACTGTTCGTGACCTTGGGTTGAAAGGGCAAAAAGAAAAAGAAGGTACACCAACAATGGGTGGAGTTATTATTGTATTAGCTATAATGATTCCCTGTTTATTGTTAAATGACCTAACAAATATTTATGTCATACTAATGCTTTTTGCAACGCTTTGGATGGCAGGAATAGGGTTTCTGGATGATTATATTAAAGTTTTTAAGAAAGATAAAGAAGGACTTCAAGGTTGGTTTAAAGTATTAGGACAAGTCGTATTAGGTGTCATTGTAGGTCTATTGATGCTTTATCATCAAGATATAGTGATAAGAATGGATTTGGAGCAGGCATTTGATAGAGATCTTACGATAGTAAAAACGATAGAATTACCAATAAATGAATTAGAACCTTCAAAAGTGAAGGAATGGGCTTATGTAAAAGAGCCTTTAACAAATGTTCCTTTTTTGAAAAATAATGAAATGAATTATGCCAGTTGGTTATCGTTCTTAGGAGCAGATGCCTTAAAATATGTTGGTGTTCTTTTTATTCCTTTCATTATCATCGTTGTTTCAGCGGTATCAAATGGGGCTAATTTGACGGATGGTTTGGATGGCTTAGCTACTGGAGTTTCCGCTATTGTTAGCGGTACTTTGTGTATACTTGCTTATGTATCCAGTAATACTACTTTTGCCGAGTATCTAAATATACTATATCTTCCTCATAGCGAAGAATTAGTAATTTATAGTGCTTGTTTAATAGGTGGTTGTATTGGCTTTTTATGGCACAATGCTTATCCTGCGAGAGTCTTTATGGGAGATACAGGTAGCCTAATGTTGGGAGGTGTTATTGCAACCTTGGCTATTTTGATAAGAAAAGAATTATTAATTCCATTATTATGTGGCATCTTTTTAGTAGAAAACTTATCAGTGATTCTTCAAGTATCTTATTTTAAATATACCAAGAAGAGATATGGGGAAGGTCGTCGTATATTTAAAATGTCTCCTTTGCATCACCACTATCAAAAATCAGGTATGCATGAAGCCAAAATTGTCGCCCGTTTTTGGATAGTCGGCGTACTTTTAGCTATTTTGGCTATTATAACTTTGAAAATTCGATAAAAAATATTCGTAATTTTTATAAATCAAAGTATATTAATTTTCAACTTTACAATATGCTTTATTATTTGTAGATTACAAACAATTAATTGATAAACAACATACTTTTTTGATAAAGTAACTAGACTATAGCTATTCGCTTAAATTGTTATTATCCAAGTATACAGCTAAGTATATTTTTATGATGGCTGGTAAATTAATAGGATAAAACAGATTGTTAATAGCTGAAGTCTAGTTTCTAGTTCAATAAAACAACAAACTAATTTTCCTTTGTAGGGAAGGAAAATTACCATGAGAAAACTACAGCTGACTTATCTTTTAGAGTGCTATAATAATAGAGATTATGTTTTAAATAAATCCTACTTATTAAGCATCTCCTTCCGGACTATAAGAAATCCTCAGAGAAGAGCTAAGCTTTTGTAGTAATATCCCGATTATAAAACGTTTAACTAATACGTTTTAAAGTTTTAGCTTACCACCTGACTATTGCTCAGGCGGTTCGTCTTTCTCATTTTACAAATTTTTGAAAATCTATAGAGATAAACAAGTGGAGTACAAGTGATAAAACTTAAATGTTATTTTTTATCAAGGTATTTCTAAAAAACAAAAAAATAAATGTTCTATTTAAAATTAGAGACACTGATATTCAGTTGTTTTTGATTTTAGTTTACATTTTTATTTTTTATTTTTATAAACTAAGGGCTTAAAGTATTCTAGAAAGGTTTTTGTAATTGATGGCAATGTACAGTATTGTATTTGCTACTCCCCCCCTTCAGTTACGCATTACTGCGCTAACCTTTTCTTTTATACCTACTCCCCCGTAGGGCTACACGGAGTGTGCCCTTTACTAAAATTTTTAGTTTATTGATAATTAATGGTTGATCATTAAGTATTATTGTTTATTTGTTTAGGATGTTTATATGTTTATTCGACTGCGCGTCAGTAATATAAACAGTTAAACTAATAAGCAAATACATAACCCTACTTAATAATCGGTAATTAATAATCCTATATTTATGTCCTTAGGCAGCAGAATTAATGCAGAGTTAAGAGGTGATCCAGTTATATGGGTTATACTAGCCTTATTGGCGACTTTCTCTATTGTTATCGTATATAGTTCTACAGGCACTTTAGCATTTCAGTACCACAAAGGTGATACTGGTTATTTCCTGACGAAGCACTTATTATTGCTTGGTTTAGGCTTGTTTATGACTTATGTGTGCTATTTAATGCACCCCATGCGGTATTCCAAAATGGCTGCGAGTTTATTTTTAGTCGCTATACCGATGCTGGTCTATACCCTCGCTTTAGAGGGAGAAAACTATGGAAGGCGCTGGATTGAAATTCCTTATGTAGGGATTACTTTTCAAACCTCTGATTTCGCAAGACTAGCATTGATTATTTATTTAGCCAAAGCATTATCTATTACAGACTATATTCGAGATTTTAATAGTGCTTTTATGCCTATTATTGTTCCTGTAATTGTTATATGTGGACTGATTGCACCTGCTGATTTATCAACGGCCGTACTTTTATTTACTACTTGTATGCTGATGATGTTTATAGGTAGAGTAGATATGAAGTATATCGCTTTACTAGTTATGTGTGGAGTGGTCGTATTAGCTACCCTAATTATTCTTGCCGACTTTGAGATATTGGAAGGCGTTATTCGTAGAAATACGTGGGTGAGTCGCTTACAAGAATTTAATAGTAATGAAGGGGGGTATCAGATACAACATTCTATGATGGCCATTGCAAGTGGGCATTTGTTTGGTCTGGGTCCAGGAAATAGTTTGTTAAGAAATTCTTTACCTAATCCATATAATGATTTCATATTTTCCACTATTTGTGAAGAATATGGATTGCTTGGTGGTATGATTATTATTTTTTTGTTTTTATTACTGCTATTTAGAGTAGCTCGTTTAGTGACAAATAGTAATAAAGGATTTAGTGCTATGTTAGCACTAGGATTAACATTAGCTATGGTCATTCAAGCTTTAATGAATATGGCAGTGGCGGTTCATTTAGTACCTGTTACAGGTTTAAATATGCCAGTAGTAAGTTATGGTGGAACTTCTTTAATTTTTTCTTGCATTTCATTCGGCATTATTTTAAGTGTAAGTAAGAATATAGAAAAATTGAGCCTAGAAAGTAATTAAGGTGTATTGCTGTATTGTTTTATTGCCTTATTGTTATATTGTCTTATTGTTCTTGCGACGTGTTACACAGCAATAAAGCAATATAAAGTATATTGCTGTATTGTCTTATTGTTATATTGTCTTATTGTTCTTGAGTATATTGCTGTATTGCCTTATTGTTCCTGCGACGCATTGTTACACAGCAATAAAGCAATAAAGCAATATAACCATAAAGCAATATAATTTTTTTTATAATGAAAGTAATCATTAGTGGAGGAGGAACAGGCGGGCATATATATCCTGCCATTGCCATAGCAGATGCTTTAAAAGCAGAACAAAAAGATATTGACATTCTATTTGTTGGGGCAGAAGGAAAAATGGAAATGGAGAAAGTACCGAAAGCGGGCTATCCCATTGAAGGTTTGTGGATAAGTGGTTTTCACCGAAAATTGACATTACGGAATTTGTTATTTCCATTTAAGCTAATAAGTAGTTTATGGAAGGCGCATCGTATCATTAAGCGTTTTAAACCAGATGCGGTCGTGGGAGTCGGTGGGTTTGCAAGTGGTCCAACACTAGAAATTGCTAGTCGGCTTGGGATTCCGACTTTGATACAAGAGCAAAACTCCTATGCAGGGGTGACCAATAAACTCTTATCTAAGAAAGCGAATAAAATTTGTGTGGCCTATCAAAATATGGAGCGATTTTTTCCAAAAGAGAAAATTAAATGGACTGGTAATCCAGTTCGTTCTGACATAAACGACTTAGTAGATAGAAAGGAGGAAGGTTTGACGCATTTTCAATTAGATAAGAATAAACAAACAATTTTGCTTTTTGGAGGAAGTTTGGGTGCTAAAACGCTAAATGAAGCAATGGCGGCCAATACAGAACAAATAGCAAAAGAAACAGATATTCAAATAATTTGGCAAGCTGGTAAATTGTATTATGATGCCTATAAAGATACGGCAACTGCTGCTTTACCAAACGTTCAAATTAGACCTTTTCTAGATAGAATGGATTTGGCTTATGCGGTGGCAGATATTGTGATTTGTAGGGCAGGAGCTTTAACTATATCTGAATTATGTATTGTTGGTAAACCAGCTGTTTTGATTCCTTCGCCAAATGTGGCAGAGGATCATCAAACACAAAATGCTTTAGCCTTAGTAGCAAAAGAAGCTGCACAGTTAATAAAAGATAAAGAAGCTAAAGAGCGAATGATTCCGGTGGCTATTCATATTATGAGAAACAATACCATAAAGAATGAATTAAGCCGGAATATTCGCCAGCTTGTAAAACCAAATGCGGCACAAGAGATAGCAAAAGAGGTGATTAAGCTGATAAGGCTGTTTATTTGTTTAATTTGTTTATTTGTTTAAATATACTAAACGCCAACGTTTGATAAACAAATAAACAGCATAAACAACCAAACAATTTAATTAACCTAATCGAGTAGTTTGAAAAAACAAGAAATCACACGAACCCTCAAATTTCTTGGATGGATTGCCTTGTTTCTTGTTATTATTGGTGTAATAATGGTGGCCATAAAGAAAAAGAGCGTTGCAAAAACAAAGGTCGTTAAGATAAATATAGAGCCTTTACCTTATGGAAAGAATTTATTGACAAAGGGAGATGTATTGTCAGAATTAAATCAGCGTTTTGGTTATTCCTTAGAAGGATTACAACATAGGGAAGTAGATGTGGAACGAATTGAGCGGGTGTTAGAAAAATATCCTTTTGTTTTGGATGCAGAAGTGTATATTGATGCGGAGAATTCAGTGGAAATTGACATTCAACAACGCATTCCAATTCTTCGCATTTATGATAAAATGGAGCTTAGTTATTTTTTGGATGGTGAAGGTAATAAATTACCGCTTTCCAAAAATTATACACCTAGATTATTGATTGCCTCAGGAAATATTCCTCCTTTTATTCCTGACTTTCAAGAGCGAGAACAAAATTTGCTAAAAGCTACTTTCGATTTAGCGAAGAAAATTTTAGCAAATAAATTCTTGTTACCCTTGATAGAACAGATTTATATCAATAATAAGAATGAATTTATGCTCATTCCTAAACTAGGAAAGCAGAAAATTCTCTTAGGAGAATACGAACATATAGATAATAAGTTATATAATTTAGAAATATTTTATAAAAAAGGATTATCGCAGGAGGGATGGACAAAATACAAGACGCTAGACTTACGGTTTAAAGATCAAGTCATCGGCGTCAAGTAGGAATGGTTATTTGTTTAGATTGTTTACGTAGTACGCATTAAACAAATAAACAGTTTAAACAAATAAACAACTTAAATAAGTACCCAAGCATCAGACCACACTTTAAAACCAGAATAAGCAGTAGGTAGAATTGTTTATTTGTTTAGATTGTTTATCACTATTATTAATATTCTAAACAAATAAACAATTCTACTAAGCATTGTTTATGTCATTACAGAAAACACTTGAATATGGAGTTAAACACTAACAGACCGCAAGAACTTATTGTCGCTCTAGATATTGGAACGACAAAAGTGTGTGCCATTGCAGGCCGAAAAAATGAGCATGGTAAATTAGAAATCTTAGGTGTAGGAAAGGTAGCGTCTACAGGCGTAATTAGAGGGGTTGTTACCAATATTGAAAAAACAGTGAAAGCCATATCAAGTGCTATCGCTATTGCTGAGCGTCAAGCATCCACTCATTTTAGAGTGGTACATGTAGGGATTGCTGGGCAACATATTAAAAGTTTGCACCATCGAGGTATGCTTACAAGAGACTCTGTCAATACAGAGATTGGACATGATGACATTGGTAAGTTGATTGGGGACATGTATCGATTGGTATTACCCCCTGGTGATAAAATTATTCATGTAATTCCTCAGGAGTATGCAGTAGATAATGAGCAAGGTATCATGGATCCAATTGGCATGTCGGGTATCCGATTAGAAGCTAATTTCCATATTATCACTGGTCAAATTTCTGCCTCTAATAATATTAGAAAATGTGTAGAGAAAGGAGGCTATGAAACAGCAGATATTACTTTAGAACCCATAGCTTCAGGAGATTCTGTGTTGAGTGAAGAAGAAAAAGAAGCGGGTGTGGCATTGGTAGATATTGGCGGTGGAACAACAGATATTTCTATCTTTTATGAAGGAATTCTTCGACATACTGCTATCATTCCATTTGGAGGAAATGTGATAACGAAGGATATAAAAGAGGGCTGTACAGTCATGAAACACCAAGCGGAAAAGCTAAAAGTGAAATTTGGCTCGGCATTGGCAGATGAAGTATATGATAATAGAGTTATTGCAATACCTGGATTAAAAGGTAGAGATCCTAAAGAAATTTCAGAAAAAAACTTAGCTTTAATCATTCAAGCGAGGGCAGAAGAAATTTTAGACTATGTGATGTTCCAAATTCAGCAGTCAGGATATGGCAGTAAATTGATAGGCGGCATTGTTTTAACAGGCGGTGGGGCTTTATTGAGAGACTTGGATAAATTGACAGAATACCACACAGGCATAACAGCCAGAATTGGTATTCCAGCGGAACAGTTGGCTCACGGAAATTTAGAACAAGTGTATAGCCCTGTTTATTCTACAGCTATTGGTTTATTGCTTAGAGGTATTGAGAAAGTGGAAAGTGGAGAATTGGTTTACTCTCACGAAATAGCACCTGTGATAGAAGAGCCAATAATTGCACCACTACCAGTAGAGGAACCAGCAATGGCGGCAGCAACAGCTACTACGACTCAGACAGGAGAGGAGGAAAAAAGTTATTCTAAAATATTTAGAAAAATTAAAGATTGGTTCGAGGCAGAACCAGACGCAGAATTTTACTAGAACTTAAAGCAAAATAGTAGCGATTACAACATCAGTAAAGTGGTTTATTTGTTTATTTCATCGACTACAGGTTCGGATTTCATAAACAATTACACTAATACACAGCTCTACTTATAGTCCCGTTGTTAGACAGTGCATAAAGATAAACTATGATAAACAACACCAAAAAACTTGCTTGTCTATTATTCGCTGTAATAAAACCATCAAAAAACAAATTCATTAATCCGAGAAAACTTTTGCACTATGATTTTCGATTTACCAAAAGATGAGGGTTCGATCATTAAGGTAATAGGCGTTGGAGGGGGAGGTAGTAATGCAGTTACCCACATGTTCAAACAAGGAATAATAGGCGTAGACTTTGCAATTTGCAATACAGATATACAGGCTATGGAAACAAGTCCTGTCCCTGTAAAATTACAACTAGGTCCTGCATTAACAGATGGCAGGGGGGCTGGTTCCAAACCACAAGTTGGGAGACAAGCATGTATAGAATCCTTAGAAGAAATTACTCAATTTTTGAGTGATGGCACTAAAATGCTATTCGTTACCGCTGGTATGGGTGGTGGTACAGGAACGGGTGCAGCACCAATTATAGCGAAAGCTGCTAGGGAATTAAATATTCTTACAGTAGGTATCGTAACACTTCCATTTACCTTTGAAGGGAGAAAAAGAACTTCTCATGGTCTAGAAGGCTTAGAGGAATTGACAAAATATGTGGATACCCTAGTCGTAATTTCTAATGATAAACTGCGCCGAATTTTTGGTAATCTTTCTTTAACCCAAGCTTTTGGGCAAGCAGATAGTATTTTGACTACTGCGGCTAAAGGCATTGCGGAAATCATTACAGTCCCTGGTTATGTGAATGTGGATTTTGAGGATGTTAATACCGTAATGCGAGATAGTGGTGTGGCTATTATGGGTACGGCATCTGCGGAAGGGGATGATAGAGCAAAAAGAGCAGTTGATGATGCCTTGAATTCTCCATTATTGGAAGACAGCAATATTAAAGGAGCGCAACACATTTTACTAAATATTACTTCTGGTACAAAAGAAGTAACGATGGATGAAATATTTGAAATAACAGAATTTGTACAAGAGGAAGCTGGTTTTGGAACAAATCTGATTTGGGGAAATTGTTTTGATGAAGCATTGGGTGATAAAATCAGCGTTACCGTTATTGCTACAGGTTTTGAAAGTAAGAAAACAAAAATAGAAAAAGATGACGACGAGCGAATCGTTATCAACTTAGATGATGATGATCCCTTAGAGAATAAAAAAAAAGATATAATAGACTTGAGCCAACCTTCCAGCAGAGATAAGGCTACCATATTTGAATTTGAAGATATACAATCAACTGTTGACAAATACCGTAAGGGGCAATATTCTTACGAAGAACCTTATGTTAAAGAAGAGGAAAAAGATAAGGAAGAAACGGAAAAACGACGTATGGTAGAACGAGATGAGCGGAAAAGACAAAACATTAAATCAAAGATTTCTAAGTTAAATAACCCTCATATTATCAATGAATTAGAAAATAAACCAGCCTATTTACGACGCAAAATAAAATTGAACCCGATACAACATTCTTCCGATGAGGTGATGTCTAATTGGTCCGTTTCAGATGAGGAAGAACCAGATATTACTACTAATAACTCTTTTTTACATGATAATGTAGATTAAGTAATAAGGTAAAAAAAAAATCAATTCGTCTGCTTACTTAGACGACTTTAAAATATATTGAATCTTTCTTTTTTGAAGGACAGTTTGGGTTTACTCCAACTGTCCTTTTTTATTTGTTTAGATTATTTTATCTACTGTAGATTTTTTAGAATAGAGAAGTGAGAACAATGAGTAGAGATAGATTTCGTCTAAAAAAGAACTTTTTTCGTTAAATATAAACGAGATTTATCTCTGCTCTCTATTCTCTATTCTCACTTCTCTATTCTCTATTAAATTTGGCGCTTTCCTGTTGAGCTTACTTCAATACCTTCTGGCACAAATATTCGAAGTAAGATATTTTCCGCACAAGCACCATTTCTGGTTTGAATGGCTTTCCGGATCATATCTTTCATTTTAAAAACAACCGTGGCAGGATAAATTTTAGTAACTACCTTATAACGTTCCGTTTGTATAAAATAATCCAATATTACTTGGGAAGCATTATCTAAACGTACATTTGTCTCTACTAAAATAGTATTACCCGACCAATATTCTACTTGATAGGGATACTCGACATCCATAATAACGGATGCCATTTGTTTGTCAAAGGGAAACGATTGATGAAAAGTAGAGGCAGACTGGCCAGAAAGGCAATAAATGGTGAATATACTAACTAGTAGTATCAAGGTCTTTTTTCTCATAGCAGATTAATTCAATGATTAGTAATGAATATTGCTGCAAGTGTAGGTCAAAGATTTTTATGTATATGTTTATAATTAATAAGTTAAGTGTCAAAATTAAAGCCAGATTTTGTTAACATTCCAGAAAGCTTTTTTAGAAGGAGTGAGTTTGATTTTTTTTTTGCAAAAAAACAAATTAAATTTACTCCTTCTAAAAGAATAAGTACCTAACTATAAATAATCGTCACTTTTGAAGAGACTATTTTTTCATTATACAAAAAAAAAATCGTTGAAT
>Ga0209831_1001382_pt1 | contig 22460 bp, 15 predicted proteins | sample Maine_Asex4_meta_FD_187451 | JGI IMG/M metagenome (GOLD analysis project Ga0209831, IMG submission 187451) | Marine algal microbial communities from Maine, USA - Maine_Asex4_metaG (SPAdes) (version 2) | ecosystem: Host-associated > Algae > Red algae > Unclassified | place: Maine, USA | collected... | reverse complement strand
ACGCGGACGGCACTTTTGATTTGAACCAACTCAATCAGCTTTCATCTGCATCGGCGGCACGTGCAACCGACTTCCAGATGGACGGAAAACTGGATCTGGCGGGACTAATCAAGATGCTCCCCAATACGTTTCACACTCACCAAGACCTAACGCTGGAATCCGGATCAGCCACCTTCCACGTCGGCAGCCAAACACAAGTCGACGGGCGACAATTGGTATTGAATCTGGATACGGCAAACCTAAAGGCGAATCGTGCAGGTCAAGCCATCGTTTGGAACGAACCCATCCGGCTGGTTGGCAACGTCGTTGAATCCAACGGAACGTTTGCGTTACAGCGTCTGCAATGCATCTCAGACTTTTTCACCGTTAACGGAAGCGCGAACTTTTTTGAAGGCGTTTTCGACGTCGACGGTGATCTAAGTCTACTGACCGATCGTTTGAGCGACTTCGTTGACCTCCAATCTTTTGCAATTCAGGGCATCTTGGCAGGGAAATTTGGTTGGCAACTGCGTGATCGGTCAGGTAGCGGCGCGACGCTGCAATCGTTCGCGACCGCGCAAGACCGTCCTATGGAAGTGATCGGCGACTTTAAAATCACCAACCCGGTCATTCAAATGGCAGGCCTTCCGGACTGGAAGCAGCCTCAAGTCGACCTGAAAATGAGCGCGACTTTGGTATCGCTGGCGACCGGCGATTTCGCTCTCCAGCAAGCCGGCGTGCGAGCCAATCTAGGCAGCGAACAATTTATAGCGTCGTTGGCAGAGCCCGTCGGCAATGTTGCGACCAATGAGACGTGGCGATTCAACACGCAGGCTGTCGGAGACTTGGGTGGGTTGGTTCGGCACGTTCAAAACTTTGTTGACTTGGGACCAATTAATGCCCAAGGTGCCACCAACATTACTTGCTTGACAACATTGTCGGGCAATTCATTGGACGTTTCAAATTTTAAATATGATCTTCGTGATGTCGCGTTTGATGGGTTCTCATTGATTATCCAGGAACCTCAGGTCAACGGCGATGCTCATCTGACTTATGACCTCAACACGGGCATCATTGACCTGAAGGAAGTCACGCTTTCATCACGCGCACTCTCAGCGAATGGTCAAAACGTGCAGATCATTGTCGCTGACAACATTCAAATCAATGGCGACGTCAGATTTCGAGCAGACGTCAATCGCGCGGCCGACTGGATTCAGATGTCTCCGACAGAAGATTCCGTTTTCTGGTTCGGTGACGCCCAAGGCTCGTTGCAGATGGCCTCTGACGCCCAAGGCATCGGTGCCAACATAGATATAAGAATCGCGGATCTGACCGCAGGGCGAAAAACTGGCCGCGTAAACAGCGGATCCAATGCGTTTCGTACAGTCAGCGCCGCAACCAGTATGTCGACGCTGTGGACCGAGAAGAGTGTCGACCTGCGAGGCGGACTGAAATTATCCAACGATTTCGATTCAATTCTGTTTCAAAAGATGCAACTTCAGGCCAACTCAATCGCAGCCAATGTGAACGGAACAATCACCGAACTTTCGGGCCGCATGCTGGCCGATCTTAATGGAGCTTGGAATCCGCGATGGGAGATGATCAATGCGTTGCTGGACGTTTACACCGGTCGCACGGTTCAATTAGCAGGGCAGGGCGAGCAACCGTTACTCGTTCGTGGTCCGTTGTTTCCGACTTCCGAGCAAACCGCAGCAACCAACGCTTACATTTCGCCAGCGCTACAGGCCAGCACCCGTATTGCTTGGTCACAAGGTAGCGTATTGGATATCCCGATCAATGGCAGCCAAGTCGACGTCATCGTCGATCAGGGGGTTGCGGCGGTGCAGACGGGGGAGATTGAGTTTGCCGGTGGAAAAATTCAACTGTCTCCTCAAATTGATCTGCGTTCCGACCAACCGGTACTCTATCTCGATCGCAAAAGAATCATGGACAATATCGAACTGACGCCTGAGACGGCGCAGACGATCCTCAAGTACATCAATCCGCTGGCAGCCGACGCGACGGCAGCCGAAGGTAAATTTTCTATCGACTCCCAAGGCGTCAAAGTTCCGTTGTTTGACCCTATGAAAATGGAAGCCAACGCAATTGTAACGCTACACAATGTCCGCGTGGGTGCGGGCCCCTTGGCGCAGCAATTGATCGGACAAGCGAAGCAGCTTCAAACGCTGATTCGCCCTGACAAGGTCAACGACCGCAACTACGACACTTGGTTGGAGATGTCCGAACAAACCGTGCCGGTCAACGTGAAGGACGGTCGCGTTTATCACGACGGACTTAAATTCAGCCACGACGACATTCTCGTTCTGACCAAAGGGAGTGTCGGGCTCGATCAAACGGTGAACATGGTCGCTGAAATTCCAATCTCCGACGATTGGTTAAGCGGCAACAAATACCTAGCGGGCTTGAAAGGCCAGTCAATATCGATCCCCGTTACAGGTACGGTTTCAAAACCTGTGCTTGACCGCAGCGCCATTCAAAACTTCTCACGTCAAATCGCCCAGCAGGCTGCCAGCGGAGCGATCAATAAAGTGGTTCAAGACAAACTGGCTCCGAAGCTCAATGAGTACCAGAACCAGCTGAACGACAAGATTGACGGCGAAGTTAGTAAGCTACAGAACAAACTACAGAATAAAATTCAGGACAAACTCCAAGAACAAGTCGGCAACCAGATTCAACAGAATCTTGGCGATGCCCTCAAGCAAAATTTGGGCAACTCGCTACAAAACCGTTTGGGAGAAGTACTGAATATTCCTGGCGCTGGATCATCAACGACTCCCGCAGCTGCTCCGGCGACTTCACCGGCGAATAATGTGGAGGATGAGTTAATTCGGGGCATTGGGAATCTGTTCAAGCGAAATTAGGCCCCCTTTCTCAAAAATAGTCACATTTGGGGACACGAAAGAAGCCCTCTTTCGCGGGAGCCAAGGGCGATAATCGTGTAGAATTGGATTTAGTCCGCCTTATTCCTTCGTATCAGCAGATCCCCGTGAACTTACATTTTCTCGGTACCACCGGTTACCATCCCAACGAAAATCGCCACACCGCGTGCCTGATGATCCCCGAGAAAGGGATAATCCTCGATGCGGGAACCGGCATGTTTCGGGCACGCGATCTCATCGAGACCGATACGCTCGATATTTTCCTATCGCATGTTCATCTCGATCATTCTATCGGGCTGACATTTCTCTACAACGTGTTGTTCGATAAGAATTTGTCGCGCGTTACGGTTCATGTCGCCGAAGATAAAATATCTGCCATCCGGGATCACCTTTACTCTTCAGCCCTGTTCCCGGTCGAACCTAACTATGAAATTGTGCCGATCCAGCCAAGCATCTTGGTAGAGGACGTAGAAATCAAATCACTCACGCTTGACCATCCAGGTGGTAGCCATGGGTTTGTCCTAACTCACAGCAACGGTTCATTGGCTTACATCACAGACACGACGGCGAAAGAAAACGCCGACTACATCCAGCACATTAAAAATGTCGATGTGCTTGTACATGAATGCTATTTCCCTGACGGCTGGGAAGATAAAGCAAAACTGACCGGACACAGCTGTTTAACTCCGGTGGCCAAAATCGCCGCTTCGGCAGATGCCGGTCGACTGATCTTGGTCCACATCAATCCACTCAACGAGTCTGAGCAACCGCTGGATTTGAAGACGGTAGAAGAGATATTCGCCGAAACCGACGTTGCTAAAGACCGGATGATCGTGCCGCTGTAAATTGGCGATTGTTCGACGGCACCTGCCCTGAGAAAGTGCCGAAGGCCTTGCAACGTTTCCTCTTCTCTCGGTGAACTCTGTGCCTCCGTGCTGAATTTTTAGCTGCTGTTGCCCCGTCGCCGATCGAGAAGATTTGTTTCACCACGGAGACACGGAGTTCACGGAGAAAGAAATGGGCTTTGCCCAGGAACTACTTAGCCAACTCAGCTTTCACGACCTTGAGAAACGCGTCATCGTCGGGAGCAACTCTTGAAGCGAATCGAGCAACAGGCGCACCGTCTTTGCCAATGATGAATTTTTCAAAGTTCCATTTTACATCGCCTGCTCCCTTAGGTTTCAAATCTAAAGAGCACATCGACGCGTAGAGTGCGTTCTGATTGTCGCCATTGACGTCCGATTTTTCGAATAGATCGAACGTCACATTGAATTTATCAGAGCAAAATTTGATGATATCTGCAGAATTTCCAGGTTCTTGCTTGCCAAACTGATTGCATGGAAAACCTAACACAACCAAACCATCTTCTTTGTGAGTTTGAAACAAATTTTCAAGAGCCGCGTATTGCTTCGTAAATCCGCATTTGCTGGCGACGTTGACTATGACCACAACGCTTCCTTTGTATTTGGTCAGATCAACATCATCACCCCTAATCGACTTTAATGTACCTTTCAAAACGCTCCCTTTTCTTGCTGATTCGTCCTGTGCACTGACTGTTACAGCCGAAATAAATATCAGCGACAACGCGAATGCGAAAATTAGATTTTTCATAATTTCTTGCCTTACAAAAAGGCACCTTAATAAAAGTAGCCCTTGTTTTATTTTTCTTTACCCCATAGTTTCACGATCTCGACACCAACTTCGCAAGCTTCCACCATCTCGTCTAAGCAAGCCCACTCCAACACGGAATGAATATTGTGTTGACCCGACGACAAATTCGGCGTCGGCAATCCAAGCTCTGTTAATCGAGAACCATCGGTACCGCCTCGGACGATCGTCAACTTTGCCTCTCGGCCAAGTAGCTGATGAGCCTGGGCGGCGATCCCGATTGCTCGTGGTTCGGCGACCAAACCGTCGCCCATGTTTCGATATTGTTTTTCAATCTCTACATCAACCTTGGAACCCGCAACCGCTGATTCGGTTTGCTCTGCCGTCGCTCGAAGCAATTTTTCGTATTCACGCAACTTCTCTGAATTAAAGTCTCGCAGCAGAATTTTCAGTGTTACCGACGACACGTCACCAACGATTGAATACGGGTGCAAAAAACCTTCTCGTTCTTCAGTGCGTTCTGGCGACACGTCCTTCGGCAATGACTCGACGAAGTGTCCTGCCGCCCGAACCGCATTCACCATTCGATCTTTTCCAATAGAAGGATGGATATTGATTCCGGTACACGTGATTAAACCAAGGTCAGCAGAAAAGGTTTCGGTGTCGATCAAACATCGTCCACCACTGTCAAAATTGTAGCAAACAGAAGCATTGACCTCGTCAATCTCCACATGGTCGACACCACGACCAATCTCTTCGTCACATGTGAACATGATTCGCACTGGGCCATGTTCAATATTTTGATTCTCCAGCAAGTGATTGGCCAGTTCCATGATGATCGCGACACCAGCTTTGTCGTCACCACCAAGCAGCGTTGTACCATCGGTGGTGATGATCGTCTTGCCTTTGGCGCCCGTAAGTTCTGGGCAAGCGGCGGCCGTGATGGCCTTTGACGAATCACCAGAAAGTACGATATCACTACCGTCAAAATTTTTGATTACGTTGGGTTTAACATCGCGCCCCGAAGCATCAGGCGAAGTGTCGACGTGCGAATTGAATGCGACAACGGGCGCTTTAAGGTTTCCGGGGATGGTTCCCATCACAATCCCAAACTCATCTTGGGACGCATCGGCGATCCCCATCGCCAGCATTTGCTGGACCAGAAGTCGACCAATCACCAATTGCCCCAGCGTGCTGGGAACAGATTGGCTTTCATCATTAGCGGTTGAGTCGATTTTGACGTACTGTAAAAATCGTTCCAGCAAGCGTGCTTTATTCATCGTGAGTAAAAAATATGGCATGAAATAAGAATTCCATATCTTAATTCATCTGGGCCAACTAGGTAGTGTCCGATACTAGACTGCGCTCCTAGGTTGCGAATCTATGGCGAAGGTTCGCAGAACCTATCAGCCGCCATGCGACAGCGTCCGGTCTTACGCGCTAAAAACCGGACACTATCGCGTGGCGGCTGCTGAAATTTTAAAAAATCCACAACCTCTCCGCGAAAGGCTACACTAGACCGACGTTTTGACCAACCAGAACCAAAACGTCAACAACAGAGGCGTTAGCAACAGGCAGGCGGCCGAGGTAGATATCGCCGTCTGCACAGCGATCGCAGGGTGGCCTTGGTAATGCCTGGCTAAGACGATTGGAAAAATTGCACACGGCATCGACGCCTGAATCAGCAGAACAATTCGCAGTTCATCTGAAAACCAAATCAAATAGGCGGCTGTTCCGTACAGCAGTGGCAACAATAAAAAACGCAACACCATCGTCGCACTTATCACGCGCACGTTGCCTTGCCACGGCGACTTTTGAATCACACTTCCAAGTGTCGCGCCGACCAATATCAAGCTGATCGGCACCGCGCAAGGTCCAAGCATCGAAATCACGCTCATCAGCACCGAGGGAATCTCGGTGTGGAGTTGTGTAAAGTTCAAGAACAGTCCCACCGTCAATGCGATCGAAGGACCGTTGATGAGTTTTTTCCATACGCCAACTGAAGATCCGCTGATAAGGACGATCCCAAGGGTCCACAACGCAATTTCCAAACCCAGATTGTGGACGAACAAGACACCAAGAATTTGATCCGCCTGTTCACCAGAGAAAATTCGCTCCACCAGTGGGATCGGAATGAAACCGTAATTTTGAAGGGCAGCCCCCACCGTGAACGTGTTGAGTCCATCGTCCGACTTTAGTCCGATCAAACGCCCTGCAAGAAAGCAAACCGCAAACGCAACTACAATTAACACCAGTCCCACCACCATCGCTGCGGTAACAAGGGTCGACTGTCGGAGAAGATCGTTGCCGAGTATCTTTGATAGAATGAAGCAGGGATAAAATACGTTTATCGCCAGCGTCATCAAGCTTTTTTCGGCCGTATCGTCGATAACTTTGATGCGGTGGCAAAACCAACCAAGCCCAACCACTAAAAATACGGTGATCGTACTGATGAGGATGTTCTCAAAAGTCATTGAAAGTTACTGGCCCAGTCGCCGGGTTAAGTAAATGTGAGCAGCTAACATATTCTGACCGGTTGCTTTCGGCTACCCGGCGGAATTATAAGCGTTTGATAAATGTGAGCGGCAAGGCGCTAGCTCAATGGCAATTACTTTAGACGAAACGTGGGATAATCCTATCAGCCGCCACGCGATAGCGCCCGGTCCTAATCGCGTAAGACCGGACGCTATCGCGCGGCGGCTGGTGGGTCGATGCGTGGCATCAATCTAAAGTAAGTGCCATTGGGCGCTAGCTGCCGGCTCGTTGCATCACATGCCGGCGGCTAGCCCGGATATTGCATCAGCCGCATGGCGATAGCCACCGGTTGCTACGAATATGGGGCAGAACAGGACGCTTTTCCGTTGGCGGCTGATGGAGAACGTAATTATCGACTTTCAAATTAAAACGTTGAGGTTCGACGATAGACTAGAAAACAAAAGACCGCGCGCAATATCTGGGCCAGCGCCTTGCCGCTCAGTTCAGAGCAAAAAATTTGTTGAACTTCGACCTATCAAACAGAGCTTAGCCCGTTATCTACAGATTCTTCAGAAAAAACAGTCTCATGAAAAGTCAGTTCAACTCTCAACACGCAGATCCTTTGGCGGGCGACGATTTGGCGATGCGGGTCTACACATCACGACTGCTGGGCGCTGAAGAAGATCTCGTGATTCATGGCGGTGGCAACACGTCTGTCAAATCAGAAGTGCAGGATTTCTTTGGACGCATTGTGGAAGTGTTATTTGTTAAAGGCAGTGGATGGGATTTAAAGAAAATCAAGAAACCCGGATTCGCGCCGCTACGACTCGAAGAAACACAGATGTTGGCCCAGCGAGATACGCTCAGCGATGACGACATGGCAAAACAACTCCGCGCAAATCTGCTCGATCAGTCCGCGCCATCGCCGTCAGTGGAAGCCATCCTACACGCGATTATGCCGTTTAAGTTTGTGGACCATACACACGCCGACGCTGACCAATAATCCAAATGGAGAAGCCATTCTTCCAAAGATATGCAAATACTAGACCCCGCGCCACGCTGGGGCGTTTGGAAGAACATCGGAACGTTGGCTTTTGGCAGTTCCTTAAAAGACTGCAACATCATCGCCGATGTGATCCGCCATACGGTGCAGTGCATTCAAACGGGCGAAGCGATCGGTAGGTGGGAGGCCTTGTCGAAAGAGGACATCTTTTACTTAGAGTATTGGGTGCTTGAACAAATCAAGTTAGCCAAAGCGGGCCAACCCAAAGTTCACCAAGGCAAAATCGCGATCGTCACAGGAGCCGCCAGTGGCATCGGCCTGTCAACGGCAAAACGGCTTCACGAGGACGGCTGCGTCGTGGCGGGATTCGATATTAACCCGGCCGTCGCAGCGAAGCTCAAAGACGAGCGAAGCGATTCTCTTATTGGGCGTGTTTGCGACGTCACCAGCGAAGAAGCCGTTAAGTCAGAAGTTCATCGTGTGGTGAAACAGTTCGGTGGTTTGGATATTCTGGTTCTCAATGCGGGCGTATTTGAATCAGGCGAATTGATTGACGAACTGGAAGATTCATGGGCACGGGCCTTGGACATCAATCTGACCGCAACCCAACGCGTGCTGCGACACTGCATTCCATTTTTGCGTCTTGGCTGGGATGCATCCGTCGTGATCGTTGGCTCAAGAAATCATTCCGCGCCCGGTGCAGGCGCGGCCGCCTACTCGGTCAGCAAGGCGGTTGTCACACAACTCGGCCCGCGTGGCGACGCTTGAACTTGCGGCGCACCAGGTGCGGGTGAACACGGTGCATCCCGATGCTGTCTTCGACACGGGCGTATGGACAGACAAAGCGTTGGAAAAATCTGCAGCACGTTACGACATGACCATTGCCGAATACAAAACGAAGAATTTGCTAAAACGAGAAATCAAATCGACTGATGTCGCTGCGCTGATTTCGACGATCGCAGGCCCCATTTTTAGTTCAACAACCGGCGCTCAGATTCCTATTGACGGAGGCAATGATCGCGTGATTTAATCAGAGCGTTTTAAGGCAGGTTGAAAACCTACCCCACCGACAAGGTATAAAAAAAGCGTCGAACTTTATCGGAACGACGCTTCGTATATTTTTATCCCAGCAAGAACAGCGGCTTAATGCGGAGTCTATTTCTTGCGATGACGAATTTTCGCACGCATACGACGTTTCTTCCGACCCACTTTACGACGACCTTTTCCGGTCCGTTTCGTTCCCACTTGAGCAATCTCCCATAATGTGTTGTTTTATTGTCTGCGACGCTGTATGTGCAGAGTCCCAGATTTTACGCGATCAGGCGGAGCTTAATCAACCCACAAACATTGGGATCGGCTCCGATGGTTCGATTTGCCGAACAAATTTTGCCACAATAACGCCGTTGGTCCAAAAAACAGACTATAAAACACCGGAAACCTGTTCGCCGCCGCACATAGCGGATCGAATAACAAGCAATTTCTAAATGCTATCAACTGCACAATCACAGGACCGCTGACTCTTTGTCCACCAAAATCATTATCACCATCGACGGCATCAATTCGTTCATGCTGGGCCTCCATGGAAATACTTCGGTCGAAACGCCCGCATTTGATGGCTTGGCGGCCGATAGTATTTCGTTCGATTTTGCGTACGCTCCCTCCAGCGATCTCGATAAAGTGCTTGAGACAATCCTCAAGAAGTCGGAGGCCCAGCCAATCACGGCCATGATCCAAGGCAGCAGCATTTTCGTTTCGGACTGCCCCGTCGCAATCGGCGTCGCAGAATCGGTTCAGTTTGATTCGATCGTGGCGATCAGCACGGGCGACGGCAATGCTGCAGCACAGACGGCAGCCCGAACGCAAGCCGCAGACTTCTTCGCCGCCGCGACCGAGGCGGTCCAGAGATTGGAACAAGGGGATCTTTTGTGGTTACACTTCTCGGGGCTAACAGCGCGATGGGATGCACCTATTGCAATGCGTCAACAGTTCCAGGCGTTGGATGACCCAGAGCCTTATGCTGATGTTGCGCCGCCTCAGTTTACGTTCAACGCCGATCAAGACGATCCTGATTTACTGGTGTCGATACAGCAATCCTGTTTCGCGCAGGTCGCGATCATCGACAGTATGTTGGGAATTTTCACTGACTATTTGGACCAACACGACGTTGCTCAATCGGCCGTCATGATGGTTGCTGGTTTACGAGGCTATGAGCTGGGCGAACATGGGCGCGTTGGCCCTGCAACCAGCCTGTATGCTCAGTCGCTGCACGTGCCCATGTTTGTGAAACTTCCGGATGCCGAAGAGGCCTTTAAGAATCGCCGCAGCCACTACCTCGTTCCAACCTCCATCATCGGCGACTGGATTTTGGAAACAAAGAAGGTGGAAGACTACTGCGCAATCATGACTGACACCGATTCGAAACCGCTCTTTTTCAGTTCAGGCCAATCTTACGCGATTCAAACAGCGGCTTGGAAATTCTTATGCTCTGTCGACAAGGACGGTGTGTTCTCCGAGAAGCTTTTCGCAAAACCCGACGACCGCTGGGAAGTGAACGACGTTGCCAGTCGTTGTCCCCAAATCGTCGAAGAGATGGAAGCGCTTATCAAGAGTAAGACCGACTTCCAGTAGATTCATTTTTCACTTGAGTTGGACCGTTCTTGATCGCGAGCGGCCTCATCCGAGTCAGTCGTTTGGTTGCCAATTCGGCAATTCCAATCGTCGCAGCCACCATCCATATTCCAGACACGGCCAACATCCAAGACGTTGGCAATGAACTTGGACGTAAGATGATAATCATCATCGTGGCTTAACCATGCACCGCCCCAACGCCTACCATGAAGGAAAATCTGAGATGGAGAATTTGCTCAATTTGATTGTAATTTCGAAATTGAAAGTAGACTCCCAAAAGAGGCGGCAGGAACACTATCAATAAACTAGCGACCATTGCTGCAACAAAAACTTCTTCAAATGGACAGACTATCATCGCCAGCCAGCACGAGAGTATGAACCCAATCAATGTTGGGACCACGCATTGATGATCTGGAGGTGTCACCTTTCGCCAGTACCAAGGTAAAGTTGTCCTGCTAGAGTCTGTTGGCTGGGGCTGCATTCGGCTTGCCTTTCGTTGGAAATCAGATCGTTCCATGAAAATCTATGCCACAAACCCAACGCTCGGCACGAAACCCACGCTTAATCTCGCAGGTCTCAAAGGAATCTCGTGCCCCTCTCCATATATCTCACGCGCCTCATACAACCAGAACCTCTGATCGCACAGTACCGAATTGTCGCCTTCTCTCCGCGAAAGCAGCGTTCTCATCCGGAGCGAAAGACGACTCTAAAGTGCTATCACTCCGCATCTTGCACTGGTGGTGAATCTGGGGAACTTGGTAAAGTCTGCCGCCCTTAGGGGCGAAATTCCTTTGCAAATCCAAGGCAGGATTCTAGATGATTGGACAGGGAAGTCCACAATCGAACAACCAAGCTGCCCCACCAAAGCACATCGCAAAACACTGCTTCCATCCAAGATCAACAATCTGGGGGTTAGTAATGCTAACGTTGTCGTGCTTGTTCGGTGCCGTCCTCGCGTGCGCAGATCTTAGACTCACCTACGCACAAATAAAGTTGCAACCGGTTCCCTCTTCAAATCTACAAGCGCAACCACAAACTCAATCACCACTTCCAAACTTCCGCTTTCGCGTATCTTGGGGAGGTGGGCAGAACCAATCTTGGCACGGGTCAATCTCCGCTGTCAAAGGCACCGTATCGAATATCGTACCGCTCGGTTTGGACGAATCGCTGGCCAACACCGCGACCAAAACCAGCGATAGTCAGATCGACATCCTTCAGAAAGTCGCGACCAACTACGACGGCTTTGACTTCACGTTGCACGGTGATCTCGATTCCAACATTCTTATCGACCTCGCCGCCGACGATGATCCAGAATCAAAGATTCAAAAAACGATCACTGTGCAGTCGTTGCTTCAAGGCGTTTTCCACCAGCAGCTCGACGATTTAGGTAACCACCTGACGATCGACCGCGCGCCGGGCGACAAAATCCAAGTAGAATTCGACCAAGACCATTTAGTATTCGATTCTGGTGAAACGATTTGCTTGGACGTTGTGTTAAATCACTGCGATATTAAGCGAGGGCAAGCCAGCGCCCGTGTGAGTATCGTATCAGCGCGTGAAACTGGGCCTTCAACTTGGTCGGCAACCCAAAAGATCGAAGTCAATAACGTGGGCAGCACGCCCACGCCAACGCCTTTTCAATTCGAAGCTCCCAAGCGCGAAGGCGTTTATGATTTGCTGATCGAAGTCGAACGTAACTGGCTGGGCATCAACAACGCTACGATTAAAAGTGCCGCTAACAATAAAACGATCCGCGCTCTAGATCTGCAACGTGGCTCGCTACAGCGGCGAGTTCAATTCGTTGTGCTTGAGAACAAATCGCGGCACGCCGATCCTGCCAGTCCGTTCGTCTCGATTGGTGAAATTACACCCGCCGACATCAGCCCCAGCGGCCCCCATTGGCGAATCCAATCTCATAGACAGAAACTGGCCGTATTGGGAAATCAGAAGACTTCTCTGGCACAATCCGGCGATGACGCTTTCGTCGAACTCGCTTCGGGCGGCTGGCAAGCGGTTCGTTTACCAACGCTTGAGATGGGCAAGCCTCACATTGTGGAAATCGCTTACCCTGCCAACCAGGCGATGTCTCTAGGGGTGAGCATATTGGACCCATCGCAACAGGGGCAAGTGCCGCTGCGGGGCGCCGATTCCGGCATCCAAGTTCCCAATTCGGCTGTCGTGGAGGCCGACTCGCAAACGCGAATGGCTCGTCACCGCATCACGTTCTGGCCCAACTCGAAGGACGTTTATCTACTGATGGTCAATCAGTCCGCTGATACCGCAGCCCGGTTTGGAAACATCAGAGTTCTCGCCGGTCCTGATAGGCTCGCTGGCACAGACGATGCGTCGCGACCCAATCGGAGAACGGGTCGAAAGAGATTGGCGTGGTATCAATCCCCTTCATTCATGGACGATTTTGGTGTGCAAAAATTCTTTGACCCAGTCGCCGAACAACCACTGGACGATTGGGTTGCGTTTTACCAAGGTACGTCCCGGCTGATTGAGTATTTGAAGTCAAATCACTATCAAGGCGTCGTATTGAGTGTGACGGCCGACGGAAGCTCGATCTATCCGGACGTTCTTTCAAGAAACACTCCGGCCCACGACTCGGGTATCTTCCTTAGCGCTGGGCAAGATCCGTTTCGCAAAGACGTGCTGCGGATGATGCTGAAGATGTTTGAACGCGAAAACCTGACTCTGATCCCCGCTTTTTCCTTCTCCCATCCGTTGATGGACGTTGAAGCAAGCCGCGACCATTCATCGGCAATCCAAACGTTTGATCTCGTTGATCAATCCCAGAACGTTCCCCAGTCCTTTGAAAAACAGCCGCGCTACAATCCGCTTAGTGAACGTGTGCAAGTTGCGGTGCTGAAACAGTTGCGTCAGTTTGTAGACAGGTATCGAGGAATCCGTTCCCTCGGGGGAATTACACTGATCTGTCAGCCCAACACTTACACAATGCTCGCCGGCAACCAATGGGCACACAATCCCCATACGATTGAAAGTTTTTTGAATTCGTTTGACGCACAAACCATTGAACAGTCAGAGGACCAGTGGATTCAGTGGCGATCCGATCAAATGACACGGTGGTACCAAGCGATTGCTGACTTAGTGGACAGAAACATTGACGGCGGGCAATTGTTCATCGCTCCGATAGGACTGTATGACAATGACGAAGCATTTTCGGCGCTGTGTCCCAACCTGCACGCAACCGTCAACTTTGAGCAACTGTTAAAGCGGTTTGGATTCGATCGAATCGAGCTAATGCCTGACCCGCGAATCGTTTTGCTCAACCCACAAACGCTAACGACGGTCGAAACGCTCTCAGACTCTCGGGTTCACCTCAACGTCAATGCGTCTCGCCAAGCCCATGAATTTTTTGCCAGCGGTCCACAGACGGGAACCATCTTTAACCATCGTGGATTGTGGGCGCATTTTGCTCAACTGCAATCGCAATCTCCCTTCCATCAACAAACGGGCCGGTTGATGCGGCGAATTCAGTTGACACCATCGGGAAAATGGAATCGCCAGCGTTTCAGTTCGGCCATCCGGCAACAGGACAGCCAATTTCTGATCGATGGTGGACGTGGACTGCCTCAGGGACAGGAAGAATCACTGCGCAACTTTGCGACGACCTTCGCTTTGCTTCCGCGCGTCCGTTTCTCGAACGTGCAACTTAATGAGGACAACACATCCTCTAGTGAGGATGAATCACTGATTGTCAGGCAAGCGCAATTCGAGGGGAACACTTATCTCTACGCAGTGAACGATTCACCTTGGAAAATGACCGTAGCGATCCCAATTGGAAAATCGGTGGACAAAATCCGGCAGGTTGGCGCGATCCAAACTTATGAATCTAACACCAGCGATCCGGTCGCTGAGTACTTCCCGTTGAGTGATTTGCAGCGTCGTCAGATTTTCAATTCCAATACGGGGATCTTGACGATTCTCCTTCCCCCCTTTTCCATCGCGGGAGGAAAACTGACGGGGACGCAGATGTCGGCCAGGAGATATGCCTATGAAGTAGATAAGAACATTGAGCAATTGCTACGTAAGAGAACGTACGCATTGCAAGCGAAGCTGAACCTAGCAAAAGACTCGCCGCCGCTCAGTGTCGTTAGTAACGCAGGCTTCGAAGAACAGCCTCTGCAAACCGCATCTAGTTGGGACACCGGCGATCAAGCCGCCGATCGAGTTCTGCTGGACAACAGCCAAGGCCATGAAAGCAACGCTAGTTTAAAGTTAATTTCTCAAGGGGAACCTGTTTGGGTGCGCAGTAATCGTTTCAAAGTACCCCAAACGGGGCGGCTTTCGGTGACCGCTTATCTGAGAATAGACAACTTAACGAACCAACCGCCACTGCGAATCGCCATCGAAGGCGAAACGAAAAAATCCACCTACTATCGTTTCGGCGTTGTTGGAAGCCTCGCCCCAGAAGCCGAAGAAAAACAAATCAACGACCAGTGGCGACGGTTTGCAGTCCACTTTGATGACTTGCCGACCGGAGAACTACGTGATTTGAGAATTGGGTTTGACCTGATGGACAAAGGCTCCGTTTGGATTGATAACGTATCAGTCCACGATCGTTGGTTCGATGAAAACGACGCCAAAGCAATGACACAGTTACTGGCTGGCGCGACACCGTTGATGGAAAACCCAAGTTCGTTCGAAGGCTGCCGCAGGGTACTGGAAAGCTATTGGCCACGATTCTTGGACGAGTACATCGAGATCGAATCGGCAACAGCCAACCCAGATGCGATGCTGGCCGAAGAAGAAAGCCGGCCCGCAACCAGTGGCGGCAGCAACATCTTCAAACGTGTTAAATCAAAATCGCCTTCGTTACTTCGTCGTTGGAAAAGCAACTTTCCCCAGCGTTGATTTGATGGCCGCCAGCAATTCTGGCTCGCCCTCCAAAAAGACAATCTCGGCGACCAACGCATAAATTGGCATTCCTTTGAATTGATTCACGCCAATTTTCACCAGATCCTTATGCGTGCAGACGATTGCGGTGGCGCCGCTTTGGATCGCCGCTTCGGCGATCGCCTCAATGTCGGCGCGGCCGTAGAGATAGTGGTCGGGGTAAAATATCTGACCGGTGACAGAGACTCCTGTGGAAGATACTGTATTTAGAAAACTGTTAGGGTTACCGATCGCACAACAGACGAAAACTTCTGCGCCGCCCTTATTGGAAGCTGGTGATGGTGTAAATTCGCAAAGGTCTTTTTCTTGACCGTCGTACTGCATCCATTTCGCCGGCTGAACTTTCGTCTTCGCGATCGGCAAATCGGGGCAAAATCGCTTAAGCTGGGCTTCGGTACGGCCAATTTCTTCATGTGAGACTTGATCGCAGCGGCTGAGCACCACAAAATCGGCGCGCAAGATATTCTTCACCGGTTCTCGTAATAGCCCGCGCGGTAAAAGATGGCCAAAACCAAACGGCTCGGTGGCATCGACAACGACGATATCCAAGTCGCGGCCCAACTCGCGATGCTGAAAACCATCGTCCATAACGATCACCTCGGTCTCAAGTTCTTCGATGGCGATCGCGGCTGAGTCCGCTCGACGGGGATCTTGAAGATGGGGCACGTCGGGTAAACGCTGGCCAAGTTCCATTGCTTCGTCGTTTGGCTTGGACGTTCGATCGGCGTTTTTAGCAGCACCATAGCCCCGACTGACGATGGCAACCCGGCGATCAAGCTGGCGAATTTGCCGACACAACCAGATCACTAACGGAGTCTTGCCCGTGCCTCCGGTGGACAAGTTCCCGATCGAGATGACAGGCACGTCGACTTTTGAAACGACGATCTTACCGGAGTCAAATCTTCGATTCCGTCGGTACACGCCAAAACGATAAATCGGGGTCAGTGCCCACAACAACGCGCGCATCATCGCCGCGCGGATGCCCTGTCGTCGGCCGCTGATAATTTCCAGAAGCGCTGTTTGTTTAATCATGCAAGGTTATTTCAAGCTTCTGGCATAAGCATCCAGCACCCAAGCGTTAAACTCAACGCCATCGGCAACTCTTTTGCCATCGCAACAACAGTGTCGACAGTACCAATCGGACGACTAACTAGCGAATCAATGTAAACTTACCACTTAATTTTGCCAACTGAGTTGACTTGCGCCGATTCACGATACTGGTTGGTATCTACCGCGCAAGACGGTTTGTCCAACTTGGACGTTTGCCCTATTTGCATTGCAAATGGATTTCACGCATCGGATAATTCGCTAACCCAAGTGAATTTGCGTTATCGAGTCTCGCCGAAGAGAAATGACTATGATTAACACGCGACTACCCCGAATCATCACCATGATCACGATCGCCTGCTGCTTGTCGTTACCGACCAGCAATTCGCGAGCGTTCGCTCAGGATAAATTCCCCAGTACCGATGAGTCTCCTTTCGAAGAGGATTCTCCTTTTGAAGAAGAAAACAACGATGGTTCGTTTTCTGAATTGGACGAAGATACTGGGCGGCGTGAAAGATCAAGTCGCGGCCGCACAATCCGGCCCAGCGACCGAGCTGATCGTTCAGGTGCCGGATTTCGTCCCGAAGAAGATCTCGACGATCCACTTGGGTCGAGCCAACAAGTCATTCTGAATGATCGTTTCGCGGGATGGAACGAAGCGAGTGATGGGCTAGGGAAACGCCGGGTTGGTGAGGCGCTGAGAGCGAACTGGGTAATGGTCGATCCTAACGGTTTGCTGGACGGTACCGTTCGCCCGGTTGACGGAGCGAAAGTCGCTGGAATGACGATTTACCTCATGAACAAAGGGCGGTTAGTGAAGACCGCTGCCGTTCAAGATGATGGTAGCTTCTTCTTTACCAATATTCAACGCGGTGCGTACGCGTTGGTTGGTTGGGGTGACAATGCGTTCTTCGCTTGGGGAACCAATATCCTTCCGTTCAGCGAGGACGCTGATCCTTCCACACCCACATTTATCACGACCTACGCATTTCAAAATTCAACCACGATTAATACCGACTGGATTCGATACTTTGCTCCTAACGTTTCCTACCGTGTGTACGGAAGATACGAATCAGAAGAAAGTAGCCAGGATCCGGCCAACCTGTACGGTTTCCGCGGTCTATCAAACTATCAGCCCTCGTCGATCGCTTCGACGTCCGTTGGCGGCACACCGGTCTCTCTGACCAGCGACGGTCGATTTATTGGTCGCGTGCATCAGCTACGCTCCTTTGACGGCCGACCTGTCGATGTTCGCAGCACCAAAGTCATGCTGCTTGAGCGTGATAGTGTGGTGGCTTCGACGACGACAGACAATTACGGCGTATTCGAATTCGAAGAAGTTCCACCCGGCCGATACGGCCTAGTGGCAGCAGGGGTTGATGGCATCGGAATGACAGGACTGGTTGTGTCTAATGCTGACGAAATGGAAATGACCGAAGAAGGTGAACTGGAAGATCCGCGAAGCGATGGTGAACCGTTTGATTTCTGCCTGACATCTTCAGAGACTGCCGGTTGGTTGAATCACTACGCGAAAGAGGTAGCCTATCAACGCGCCATCTTGGCACCACGTCCTCCAAAACCTAGAGACTTGATGAACAACAATTGCAACTCTTGCAATGGCCAGTGCGATGGCAATGGAACGTGCAACCAATGTGGTCGTAACAACTTGCGTCCCGAAGATGCACCTTGCCAATGCCATAACCGCAACCTGACGTTTGAGCAGTGGCAACAACTGGGCTGTGCGAAGTACCGAAGTAAAGGATTTAGCTTCGGTAAAACGACGCGTAAGATCACAGATGGAATTGACAATGTCTTCGAACGAGTATTCTATCCTGAATCTGAAACCGGGGGCATTACCGGCGGTTCCGTACAAGGCCAACAGTTCAATAATCGCGGCCAAGGTCGTTTTCCGGGGCTGAATGACCAGGGAGCACTCCAACCGGGCTTCGCAGCACCGAGACAAGCCCAGCAGAGTTTTGCCGATCCCGGATTCGGTCAGGGCGTAGGAATACCAACTCCAGCACCAGGCGGATCAGGCACAAGGTAGAGAATTAGAAAACGAAGCAACAGATGATGCTTCAAAGTCAAAAGCCACCACGGTGATTTACCATGGTGGCTTTTTCTACTATTAAAACCCGCAACCGACGATCTAGAACTCGTCCATGTCATCGTCGCCTTGAAATGCACCTTCTGCGTAGGCGTCCCACCCTAACTTAATCAGCGCTAAGATACCCTCTTGGGCTTCGATATTTGTTTCAATTCCGTTAGGGATTGCTTTCGACCATAAGGTGATTCGACCCGTTTTATCATTCTCTAGTGCCGATGCCATGTCCGCGAGCGATTCTTCGCCGGATGCTTTGCTGGCGAAGCGTAAGATCGGGGCAACGCGTAGGTTGTACATCAACTGCCCGTATTCAGATGGCTTCGGCGTCTTCGATCGCTCGATCGCATCGGTCAAAGTCGTTAGCGGGTCTTTGCCTACACCGAAGTAAACTTTGTCCGGCGACACTCCAACGATTATTTGGATTTGGCTGCCGAAAATATCACGCACCTCTTCTTCGTCTTCGGGTATAGAGACACTAATTGTGTGCAGGGTAATGTCATCGTACGCGCCGGAATTAAGTTGAGCTTGCAACTTACCATCAGCCTTCGTCTCCGCCAAATCGACCAGACTCTTTACTGCTTCTTCAAACTTTTCAGTGTCAACGATTGAGCTACCACTGGCAAAGTTAAATGAGTTCTCGTCCATCACCAACACGCCACCGGTGTCGATCAATTTACCTTCTAACGTCGCTTTAAACGATTCGGCGATGTTAGAAGACGCCGTTTCGACAGTCGCGAGTTCTTCATCAGTGAGTTCGCCATCAGCATCAATTTCTTCGATCATCTGCTCACGCATATTGTCCATCAGGCTGACGTAGAGCTTCACATCGTCTTCGTGTAATTGGTAACGGAGATTGAAATCAACGGCGGCGTTATCATTCAAAAAACCTGTGAAGTCGCTGTCACCAGGCGGATTCATGCCTTCAAGGCGTTTTGCAAATTCAGAACCTTCCAACGTCGTCATCGAAAACGTGCTGGTCAGCAACTTCTTTTGTTTATCAATCTTATAGCCCATCGTCAGTTCGTCGGTCTCATTGACAAGGCTCTTCACCTGCTCCAATTGAGCTTCGAAGAGCGATTGGTCCATTTGGTCCAGTCCTTCAACTTGTTCCAGTTCCTCCATTTGCTTGTTGAAACCATCGGTGACCAATTCGATCCCCTTGTCACGCAACTCTTGAGGTACACGTTGGCCAAAAACACGTACGGCCACATTGAAGTCATCAGAAACGGCCAGAAGTTTCTCACTAGGATTCTCAGGTGCCATCTCGAACATGGCTTTGTCGTCGCTGATTAGAAAGTAGCCGTCGGTTTCTTTGATTAAAAATTCGTCATTGGAATCGACCGTAACGGTGATGTAGTCATCGCCTTCGTCGATGTCGGCGAAGTTTGCGATTTGATCGAGAATCTTTTCCCCGTCCTCAACAGCAACCATCCCCAACCATTTCGGTTTGGGATCGTCGCCTTCGAAGTACAGATACGCGCCGGAAGCTTTTTTACGGTCGATCCCACCGGTGTAGTATTTGACTTGCGACTGAATCATGAAATTCAGATTGCCAAAACCGGAAAGGTTGACCAGATGCTTCATGTCATCCAATTGTTCACCCAATGGCGCCATCGAAATGACAATGGCGGGCTCGGGAGCCGATTGGGCCGAACTGGTTTGAATAATCAACAGCGGCGCCGCACAGATGGCAAACATCGTCGTGAAGGACAGGAAAAGGTTTCTCACTTGATTTTCTCCGGTTACATAATTTCTTGAAGGCGACCGTCTTGAGATTGTCTGGATAAAATCGACAACCGGGGTGCCCGCAAAGTTTTTAGCAAATTGATTTAGCAAGGCCGACAGCAATGTAGCGACCGCGCGAATGTGTGGACCGCTCGCAGTGCAACAGCACGCCCGCATCGCCATCGCCCAAAGCGTCTCTTGTACTCAAGAATAACACAATCAGCGGCGATTTTGGATTAGGGTAAAGGCGCCGATGCTATCTTGAGCAATTCAACGCAGACGTTTGGCTCTGCTTCTACATAGTTACCCACAGAGGCGAGCAAAAGTTTCTCAGGCCAAGCAGTTTTAAGTAGATAGACTCAGAAAAAACTGAATCTTTGAGGCCAAATCAGCAGTATAGAAAACAGCTGCGTTGCTACGATTGCCGCGCATTGAAATGGCGATTAATGCAGAATTAACGTTCGCGGAAGACAATGCGACCCTTTGTCAGGTCGTAGGGCGAAAGCTCGACCCGTACTTTGTCGCCAGGTACAATACGAATAAAGTGCCGGCGCATTCGGCCAGACACATGGGCCAAGACTTCGTTTCCTGTCTCTAGTTCAACGCGGAAACGCGTATTGGCAAGTGCTTGTGTGACGGTTCCGTCAACTTCAAATGATTCTTCTTTTGGCATGAAGCCCCTTTTAACGTGAAAAAATACAGACGCTTATTTTACAAGTGAGCCCTACGCAAAGTCCAGTCCAACCTTGGGCCTGGGGGCCAGAACATTGTAATTTTGAGCTCCAAAGCCCGGAAGTCTCATCAGAAATCTGGCGGTAAGATAACGTAACGGGGATGTCATGCAACAGCGCGACAACCATCAAAATCGACTGAAATGGCTGCTGATAGCGGCAACATGGGCCACTTTCGCACTCTCAAGCAGAATCTTCACCTCGATTCTGGCCCAATACGCCAATTATTTCCCGCCCAATTTTGATGCCGAATTCCTATTTGGCCGCCAAACTTATTTCTTCGGCAGCTACTGCCTGGCGTTTTATGCTCACATTATCGCCAGCCCAATCGCGATGATTTTAGGCGGATGGCTGATGTGGACAGGTCGTCAACACGGGAAAAAACTGTGTCATCGCAAATCGATTCGCAAATGGCATCGGCGATTGGGAAAGACTCAAGGCACGATTGTCATTGCTATCGTGGTGCCAACAGGATTAGTCATGTCCACTCGCGCGATGAACGGGCCGTTGGCGGGTCTCGGATTTTCCGCACTGTCGATGGCGCTGATGGGGTCAATGCTGGCGACGATCGCTCACGCGAAAAAGAGAAGCTTCGCGCGGCACGAACTTTGGGCAACACGCAGCTTCATTCTGCTGTGTTCTCCCTTAGTACTACGGCTGATGACCGGAGCAACGATTATCACCCAAACGCAGTCGCCGTTGACGTATCAGATGAGCGCATAGTTGAGCTGGATGTTTCCGTTGGCGACTTTCGAGTCGGTGCGATTCTTTCAAAACCGCACTCAAAATGGACCGGCCAGGGAATCGAACCCCGATCTCCTGCGTGCAAGACAAGCGTCTTCCCATTAGACCAGCCGCCGGGAACGGTTTTCAAATTGAAATTGCAGACTTCGGAATTGAACCGAACTTTCTGGCCTTATGAGAGCCGGATGGACGCCAGTCCGTCTGCATAAAATTCTGTTAGTTTTAAGTAGCCTGTATGGGAATCGAACCCATCTCTTCAGCTTGAAAAGCTGATGTCCTTGCCGATAGACGAAAAAGCCACGAAAATTGTGTGGAACAGATTTCCACGAACCCTTACCTGAGATGATTTTTAAAAGTGACGTAGGTGGGAGTCGAACCCACAAATTCACGAAGGTTTGAGCTTCGCCGCTTTGCCTGTTTGCGTACCACGTCATAGGAGATCGGCAGTGCTCTGCTGCTTCGGTGAATCGTTGGAGCAATGACTTTGCGATAAACTTCAACGCCCCACAAATGCGGGAGCCGGATTCGAACCGGCATAGCGACATTCAAAGTGTCGTGTCTTAACCGTTAGACAATCCCGCAATAATTTCCAATTT
>Ga0209831_1001381_pt1 | contig 22463 bp, 11 predicted proteins | sample Maine_Asex4_meta_FD_187451 | JGI IMG/M metagenome (GOLD analysis project Ga0209831, IMG submission 187451) | Marine algal microbial communities from Maine, USA - Maine_Asex4_metaG (SPAdes) (version 2) | ecosystem: Host-associated > Algae > Red algae > Unclassified | place: Maine, USA | collected... | reverse complement strand
GTTGATTTAAAAACTTCTTTTAAAAACCAAAACGATTGGCAGTTTAATACCAGCGCAAGCTTGGCAATAGCAAAAGGAAAGTTTACCAGAAACACTTTTTTGGGTGAAGAAGCCAACCAAGGCCCTTACAAATTAAAAGGAGAACAAAACGAGCTATTCATAATTATTTTAAGCGGTACCGAACGGGTTTTTGTTGACGGAAGTTTGTTGCAACGAGGTGCTAACAAAGATTATACAATTGATTATAATTTAGGGGAAGTTATTTTTACCAATAATTTTTTAATTACAAAAGATAAAAGAATAGCCATTGAATTTGAATATGCCGAACAAAATTATTCCAAAACTTTGGCACGTGCTTACCATCAAGCAGAAATGGGCAAATGGCAGTTAGGCATCAACTTTTTCTCTGAGCAAGACGGTAAAAATCAACCCATTGGTGGCCCTTTTTCTAACGAACAATTAACCGTATTAACCAATGCAGGTAATGATGTTACTAAGGCAGTTTTACCAGGTTATTCATTGGCGCAATATCAACCAGAACAAAACTTATATGTTGTAAAAGATACAACTATAAACGGCTTGGTTTATAATAATGTTTTTGAACTAAGTAGCGACAGTACTAAAATTTTGTTCTCCGTTAGTTTTTCTAATGTAGGTTTTGGTAATGGTAATTATATTATTTCTGCTGCCTTAAACAACAACCGCACTTACCAATGGGTAGCGCCAGACTCAACTACCCAAATGTTGAACGGAAATTTTGATGCCATTGTACTATTGGTTACTCCAAAACGGCAGCAATTAAGCACTTTAAATGCAGGTTATGCAATTAACAAAAATCACCAACTGCAAACTGAAGTAGCCTTAAGCAATAGTGATTTCAATACTATTTCTGCCATTGGTGATAGCACTAATATTGCGTTGGCCACTTCCATTAGTTATGCTGGCGAAATACCAATTGGCAAACAAAAAAAAATAAAACTAACCAACACCATTGATTATGAATACAAGCCAGCCAACTTTAAAACAATAGAACGTTATAGAGCAATTGAATTTAAGCGAAATTGGAATACTGCTTATAGTAGCGACACAGTTACCGAAAGTTGGCTACGAGCAAAAAGTAATTTATCTTTTACTAATGGAACATTTACTCCATTTTATAATCGCTTAAATAGCGAAAATTATTATGGCGGTGACAATGTAGGTTTTTCATTTGCTTATAATAATGGTTCAATAACAAGCAACGCCACAAGCGATTTATTGCTATCAAAAGAAAACCTTAGCCAAAGTAGCTACTTAAGAAACAACTATGTTTTTAAGAAGAAATTTAAACAATTTTCAACAGGCGCAACATTTTTGCAAGAAATATTAAATAGCAGAAATGTAAAAACGGAAGAATTTAAAAACAACAGTTTTAGGTTTGATGAGTATGGTTTGAATATCGCTACCGCAGCAAAAAATAAAAAGAGGCAACTTTTATTAAGCTTAGGTTTTAGAGATGATTTTGAAATTAAGACCAACGAAATGACTAAAAAATCGCAAGCGGTATATGGTACTTTAAAAGGTTTACTTGAGGCAGATAATAAAAAGAATGGTATAAAATATGGTGTAACCTATAGAAGCCTACAATTTAATAAAGCATTTGAAACAAGGGCAGGAGAAAACACTTTACTCGCAAATATAGATTACAAGTTACATTTGTTTAAAGGTTTTTTTAAGAGCAATAGCTTTTATAAAATTAGTGTTGGGCAGCAGCAAAAGGTAGAATATACCTTTGCAGAAGTACAAGTAGGCCAAGGTAATTTTAGTTGGGTAGATTATAATAATAATAGCATTAAAGAAGAAAACGAATTTGAATTGGCAGCCTTTGCCGATTCTGCTCGTTTTATACGGCTCACCATTCCAACCGATTTGTATGTAAAAACGAATAGGTTAGAATTTAATCAAACCGCTCAAATTGATTTTAAAAAAGTTATTTCTGCTAAAAATAAGTTTAGTAATTTTATTAAGAAGTTACAGTTGAGCAGCACTTACACTTTAGATAAACACTCGCAAACCGATAGTGCTTTTTTCAATTTATATAATCCTTATTATCAAAGTAGATTAGATAGTAGTTTGGTAAACGGAACAACTCAAATGTACAATAAGCTTAACTACAATAAATCATCTACTAAGTTTAATGCCGAATTTTTTCAAAATATGAATAGTAACAAAATTTTACTCAACAGTGGTTTTGATGAAAGAAATACGGGCCATATTGGTGTTAAATTAAGGTGGAACATTTTAAAAACGTTAAGCTTCGAAAACATAGTTAAACAAGGCCACATTATTAATAGTTCTAACAGTTTTACCAATAGAAATTTCAATATTGAATTGCTTGAAATAAACCCAAGTGTATCTGCTATAATAAACAATACTTTAAGACTAAGCCTCGCTTATAGATATAAAACTGCTACAAATACTAATGAAGCGTTTGGCAATAATGAACAATTAAACCTTAATGAACTAATTTTTGATACCCGTTTTAACCAAGCTGGTAAAGGTAGTATTCAGGCAAATTTTACTTTTAACGAAATTACATTTACAGGAGATGAAACCACTTCGTTGGCCTACACAATGTTAGAATCGTTACGGACAGGCAATAACTATCGTTGGACTTTACGCTATAACCGAAATTTAAACAAAGGCATTAACTTTAGCATTAATTACAATGGCAGAAAGTTAGGCGAGCTGCCAATTACTCATACTGGTAATGCGAGCATTAGGGCTATTTTTTAAAACCGTAATAATAATATTATGAAAGCCATTTTTTTTATTGATCGCTGCTAATTCTAATGCATCAATACCTAAATCAGATCCTCTAATACCGGCTTCAATAACAAATATAACTTTAATTAATTTAACATCTTTCATATTTATAAATTGCATTGATTCGCAATAGAACTAATCTTAGGTTACATTAGGAAAGATAATTGAAAAAATACATCCTTTATTTTTTTCAGAACTTAATTTTATAAAGCCGCTATGAGCATCCATTATTTTTTTACAGATGGCTAATCCAATTCCTGTTCCATCGTATTGTTCATTATTATGGCCTCTACTAAATATTTTAAACGCCTCATGTTGATAGTTTTCACTTATTCCTATGCCATTATCTTTTACAAATATTGTAGTATTGTTTTTGTTTATTTTTGAATAAATTTCAATAAGAGGTTTATTTGATATATTGTACTTAATTGAATTTGATATTAGGTTTTGAAACAATAACTGTGCGCTTGTTTTTTCTAACTTAACTTTAGGCAAATTGGGTTCAATTAAAAATTTTATATTTTTCTTTTCAATTTCAAACTTAAAATCTCTTTTAACTTCGGCAACAATATCATTTAGGTTTATTTGTTTTAAGGTACGTAAATCAATATCTGACCTTACTTTTGAATACTTTAATAGATCGTTTACTTTATCAATCATACTTTGTAAACCTTCATTTATAAACCCAAAATATTCTTCATCTTGCTTGTCAAACTTGTCTTTATTTTTTTTAAATATTATATTTAAAAAGCTCGAAATATTATATAATGGGGCTTTTAAATCGTGAGAAACCAAATAAGTATAACTGTTAAGGCTTTCATTTTTAGTTTTCAATTTACTGTTAACCTCATCCAATTCTTGCATTTTAGTTTGCAATTGTTTGGTACGTTTTTCAACTTGTTTCTCTAATATTCTTAAATTTTTTTGAGTAAAAAAATAATTAGATGATAAAAGAACCAATAGCAGAAAAAATAGGCCGAAAATAAATTTTGCCCATTTTGTTTGAGAAAACATAGGTTTTATATAAAAATTAAACTCCTCGTATTTTTGAGGTTTCTCATTTTTGTTGGTAACTAAACCAAATTTTAATTTGTGGTAACCGTGTTTTAAGTCTAAAAGATCCAAAGAGTTCTTTTTTCTATAGTGCCAAGGTTCATCATTTTGTTTATATGCAAATTTTGTATTAATTATATTATTTAAATCAATTTTATTGTAACTAATTGATAGATTATTTTGATTAGCTTCAAATTCATAATTATTTTTTAAAGGTATATTATTCTCATTAACAAATAATTGTTCCATCGCAAAGCTGGGCAGTCCAAAATTAGTGTTAATTTTTTTTTCAATAAAATTAATTCCATTATTTGATATGGCAACTATGCTGGTATCAGATAAAATAACCTCGGCAATTTCGTTACTCAATAAACCCTTGTTTTTTGTAATTGTTATTATTTCATCTTCAAAACCCTCTTCATTAAGCTTTATTAAATATAAACCTTTATTGGAAGCAGCATATAGCGTATTGGTTTTGATATCGAAATCTAAAGAATGAATTATTGAATTATTAATGGTGTTGAAAGAAGTAATTTCATCTTCATTTAAGTCATAATTTAAAATTCCGTTACCTGCAGTAGCAACAAAAATATTATTTTTATAATGCAGCAAGTCAGTTATATCTATGTTTGTTTTTATGATCTTTTTATTAATAAACGTATCCCCTTCAATAGTGTAATTTATTAGTCCATTAGCAGGTTCGTAAACAAAAACATCTTTTTCATTTACAAAACAGGTTTGGTAACTTCTAACTGCGTGCACTTTCTTTAAGCAAGTATTATTATTTTGTACTTGTTTGTCGAACACTACATCATCACACAAAGCTTGGTTGTTTAAAATCAATTGGAGTAAACAGTCCTTATCAACTTTAAAAATTCCTTTGTACGTATTTAGGTAGATGGTGTTTTTCACAACACTTATTTTTTTTCCTGCTGTATAAATTAGATGTTTAAGCTCGTTATCCACAAGCATAAACAACCCCCCATCGCCTGCTATTAGTATATTATTTTTATCTAATTTTAAAATATCCAACACTCTATTTTCGGCATTAGGGTTTCTGAAAGGCAAATTTTTCTTTGTCGCTTCATTATTATAAAGTAATATTATTTCTCCTTGGTTTGTACCTATCCAAATTGAGTCTCCATCTAAAAACATACAATTTAAAGCGTTTAAAGCAACATCAGCAACTTGTTGTTTATTGGTAATTTCATTTAATTTTTTGGGAATAAAAAAGACACCTTTCGAACTGGTAGCGAACCAATAGTTTAAATCTTTGTCTCTAAAAATATCTGTAAAAATTAAGTCTGTATTTACCTTCTTACCCAATTCAACATCTAAATTATTTTTTATCTTTAAAGATTGTAACCCGCCATTTAAAAAAACTATTACTAATTTATCATCAAAACATTTAAACCTTGCAGCATCGTTAATTTTAATATTATACTTTCTAATTTTTTTTGTTTTAAAATCAAAATGTACTAATTTTTCCATGTGTGTAAAAAAAACTCCATCTTTATATTTTGCAAAAATGATTTTGTGATTGATTGCATTATCATGATCTAATGCAATAGTATTTTGCAAATGTTCATTTTTAAATATGTAAATATTATTTAATGAACATGCAATAAGTTGATTGTTATATCGGCCAAAAATTAAGCATTGCCTGTTTTTGCAAAAATCTCCGTTGCTAAATTTTTTGTAAGAATTTGATTTTTTAAATATTAGGAGAAATTCATTATTATATGTTACCCAAATTGAATCGCTATTTTCTTCAACGGAAAAATTCCAATCCATTTTTTGTTTTATGTTGTTCTCTAAATAATTTAACGTTCCATTTTCTATATAACCCATTGGGCCATTATTAAGCATCCATATCCGTTTGCTGTCAGTTTTTTCTAAAGCAACAGTTTCATTTTTTTTCAACCCGTTATTTGTGGTAAAATTATAAAATTCACTACCATTATAGCGGCTTAAGCCCGTGTGTGTAGCGATCCAAATATATCCTAAACTATCTTGATTTATTGTGTAAATTTGATTAGAAATTAATCCATCTTCTAAAGTAAATTGTATAGAATTTGATTGACTTATAAAGTTTTCAGATTCAAAAATTTCTTTACCAATACCTGTAAAACCATTAGTTTCTGAAAACCCAAAAATAGCTACTAAACTTACTAAAAGTAGAAGCTTTAAAGTATGAATTAGTTGTTTTCTCAATTTTTATGACTTATTAAATAACTGGAAAAATATATGCTTTAAAAACCCATTCGCACAACAAGCCTAAAGGTATTAGCCTACAATATACAATTTTATTACTTTACATAAAAAACAACCGTATGTTAGAAGGAAAAATACCTAAAAGTTTTTAAATGAGTAAAATAATCACATCAAGTTTGTTTCAGTTTGCCAATAATTTCAATAAGCTCCCCAATTTCAGTTATTGCATTGTTGTATTTAATTAATTGATATAAACCTGAAACTTTATTTTGAATTAGTTGATTTAAGATAAAGGACTTGTAAAAACTATTTTTTGGCCTACTATTGAATAATACCAAATTTTTCTTGAAACAGCTTTTCTAAAGCATACATTTCATCACGCAGTCTGGCAGCTTCCATAAAGTCCAAATCTTTTGCGGCTTTTTGCATACGTTTTTTGGTTTCACCAATAGTTCGCTCCATTTGATCTTTAGTCATATATTGAATTACGGGGTCAGCAACCATACTTATTTCTTCGGGTTCTACATAGTAATTGGTTTCCGTTTTATTGCCTCGTATGTCCAATACCGAAGTTTGTTTATATACTTCTTCTCTCGTTTTTTTAATGGAGGTTGGTACAATATTATTAGCTGCATTATATTGTATTTGTTTGGCACGTTTGCGTTCGTTATCGTCAATAGTGCGCTGCATAGAGTCGGTTGTTTTATCGGCATACATAATAACCGTGCCGTTTACATTACGTGCTGCCCTGCCCGATATTTGTATTAAGGAGCGTTCATTACGTAAAAAGCCTTCTTTATCGGCATCTAAAATTGCTACCAACGAAACTTCTGGTAAATCTAAACCTTCTCTCAATAAATTAACACCTACTAATACATCAAAAACACCAAGTCGTAAGTCACGTAAAATTTCTACCCGCTCCATGGTGTCTACTTCTGAGTGTATGTAGCGGGTTTTAATTTGTAAACGACTTAAATATTTGGTTAACTCCTCTGCCATTCGCTTAGTTAAGGTAGTTACTAAAGTGCGTTCTTCACTTTCAATACGGCCATTAATTTCACCAATTAAATCATCAATTTGATTTAAGCTAGGGCGAACAATAATTGGTGGATCCAACAAACCCGTAGGCCTAACAATCTGTTCCACAATTACACCTTCTACTTTTTCTAATTCGTAAGGCCCTGGTGTGGCACTTACATAAATAGTTTGTCTTCTAATTTGCTTAAACTCTTCAAAATTTAGCGGCCGGTTATCTAAAGCTGAAGGTAGCCGAAAACCATAATCTACCAAGTTTATTTTGCGGGAACGATCACCGCCATACATTGCGCCAACTTGTGGAACGGTTACATGACTTTCGTCAATTATCATTAAGTAATCTTCTGGAAAATAATCTAATAAACAAAAGGGTCGATCGCCAGGTTTTCGTTTATCAAGATAGCGAGAGTAGTTTTCGATACCGCTACAATAACCTAACTCTCGTATCATTTCTAAATCGAAAGTAGTGCGTTCTTGCAGCCTTTTGGCTTCTAAAAACCTCATTTCACTTTCAAAATATTGTACTTGTGCATGCAATTCATCTTGTATATTATGTATGATGCCTGTTAATTGATCACGAGGGGAGATATACATATTGGCAGGAAAAACGGCAATGTGGTCTACATTAGCTTTTATAATCTCGCTTGTTAATGGATCGAAAGATTCCATTTCTTCAATTTCATCACCAAAAAAAGTGACTCGGTAAGCAAAATCGGCATAGGCAGGAAATATATCAATGGTATCGCCCCTTACCCTAAAGGTACCTCGTTTAAATTCTACCGTGGTGCGGCTGTACAAACCTTCTACCAAAGCGTATAAAAATTGATTGCGTGGTATTACATCGCCTACGCCTGCTCGTATTACGCCTTTGCTAATTTCGGCAGGATTGCCTAAACCGTAAATGCAAGAAACAGAAGCTACTACTACAACATCTCGCCTGCCAGAAAGTAAGGAAGAGGTGGTTGCTAAGCGCAGTTTTTCTACCTCTTCGTTTATAGAAAGGTCTTTTTCAATATAAAGATTGGAACTGGGTACGTAAGCTTCTGGTTGGTAATAATCGTAATAGGAAACAAAATAGTTGACGGAGTTTTCGGGGAAAAATTGTTTTAGTTCTCCGTATAACTGAGCCACTAAAGTTTTGTTATGGCTTAGTATTAGTGTTGGTCTTTGTACTTTTTCTATTACATTAGCTATTGTAAAGGTTTTGCCAGAGCCTGTTACTCCGAGTAATACTTGGTCTGGTTCGTCGCTTTGCAAGCCTTGTACCAGTTGTTTTATAGCACTTGGTTGATCGCCAGTTGGTTTAAATGGTGACTTTAATTTAAACTTCATTTATAGGGCAAATATAAGGTAAATTTACAGATTTTGTAGAGGACTTTGTAGAACACAGGGTTCAGATTTTTTGGGCGTTCCCCTTCGGGTCGGGCTATCCACTCCAATCTTTTTGCTCGTACCTCACAAAAAGGATTTCCGTTACTATCCCTAACGCATATTTTTTAGTAATTAGCAAATATATAATTTAACCAACAAGCTATTTAACATGGCTAACTTATAATATTAAAATAATTGCATAAAATACCACAACTGTCATTCTGTTTATAATTATATTATTGATAATAAATTATGTAAATGTAGTTAATACGGCGGAGCTCAGTTAGAAAATAGCCCCGACAGGAGAGGTTATGCCATTTGAAGGGCAGCATTTGCAGCAAAGCAAAATGGCATTTGAACGGATGGCGGGATCAATTTTTTTTGCGACCCACAACTGTCTCGCTTCTAACATTTTTTACGCTATCAATATGCTTTAATGGTTGTCTGTTTATATTCTGTTTTATACAAAATCTTTATTCTGTTCTCTATAAATCAATCCTCCATAAAAGGTAACGTTAAATTATAACAGGAAATTAAAACATAAAAACCATTTAGGTAAAGTTGAAATGATTAGTTTAATATTTTAATATTCTATTAGCTCAAAATCAACTCTGCGGTTTAATCTTCTACCTTCAGAAGTATTGTTATTGGCAATTGGCTTGCCTCCTCCAAAGTACTCTACTATCATATTACCAAAGCTTACACCTTCATTTAGCAGGTAGTTTCTAACCGATTCGGCTCGTTTTTTACTTAACTCCATATTTGAGCTGGCGGAACCAACGTTATCTGTATGGCCAACTATTCGAAGCCTAAAACCTGGATTGGTTATCATTAGCTGCGCTAAATCTTTTAAACTTGTAAATGAGGAGTATTCGATATTAGAACTGGCGGTACTAAAGCGTAAATTTTTTGTAGCGGCATCTAATATATTTCTATAAGCATTATTTGTTGTGGAAGTTTCTGATGGGCAGCCATAGTTAGAGGCGACACCATAAACATAGGGGCAGTCGTCTAATGCATCAATTATGCCGTCGCCATCGCTATCGCTTTGTACTTGTACTGGGCAGCCATTGTTTGAACTTGCGCCATAAGTATTGGGGCACTCATCTTCATTGTCACCAACACCATCACCATCACTATCTACTAATTTTGGTGGGTCGGGTTTGGGTTTTGGTTTGGGTTTCGGCTCTGGTTTCTTTGTTTTTGGTTTGGGGCAACCATTGTCTTCTCCATACTGGTTTGGGCATTTATCTTTATCGTCTGTTATGCCGTCGCCATCACTGTCAACAGGTTTAGGTGCATCTGGGCAGCCTTTATTTCGAGCATAACCAAAAGCATCTGGACACAAGTCATCATCATCTGCAATACCATCGCTATCTCTATCGCTTAGTGGGCAGCCGTAATTTCCTTTGTCGCCAGGGGTGTTTGGGCAACCATCATCTAAATCTAAAACGCCATCGCCATCGCTATCAGTATCTGGGCAGCCATTTTTTGAAGCGATTCCAATGGTATTTGGGCATTTGTCTTCAGCATCAATAATACCGTCACCATCGGTATCTTTTGCTAATTTTTCTACAACCGCTGGGCAACCATTGTTTGATTTTACGCCTGCAACATCGGGGCAATTGTCTTCTTTATCAATTATACCATCACCATCGGTATCTTCTTCTATTTCTGGACATCCTCTATTTGATTTTAGACCGGGCGCATTTGGGCATTTATCTTCATCATCGTAAATGCCATCGCCATCGGTATCTTTAGCAATAATTTCTGGGCATCCATTATTTGCTTTTGAACCAGCTATTTTAGGGCATTTATCATTTTCATCTAATATGCCATCATTATCAGAATCTCTTGCTTTTTCATCTTTAAAGGGGCAACCTTTGTATTTTGATAGGCCTTTTATGCTGGGGCATTTATCTAACCTATCTACAATACCATCTTTGTCTATGTCAGATTCAATTTTGCCAGTATAACCAAGATATATTTCGTGGCTACCTCTGGCTTTTAAAGCGCCAAGTGGGTTTAAATAGGCATCAAAATTGTAGCCGCCTCTAAACATCTTATCAATATTAACGCCAATACCAAGCATAAGCATATTACTGCTGCGATAACCAATGTTTAACCATACTAAATCGGAATAAGTAATGGCTGCATTAAGATCAAAATTAATTGGTGCTGCTTTTTCGGTTCTAAATAATAACGATGGGTTAATGTGCCATTCATCGTTTATTTGGTAATTGTAACCAGCCATTAACATCCAATGCCTGCTTGATACTTCTGTATTGGCGGTTACTTCATTAATTTGAATATCGTTTTGAAGTATTTGCATAGAAGAAATACCACCATAAAATTTACCATTGTTGTAGTAAATACCTGGCGTTAAAAAGAAATTCCAAACACTATTTTTGTATTGTTCTGTTACCGGATCGATAACTGTTTGTGGTGTATTTAAACCAACACCTCCTCTATCTTCTTTTAGCTGTAAGCGTTGAAAATTAAAACCTAAACCTATGGCAAGGTTGGCAGTTTCGTTAATAGTAAGTTGGTAGGCCGAAGCCGCTTGTAAACGAATATTATTTAAGTGAGCTGAGTTATCGTTGTAAATATGACCACCAAATGCAAAGGGTTGCATGCCCAATGGGGCGTGAATGTCTACAAATTGGGTTCTTGGTGGGGTATCAAAATTTCCAGACCATTGATCTCTATGGAAAAAATTAGCGGTTAGGGAATTGGTATTACCAGCCGCAGCCGGATTGAACATAAAATGATCAAAATTATAATGAGAAAATAGCGTTTGCTGCTGAGCCACCACATTTATAGTGGCAAGCAGCAGTAACAACAATACTAAATTCTTAATAATAGTTAGCTTAATTCTCATTTTCGGCAAACTTAGGTTTTTATCTTAATAGTTTATTTTTTCTTTAAGTAAATTCTCGTCAGTAGTAATACTTTGGCTATTTAATTGAATAACAAAGCGATAAGTATCTGTTAATAAAACTTTGTTATCGTTTTCTTTTTCAAAAACAACATTTCCTAACCTATTTATAATGGTTACTAATTTCATTAAATATAGCTGTTACAAAACTTTAACACCTCAATTATTATTATCTGCATCCACATTAAGACTTAAAACATTTGGAATGTCATTACAATTAAAGCAGTTTTTATCGTTTTCTGACAAATTTATTTCGGTGGTAAAGGTACAAAAATTAGCATCAAAAACCGCTAATAGATAACCACCAGTTTTTAAATTTAAAAAACTGGCCCACTAGTGATGTTTTTGTCGTTTTTTACTCATATTCTATGGAAAGTTCATCAATGACTATTATTATATTTACAATTGATATGTTAGCTAACAAAAAAATGCAAGTTTGTTTATCCAAACTTGCATTTTTATATTAAAATTTAAACTACAGCTTATGGCATATTTACTTTAAAGCCAATAGCATGTTTAAAAGTGCTGGTAAAAAACATATCTGATTCCGCATCATAAACTACATCGTTATTAAACTGTGAGTATTCGTAGGCTCGCTCTCTATGTAAGGTTTTACCATTTAAAGCATCTAACACCATTACCGAACCATAACCCCAACTGGTAAATACCAACAAATCTTCCTTTTCGTAGTACAACATGTTATCGGTGCAGTTAGCTCCACCTTGTGGGTTGTTCCAAATTAATGCGCCAGTATTTGGGTTTAGGCATGTTACATCTTCTATAGTATTATTAACATACAGTCTATTATTATGAATAAGATGATTGGTTGTGGCCCAAATTCCCCAGGGATAATCAAAAGCATATCGCCACAGTTTTTCACCATTATCTGCATTAAAGCCGTAAATACTCCAATGGCCACCAGTAATTACTTTGTTGTTGTAAATTACGGGTGGATAAAGCGTATTAGTTTGGAATGCCTCTGTAAAATTTCCGGTACGCCAAACCACCTCAGTAGTATGTAAATCAATAGCTACCATATTTTGACTGGTTCTTTCTGGTGGTTCAGAAAACTTTGGATATTCGTTAAAAATTAGCAGCTCTTGCTTACCATTGTTGTAGTAAACTGGTGGCGATATGCCAATTAGGTATTCAATAGCTTTTGCGGAATAAACAATTCTATAGTCGCCGGTAAATATATTAAACTCCATAAGATATTGAGTATGGTTTTTACCTTTGAAATCTAAATCGGCACATAGATAAAAAAGATTATTATCACCTATTGCACCCGTAGATGGCCTGATATTTAATTCTCTTAAATTTAATTCCCAAGCTAAGGTTTGGTCAACTAAGTTAAAGCCGAAAACTCTTTTACCAGTTACACATATAAGTATATTTTCGTATAAATAATTACTATTTATATTTGTATTGTCTATTCCCTCATATTTATATTCCCAGTCTTTTGCACCAGTATGCTGATTAAAAGCATTTAGCTGTGCAGGGAAGTCGTGATCTCCAGTTCGAACATACCAATTCTCAAATGAAATACCACCTGCTAATGAAACAATTTCATGCTCAAAATCCATTCTTGTTGCCCATTTCAATTCAAAAATTTCTTCTTTATTATAATCTTGAGTCTCTACAGGCTTTGGTTGAGGTACAGGAACATCAGAATTATCACAAGCCCAAAGCAGGCTTGTGATAAGTATGGCTATAAATAAGTTAGTTGTTTTCATTATTGTCTTTCATCAGTTTTGAAAAATGGCCTACCCAAGCCATCTATAAAAATATCATTAACTGCTAGCTCCATACTATCATCATTTTTCATTTGCTTATGGTTGAAGCCTTCCATTTCAGCAACTTCGCAATTCGCATCCGGGCCATTCGAGGCAGATTCTGCGAGTATGAAGCCATCGCATGGTTTTACAATAAGCGGCCATTATAATTAATGAAATTACGTTTTCTTACAAAATTTTAATACTTTAAATGTAAACCAAAAATATATACTTTTTAGCAAAACTTGTAAATTGCTTTTTTGTTTTGTATTGCAAATTCTTTCTAATTGATTTTCTTACTTGCAAAACCATCGTATAAGTATCATTTTTTGCTCAATTGAGCGTACCTTTGTTTTCTATTTGGTTTAGAAGCCTGATTTATGAAAACAATTCAACAAGAAGTAACAATAAAGTTTGCCGGAGATTCTGGTGATGGAATGCAATTAACGGGTAATTTATTTACCGATAATACCGCATTAACGGGTAGCGATTTAGCCACTTTTCCAGATTTTCCGGCAGAAATACGTGCCCCGGCTGGTACTTTGGCTGGTGTATCGGGTTATCAAATTCATTTTGGTAGTACACAAATATTTACACCAGGCGATCAATACGATGTTTTGGTTGCCATGAATGCTGCTGCTTTAAAAGCCAACTTATCTGGTATAAAAGAAAGAGGCACCATTATTGTAAATGAAGAAGGTTTTGACCCGAAAAACCTGCGTTTAGCGAAATACGCAGAGGGCGATAACCCATTAGAAAATGATAGCTTGGTTGATTATGAAGTATTTAAAATACCCGTAACTAAATTGACTAAAGCGTGTTTAAAAGATAGTGGCCTTGGAAACAAAGAACAAGAAAGAAGTAAAAATATGTTTGTGTTGGGTTTTATTTTGTGGCGATATAGTCGCGATTTAAAATCGGTAGAAACTTATTTAGAAAACAAGTTTGCCAAAAAACCGGAGCTAATAGCAGCCAATAAAATGGTACTAAAAGCAGGTTACCATTATGGTGATACTACCGAAACCTTTACAACCAAATACGAAATAAAATCTGCTCCATTAAAAAAAGGAGTTTACAGAAATATTACTGGCGGTCAGGCTTTGGTTTACGGTTTAATTACTGCCGGGCAAAAAAGTGGTTTGCCATTATTTTATGGTTCTTACCCAATTACTCCAGCATCTGAGGTGTTACATTTATTGGCAGCTCAAAAGCATTTTGGGGTTAAAACCTTTCAGGCAGAAGATGAAATTGCTGCTGTTTGTGCTGCCATTGGTGCTTCTTATGGTGGCAATTTGGGTATTACAGGAACTTCTGGGCCGGGTTTAGCTTTAAAAGGTGAAGCAATGGGTTTAGCTATGATATTAGAGTTGCCCTTAGTTATTTTAAATGTACAACGGGGCGGCCCTTCAACGGGTATGCCGACCAAAACGGAACAAGCTGATTTATTAATGGCGATGTATGGGCGTAACGGCGAAAGCCCAATGCCAGTTATTGCTGCTAAATCGCCTGCCGATGCTTTTCATACAGCTTACGAAGCTTGTAAAATAGCCATACAATATATGACGCCTGTGTTGTTGTTAAGCGATGGTTATATTGCCAATGGTGCTGAGCCGTGGAAGTTTCCAAAAGCGGAAGACATACCAGCAATAAAAGCAAATTTTGCCAAACCAAAGCCAATTGAAGAAAACGGCACACCTTATTTGCCTTATAAAAGAGATGAAAATTTGGTGCGCAAATGGGCAATACCTGGTACTGCTGGGCTTGGCCATAGAATTGGTGGATTAGAAAAAGAGTTTGATACGGGCAACGTAAGTTACGACCCCGACAATCACGAGTTGATGACCAAAATACGAGCAGAAAAAATAGCTAAAATTGCTGACTTTTTACCCGAACAACAAATTGATTTAGGGGAAGAAAGCGGTAAGGTTTTGGTGTTGGGTTGGGGTTCTACCTTTGGCGTAATTAATGCGGTGGTAAATACTTTATTAGAAGAAGGGCAGCAGATAAGCAGTACCCATTTGCGTTACATAAATCCTTTCCCTAAAAATTTAGAAGCTTTGCTAAACCGTTTTGAAAAAATTATAATACCAGAAATAAATACTGGTCAGTTGGCCATTTTAATTAAAGCCAATTTTTTAAAAGAAGTAGTGCAGTTTAACAAGGTGAAAGGTTTACCAATTTCAAAAGCAGATTTATACAATTTTATAAAAAAGGAATTGTAACCCATCTTAAAAAAAACAATAATGACAAAACAAGTAGGCAGTTTAAAAGCTAAAGATTTTGCGACCGATCAAGATGTGCGTTGGTGCCCTGGTTGTGGCGATTATTCTATATTAAAACAAGTGCAAAGCGTAATGGCCGAGTTGGGTTTAAATAAAGATGAAGTGGCTGTGGTATCAGGTATCGGCTGTTCTTCTCGCTTTCCATATTATATGGATACTTATGGCATGCACTCCATACACGGGCGTGCGCCAGCAGTTGTTTCTGGTTTAAAATTAGCCAACCCAAATTTAAGTATTTGGATGGTTACTGGCGATGGTGATGGTCTTTCAATTGGCGGTAATCACATGTTACATATTCTTCGTCGTAATTTCGATTTGAATATATTGTTGTTTAATAACCAAATTTACGGTTTAACAAAAGGGCAATATTCTCCAACTTCCGAAATGCAAAAAACTACCAAATCTACCCCAATGGGTTCTTTAGATTATCCAGTAAATCCACTAAGTTTTGCTTTGGGAGCTAATGCTACTTTTGTTGCTCGCAGTATGGATCGCGACCCGAAGCATTTAAAAGAATTATTGAAAAGAAGCAATGCACATAAAGGCACTTCTTTTTTAGAAATTTATCAGAATTGTAATATTTTTAATGATGGCGCTTTTTTTGCATTTACCGACAAAGCTACCAAAAGCAACACCGCTATTTTTCTACAACAAAACCAACCTTTAATTTTTGGCGCAGAAGCAGACAAGGGTATTGTGTTAGATGGTTATAAGCCATTAGTAGTCAGTTTAAAAGATGAGGCTTTTAGTAAAGATGATTTGTGGATGCACGACGAAACCGATTTGTTTAAAGCACAAATATTAACCCGCTTTTTTGATGATCCGCAGACCGATGATCCGCAATACTTTCCGCGGCCATTTGGGGTGTTATATCAAAACAACAGACCAACTTATAATGAGTTGCACAAAGCTCAAATTGAACAAGCCATTAAACAAAAAGGTGCAGGCGATTTAGATGCTTTAATAAGAGGTAATTCTGTTTGGGAGATTGGATAAAACTTAATCGTCAACTAACAATTACTTAATTACTTCAAATTCTGTTCTTCTGTTTAGTGCTTTGGCAGCTGTTGTGTTTTCAGTATTTAAAGGCATACTTTCGCCAAAGCCTTCATAGCTAAGTCTGCTATTATTAATACCAGCTTTGGCTAAATAATCTACAACAGCTTTGGCTCTTTTTTGAGAAAGTAATAAATTATCTTCCTTAGAACCTACATTATCGGTATGTCCATTTATTTTTATTTTTAATGTGGCATTATCGTTTAACAAAACTACCAATCGATTAAGTTCGATAGTAGATGCATTTAAAAGTTCTGCTTTGCCCGACTCGAAAAATATATTGTTTAACACAATTGGTTTAGGTGTTTTTATATCGATAGCATTTAGCTTAACTTCTTCAATTATTGGCTGTAGAAAAATTTCTTTTATATAAGGTTTTCCTTCAGCATTTGAGGTAAACGTAAAATGATCTGAATAAAAAAGATAGCCTTGTTTATTAATGTTACACATATAATCTATACCTGCTTTTAAAGTTATTAAAAAAGTACCGTTGTAGCTGTCAGATTTGGTAGAGATTACGTCGCTTGTATCAGCTAAGTTTATTAGTTCTACATTTGCTATTAAAGGTTTTAAATTTATAGCATTTTTAATTATGCCTTTAAAATAGGTTAGTTTTTCTGGTTGTTTGCTGGCTGGTAATTTAAAACTGTATATATCCAAGCCTGTATTTTTTTGGTTTCTATCAGAGGCGAAATAAGCTGTTTCACCGCCAGTACTTACTATTAAATTTGCCTCTGTTTTATGGGTATTAATCGGATATCCGAGGTTTTCTGGCTTAGTCCAACTGCCGTTTTTTCTTTTAGAAAAAAATAAGTCTTCCTTACCTAAACCAGGGTGTTTGTTACTACTAAAATATAAAGTGTAGCCATCGTGATGAATAAATGGGCTTTGTTCTTTCCCCTTGGTGTTTATGGTTGAATCTAAAGGTGTTGCTTTGGTCCATTGGCCGTTAATTAATTCTGTTTTATAAATGTCAATTTCGCCAAATCCGCCTGGTCGTTTACTGGCAAAGTACAACTCTTTTCCATTAGTAGATAATGATGGTTGCGACTCCCAATAAGGGGTATTTATATTGAGACCTAAATTTTCTAACTTGCCCCATTTATGGCCGTCTTTTTGTACAATCCATAAATCAAAATTACCATAACCGTTCATATCTTCATCGCCTGCAAAAACAATGGTTTTACCATCTGCCGAAATACAAATTGCCCCTTCATTTGACGGTGTATTTATTTCATTAAAATATTCCGCCTTCGTCCAAGTAGTATCTTTTAAAAAACTAATATAAAAATTTTCGTCAGATGCAATAGTGTTACTTCTTCGGGTAAAAACAATGGTTTCTTCATCGGCTGTTAAAGAAGGTAAATATTCTAAATCATTACTATTTATGGCAAGGCTCATCATTTTTGGGTTAAATTCAACCGGGTGGTCAACTAATTTAATCGCCATTTTAATAGAATTGTATAAAGCGTTGGTTTCTGGTACTAATAAATTGTTCTCTAAATTCGAAATTTCTACTAAAGCATCTTTATAATGACCATTTTCATAAAGTAATTTAGCTTTTGTTGAAATGATGTTCGATTTTCTTTCTGGGTTCAATTTTTGCAATTGGTTATATTGCTCAACTGCCAAGTCGATAGCCCCATTTTTTTCATAAGATAATGCTAAATATTGTATTGCTTTTTTGTAAGATTTATGTTTTTTTATGGCCTTTTTAAATAGTGGAATTGCTGTTTGGTGATCGTCAATTTTTGCAGCTCGAATGCCTTGAGTAAGCCATTTTTTTGCTTTATCAGGTATATCTTTTTGGGCAAAAACAGTTGTGCTTAGTAATAATATAATAATTAAACAATGCAATTTCATATAGTTGTTAAAACGAAAGTTTTATAACATTGTTATGATTTTACAGCTAACTTACTTTAATATTTGAGCAACCAAATGCCACAGAACTACACCAGTTGATACAGAAATATTTAAGGAATGTTTAGTACCAAATTGTGGAATTTCAATATAACCATCACATTCGTTTACTACTAACTGATCAACACCACCTACCTCGCTACCAAAAACTAAGGCTATTTTGTCTTCTTTCTTAAAATTATAATTATGTAACAACTTAGCTTTTTCAACTTGTTCTACTGCATAAACTTTGTAGCTTTTTTGTTGAAGCGAACGAACTGCGTTTAACGTTTTTTCTTCATATTCCCAACTAACAGAATCTGTTGCGCCCAAAGCAGTTTTATAAATATCACGATGTGGAGGTTGCGGAGTTATACCGGCTAATATAATTTTTTCAACTAAAAAAGCATCCGATGTTCTAAAGATAGAACCTACATTATTTCTACTTCTTACGTTATCTAAAATAACAACAATAGCGTTTTTTGGAGTTTGTTTGTAAGTAATTACATCTGCTCTGCCTAAGTTATCATTTGTAATTTTTTCACTCATAAAATTATGCTTTTATGCATTTTTCCAAGGCCCGTTAATGGCAATAGTAAGGCCAGCATGTTGTATATTCACAAATAATGTATTTCCATCTGGGCTAAAACATACTCCTGCAAATTCAGAAGCATAGCCAATATTCTCAGCTAATTTATATAGTTCGCCATTTGGTCTTATACCTACTAAAAATGGGTGTTCAGTATCTTCTGCAGTAATTACATCTCCCCATGGGGCAATAGTAAGGTTATCAGCATTATTCATAATACTACTATCGTTAGGCTCTACAAATAGGGTTATAGTTGCAGGATTATCTTTTTCGGTATTTTGTCCTTCATTTGGGCTTGGCTCATATTTAAATATCTGTCCTACTTTAGCACTTCCACCATTGGTACATGCAAAGTAAACACCTTTATTTCCATACCATATTCCTTCTCCTCGTGCAAAAACTGCTGCTTTTTGCGTATGGTAACCTCTGTATCGTAAATCATCTTCGGGCGCATCAACATCGTCAATATTTACCCAGCTTACTTTATATCGCTTTCCTGTCTCTATGTTTTGTTTACCAAACGAATTCCAATTACGTGTATCTGCAGCATCTTGATCAATAAATTTTAATATTTGTAATTGACCTCCTTTATGTAAATTTTTAGCATTTTTTGGCAAATATCTATAAAATAAGCCATCACTACGATCTTCAGTAAGGTAAACAATACCTGTATTAGGGTCTATGGCTACGGCTTCGTGATTGAAACGGCCCATTTCTTTTATTGGCAAAGGGGCGGCAACTTTTCCATCAGTAACTGAAGGAACTTCAAAAACATAGCCATGATTTTTCTCAATAGTGTTATTAGCGATTGAAACGTCTTCTTCGCAAGTTAACCAGGTATTCCAAGGTGTTGGCCCGCCTGCACAGTTGCGTACTGTACCCATTAGGCTCATATAACTTTGCTCAATCTTTTTTGTAGCCGTATTATATAGTAAAGTTGTAGTACCTCCTAAACCTGGGTAATTTCCATTACCAAAATCATAAAAATTGGCTTTATCAATTTTTGAAAGTAGTTCGTTGTTTTGCCCAAATGCGCTATTAGCAGTATCCCCAAAGCTAATTTCATGATTTCTTACTATAACTACTTTATTATCTGCATTCACAAAAGTAGCCATTCCATCGGGTTTACCTGGGGTAAACAAACCATCGCTCATTTTTTCTCCAACCTTCGAAATAATTGTATAGGAAAAATCTTTTGGTAGTTTTAATATTCCATTTGGATCATCTAATAAAGGACCATAAAAATTTTTTACAGAACTATTAGTATTGATTTTAGTTGCATTTATACAGCTTTGAAGTCCCCAAAAGCCAACACTAACGGCTAAAGAATTTTTTATAAAACGTCTTCTGTTGTTAACCATTTTTTAATTTATTCTGATGTTCAAATATAGTTGCTTTTTGTGTAGGAGGGCAAAATAAGTTAAATAAAAAAACCGGTGATATAAATCACCGGTTTTTAATATTATTTAAATTTTAAAACTAATTTTTAATAAACTGAGTTGCTTGAATTGAATCACCAAATTCAGCAACTAAGTAGTATATTCCACTTTCAAAGTTAGCAACATTTAAACGTAAAGTATTTACTTCTCCGCTGCTGTTTTCAACTATTTTGGTTTTCATGGTTTGCCCACTTGAATTATATATAGTTAAGTTAGCAGTTTCAATTTCAGCTTTTAATGCTACGTTTATAAAATCTCCACTCGGAATAGGATATATAATTGGTGCATTTTCTAACTCATTTAAAGTTTTTTCTGATAATTCAGTTAGTTGCAATTGTAATAAATCTTCATTAAAGTTATTTGGCAACGTGTTTATAGCAGCGCCGTCACAATCTACTTTAATTTCCATTACGATCTCTGTAGTTTTACATTCTCCAGCAGCAGTACAATATTTAACTGTTACAATATCTGGGCTATAATTTTGCATCATTGGAAGTGGTGTGTAAGTGAAACAGGCTTGATTATCGTCGTCTAATTCATCAATACCACAATTAAATAAACTTTCAACATCTTTTATTATAGCATCAAAACTACCATCTGCTATACAAGGTATGCAAATTTCAATTTCGGTGGTTGGTGTTGTACAGAGGTTTATAGACTGTGGGCATTCTGTTCCACACGAAATTCGATTAACTAAAATAGAATTAGACAATTCGAAACAACCGCCTAAGTCAGATGCATTAGCACCTACAACGGCACCACTTAAATCATCAAAACTAACGTTCCATATTAAACATTCACCTGTTCCAGCTCCATCAAAATCAACTGCACCTGGCATTGATGGTAAGCTTAATATGTTACCGGCTTTGTCGGTAATAACCCAAGCGGTATTGTCTCCAGCATTACCGCTTAAAGTAATACCAGATACGTAATCAGCTATACCATCGCCTACACAAAACTCGAATGGACCACCGCTTAATACTCCACCGATAACATCACACGGAGGCGCACATTTTATTCTATTTACTTCTATTGGGTTTGAGAGGCTATAGCAACCGCTTAAATCAGATGCATTAGCACCTACAACTGCACCACTTAAATCATCAAAACTAACGTTCCATATTAAGCATACACCTGTTCCAGCTCCATCAAAATCAACATCACCTAGCGTTGATGGTAAACCTAAAATATTTCCGGCCTTATCGGTAATAACCCAGGCAGTATTATCTCCAGCATTACCGCTTAAAGTAATACCAGATACGTAATCATTTATACCATCGCCTACGCAAAACTCGAATGGACCACCGCTTAATACTCCACCGATAACATCACACGGAGGCGCACATTCAATTCTCTTTACTTCTATTGGGTTTGAGAGGCTGTAGCAGCCGCTTAAATCAGCTGCATTTGAACCTTGGGAAAGGCCTTTTACGGCATCATAGCTAATATTCCAAATTAAGCAAGTTCCTGAACCAGCACCATCAAAATCAACATCAGTAATTGAACTTGGCAAGCCTAAAACTTTTCCATCAGAATCGGTAATTACCCAAGACGAAAAATCACCTTTATCACCGCTAAGTGACACACCGATAGCAATATCAGCTTCTCCATCACCAACGCAGAAAGTGAAAGGGCCACCAGTTATGGTACCACCATTTACATCGCATATTGGAGTTGTAAGGTCGCAATCATCTTGTATTTTAATAGAAATAATAGTTGTAAGGCAATCATTTGTGCCAGGAATACAATAAGTTGCTGTAACTATATCTGGACTGTAAAGCTCCATTAATGGAACAGGCGTATAAGTAAAACAAGCCTGGTTGGCATCATCTAAATCATCTAATGAGCAATGGAATAAAGAAACAACATCAGTATATTCATAGCCAAGTGGGTCTATACAATCTATACAAATTTCTACTGGTGTAGTTGGGTTTGTACAGAATTCTAGTTCACTTGGGCACGACACTCCAGTACCACAATCTGGATCAATATCTATAATAATAATCGTTG
>Ga0209831_1001377_pt1 | contig 22500 bp, 28 predicted proteins | sample Maine_Asex4_meta_FD_187451 | JGI IMG/M metagenome (GOLD analysis project Ga0209831, IMG submission 187451) | Marine algal microbial communities from Maine, USA - Maine_Asex4_metaG (SPAdes) (version 2) | ecosystem: Host-associated > Algae > Red algae > Unclassified | place: Maine, USA | collected... | reverse complement strand
GGCCGAATCCAGCCCCGCCCCGGTGTCGATACTATGACCCGCCCGGGCGCGCTTTTCCAAGTCGGGCATCTGTCGCAGGAGGAGGGCATCGAGGTGCCCGGGTGTCATCCCTTCCCGGGCCAGCGCACGGCGGCGTTGTTCTTCCGGCGGACAGGTGACGACGACGGTGCGGTCGACATAGGCGTCGGCCCCCGTCTCGAACAGGAGCGGGATGTCGAGGACGGCGACGGGGACGCCCGCCTCGCGCGCCTCCTCCAAGAACCGCTTGCGGTCGGCGCCGACGATAGGGTGGACGATGCGCTCGATCCTCGTCAGCAGGGTGTCGTCGGCGGCAATGGCCCGGCGCAGGGCTTCACGGTCGAGGCCGGACGGGCCGAGCGCATCGGGCACCAGCGCGCCGACCGGCGCCACTGCCGCGCCGCCGGGACCGTAGGCGCGGTGCACGGCGGCATCGGCATCCCAGACCGGCACGCCCGCCTCGGCGAACATCGTCGCGGTCGTGGACTTGCCCATGGCGATGGAGCCGGTGAGGCCCAGCACGATCATCGCAGCACCGCCTCGCGCAATTCGGCATCCACTTCCGGCGCGCGCCCGAACCAGCGCTCGAAGCCGGGACGGGCCTGATGCAGCAGCATCCCGAACCCGTCCACCACCCGCGCGCCCCGCCCCCTGGCAGCGGTCAGGAACGGCGTCTCGCCCCGCGCGTAGACGATATCCGTAGCGATGGTGCCGGGGGCGATCTCATGCAGGTCGAGCGCCATGGGCGGCCCCCCGGCCATGCCCATGCTCGTCGCGTTGACCACCAGCGCGGCCCCGGCCAGCGCGCTCTCGGCTTCGACCCAGTCCAGCACGGTGACGGACGCGGCGATCTCGTCGCGCAGGGCTTCGGCGCGCGATTTCGTGCGGTTGAGCAGGCGCAGTTCCGGCACCCCCGCATCGAGCAGCGCGACGATCACCGCCCGCGCCGCCCCTCCCGCGCCCAGCACCGTGACGGGACCGTCCGCCGCGCGCCACCCGGGCTGCGCCTCGCGCAGGTTCTCGACGAAGCCGAACCCGTCGGTATTGTCGGCCACCACCCCGCGCGCCGCATCGAAGACCAGCGTATTCGCCGCCCCCAGCCGCGCCGCCGTCTCCGACCGTTCGTCGGCCAGCGCAAAGGCGCGCTCCTTGTGCGGCATCGTGACGTTGGCCCCCACGAAGCCGAGCGTCGGCATCGCCGCCAGCGCCCCCTCGAAATCCGCTTCGGTTACGCCGAGCGGCACGTAGGCCCCCGCGATGCCGTACCGCGCGAGCCAGTGCCCGTGTACCTTGGGCGACAATGAATGCGCGACCGGCCAGCCGATGACCCCGGCGAGGGGAACGCGATTTTCATCCACGGCCACGATACCCCGGCACGCCCTGTTCGGGAATCCACACGTCGTCCGGGGCCGCGCCCGACTGCCAGAACACGTCGATCGGAATGCCCCCGCGCGGATACCAGTAGCCGCCGATGCGCAGCCAGTGCGGGTCGAGCAGGTCCACGATCCGCCGCCCGATGCTGACGGTGCAATCCTCGTGGAACGCGCCGTGATTGCGGAACGCGCCGAGATAGAGCTTCAGCGATTTACTCTCCACCAGCCACCCGTCCGGCACGTAGTCGATGACCAGATGCGCGAAATCGGGCGCGGCGGTCATCGGGCAGAGCGAGGTGAATTCCGGCGCCGTGAACCGCACGCAATAGCGGGTATCGGCCTGCGGATTCGCCACCCGCTCCAGCACCGCCTCCTCGGGCGAGGACGGCAGGGCGGTCGCCGTGCCGAGTTGCTTGAGGTCGTCGTAGATCGTCTCGGCCATGGCCCTACACTCCGCGCTTGTTGCCCCAGATCGACACGTGCAACTGGGGGAGGATGGTGGCGTCGAACCACGCATCGTCCAGCGCCCGGTCGATCAGCCATTCCATCCGCCGCATGATGCCGTCGTGGTCGACGGTGGCGGTGTCGTCCTGCGGGGGCGGAGGGGTGTGGTTGCCCGGTTGCAGGAAGACCTGCAGCGCCGGATGCCGCGCGGCCACGGCGCGCGCGTAGAGGTAATCCGCCTCGTCGAACACCACGATCTTGAGCACCGTCCGGCACGCCCCCGCCGCCGCCACGCAGTCGTTCAGCAGCGCCCAGTCGGTCGCCATCCCGCTCGATGGCGGCTTGGGGCTGAGGGTCAGGAGGTCGAGCGCGGCGAACCAGTCGCGGGGGACGGAGCCTTGCGTTTCCAGCCCGAAGCGATAGCCCTTGGCCTTGCCCATCGCGATAAGCGGTCCGAAATCCTGTATCGCCGGGTTGCCGCCCGATAGCGACACGGTGAGCGGCGCCCCCGCGAGGCGCTCGATTTCGGCCATCACTTCACGGGAGGTCATCGGTCGCCATTCGTGCCGATACGCGCTGTCCACCGCATGCATCGAATCGCACCAGACGCAGCGATAATCGCACCCCCCTGTGCGCACGAAGACGGTCGGCACCCCGATCAGCGCGCCCTCGCCCTGGATGGTCGGGCCGAAGATTTCGGCGATCTTCAACGTAACGCTCATGGTCGATAGATCGCCCATGTCTTCGGCGTCTCGCTCACCGCCACCGCGCTCGTCTCCGGCCATCGCGCGGCGCACCAGTCGTAGAGGGTCCTGGCGAGGAATTCCGCCGTCACCGCCTCATTCGCGAACACGTCGTTCAGGTGGCGGTGGTCCATGGTGTCGTCGATATGGCGCTTCAACTCGGCCAGTTCGCCGTAATCGCGGACGAAGTTGTTCGCGTCCAGATCCGGCGCGCTCAACTCGACCCGCACGACGTAGTTATGCCCGTGCAGCCGCGCGCATTGGTGGCTTTCGGGCAGGCGCGTCAACTGGTGCGAGGCGGAGAAGGCGAAGTCCTTGGTGATGGTGAACATCAGCTTTCACCGCCCGTCACGCTCCGCCAGAAATCCGGGTCCGCATACTCCGTCGGATCGTCCACCCCCGCGATGTGGAACGCCTCGCGCCGCTCGACGCAGGTGCCGCAGCGCCCGCAATGCCGCTCGCCGCCCTTGTAGCACGACCACGTCTGCGCGAAGGGCGTCCCGTGCCGCGCCCCCTCCGTCACGATGTCCGATTTCGGCCCGTGCAGGAACGGCGTGTAGAGCGCGACCGCCGGGTCGCCGTCCAGCGCCGCCTCCTGCATCGCCGCAAACGCCTCGATGAACTTGGGCCGGCAATCGGGATAGATGAAATGGTCCCCCCCATGCACCGCCGCCGCCACCGCGTCGAGCCGCCGCGCCGCCGCGATGCCGAAGGCGATGGTCAGCATGATCGCGTTGCGGTTCGGCACCACGGTGATGCGCATCGAGTCTTCGGCGTAATGCCCGTCCGGCACCGCGATATCGTCCGTCAGCGCCGATCCGCCCAGCGACGCGCCAACGCCGGAGATGTCGATCACGTCATGGGGCACGCACAGCCGCTCCGCGCAGGCGGCGGCGCAGGCGATCTCGCGCCGGTGGCGCTGGCCGTAATCGAACGTCACCAGACCGGCCAGCACGCGCTCCCCCGCGACCTTGTGCGCGAGCGAGACGGAATCGAGTCCGCCGGAGCAGACGACGAGCGTTTTCATCGGAACTTCCTGTTTTTGCCGGGTAGGCTGCGACCGGGCTCCATGCGGAGCCGGACGCGTCTAGCATTCCGCCCCTGCCCTGCCAAGCCCTACACGCTCACTGCGAACCCGATGGCCAGAAACGTGACGAAGAAGATTACCGACCAGATCGGAAAGATCAGGAACGAGCGCATGAAAAATCCCGCCCAATCCCCCTTCGCATCACGCCACGCCGCATAGGTCAGCAAGACCGGCACGACAAGCACGGCCCAGAAGAAGACGAGCACCGCTGCGGCCCCTCCAAGCCCGACCAACCCCGCGACGGTCACGAGCAGGATCGCCACGAAGGTGCCGATCATCAGTCGAAAGATGGTGTCCTTCAGCGAATTGGACCAGTGCTCCGGCGTCGCGGGCGCGTCGAGGACCTTCTGCCGCAGGGCGTGCTTGGGTGCGCCGCATCCGCCGCAGGTGCGATCCTCGTCCGTGTAAACATTCCCGCAATACCTGCAGTTCATCGTCGCCCTCGCCGTCATCGCCCCGCGTATCGCTACAAGTATGGCCATGACGGGCGGCACGGACAAGATGTTGAAGAACGGGGCCGGACACACCATCTTGATCCCCGAGAACTCGAACACACGGGAGACGAGGACCATGGAAGAAGCCGGTCTCGAAGGGCGGTTCCTCATCGCGATGCCGGGCATCGGCGACGAGCGGTTCCACCGATCCGTCATCCTCGTCTGCGCCCATTCGGATCAGGGCGCGATGGGGCTTGTCATCAACCAGCGCGCCGATTCGATCAGCTTCGACGAATTGCTGGAACAACTGGAGATCGAGCCGAACGCCTCGACCTCCGGCACGCCCATCCGCATCGGCGGACCGGTGGAGAGCGGGCGCGGATTCGTGCTGCATTCCAGCGAATACGCGGTCGATTCGGCGCTCGACGTGGCGGGCAAGTTCCGCCTGACGGGCACGGTCGACGTGCTGCGCGACATCGCCAAGGGCGAGGGACCGCAGAAGCGGATCGTCGCGCTGGGCTATACCGGATGGGGCGCGGGGCAGCTGGAGCAGGAGATCCAGGCGAACGGCTGGCTCGCCTGCGATTCGGTGCCCGAGATCGTCTTCGGCGAATCGGATGACGACAAGTGGGTCGCGGCCCTGTCCGAAATGGGGATTGCGCCGGAACTGCTGTCGGCGGAAGGCGGGACGGCTTAGGGATCTACCCCGCGCCCTCCCCCTCGCCCACCCGCGAGAACAGCATATGGTCGCGCACCACGCCGTTGACCTCCAGATACGACCGCACGACCCCCTCGAAGCCGAAACCGCAGGAGGCGAGCAGCGCGCGGGAGGCGACGTTTTCTTCGAGGCAGGCCGCTTCCAGCCGGGTCAGACCCATCTCGCCGAACGCATGCCCCGCCATCGCCTCCACCGCCTCGGCCATGTAGCCACGCCGCGCGTACTCCTCGCCCGTCCAGTAGCCCAGCGTGCCGCATTGCGACGGGCCGCGCCGGATATTGCTCAGGGTGATCCCCCCGACGATTCGGCGCGGCGCGCGCGATTCGATCAGCAGCGATACCGACCGCCCGCTCTCGGCCTCCGTTCGCGCCCATCGGACGCGGCGGCGGAAGGAGCGCGCGGACAGGTGATCGCGCGGCCAGAGCGGCTCCCACGGTTGCAGGAAGTCGCGGCTGGCCCGGCGCAGGCGCATCCACTCGCCGAAATCGTCGGGTTTCGGCAGGCGCAGGTCGAGCCTGTCGGTCCGCAACACCGGGAACGCCGCCTCGCGCCGCCCCCCGGTCAGAAACGCCCATAGCGACGCCACGCGCGTCAGGCCGCGTCGGCGAGACCGTCCGGCAGTCCGCCACCGTCGGGTCCCAGATAGACGGCGCTCGGCGCGGGGCCGTCGAGAATCGCGCGCAGCGCCTCGCGCACCGATGCCGCGTCGACCGAGTCGATGATCGCCTCGATCTCGTTCATCGCGAACGGACGGCCCCGCAAGGATATCTGCCGCGCCAGCGTCTCGGCCCGGCGCATGGGCGATTCGAGCGCCATGAGCATGCCCGCCTTCGACTGCGCCCGCGCCCGGTTCGCCTCGGCCTCCGTCACGTCATCGGCGGTGCGCGCCAGCACGTCGAGGATAAGGGCCGAGAGGTCGCGCGACTGCTCGGCGCTGGTCGCGGCGTAGACGGTCATCAACCCCGCATCGGCGAAGGCGTCAGCATAGCTGAAGATCGAATAGCACAATCCCCGCTCCTCGCGCGCCTCCTGAAAGAGCCGCGAGGACATGCCGCCGCCGAGGACGCCCGCCGCCGTCTGGGCACGGAACTGCGCTTCGATATCGCGGCTGTCCGGCGCATCGAAGCCGAAGACGAGATGCGCCTGCTCGCTGTCCTTGACCGTCACGCGGCGGCCCGGCGCGTAGACGCCCGGCTCGACGGGGATCGCATCGCGCGCGGGCATGTCGCCGAACAACCGCTCCGCATCGCGGACGATGGCGTCGTGGTCCACGTAGCCCGCCGCCGACAGGATCATGCGCGACGGCACGTAATGGCGGTCCAGATAGCCCGCGATCATGCCCCGGTCGAAGGACAATACGCTCTCGCGCGAGCCGATGATCGGGCGGCCCAGCGGCTGGTCGGGAAAGGCGATCTCCTGCAACGTCTCCATCGCGACCATCGAGGGCATGTCGTTGCGCTCGCCCAGTTCCTGAAGGATCACCTGACGCTCGCGCTCGATCTCCTCCGGCAGGATGGTCGAATCGCGCAGGATATCGGCGATGATGTCCATGGCGAGCGGCACATGCTCGGCCAGCACGCGGGCCTGATACGCGGTCATCTCGTAATCGGTATAGGCGTTCAGATCGCCGCCCACATCCTCGATCTCCTCGACGATGCCCCGCGCGCTGCGCCGCCCCGTCCCCTTGAACGCCATGTGTTCGAGCATGTGCGACAGACCGGCTTCGGGCAGCGTCTCGTTGCGCGACCCGGCCCCGACCCAGACGCCGAGAGCGGCGGATTTCACGAAGGGCATATGCTCGGTCACGACGCGGAACCCGTTGGGCAGGGTCGTCGCGCGGATGCGGCCGTCCTCGATGGCGATGTCTTCGTTGGCGATATCGCTCATGCGGGGGTTTCCTTGCGGATGAAGTCTTCGATGGCGGCGAGGTCGTTGGGCAGGACCGTCATGCGTTCGGGCCGCTCGTACAGGTCGCCCATGCGCTCGGGCAGGGGCGTCTCGGTTCCCGTCGCCTCGCGCACGGCATCGGGGAACTTGGCGGGGTGGGCGGTGGCGAGCGTGACCATGGGGCGCGCGGGGTCGGCCTTCAGACGCGCGGCGGCGAGGCCGACGGCGCTGTGCGGATCGAGCGTCATACCGGTCTGCGCGAGGGTTTGGCGGATCGTCTCCAGCGTCGTCTCGCGGGCGATGCGGGCCGAGGTGAACCCGGCCTTCAGACGGGCATGCTGGCCCTGCGGCAAGGTCATGGCGCGCCTGGTCTTCAGGTCGTCCATCAGTTGCGCCACCGCCGCACCCTCGCGGTCGGCGAGGTCGAAGAGCAGGCGCTCGAAATTGGAGGAGACCTGGATATCCATGCTCGGGGTCAGGGTCTGCGTGACGCCCTCGATCTCGTAACGACCCGTCTCCACGGTGCGATGCAGGATGTCGTTCTCGTTCGTCGCGATGACCAGCTCGCCGACCGGAAAGCCCATCTCCCGCGCGACATAGCCGGCGAAGACGTCGCCGAAATTGCCGGTGGGGACGCTGTAATCGACTTTTCGTTCCGTGCCGCCCAAGGCCAGCGAAGAGGTCGCGTAATAGACGATCTGCGCCAGCACCCGGGTCCAGTTGATCGAGTTGATCGCGCCCAGACGCATCGAGTCGCGGAACTCGAAATCGTTGAACATCGCCTTGACCAGCGCCTGACAATCGTCGAAATCGCCCTCCACCGCGATGGCGTGGACGTTCGCTTCGGTCGGGGTCGTCATCTGGCGGCGCTGGACTTCGGAGATGCGGTTATGCGGGAAGAGGATGAAGACGTCCGCGCGCGCCTTGCCGCGAAACGCCTCGATCGCCGCCGAGCCGGTATCGCCAGAGGTCGCGCCGACGATGGTGACGCGCTCGTCGCGCGCTTCCAGCACATGGTCGAAGAGCAGCCCGATGAGCTGCATCGCCAGATCCTTGAAGGCCAGCGTCGGACCGTGGAACAGCTCCAGCACCCAGTTGCGCGCATCCACCTGCACCAGCGGGGCGACGGCGCGGTGGCCGAAACCGGCATAGGCCTTGTCGATCATGCTCTTGAGCGCATCCATGTCCATGTCGCCGACGAAGGGGCGCAGAACTTCGAGCGCGACCGTCTCGTAGGGGGCGCCTTGCAAGGCGCGGATCGCGTCCGGCGAGAGGACGGGCCAGGCATCGGGGACGTAGAGGCCGCCGTCCCGGGCGAGACCGGCGAGCAGGGCCTCCTCGAAACCGACGACGGGGGCGGTGCCCCTTGTGCTGATGTACTTCATTGGCGGCTCCGCGCGGCTCAGGCTCTGTTGCGCCCTGCTCTACGCGTCCCGCGCGGGGCGCGCAAGGCGCAGGCGGCGGACCCAGAGCAGGGTCATGACGACCCAGATCACGGCGACGCTGAACCAGGTCAGGGCGTAGTTGAGGTGGTTGTTGGTCATCTTCACGGCGACCTCGCGCCCGCGCGGGTAGGCGGCGCCATCCGCGAGCGCCTGCACGATCATCACCGGCTCGGTGCTCGCCGCCGAGGACAGCGAGGGGACGTTGCGGGCGTACCAGATGCGCTGCGCCAGATCCGGATCGGGGGTAAAGACGTTGAGATCGTCGGGCCAGCGCAGGAACCCCTCGACCCGGCGCTCGCCCGTGGGCAGCGTGCGGGTGGCGGGGTCGCGCTCGTCCTGCGGGACGTAGCCGCGCTCGACGAGGATGCGCCGACCGTCCGCCGTCTCGAACGGGGCGATCACGTCGAAGCCGGGGCCGCGCGGTTTCTGCGTCGTCAAGTGGTAGAGTTCCTCGCCCGTGAAGCGCCCCTCGACAGCCACGGGGAGATAGTCGTCCCGCACGGGGTCGAGGTCGGCGGGCAGGGGAGCGGGCGCGCGGGCCAGCCGCCGCTCCGCCTCCGCGATGATGCCGCGCTTCCAGTCGAGACGGTCGAGCTGCCAGAAACCCAGGAACAGCAGGGCCGCCAGACCACCGAGACCGATGACGATCGGCCCCAGCATGCCCGTCCGTCGTCGGGTCGATGCCATGATCGGTCAGTGACCCGTGTAGAAGAATCCGGCGCTGCCGACATAGACGGCGAAGAACAGGAACAGCCACACCACATCGACGAAGTGCCAGTACCACGCCGCCGCCTCGAACCCGATATGCTTCTTGGGCGTGAAGTGGCCCTTGCCGACCCGGATCAGGCAGATGGCGAGGAAGATCGTCCCGATCAGGACGTGCATCCCGTGGAAGCCGGTCGCCATGTAGAACGCCGCGCCGTAGAACGTGCTCTGGAGCGTCAGGTCCTCGTGGTAGGCTTCCATGTACTCGACGGCCTGCATCACGAGGAAGATGCCGCCCAGCGCGGTGGTGAGCGCGAGCCACCAGAACACCTGCTTGCGCTTGGGGTCAGGCTCCGCGCCGCCCGCCTCGCCGCCGTCCCCGCGCATCTCCATCAGGTAGTGATGCGCCGCCGTCAGCGTGCAGCCCGACAGCAGCAGGATCAGCGTGTTGACCAGCGGCAGGGCCAGCGGATCCATGGCATGGATGCCTTCGGGCGGGAACATGCCACCCTGGGCAAAGCCGATGCCGTGGCTCTCGTCCGTCGTCTCGGGCGGCACGAAGAGGGCGTAGCGGAAATAGGCCCAGAACCATGCGAGGAAGAACATCACTTCGGAGATGATGAACAGGATGAAGCCGTAGCGCAGGCCGAGATAGACGACCGGGGTATGGTCGCCGACATGCGATTCGTGCACGACCTCGGACCACCACGAATACATCACGAAGAGGACGCCCGCGAAACCAGCGAGGAACAGGAGCGGCGTGCCGCCCTTCATCCACAGGACGGCGCCGAACAGCATCACGAACGCGCTGACCGCCGCGACGAGGGGCCAGACGCTGGGTTCGAGGATGTGGTAGTCGTGTTTCGCTTGGCTGGCCATCGGTCGCTCCGAAAGGGTGGTCGTTCAAATCAGTTCACGGCGCCGTCGTCATCGGATGCGGTCGCGTTGAGCGCGGTCTGCATCCCCTCGGGCAGGTCGGTCTGGTAGAATGTGTAGGACAGCGTAATGCCCTTCACTTCCTGCGTCGACCTGTCTTCGCGGATACTCGGATCGATGTAGAAAGTCACGGGCATATCGACCGTCTGACCGGGCATCAGCACCTGTTCGGTAAAGCAGAAGCAGTCGATCTTCACGAAATGCGGCCCGATCTTGTAGGGCGTGACGTTGAAGACCGCCGTCCCGGCGACCGGCTTGTCGGTCGGATTGTGGGCCGAGTAGAAGGCCAGCCCCGTCTTGCCGATGGGTATCTCCATGTCCTTCTGCACGGGCTTGAAGACCCAGGGCATGGTGCTGTCGGTCGAGGCGTCGAAGGTGACGGTCACGGTTTCGTCGAGGATGACGGTGTTCTCGACCGACGCGCGCAGGGGCGTGCCGCCGAAGCCCGTCACCTGGCAGAAGATGCGGTAGAGCGGAACGGCGGCGAAGGAGAGGCCGACCATGCCCGCGACCACGCTCAGGAGGACGACGCCGGTACGGCGGTTCGATCCGGAATGCTCGCTCATGTCACCCTCTCCCTCAGACCAGCGCCTGAAGCTTGACGATCGTCACGGCGAAGACCAGCGCGACGAAGGCGAGCAGGACCACCCCGACGAAGACGTTGCGCCCAAGGCGGCGTTTGTGGACGTGCGAATCGGTCATGTCAGATCCATCCGGCGCTGCGCAGGGCCGCGTCGACGAGGAGCGACGCGAAGATGAGGGCGAGATACGTGAGCGAGAACGCGAAGAGTTTCTTCTCGGCCCCGTATTTCTCGGCCTGCGCGGTTTCCTCGTCGCGGCTCCACACCCGGTATGCCAGCAGGCAGAAGAGGGCGTTGGTGACGATGGCGACGGTCGCATAGGCCGGCCCGGCGACGGGGGTGAAGATCAGCGCCAGCGAGGCGGCGGCCAGCGCGACGGAATAGGCCATGATCTGGCGCCGCGTCGAGACGGTGCCCGCGACCACGGGGAGCATCGGCACTTCCGCCTCGGTGTATTCGCGGCGCTTCCACAGGGCCAGCGCCCAGAAATGGGGCGGCGTCCACAGGAAGATGATCGCGAACATCAGCAGCGGCTCGACGGCGACGGACCCCGTCGCGACCGTCCAGCCGATGACCGGCGGGATGGCCCCTGCCGCACCGCCGATGACGATGTTCTGCGGCGTCCGGCGCTTGAGCCACATGGTGTAGAATCCGCCGTAGAAGGCGATGGTCCCGGCCAGCAGGACCGCCGACAATACGTTGGCGAAGACCGCGAGCATGGCGACGGAGATGACCGACAGGCCGATGCCGATGGCCAGCGCCTCCTCGCGCGTCACGCGCCCTGAAGGGATGGGGCGGTTCTGCGTGCGGCCCATGCGCGAATCGATATCCGATTCCCACCACATGTTGAGCGCGCCCGACGCGCCCGCGCCGATGGCGATGCACAGCAGCGAGGCGAACCCGACGATCGGGTGGATCGCGACCGGGGCCGCGAGCAGGCCGACGAGGGCGGTGAAGATGACCAGCGACATGACGCGCGGCTTCATTAGCGAGAAGAAGTCGCCGATGCTGGCCTCCGCCTCGCGCGGCGTACCCTGCGGCCCGTCATACCGTGCGGTAAGATCGCTCATCGGATCACTCGCCCGCCGGAGCCGGAAGCGCGGCGGCGACCTTCACGGTGGCGGGCTTGCCGGTCGAGGCAGCGTATTCCTCGACCATCTGTCCGAGGCGCGCGTCCCAGTCTTCCTTGGGCACCACGTCGACCATGATCGGCATGTAGGAGTGGTCGCGACCGCACAGCTCGGAGCACTGGCCGAAGTAGCGGCCCACGGTGTTCGCCTCGAACCACAGCTCGTTGAGGCGTCCGGGCACCGCGTCGACCTTCACGCCGAAGGACGGCACCGTCCAGGCGTGCATCACGTCGGCGGCGGTCACGTGCAGGCGGACCTTGGTGTTCACAGGCACGACCATGGGCGCGGTCGCGGCCAGCTTCCATTCCATCTCGTCGGGGATCTCGTCGGCTTCGTAGCCCTCTGCGTTCATGCCCGCGACCATCTCGTCATACGTGGCGTAGCCCTTGCCCGCCATCAGGCTCTCGACGATGATGTCCTCGCCCTCGACGTTGTAGGTGTAGTCCCAGTACCACTGGTAGCCGGTCGCCTTGATGGTCAGCTCGCTCTCGGGCACGACCTCCTGGTAATACAGCAGCTTGATCGACGGATACGCCATGACCACGAGGATCAGGACCGGCACGACCGTCCAGATCACCTCGACCGTGGTGTTATGCGTGAAGCGCTGGGGCGTCGGGTTGTTCTTGGCGGAGAACTTGACGCAGACATAGACCAGCAGCGCCGTCACGAAGAGCGTGATCGCGGCGGCGAGGATGTGCAGCCAGAAGGACAGGTTCTGCACCCGCTCGGCGATGTCGGTCGCCGGAAGCTGAAAGCCGAGCTGCCACGGCTCGGGCTGCCCCAGGGTGGCGGCGAAGGCCGTTCCGGCCCCGAGGGCGACGGACAGTCCTGCAAGAGAGAGAGTTGCGGTCAGGCGGGCCATGGACGAATTCTCCGAAGTTTCCGGGGCTGCGGACGAACGCGCGATACCCCTTTCGCGATCTGGATGCAATCAACCATATGGGCCGCCCGACCGCAAGGACAGGCACACGCGGCATCGGGTCGCGAAGTTGCGGGGGTGAGGTGGTGTCTTTGACCGAAACCGATCCGGTCTCTAGACTGCCGTCAGGTTCGAGTTCGAGGATATGTCGCGGGGAGAACGCCGAAATGAAAACGCTGGTCCTTGTCGGCACGTGCGCCGCCGTCCTGTTCGGCGCATCGATGGCGTCGGCGGAACGACAGGACAGATTGCCGGAGCCTTCGACCGACGACACGATGCCGAAGTCGATCGCCTGCGCTCAGGAACGTGGCGAATCGCTGGTTCGATGCACCTACCGCATCGAACCGGGCCAGAAAGGAAGAACCACGATCACGGTGGTCTTCGCGAACGGCTTCAAGCGGAAACTCTTCTTCGAGAACGGCGAGTTCCTGAAGGCAAGCGTGACCATGTCCGGTGTCGGCACCGACACCGACTGGAGCCTTGAGGACGGGACGCACAGGGTTCGCGTCGACGGTCAACGCTACGAAGTGCCCGATACCCTGATCGCGGGCGACTGAATTTCGGCGCATTCCCGCAGCGCGAAACCGTCGGACCATCGAGAAGCCCCCGCGCCACGTCCGCAGCGCGGGGGCTTGTCCCGGAAAGCTACTTCATGCTTTCCGCGGTCACCTTGTAGATATCGCCCGCATCGATCGCGACGTAGAGCGCGTCGTCCGGTCCCATGACGAGGCCGCGGAAGCGCGCCGAGAAGCCGAGGGGCATCCGCGTGATTCCGTTGATGCCCAAGCCGTCGGGCGTGACGCTGATCAGGTCGATTCTCGACCCTTCCGGCGTATTGCCGAAGCCGATACCCATGATGCCCACCGCCAGGCGGCCCTCGTAGATGCCCCAGTTCTCGCCCTTGAGAAAGGCGGCGGAGCCAGTGCCCTGGGAATACCCGTTATTGTTCCACGACGCGGGCATCAGGTCCTCGAAGCGCGTGTCGCTCATCGGCGTGTAGGCGGCACGGATCGCCGGGTCCACCTCGCCTTTCTGGTTCGGCTCGTACCCGCAGTACTGATCCGGGCACTCGCCCCTGCCACCCGTGTTCTCGGCGGGATCCCAGCCGCCATTGCCGCCGTTCACGAGGGCCGTGATTTCGTCATTGTGCCACGGGCCATGCTCCGCCGTGAACGCCTTCCCGTCGCTGGGGCGAAAATCGATGCCCTGCACGTTCCTGTGACCGTAGGTGTAGATGCGCGGGTCGAAGCCTTCGGGGGGATCGTTGTCCGGGTGAGCGTTCCCGTCCCCGTCGATCCTCAGGATCTTGCCGCAGAGCAGCGATCCGTCCTGCGGACAGACCCCCCTGTGCCGGTCACCGCCCGCTACCCAGAGATAGCCACCGGGTCCGACACGGATGCGGCCGCCGTTATGGGCGCCCGGTCCACCGAACGGCTGATCGGAATCGAACGGCTTGTACTGGATATCCGTGACGATATCCGTTCTGTCGGAGACGCTCGTGAAGTCGTCGCTGACCGTGAACTTCATGACGATGTTGCCGTCGCACCTCTCGAAATTGGTCTTGCAACCATCCCCGTGATACTTGTTCGAGGTCGAATAGACGAAGAGGGTGCGGTTCTTGTCGAAATGCCGGTCCGGCACCACGCCGAGCATACCGGCCTGTCCTTCGCAGAACAGGTCGCTGCCGCTATCGGCGAAGCCCTCGGTATCCACCATGCCGTACAGGGCATTCACGGTTCCGTCTGGCGTTCTCACGGACAGACCCTCGCATTTCTCGGTGTAGAACATCGTGCCGTCCGGCAGGACAGCCATGTCCCACGGCGCATCCAGTCCTTCCATCAGAACCGTCGCGGTGATCTTGGGCACGTCCATGCCCTCACCATGCCCGTCCGCCCATGCAGCGGGTGCCGTCGTCATCACGGCCAGTGCCGCGACAGCCGATAAAAGCGGCTTCTTCATAGTACCCTCCCGGTCGTCGTTTTTGATTGACGTCAAGAACGTACAATGTTCGAACGAATTCAACTTGAGCGTCAAGGGAAAGTTTACTTGGCTTGCGGCAGGTTAACGTTGGAACGCTCGATGGATATTATCGACGGAAGGCATTTTTTGCGGTGTGTTCGGACGGTAGAACTGCGCATGCAGCGGAACCATACAGCGCACGAGCGCCGCTTCCCGATGCGATCCCCTCCCCTCCGCTTGCTTTCCGCAGGCGTCCGCGCCACCTGTCCTAGGAGACCCTGACAGGAGCGACCCCATGGCCTTCGACCCCTTTGCCGGTGACATCGATCTCGATACCGCTGCGTCCCTGCTTGGGGAGGCGGTGCGGGGGGCCGATGACGGAGAGTTGTTCTTCGAGCGGCGGCGCGGGGAATCGCTGGTGTTCGATGACGGACGGTTGCGCAATGCGTCCTACGATGCCGCCGAGGGCTTCGGCCTGCGGGTCGTGGCGGGGGAGGCGGTGGGGTATGCCCATTCCGACGACCTGACCGGGGCGGCGGTGAAGCGCGCGGCGGATGCGGCGGCGGCGGTGAAGGGCGGCGGGCGCGACGTCGCCTATACCGACGCCCCGGCCCGCACGAACCGCCGCCTCTACGATGATGCCAGCCCCCTCGACGAGCCGGCCCTGAGCGTCAAGATCGCCCTGCTGCGCGAGATCGACGCCTATCTGCGCGACAAGGACCCGCGCGTGGTGCAGGCCACCGCCTCGCTCTCGGGCGAGTTGCAGGAGGTCGAGATCCTGCGCGCCGACGGGCACCGCGTCGCCGATACCCGCCCGCTCGCCCGCATCAACGTCTCGGTCATCGTCGAGGAGAACGGGCGCCGCGAATCCGGCTCGGCGGGGTGCGGCGGGCGCCATGGCTACGATTTGCTGCTCGACCCCGCACGCTGGAAGACGCTGGCGGACGAGGCGCACCGCAAGGCCCTCGTCAACCTCTCCGCCGAGGACGCCCCCGGCGGCGCGATGCAGGTGGCACTCGGCAGCGGCTGGCCCGGCATCATGCTGCACGAGGCGGTCGGCCACGGGCTGGAGGGCGATTTCAACCGCAAGAAGACCTCGGCCTTCGCGGGCCTGATGGGCGAGAGGATCGCCGCCCCCGGCGTCACGGTGGTCGATGACGGCACCCTCCCCGACCGGCGCGGCTCGATCAGCGTCGATGACGAGGGCGAGGCGTCGAACTGCACGACATTGATCGAGGACGGTCGCCTCGTCGGCTACATGCAGGACCGGCAGAACGCGCGCCTGATGGGCGTCGAACCCACCGGCAACGGACGCCGCCAGTCCTATTCCCACGCCCCGATGCCGCGCATGACCAACACCTACATGCTCGGCGGCCAGCATACCCCCGACGAGATCGTCGCGGCGGTGGAGGACGGCATCTACGCCGTCGATTTCGGCGGCGGACAGGTCGACATCACGAACGGCAAGTTCGTCTTCTCCTGCACCGAGGCGTACCGCGTGAAGAACGGCAAGGTCCTGCACCCCATCAAGGGCGCCACCCTCATCGGCGACGGCGCCAGCGCGCTGCGGAAAATCCGCATGATCGGCAACGATATGAAGCTCGACGACGGCATCGGCATGTGCGGCAAGGCGGGGCAGTGGGTCCCGGTCGGCGTGGGACAGCCGACGGTGCTGATGGACGATATCGTGGTCGGCGGGCGGGGGGACTGAGGGCAAGGCGGTATCGCTACCCGTATCACGCATACCGACGGACTGCGCTTCCTGTGCCACGCTATGACCTAAAACCGGACAGGGTGAAGGGTGGAGGTTGTGCAGAGGGCGGGCGATACAAGATACAGGGGGCGATGCTTAACGGTTTGTCTCGCGATTACTGGCCTCCCCTGACGAAGCACGCCTTTGCGCGGGCGGCGCTTGCCTTCGTCGTATCGCCCGTCCTCACCGCGATCATCCTCTTCATCATCTTGATAACGGTGGAGATGGCCATCGTCGGCGAAGTGAACATCGGGGCGTCACGGACAGTGCAGGTCGCTCCGATCATCCTGATCGGCAGTGTCATCGTCACCCTGACCGGGGGGCTGTTCGCGTTCCTCGTTCTTTGGACCTTGCGGTTGCGCGGCAAGTTTCATTACATGCTGACCGGCATGATCGTCGGGGCGAGTTTGGCGGCTCTCTTCCTGTTTGCACGCGGCGAACCGCTTCACCCCATCTCCATTACCCTCGCCACGGTGCATCTGGGGATCGTGATGCTGGTCTTCCGGACGATTGCGGGGATACGACGAATCGATGACTGAACGACGCTCCAGACTGCCCTTCCTCATCGCCCTCTTCGCCGCTCCGGCCATACTCGGCGCGGCGGCCAGCCTGTTTGCGTTGATGGGCGATTACGGGACGCGGTTCGCGGTCGCGGGGGCGTTCGGGTTGCTCGCGGTCCTGCCCGCGTGGTTCCTCGTGTTTCCGTGGCTCGCCTGGCGCGATCCGCTGGCCGACGGGTGGAAGCCCCGGGTCAAGACGTCGCTGGCGGCGAATTTCGCCTCCCTCGTCATCTATCCCGCACTGATCATGCTGTCGGTGGCAACGGGCAGCTACGAGGCGATGTTCCCGGTGGTCGAGGCGGGGGCATCGACCGAATTCACGGAGAACCCGGTGCCCCGAGATGCGGCGCTGATCTCGGCGATCATGGCCTTCATGCTCGGCCTCGTCTTCATGCCGATGCTCGCCGCGCTCTTCACGTGGGTCGAGAGGCGGGCGACGCGGTTGTGAGGCGAGGCTACAGCAGCGTCGGCAGCAGGAAAGCGATATGCACCAGCACGGTAAGGGCGAAGCCTATCGTCAGGATCATGACGGCATAGGCCGTGTGGACGTAGACGTATCGCCGCGCGAGGTAGACGTTGTAGCGTACTTCCAGCGTGCTATCGTATTCTATGCCAGTAGAAGCCATCGTTGTCTTGTCCAGTCGTGGGATGGCCCCGGAAAACGGGAGATTGACGATCAAGAAGATCGTGATGAGACAGTAGCCGAGCATCTCCAGCAGCACGAACAGAGGCGTCCACCCGCCATCCTCGAACACGATCAGCAGCAGCCCCGTCGCGGCGATCATGGCCGAGACATGGGTCAGAAGACTCGCGATATTGCTGTCGATCGTCTGGAGACGCGACATCAGCTTCGAACCGTCGTCATCCTCGCCGCGCGTTTTGATGTAGTCCTTGTAAAGTGGTGCCTCGGCATCAGGTACGCGAGTACGTAGCGTGGTTGCACGACTATGCGCCGCCCGCTCAATCGCGTTGTAAAGCTTCCTCACGACTTACCCCGCCCCGCTCAATAGCTGTATTCCGCAAAAACCCGGTCGATATCGCCGTTCCACTCGTCCCGATACTTGCGCAGCAATTCCCCCGCCAGCGATTCGCGGCGGCCCACCGCGTCGCGCAGGGAGTTGAGGAAATGCGCCTCGTCCCGGTCGAAGCCGGACGCCCGCGCCCGCGCGTGCAGCCCGGCGGTCGCGATATCGAGCAGGTCGGCGGCGATGTCGTGCAGCTTGCGCCCCGCGACTTCCGCACCCAGCCCCTGCGCCGGGACGACGGCGCGCAGGTTCAGGCGGTCCTCCTGCGTCCAGTGCCTGCAGAGATCCCACGCCGCCTCCATCGCCGTGTCGTCGTAGACGAGGCCGACCCAGAAGGCGGACAAGCCGCAGATCTGCCGCCACGGCCCGCCATCGGCCCCGCGCATCTCGATGAATTTCTTCAGCCGCGCCTCGGGGAAGATCGTCGTCAGGTGATCGGCCCAGTCCGAGAGCGTCGGCGTCTCGCCCGGCAGGGCGGGCAGGCGACCGTCGAGGAAGTCGCGGAACGACTGGCCCGCCGCGTCGATGTACTTGCCGCCGCGATAGACGAAGTACATCGGCACGTCGAGCGCGTAATCGACCCACCGCTCGAACCCCATCCCGTCCTCGAAGATGAAACCCGGGATCCCCGCGCGGTCGTTGTCCACGTCGCGCCAGACCTCGGAGCGATACGAGAGGAACCCGTTCGGCTTGCCGTTCAGGAAGGGCGAGGAGGCGAAGAGCGCGGTGGCCACCGATTGCAGCGCGAAGGCGACGCGCAGCTTCTTGACCATATCCGCTTCGGAACCGAAATCGAGGTTCACCTGAATGGTCGTGGTGCGGAACATCATGTCGAGGCCCTTGGTCCCGACGGTCGGCATGTAGCGGCGCATGATGCCGTAGCGCCCCTTGGGCATCATCGGCATCTCCTCGCGCGTCCAGGTCGGCGCGGCGCCCAGCCCGATGAAGCCCGCGCCGATACGGTTGGCGATGTCGCGCACCTCGGCGAGGTGCTGGTTCACCTCCTCGCAGGTCTGGTGGATCGTCTCCAGCGGCGCGCCCGACAGCTCCAGCTGGCCGCCCGGCTCCAGCGACACGTTCGCCTTGCCCTTGGTCAGGCCGATCAGCGTCTCGCCCTCGGTCACGGGCGCCCAGCCGAATTCGTCGCGCAGGCCCGACAGCATGGCGTGGATGCCGCACGGCCCCTCGTAGGGCAGCGGCGTCAGGTCGGATTTGCGATAGCCGAATTTCTCGTGCTCGGTCCCGATGCGCCAGTCCTCGCGCGGCTTGCACCCCGATTCGAGGTACTGGACCAATTGGTCGCGCGATTCGATCGGGCCACCGCCCTCTTGTGGAATGGACATGGCCGTTGCTCCCTCACGCGCATCGTTCCCTCTTGGCGGACACCTAGAGGAATGGGCGCGCATTGCAAGGCACGAGAACGCCATTGCGGATTATCGCGGAACCGTCAGCGCGGGATGCGCCGCCCCTTGCCGAGCGGGCGGGTCCAGACCGCGCCCATCTCGCCGGTCCCCGACTTGCGCGCGCGGGCGAGACGGGCGTGCAGCGCGTCGGTATCCATCCCCGGCAGGCCCGTCAGCGCGTCGTAGAGGGCATCGACCCCCTCGGCCCCCAGCGGCAGGGCCGTGGGCGGACCGTCGGGCACATGCACCATCAGGCTCGCGCGGGGGCCGTGGACCATCAGGTCGATGCGCGCGGCGTCGTCCAGATCGACCTGCACGTTGCCGAAGGACCCGACATGCAGGATGCGCCGTTCCTCGACGAACAACCGCCCCTCGCCCTCCGTCCGGTCCGCCCGCGCGCGGCGGATGGCCACGCGCAGCCAGACCATCCCGGCGATGGCGAGCGGCGCGCCGAGCAGCACGCTCAGCCAGTTGAGCGAGAAATCGGGCAGCCCGACGATCCACAGCGCCGCGACCGTCGCGGCCAGGGCCACCGCCGGCTCGAACCACCGTTTCAGCAGGGCCGCCGCCTCGGGGCGGATCACCGCGAAACCCTCGCATAGGTGAGGTACGCGGGGGTGCGACCCTCGCGCAGGGCCTTGGCCTCGTAGCGGGTGCCGGGCCAGTCGCCCCATGCCTCGGCGGTGTCGGCGACGAGCGAGAAGTCGGGATGCGGTCCCACATGCTCGCGCGTCCAGTCGATATACTCGGGAATATCCGACGCCACGCGTAGATACGCCCCGCCCCGCAGGACCCGCGCGAAGCTGTCGAGGTTCTCGGGATTGACGAAGCGGCGCTTGTGATGCTTCGCCTTGGGCCAAGGATCCGGGTAGAGGAGAAACGCGCGTCCGACGCTCCCTTCGGGCAGGGCGTCCATCAGGTCGCGCGCATCGCCGTGATGCACCCGCACGTTGCCGATCTCCTCGGATTCCAGCCGCGAGAAACACGAGGCGACCCCGTCCATGTAATGCTCGCAGCCGACCAGCATGACGCTCGGATTGCCCCGCGCCTGCGCCGCCAGATGCTCGCCCGCGCCGAAACCGACCTCCAGCCAGACATCGCCCGCCGCGTCGCCCGCCGCGTCGAACGTCAACGCGCCATCCGCCAGCGCCGCGTACCGCACCCGGCGCAGCTCGAACGTCTCGCGCTGCGCTCCGCGAAGACGGGAACCGCGACGTCCGTATAAATTGCGACGAATTGTATCCATCTCAAGTTCAGACATAGTACACTTTATATGAAACAGTTAAAATTGACAACAGTACGCCGAATATTCAAAGTAACGAAACCTCGCCATGCAATTCTGTTCTGGAGACGGAATAAACGGCTGGGGGGCCGAAACGCGATGAGCACATCAAGGTCAGCATCCTTCTACCGCAAGGCGCGTCGCAGGGCGGGGCGCTTCGGACGCGATACCCGGGGCGTGACCGCGATCGAGTTCGCCTTCGTCATCGGTCCGTTCCTGGTGCTGACGATGGGCACGATCGAGGTGGCCCTCGTCCATCTGATGCGCAGCTCCGTCTCGAACGCCGTCGAACACGCGTCCCGTCCGATCTATACCGGGGAGGCGGGCTGCGCAACGGCCCAGTCCGTGAAGACGGACATATGCAGCCGGATCGCCATGCAGAACACCACCGCATGCACGGCCAATCTCAAGGTCGTTCTCGAACAGCTGAACGATTTCGACAGCAAGCGCAGCGACATGGCCGACGAATTCGACGATATCGAGGATTCGGTCGATCCGGGCAAGGCGGAATCCCGCATGCTTCTGCGCAGCTATTACAAGTGGGACGTGATGTTCCCGCTGCTGGCCGAGACTCTCGGCGGCGAGAGCGGCACCATCGTCCTGAGCGCGAGCACCGCCTTCAAGAACGAACCCTTCGGCACCGATGCAGGATGCAAACCCACGTCATGAAAAACCTTTCCTTTTCCCGAAGCGATACCCTGTTCGCACGCTTCCGCAAACAGGAAGACGGCGTCGCCGCCATCGAATTCGCCCTCGTCGCGCCCCTGCTCATCACGTTCCTGCTCGGAACCACGATGGCGACCCAGAGCCTCTGGGCAAACGGCAAGGTCGCGCAGGTCAGCAGCGTCGTCGGCGACCTGATCTCGCAGGAGACCGACCTCGACTCAACGATCTTCGAGTCGATCATCAAGGTCGCGCCTGTTCTGATGGAACCGTATCCCATCGGCGACACGAATATCGACGTGACCGCGGGCATCGCCTGCTACGAGGATCCGACCGACACGGACGAGGCCAAGCCGAAGATCTTCACCGTATGGGGCGTCCGGTGGGAGGGCGGCAACAGCTTCGTGCCGGGCCAGACGTCCAACGAGGAGATGGAGGACGGGCCGGACGACATCAGCATCCTCGAAGGCGACTACATCGTGCAGACCCGCGTGACCTATACCTACAAGCCCGCGATCACGCAGAAGGCGGGCTACACCCTCGCTCTCGACGAGGTCGCCTATCACCAGCCGCGCGACGCCGAGCCGATCTCCTTCCCGGAGTACGAGGCCGACGAGCTGATGGACTGCGACGAGCTGATGGATCGCTGACCTGCCTCCCGGCGCCGCGACGAAAAAACGGTATCGCCGGGGCGCCGAAATGATCTAGAACCCCGGACCAGGATGAGACGCGGCCCGGTCGGGTCGGGAATCGCGCGGGGGATGCGCGTTTCCCGGCGCCCTGCGGCCCGACCGCGCCGACCATCGGATCGAACGCCACTCGCCGGGAAGACGCGCCATGACCTACATCGTCACCGACAACTGCATCAAGTGCAAGTACATGGATTGCGTCGAGGTCTGCCCCGTCGATTGCTTCTACGAGGGCGAGAACATGCTCGTCATCCATCCCGACGAATGCATCGATTGCGGCGTGTGCGAACCGGAATGCCCCGCTGACGCCATCCGCCCCGATACCGAGCCGGGGCTGGAGAACTGGCTGGAGATCAACCGCAAGTTCTCCGAGGTCTGGCCCGTCATCACGCAGGTGAAGGAAAAGCCCGCCGATGCCGAGAAGTTCGACGGCGAGAAGGGCAAGTTCGAGAAGTACTTCTCCGAAAAGCCGGGCGAGGGCGACTGAGGCGACCCGCAGGGGGCGACCCGCAGGGGGCGACCCGCGGCTCCCCTTTTGACGGCCTGAGGCATATCGCCCGCGCGTCTCCCTTGCCGCCCCGGCGCCAATCCCTATAGTATCGCCAACCATGCGCCGACCGCGCATGATCCGATGCAGTCAGCGGAAGGCCCCGCCCCCATGTCAGAAGTCGAAACCGGTGCCGATGTCGGCCGCGGCAACCGCCCGCTCTCGCCCCATCTTCAGGTCTACAAGCCGCAGATGACCT
>Ga0209831_1001371_pt1 | contig 22541 bp, 30 predicted proteins | sample Maine_Asex4_meta_FD_187451 | JGI IMG/M metagenome (GOLD analysis project Ga0209831, IMG submission 187451) | Marine algal microbial communities from Maine, USA - Maine_Asex4_metaG (SPAdes) (version 2) | ecosystem: Host-associated > Algae > Red algae > Unclassified | place: Maine, USA | collected... | reverse complement strand
TCTCCTCTACAGCATCCAAGGGCGGTTTTCGGCGGAGTGGGCGCCCGACGCGTTTGCGAAGGCGGATCAGCGCCGCCGTCAGCATCCAAATTGGATCTTGTATCACTTTGATAGTGATCGGAACACCATATCCGTGAGCTGTGCGGAGTTGCGGCGGGGAAGCCGCATCCTCTCTCCCCCTCCCTTCTCACCTGACGCACTCAAAATTGGTCGGCTGCAAGCTTTACCACCACCGGCGCCCTCCTTTGGCGAAGACGACTGGACCATCGATCGAACAACAAGAGCTTTCAATGTTTCCTCTCTCGGTGCGCTCGCAGGTGATTCGCAACCGCCAGCGTGGTCTCAGCTGGGACTCGATCATTGAGCACTGAGGCTCCAGCAGAGTGGCGGCGATGCAATGCTGGAGCAATTTTGTGCGTGGCGGGTCACCGTGGAGCGACCCTGTCTATGAGAACAGGTACATTGATGCCGCACGGTTCCAAGCTCCATTCTTGCGTGCTGTGGAGGGCCTCGTGCGTTCGCACCCCGAGATCTTCTTGCGTGAGATAAAATCTATATTTGACCGCTTGATGGCCTTGCCAGATTTTGACGCGTCGTGGCCGCAGAGTCTCTTTTCCCTATCCCGGATGCTCAACGCCATTGATTTTTCTGTCAAAAACGTTGAGCGAATGGCACAGGAGCGGTGCGCCTAGGCGGCAGAGCAGCACAGCCGGCGATACAGCAATGTTCCAGACCAGTGCATTGTCGTTGCGGACGAGACGCACATTGACGGAGGGGCCATGGTGCGTCCACGAGGCTGGGGACCAATCTGGAACGATGCTGAGGTCCTTGCACCCGAACCCCGCCCGCGAACGCGGATTTCGTCTATCTTGGCGGTGTCCTACACGCGGGGGTTACTTGATTTGGCGATCCACCAAATCCCGTCAGCGCAGGAAGGCGATGACTGGTTGGCATGTTGCACAAGCCAAACCCTACGGATGAACGCGTACATGCCTGAGGTTCCGCGAACTGCCCAACCTGATGATTGTGTTCTTTTTAAAGATAATGCCGGCGTGCATATCCAGGTTGCGGACCAACTTCTGGTCATGAACAGCGTCCGACGGATGCTGCTTCCCCCGTACTTCCCACATCTCTCGAGCATCGAACTAACATTCGCAAACTACAAAGCAAAAGACCAGGACGTAGCCTTCGGGCACGCAGAACTGCCTGACCGAATGTCCCACGTGTTGGCCGGCGCGTCTATGCCTCAGACTGTGACCAGTGGGAACTACCACGTGGCACGCCGGCAAGCGCTAGTGCAGTTGCGTAAGCTGACCGGGCCAAGTGGGCTGCTGGAGAGTGCTTTCCTTCCCCTTCTTGTCGCGCGCACTGCGCCGTAGCTCTTCCGGCCACGGACAACCGCCGCAACGCCTGCGGGCCGACGCCGTGCTCCGCACGTGCCTGCTCTCGGGGGATTTCTGTGCGTGCGGAATCTGGCGGTTGTGACAATGTCTTTCGTTATATGACCCTTTTCCCACCCCGCTGCACCCTATCTCCCGCTTTTGCGCTTGCTCTCCACCCCTTGTTCGGTCTCGGACGCTCGGAAGCGCCAAAGATTGGGTGTTCTCTTTGCATACGTACGCGCAAGAGTACTGTTTTCCCGGTGTGGGCACTGTACTACTCGGATGTCCGCTGTTTCAATCTATCACCTTTACGCACCATTCGCAGTCGTCTGACACAACCCCGCCTCCAGCTTTGTCGTATGACGTGCTTTCGAATATGCTCCCTGCTCCAATGTCCATCATTTTCTGTGCTGGTACAGCTTGAATGTGTTGTATCTCTGATGTGTGCGACATTTAAAAGGAACACAAAGTCTGCGGGAGCTTGGATTGAGTCGTGCCAAGTGTTTTTTCCAAGCTAGGTACAGCGGGAGCTATGCCAAATTTTTCCCGGGTGCATTGCGGTCCCTGCTTAGTGGCTGCGCCTTTTACGCGCAATCCCAGTTCTGAGCACTGGCAGTCGCGCCTCTGCCCTTCCTCGTTGTGTGTCCGTAACTTTGTCGCAGGACGTGCCCTGCTGACTCCAATCCGATTAATGAAAGCATACCTCTACGTTGCGCCCACCCGCCCTGTCCAGCTGAGCAGATGGCGCCAGATTGACTGACCTCCGTATCAAGGCAAGGCGTCCGTCATTCTGACCTCTTGCTGCCATTGCCTTATCCGTTTCGGTTCTTGCTGAGCAATGCGCTACGTTTCGATGCCCTCTTCGTCACATGTCACTTCAGGTTTGCATCTTAGACCGCTACGTTCTGTGCATATCGTTTGTGCTTCGCACGGTCACTGCTGCTTACGTTTTGGCTTAGCTGAAATAAGCGCAGCAGACCTGTGCATTCCTCACCTGACTTGGTACCATGATATAGTTTCTATCAAACATACAGCACGGTCATCTTATCACCGCATGAGCAACAGCAGCCGCAGCGAGCGCGCTCAAGAACAACGGTCCTTACAATCGCGTCAGGAGCTTCGTGATGACCGAACGAGAGGTCACTGCTCACTGACTGCGGGGTCTCTGATTCAAGCATTAGCAAACAAGGTCGTTCCCGTTTCCACAGGTACACGCTCAAACTACAGCACGAATGCAATATGAAAGCTCTAGTCGCTTTTGGTGTGGTTATGACAGATAGAGGGTGTAGTCGCGGAGCCGGAAAATATGATGTGCTCGATTTTGAGGGCAAACCTGCGTGCCTTTCTGGCATCTGTGTCCCACGTCAGTGAACCGGAAAAGCATCCATACAACCAAACAGAGCGCCAGAAATCAGAAACATGCCCGTACCTCACGATAACGCAGTAAGCAAGGAGATACATGGCGCGGTGGGTGCGGTGCGCAGAGCCTCACGGCTGCCTGCACCGCCGCGATGCAAGCCAGTCCCGACAACTTGATATGTGGCTTTGAAGTGCCTTCTTGGAGGCTGAGAAGCGAGAAAACAGGTGAGTGACGAGCTCTTCCGCATCAGCCGACCCCCCCAGCATGGACCCGCGGATCCTGAACTCAATGGCAGCAGGCTCAACCTGCGACATTAACTCGGCCCTCCCCGCATGCGTTTCGTCGACGAAGACCCACTCGGTCAGCGAAGCAGCGCCTTGGCCCGGGGCCATTCGCGGAGGACCAACAGGCCGTGCTGCCAGTTGAATTGCGGTGTCGTCCCCATGTTTGACAGGTGCGCGGTTGGCAATTCCTCGGGACCTGAAAGCCAGTGCACAAGAAAAGTGTGCAACAGGCAAGAGCATTCTTCCGATAGGTCAAGGGAGTCAGTTGCAGGTACCACATTGGCAGAAGAAATACAACAAACAAGACAGGCATGGAAATATTGTACGGAAGCAAAGATCTGGGAACGAAGAAAACGTACAGGCGACGGGACCCCTCAGGGGCTTCAAGCGCAACGGCAGCCTCCCGCAGCCACTTCGCCGATTGCTTATCAGATTCGGCGTGTCGGCTGCTCAAAACCGCAAGCGACATGACAGGGGCATCATGAGACGCTACCCCGCTGGGCGCGCCCGTAACAGCGGTGACAGCACCGGCCAAGGCGCTGGCCACAGCGTCCAAACCAGCATTACCACACCGTATGTGCTCGCTGCTTGCACCAAGGTTGGCCGCAGACACCGTGGAGGCCGGCGACCTCAAACCTACCAGCGTGTCGATGACGTCTGTCCGAGGCGCGGACGCGCTCGCTAGGTTTGCAACGAGCCCGTTGCGTCGGCGCTGCTCGACCTCCAGCTTCCCGTCCTCAGCCTCATACGTGGCGCAGCTGCGTTGCGCCGCGCTCTGGAAACTCCGCGGCTGGCGCAACTGGGAGCACGCATACGTGAGGTGAGACAGTTTGGCACTGGGCTTCTCTGTGAAGGACATCCCCCCCTTGTTGATGTTTTTCTTGAACAGTCTGGGGCTCAATGCGATCGTGATGGGCTGGTGTCCTTTCTTGGAGCACTCTGTGCACCTGCGTCTCGTGATCCAAACCCAGAGAACGTGTCAAAGATCAGGGTATCAATCGAAGAAAACGACACGGTACGGGCTATGATCCACGAGCATGGAAAGGAAAGCAATGTGTCGCATCAGATATCGCGTCGCAGTGGTGAACAGCCACAAGAATAGCAGCACGCGCTCACGACACCCAACAGCGACAAAAAGGGACGATAGACTCCAGAACACAGCGGCAAAGGCGCACGAAGGAGCGGGCAGGGCACCCTACAGTTGATGGCAGTTGCGGACATCCTTGGTGCACCGTACGTGAGAGTAGTAGGCATCCCTGGGTTCAAGTGCCGAGGGGCATTGAATGCGGCTCTTGACAATGATACAGTCCTTGAAGTAATGAACATTGCCGGAAGCATACTTCTTGCGGTACCCACTAGCGCCACTGCTGGGGAACACGGGGGGCTCACCGGGCGCCGGTGGTTGACCGGCACTTGCAGGGGAGGTCGACTGGGAGGATTCACCCCCGGGCATGGCCATGGAGCCTGTAGGAAGACAACATTACGTGCGACAGCCAAAATAAGCAGATAGGCGCAATTGAGCAGTTTGCTCCGACATAAGCCGACAGAGCTGGTGTCAGAAACAGATATGGATATGTCGCACGTGAAGTGGCCCTGTAGCACACGGCGGGACGTGCGCGTTTGTGTGGGACCTCCGCCCGGATTATCACACAGACAAGCTTGCGACCTTAAACGTACTCATAGCCTCGGTACGTGACGCGCAGGGACCTACACTACCAACTTCAACGAAGGAACGAAACAGATAAGCGGCGCGACAGTGATGGGCGTGACCCTATGACGCGCGCCGCAGCATTAGATGCAGCAGCGTGGACGCCGACACGGCTCGCGGCCTCAATATGGTCCAATTGCGCATGTGTGCTGGGGATGGATTCTGACACACTGTGAAACATGGAGAGGGCGTTTTTAATACTTATACGTTTTTGAGTCTGGACTGCATTTATATTTGCGGTTGACAGACCTGCAGATTTGTGACAGGCTAACCACGTTGCTCATCATGTGCAAATTGATTGCATCCGATACCAATCGACTTCAAAAGGCAGAAGTGGTGGATGTAGATGGTGTTCCACTTTTTCTGGGATGCACAGTACTGTTCGTAATACATAAAACAATGCGGGCTTCCTCGCGCCGCGGACCACCTATGACGCACGGACGGACATCTCATGTCCATCTTTGTCCGAGCGGGCAGCTCAGGTATCACACCATTGTTGTCAACATCGACAATGAATAGACTTTCCCATGCGGAAACAAAGCTATTTGAATTCTCTCTCTTCGGCGTGCGAACGAACAACGGAACCGTTCATCAGCCTGGGATGGACGTTCGTGCGGCTTTGGGGGTAAAGCGGTTTTTGATCTGCCGAGCCGCTGCGTCGCTCCCTGCTTGGAATAATTGGATCGGGGTGGGGGGTTGCATGTCACACCTGGGACGAAGTGTGCGGCGAATGTGTCGTGTCCCTCTCAAGTTCGGACAGTCGATGCAGCCGACCGAGCTGCGCAGTGGGGAAACAGAAAAAACGCGAAGGGTCCACTCATTCTGCGGTCTGCGACAAAAAACATAATGATGTGGCATAGGTCAAATGACGATAATTGAAATGCGAACATTTATGAATAAACCAGCAAGGAGACAAGGACAGTTCGTGCCCATTTCAACGGAAATTTGGCTCAGCCCAAAAAGCGCTTGCGATGCGAGCGCACTAACTGACGCTCATTCTGGACGGTTATGATTGGGCCTTGGACCTGGCCGTCCCGCGAAATCAGTTCCTTCCGCTCCTCGGCCCTTCCGCGCTCATCTCGCGCGTACTTCGGCTGCTCCCTTCCAGAGACCTTGGCCATGCCTGCCTCACGTTTTGACGCGATGGCCTTGGGCACTCTTTCTGCAATCAATTACCAAGCCCGCCCGCGAGGCTCAGCGGAGTCGTTCGACCACACAACCTCCTGATTTTGACGCGCCGCCTCAGGCTTGAGGCGGGACACCAAAATGTCCATGTTTCCCATCCGCGAAGCCGCGGTAGAACCCCGCCCGCGGCGCAACCGCCTGTCCTCCACTTTAGAGATGTCAATGGGCCAGGTCCCACAGCGCTGAAAGCTGAAATTGGTGCGCTCTGGTGTCATTCCGAGCGACCAGCGGGCAGCAACGGACTTCAGCAGGTAGTGAACGTCAAACCCAATGCCCACTGGGATAGTTGGAAGGAGCGTGCGCATGTAGGTCCAGCCGGCTGCCCTCAGCGCTAGGAAGACACGGGCGTCATAGGGCTTAAACATTTGTGAGACGAGAGATGGGAGCATAAAGGCGTACACCTTGGCGCGCCGGAGAGGTTTGAGTCCCGCCAGGTCTAAGTGCACTGTGCAGGCTTCCATCAGCAGGAGCGTTGCTTCCCCCAGCCGTACATCCTTAAGCTGCGCCGCGACAGATGCCTCCCAATCTCCCCAAATGGGCGTGGCGTGACCGAGGGGGTCACTTTAGCGGGCCTTCGCATCAGCCTCAGCAGGCAGAGACACCAGCCGGATGTCAGTTCTTCCGAACTCCTCGGTGGCCGAGTCGTACATGTGAGGCCCCGGTTTGCGGCCCCAGGGATCATACCAAGCAAAGAGTAGCACGTGTAGCGCAGTGGGCCCAGAACCGTCGTCAAAATCACGTCCGTTTTTGCCGGGTCTGAGCCTCTTGGAGACCCGTGTTCCTGTTTAAAGAAAAAGAATTCCTGTGCAAAAAAAAGATCGACCTCCCTTGACAGGCTCTCAGAGGCCATTCCACGCGAGGACCTTGCATATTGTCGTGTGCGAGAACAGGAATCGTTCTTCACTCCACAATTAGCGCCTGCTAGCATATCTACAGATGCTTGTCCGTCTTTCTCTCTTTCTGGAAGGGTGTAGTGTTTATGTCTTGTGTTGTGTCTCACTGTTTACGAATGGAGGTGCATCTATCCCGGCAAACAGATGATTTTGGCGCCCATTCTGGAAAAAAGCAGGCTCGACAGAGCCCCAGGGCAGTTTATAGATGATCTGCTCTTCCCAACACAAACAAAAGCTGACGTGCTCTTGACGACGGTTTTGGGCCCGCTGCGCAGTGGCCCAGTGTCCGTCGTGGGACGAAGTGGTCATCGGTCTACTGTTGTCGGGCAGGACTCATTGATTTCGTCATGTTACACCAGCGACGCGAAGATGGATCACTCATGATGGAATGATAACATAGGCTTCTTGACAATTGATGGCCATCATGATTCTGAGCAGGCTGATCGAGTCCTCTGCATGGATTGTCGACCACGCGGACGGCGCGCTCTCCTAACCGTATTGCTTCCGTTGACACCAAGAACCATCGCCCGCCTACGCCCTCCCCTGCCGTCAGTCCCCTCCTCCCGCTGGGCTTACCCTCTGCCTTCCCCCCCCTCCCCCCCCCCTGGGCGTTATTGGAAACTTGGCAGCGGCCGCTTGTGGGCTGATGATGCCGGCAGTCTGAGCGCGATATGCTACACTGTGGCGGTCGGCGACGGCTTTTGGGGCAGCCATCCGGTCCGAGCGTGGGGGAAAGCCGGTCTACCGGTCGAGCACTGCCCTTTTTTTTCCAAGCATAAGTACGCCACAGGCACCAAAATATGTGCCCTTCTCTGGAACTTCCGGAAGGTATACGTTTTGCCTGCTCGGCAATAAATAGAGGCAAGAGCGTCCGTGGGGAGACAAAACAATTCAGAAAAACGCTGTAATGGGCGATTCTGAGGATCCACTTTCGGCGCCGTTGATCCGCAATCGCGTCATGGACCGTACACACCTACTCGAGGAGGCGCCGCACGCAACTCCCCCTTTACGAAGATACTTATGTGCTCACAGCTTGCTCCCTGGTCCCTCCTGGAAGTGGTCTCGGTCGAAGATAAGTGGGTGCTCCCACAGAATCGCGACCCCGTGCTGATATACATCATGTGACCCACGCGCCCGCACACAGGTCGCACAGGGCGCGCGGTCACAAATTATGCACGCAAATCCCGCCACGCGCAATACCTAATATACTTGAGTGCCCGCGATGTGCACTTCCCACCGTTGGGCTCGGCCCTCGGGCGGCGACCAGCCTCGCCCCACGGCCGTGGTCATTCCGGCTGGTGGTGCTATCCTCATCAAGTCCTAGTATCGACGATGCTCATGCGCGCCGCCCCCGCGTGCGCGCCGCCTTTATGGTGAGTGGCGCTACGCTGCTCACATCACCGGACCGTCCATGGGCGTGCACGCGCCCACAGTGTACACCGTCATGCACGAGAGGAAGTACGTGAAGGCTGGGTTTGGCAGCGCCTTCATGAATCGGACGGCTGGCATTTCCATTCCCGGAATGTAGGATATCTGCGCCTGTCCTACCGTAACGCGCTCGCGTACCATGTGGTGGGCAATGTCGACGTGGTGGGCCTTTTCGGCAGTTGTCGGACTAGCCATAAAGGCGAGGCGGGACTGACATTCCTCGTCGATCATCACGGTCGACGGCGGTCGTCCCAGGACCAGCATCAGTTTTCGCACTCACATCGCACGCCGAAAAACGTGTTGGTGGCCTACAAGTCGCGCCCATCATACGTAGAGGGTACAATGTCCTTGGCCACTGCCTTGCCTGCCAAAGTTTTCACAGTGACGGCCATTTCGTCCACGTGTACGAGGACAATGATTCGACCGTGCACGGAGTGCTGCCGGATGGACATTGTCGGGTTGGCTGTCGACCGCACGGCGCCAACGGCCGTCAGAGTTCCGTGGAACTGATTTCCCTACAGCTGACCTGCCGGCTTGCAGCCGTATGGAGCGTACAGCAGGCTAGCGTCTGTCACACCAAAATACTCCTCGTGCCACTCCGGCTGCTGCACGTACACGCACCACGCCAGGTTAAGGCCTAGTGTTCCGGCTCTTCTGGGTTTCTAGAGGATTCGCTGCACATGGATGGCTCTCACATCCAAATGCGACTCCTCATTGGCCAAATTCTCACATGTCAGCTCTATTCCAGCACCTATCGGATAGGCGCCTCTTTGGCTCGCCAGATCGCAACCAGACCACAGACGCCTGCGCGCAAGGCGAACGTGGGCCGGTGGCGAAAACTTCGTTTTGAGTCGTTGCAGAAGTCCCGGACCGGGCGCGACGGGTACTGAAACACCGCAATCGAGGGCGCTTTACTGTGTACCTCTCGGTCATGCGGCAGACGCTGCATATCTCCGGCCTTGCTCAACGGTTCATGGTTCTGTTTGGCTCTTTCTGCCGGGCTATGCACCACCTTGCGGGAATTGTGCACAATATCTGAAGAAAGTAGCAAACGAAATGACAACTGGGGCGCTCCAGACGCACTTGTGACGCGCAAGATGGGATCGCTGAGAATGGGGAATTAACTATAAACTCTTTCTGAGAGCATATGCGAGTTCAGCGCATGCTCGTTGCCCGGAAAAGCATCTAGAGAGGTCCCCAAACATAGGGGAGTGTGCTTGAAGACCCCTTCCTCGCCTCGGTGGCGCATTTGATGTGCCGTACGGGCAGTCGGCAGGCCATAACGGGCGCTTTGCCGATCCGTTCATGGGTTTCGAAAGCTTGCTGTGCTTGACCGGATGTCGTCATGCAGGCTCTGTACACCATTCCTGAGAAGAATTGAGCCTGAAAAAGATAGATGCGGCGCCCCAGATGCACCTGTGTCGAACAATATGGTTGGGGTCCCGCCTATGCCCTTTCTTTCACCAAACAACAAGATCTATGCTTGAATCAAACACCCGGCCCACCAGTGCGCTTGACATAGGCTTCTACGGTCTTGAAACCTCCATCAGTATTGTGCGCTGTCAACTGCTTCCGCTTCTTGACCTCCTTCACGCTCTCGGTGGCGCACACCGGCAACGGCGGCTTGTTCTCCCGCCGCGTTTGTCGGTCATCTTTGTTGTGTGTAGGGCTCCTGCTGCATCCGATGTTCGACTGGCCACGCTGCGTGCGAGAACGTCCGCTTCCGCCTCGCGTGCTAGAGCCATCGTACTCATAATTCCCGCCGGCCGCTTTACATCCTTTGCGCCCGGATGCCTGACGGCCTATTGGCCGCAACGCCCATGCCATGCTTCCAGCCCCTATTCGCCGCAAAGGCCAATGCTGCCCCACATCTCCCAAGCGTCAGGAGCGATGAACATCAAAATGTGAAGCTTCGAGGATATCCGTAACCAACCAGAACTCCCCTTGGCCATTGTCACTATCGCCGACGTATTTGATCGAAACGCCACGACTTCCTCCGCAGGTGCGATGGCCGCGCGCTTCAGAGTCTTACGGATCCTGTCCCACAGTGTCCAGGCTATTTCATAGGCTGCAAATTGCGCCAGCGCTACCTTTCCGACCATTGCGGCTCACAGAATCGTGCTGCGATAGTCGATGGTGTGGCAGTCGAGACATTTGAAATGACCACCATTCAAGGACGAAGGCCGCACACGCACCCTCTCATGTAGCAACTCGACGAGCTCCGGCGTAACGTTTTTCCCCGCGTGCCGCCCAGCGACAGCGCGGTCGGTGGAGCTCCGGTGCTCCGTCACCATCTCGACGGCGAGTCGTAGAAGTCGATGGTTCACTCCTTGAGTTATGTGCAGAGGAGCTGGTACCATTTGTCAGGGGTCAATTCCAAGTAAGGGACTTCTGGCGACCGAGCAATGATGCTCATGATTGCTGGGTTTGTCCACCATTCGCGCCACGTCGTCAACTGCCATGTGGTCTGCAAAGTGGGTGCGCTCTGGCAAGATCACGCAGCCAGATTCGTCGTATGACGTCCCATAGCGAGCATCATGCAGCGCCTGCTGCTCACTCGGCCAGCGGGTGCGCTTGTCTTCCAGACAAGGTTGCGTAGCGGTGGCACCATTGTGGCCAAGCAGACAGCATTGCCGGCAAAATTGCAGCCTAGCATCACGTGCGCCGGACGACAGGTACCTCGAAACATTACGCAGTCGGTCAAAAGAGCGTCGAGCTGGGGCAGATACGTCCCCAGCACTACAGCCAACTCTACATACCTATCGTCGTCACAGGGGAAATTTTCAACTAGGATGGTGCTGCCGGGGCTATTTGCATGCGCCTGATTGATCATTGCGGCCACAATATGCACCGCTTCCGGATTGCCGCCCTTGTCCAGGCCGTGCACCATGCGCACTTCCGCCTCCGACGAAGGGGGGGAGCCCGGAAGGGAGACGGCAGCACCTGTGAGGCCTTGTCTAGCGGATGCAGCGTTGCTGCGCGCCGCCAGGTCTTTCACCGGCGTCTCCAAGAACAGATCCTTGTCACACAGAGGAGACACGCGCTCCTGAATAGCAGCGGCCAGAAGACGAGAGTGGCGCCAGAGCCTGTCACGACGACCTCCTTTCCGGGCAGCGCTGAGAGCTCCAGCCGCCCCAAACGCAGGACGGGCAGGCAGCAGAGGCCGCTGCTGGCACCCTCGGACGCCAACCTCCATCTATTTAACCCAATGTGGCTCATAGACAGAGCCGCCATGCGGCCCACCTGCTGATCGACAGAACGATCGACTGCATCGCGCGAGAGACGCGTACGTGTGCGCCGCATCCTCGCTTTCCCGGTCTCCCGCACGCCCACCCGCAACAGAAGTGCAGTTGCGCGGAGATTGTTGGTCTAGGTATTTTTAACCTCCGCGTTTCTCAGCGGCCGCTGCCGTAGGCAGACTTGCGCCCGTCCACTTCTGTGCGTGAGTCGGATCTCTGGGCCTTCGCCACGAAATAGAATCGTACGTGCTATGGCCTCCAGCGTTGGCTTTTCCTCGTCTCCAACATGATTCGCGGCCTTCAGGCCATCCAGGAATGCCCGACAACTGACAACTTCTGGCGGCGCGGTCGCCAACAACGGTGGTTTTCGACTGCCATCACCACCAGAGGTGAGCACCAATGATCGGCGGGGGTCAACTGGGGATGGCTGCGGCTCCGCACCTGCCCCCACATACTTGGAGGAAGCGGCGCAAGGTCGGTTCTCAAGCAGCGCTGCGCAAGCGAAAGCCCCTCGCTCTCCATCTTCGCGGTCGACTGTCCCTGAGGAGTCAGAGACTGAACCTGTCCTTGCAACTACGGTGTTGCCCGCCTGCGAGCCAACTCACACTGCGAAACCGTGCACGCCGCCCGAACGAGCAGCCGGGGGGGCAGGCGCTGCCCGCCTTAGACGAGGCAGCAGGCGCGGGGTAAGCGAAACGCAGGGCGGGGGGTATGCCAAGGTTGGGGAGTGGTGGGGGGGATTCCTTATCGACACAGCGGTAGGTATCTCTCGACGAGTTGCGATCTTGCGCCGAGAGCAATACGGGGCGCATAGACCAAGTGCGACTCCTTTGGGGTCGTATCCCTGCGCCGCCGCCACAACCTTGCACGTGATGACAGGCAGGCGCGCAACGAGGCCGGGGGACGAGCCCCGCGGGCAAGTCTGGACCCAGTCTTGCCAGTCAGCCGTTCCTGACGTAGATTTGAGGGGAAGGCGCGCGCAATACACGCACAGATGCGCCCATACCGTGCCACTGAAGGACTGCAGGACGTCTGCAGTGGTTGCCCTGAGTGGTCATTCACGTGAAAAAGCGCAGAAAAAGGGGGGGGAAACGCGGGTGCGCCACAGGAAACGTGAGTGCCTCTGTGTCGCTCTTCAACAGCCGGTTGGTACCTTCTTCCCCCCCCCGTCCACTCCCTGCTGGCTGTTTCGGTTCCTCAGTTTTCTGCACAAAGAAGCCGCACTCTTGTTCGGTCTCCAGCTCTGTTCACCATATTTCTCCCCTCCACAGCAAGAAGACAACCACTTGGCAATCGCGACGGCACGTGTGCCATGAGAACACCTGCAGGCGACCAGAACTATGCGAATAGAAAAGGCGGGCAAGAGGTGAGTCGAAGGATCATGGATCTGTCCACGGCTCATCCTCTGCGGTCAGTCATCCCTGTCACAGGGGCCTCGAAGGTCTATGATATTGGGTCGCGACCCAAATGAATCTCGGCTACTGGTTAACTACCACGTTGTCGTGTGATGATCAGACCCAAAAAGGCCACCTTAACTAGCCGTGGCCCACGGACAAGCGGGCGTTGGGGTATGCGAGCGTGATGTCGATGACGATAGCTCCAAGAGATTTGCCGCGACAGCTTCTATGACCTCGAGTACGGCCGCACCGAGAGGGCATGGCCCCTACAGATTGATACAGCTCACCGCTGCCGCTGTCTAAAGCCTTGCATGATGTACCGCGACTTGCAGCGCGTTACGGTGCCGTCCGCGCCGAGCTTGAAAACAAACACCAATCGGCCGTCGCTGATAATGGTGCCGGATAGCAGTTCCAGTAATTCAAATCATGGGCGGTACATAGCGAGGACATCTCATCCATAATGGCGAGCTGTAACCATGAGCGCATGGAAGCGGGTCTCTGGCGGTGTGCCTCACCGTTTGGGAAAGGCGACGGCGTCCGCGATGGTCATGGTGCGGAGGGGCCCTGGCAACGGAGCGACCAAGCGGCCAACGCTGACAGCCCGGCCTTGTCTGACTCGGGCGGTGGCGCAGAAAGTAGCCATGTCCCCCGCACTCGGCCATGTCGTCAGCCGGCGCTGGTGCTGAGCCAATTGGATCCTCGTCCGCGGGGGGCGAGCCCACGGGTGGCATAGCCCCGCCGTTCATGTTTGTGGCATCCGACACGTCGGTTCTGCGCAACACGTTGGTGTTGCCCCGATCTCCACTGTATCTTCCGTTGCTGGAGACTGGCGTGCTTTGCATGTCCGACCAGCCGTCGGGCAGGTAGAGGCAAACAAGCACGGAGGTTCGGGAGACGGGCTTGAAGGGAACCGTCCAGGGGTTGTCATGATATGCATTTCGGGGCGAAATGGGATACAGAGACACGCCGATGCTTCGTACCTGATTTGGGACAACTTCCTTGAAACAGACCCGGAAACGAATATCTGCCTCATAAACTGGATTAGCACGTAGAATATATTCGTATTTGGATACGATTGACGTATGCGAATATCTTCCTGCAAGTCCGCCGAACAGCACAATTTGAGCAAGAAAAAGACGCCACTGAGACACTTCTCAGGTGCCCAATGGACTTCAAGTTCGACATGACAGTTACATTTGATGTGTGCGCCCCAACGAGCGCGGTCCAGGCAGTTTCCTGCCGATCTTGCAAACGGTCGTCAAAAGGACCATTCAGAATGACGAGTGACACTTTGCTGATAACGCAAGCGGGCCGACTCGCGTGATTGAAAGGAGTCCTCCGGGTCGAGTGGGATCCCTGCTTGATGCCGCAACATGGTCGCACATGACTCCAACGATTGCGGTGTGGTCAGTGGCAGTTCTGGCAGGAGTGTGGAGGATGTCTCGTCTGCGAGTTTTATCGCACAACAATATTTTGTCTCTCTACTACGCTGTGACTCCCGCCCTCCCTCCCGCCAAGAGGGTCCGAAGCTCAGAGGCTACTCCAGGATGGGTAGTTCCAATGCTCGCCGACCCACGCATGGTGGGTCGGCAGCGGAAGAGCCTAGAGACTCTCGTGGACGACTCGCTGTTGAGCGAGCGTGAGCGCACACTCACGTGGCGGTCCATGCTGCGTCTTGCAAAGAAGCCGCAGTGGTTCGGACTGACCGCGGCTGCGGACAGCAAGGGGTGGACTGCTGTGGGCCCCCCGCCGAGACAAGATGCCGCAACGGAGGCGTGCGAGGCAGCGGCGGCGGGTGCGGCGGCGACGGCGATCCTGGCGGCGGCGGCGGACCGGGTGGCGGTGGCCAAAGCGGCGGCGGCGGCGGACGTGTCGGCGGCAGGGCGGACGTGACGCCGGCGGCGGTCATGCGGGCGACCGCAGACGCGGCGGCGGCGCCGGTCACAGCAGCCGAGGCGAGCGTCAGAGTGCCCGCGGACATGGCGTCGGCGGCGGACGCGATGGCAGCAATGGACGCGATTGCGGCTGCGGGCGCGGCGATCGTGGCGGGCGCTTTCTCTGATGCGATTATGGCTGGATTGGTTTCGTCGCCTCCTTGGCCACATTCATTTATCCCGCCGTCCCCGCCCACTACCGCAGTCGAGGAATAGCCCAAGTCGATCCCCAGGTCCCGGGTGTTACACCTGCAAAGCCGACCGTCGCCAGAATCACCAAAATCACTACCGATGTGAAGCAGACGTTGGGGTTAGTGCAACGCATCAGGGCGCGTCTCGAGCGGAGACGATCCGGCGCATCGGCGGCCCTTCAAAGTGCGCGGCGTACACGCAGCTCATCGACTTCGCCGAAAGTCGGCTCGACCCGTCGGAGCCGTAGGCCTGCAGCTCCCGGCCAAAATCCGACAAACTCGACTTGCACCACATCAGTTCAGGCCCGACCGGCCGACTTGGCCCGAAACTGGAGACTTCTAGATCGTCGGGAAAGTGGGGCGCATACTAGACGTGTACTAAGACGCGTACTAGAGCTAAGTTCATGTACTACAGGCCCGATTGCCTTACTGGAATCAATTCGGAGCGGCGGCCGTGGGGGGGTGGCCGAACGCACGTCATCTGGAGGGGGAAAGGGTCCAGAACGTGGGCTACAAGTCCCACGTGCTGGCCCCGTGGGGTGTACCAGGTAATTCGGGCCAGATTCGTGGGCTTGTAGCCCCTGCTGAAGCAGGATACAAGTGATGCGCACACCGGAAATCGGGTGGAACCCGGGGTCCCTCTCGGCGCGTCTGAGAGGGTCGAAAAAAGGTGCGCTCGCCTTATAAGAGCCAACGTGACCGCGAAGGCGGCGTCTCTGAGGCTTTGCCACAGGTCGTCAAGGCGGGTCGAGACCAACGCCCTCGCCCACTCTCCTGGCGTCGTCCGACGCTCCGCCGGCGTCGCCGTCGTTCGCCACCCCCTCGATCCGTCTCCGATCTGCCGCAGGCTCCTCGGTACGTGCCGTGAGGCGGATGCTTTGTCGTGCAGCTGCTCAGAGTAATACAATTCAGAGGTGTGTTGTACCTGCGTACCTGATGGGTGCCGTTGCGGATCTCACGGACGTACTGGGTTTTTGTATCCTTGTACTGACCCACGTCTCGCTTTTCCGTTCTCCTCGTCGATCTCGTTGCTTCTCGTGATTGGCTACGTGTTTGCGGGTCTCGCGGACGTCCTGAGATTTTGTGTCATAGTACTGACACACGTCTCGCGTTTCCGTGTTGCTCGTCGATCTCTTTGCTTCTTGTGATCGGCTACGTGTTGATCGCTTTCTTGCTGTTCTGTGATCGACGCTGGTCTACTCGTTTCTATTTCATTGACGCGCTCAGCAGGGCACGCGAGGTCCAGCATGCGATCAAGCCGGGGCGGTGTGACCTCTGCTTCAGTTTTTATTCTTAGTCCTTTTTTCTGGCCTGGACTCTACTTGACATGTTATGCAGTGATTGCAGAGGAAGCACAGCCAAAGAATAAACGCATGAGACAAGGCCTGAACGGCCCCCCTGCAGAGCAACAAAGAGCCTCACGACAGCCCGCAAGGGAACCGTGATTGATCGCCGTTTGTAGGTGCCGCGTTAAGCTTCTTAATCGTGGGATGTCCTGCGAGTTCTACGTGTCCCCACCCAGCTCCGGAAAGACCCCCGCGTACGCGATGTCTGAGCAGTGTCGGTGCCGTGGAGTGGCAGCCAGGCGCGTTGTGGGCGCAGTGTATTCCTATACTGGTCGCGTGCAGAGGAGCGTCGCGGTCTAAAACGCGAGTATCGTTTCTATACTATATTGGACGTTTTGCAGTGTGGAGGGGGGTCGAATATGGCCTAGTACATGCCCTTTCAGCCTGTACTGGAGGCGTTCGGAGGCAATTTGAAAATTGTGGGTACCGGCGCCAGTACAGCAAATCAGCATATGCCCCACTTTGCAGACGATGCGGGCCCGAGACCACAAAATAATCGACTTCACCAAAATCGACTCGACCCGCCGGAGATGTAGGCCTACAGCTCCCGGCCGAAATCGCTTGAAATCGACTGACGCCAAATCGAGTCGGGCGATCGCCACGAACCCGCGGCTGCGCCACTGGTCGGCCCCAGTGGCGCCACAGCGCCCCAGGACGGTCCCGACCGGCCGTCTCCCTAAGGCAAGAGCGCCCCATTGGCGGCCTCAAGCAAATGGATGGTAGCGCAACCGTCCACGGCCGGCACCGGCCAGCGGCAAGGTTGACGGAGGTTGCTGCCGCGAATCTGAGGCTGCGCCACTAGACGCCTCCAGTGGCGTCATGGCGCCTCAGCACTCCCTCAAGAGGGGGTCGCCAAGCCCGGCGCCTCGCGCAGCCGCGCCCAGGTCTTCACAAACCCCGACGGCAGCCCGGAAAGCCGTGAACGCCGGCGGCGGCAGAGGGTTGGTGAGCCCATCCGCCGGCATTTCGGCTCTGGGGAGGAAGTAGAAGGCCACATCTCCGCGCGCCTGGTAGTCGCGAACCATGTGATAGGCGAAGTCGACATGCTTGGTCCGCCCCGTCGCGTCGGGTTTGTTGAACAGCGCCAGGCCGGACTGGTTGTCCTCCTCCATCGGCACAGCTCCGCCGTCGACTCCTTGAGCCGACAGCAGCTTGCGTAGCCACAGCGCTTCCTTGGTCGCCATTGTGGCGGCCACGTACTCGACATTGGCCGTCGAGGTGGCAACGGTCGACTGCCGGTTGCTTGCCCACGCAATCGGCCCGCCATTGCGAGTGAAAACGAAACCGTTTGTCGACCGCCGACCGTCGATGTCGCCGGCCCAATCGGCGTAGACAAACCCATGCAGCGGCTCGCTGCCGCCGTAGACCACCCCCAGGCGAGTCGTCCCGCGCAGGTAGCGCGAAATCCCCTTGGCCGCGCGCATGTGGTCCTCCTCAGGGCAGGAAATGAAGCGCGACAGCCCCCCCACGGCAAAGGCAACGTCTGGCCTCGTCGTGGTAGACAGGTGGAGAAAGGAGCCAACCAACTCGGCGTATTGGGCGCCTTCCGGCAGCAGGCTCGCCCCTGTATTGGTCCGCTTGACCCCCAAAGCCATCGGTGTCTTGTTTGGCGTCGCCTTGTCCATCCCGAATGCCGACAGCAGCGTGGCGGTGTGGCCCGGGTTGCTCAACGTCAGAGTCTTGGCCGCCCGCTTGCGCATGACCTTCATGCCGATAAGTTCCTTGACCTCCCCCATGTCGCGCACCTCAAACTTGGCACACACGAGGCGCTCAACCGCCTCGACCCCGTCCAGCTTCTCGCCCGCCACGATGAGGACGTGAACATACACGAGGATGAAGACGCGCCCGTGCATGGGGTGGCAACACTCGTAGAGGCACCGGTCCACCTTGGACCGGACCGCCCCCATCTTCTTGAGCTCTTAGTCGAGCTTGATGCCCCGAAGGCGTCCCGCCTGCTTTGTCCCGTAGAGTGCCAAATTCAGCCGACACATCTCCTCCAGCCCCGTCAACCATTGTGGCCGCCCGCTTGAGGTTCTCCAACCCCAGGTGGTTGAAACGACGGTGCCACGGCTCCGCCTCCTCAGCTATGCGCGTTGATGCCGCGTTAGCCAACGCCTGGACCGGTGTCACCTTGATCACATACTGCTCGAGATCGTTCACCTTGCCGACCACGGAAGCCTTGTCGAGCACCCCGCTCCAGCGAACAGCATCACCGTCGCTGAGGATGGAACAGGCGTTGTCGACGAACACCACCGCACTTCCATTGCGGTCGACCGCTCGAACCGACAGCAGGTTCCTGGTCAGGTTCGGAACGAGCATGGTCTCCTCGAGCACCATGCGCGTCTTGGTGTTTCCCTTGCCAACGTCCATGAAGACGTGGCCGGGCCCCTTGATGGGCACCTTATCGCCGTTGGCCAAGGTGACCTCGGCCCCGCTTCCCGCCGTCCGGACGGTAAAGCCCTTATCCCCGGCGGCCATGTGGTTGGTTGCGCCAGAGTCGAGCACCCAAGTTGATGAACACAGGGAGCTCCCGTGAGCCATGCTGCTCCCAGTATTTCCAGTAGAAGCTGTGTAGGCCAGAGCGGCACCCGCGTGGGGCCCGCAGCCGTGGCCGCCTTCACGACCACCAACGCCGGCATTGCCCTTGCCCTTGACCTCGTCCGCCTTCTTCTTGTAGCAGTCGCGCTGCATGTTTCCCTTCTTGTTGCAGTAGAAACACACGACCGACTTCTTGTCAAACGGCTTCTTAGGCGCAGCTGCCGCAAAGGCTTGGGACTTGAAACTGCCAGAACGCTTGAAAGCGCCGACAGAAATGCTGCGCTGCTCGAATTGAAGCAGCTTATTTGTTACGTCCGTCACGACGAGCTTAGTGTCCTTGTTCCCCAACTCGGTCGTGAGCATCCCGTACTCTGCCGGGAGACCTGCGAGGACACGCAGCGCAAGCGTGTTGTCGTCCACCGGGTTGCCGAGCATGGCGAGCTCGTCCCGAATCATCTTGGCGCGCGACGCGAACTTGATGATGTTCTCATCGCCGCCCTTCTTCAAGCTGCTCAGCTCGTCCGTAAGCCGCAGCAGCTGCGCGTTGTCTCGCGCCTCGAACATGACCTTGAGCGCGTCCCACGGCTCTCTGGTGGTGTCCACCGACGTGACCGTGTTGAGATGCACGGGCTTGACCGACATCTGTATGGTCGCCAGCGCCGCCTGGTTCATGGCGTCTCACGCGTCGACCACCGGGTCAGACTTCTTGTCGTCGGACGAAGATGCCGGCTGGTCCGTCACGACCGCCGTCCAGAGCTTCTCCTTCTTGAGCTGTGCACGCTGGTACGCTGCCCACACCTTGTTTTCGTCGTCGAGCTGCGCGAATCGAGGGCCGCCATAGCGGCCGTGATCCGCCATTCTGACGACCTCGGCGCCGCACAGCGCCTAGCTGACGACGGAGGGAGCAGAACACGCCCGCCCGATGCAGGAACACACCGTGACCCCAGCAACGTCGTCTCGCCAGCGACGGCAAGGAAGACGACGGTTACCACCAGCGACAGCTGCGCCCATAACCTGTGAAGTGAGCGGTTGTTGGGTGAATGCGTTGCTTTACTCGAGAGCGGTCTGAGGTGCGAGGCCAGCAGGCTGATAACCCCTCCGTGTGCCTCTCTCGCCACGTCCTGCCGGGGCACGTTCCACCAGCGCAGTGGTCCCTCCCTTTGAGGGTACATGCTCTCACCACCCCAAACATCGCGACGCCCCACGAGGAGCCCACGAGAATCTGCTTGTGATCAGCTCCAGAGTGAGCTGCCCTCGATATACAAGTACACATAACTACATCAAACACATACATGAATGCATATCAATGGCACAGCCAAACAAGCCGATGACCGCACAAGTGCTCCTAGAAATTTCCAGGCAGTCCGCAGAAACTCCGACTTACCTGCGCGAGCTTGGGAGGCTGCCTCAACAGGTGCAGTGTGGCCAGTGGGAGTTCCAGCAGGTGCGTGGAGCATGTTTCGTCTGCGATTGTCGCACAATCATATTTTGTCTCTCTACTACGCTATGACTCCCGCCCTCCCTCCCGCCAAGAGGGTCCGAAGCTCAGAGGCTACACCAGGATGGGTAGTTCCAATGCTTGCCGACCCACGCATGGTGGGTCGGCAGCGGAAGAGCCTAGAGACTCTCGTGGACGACTCGCTGTTCAGCGAGCGTGAGCGCACACTCACGTGGCGGTCAATGCTGCGTCTTGCAAAGAAGCCGCAGTGGTTCGGACTGACCGCGGCTGCGGACAGCAAGGGGTGGACTGCTGTGGGCCCCCCGCCGAGACAAGATGCCGCAACGCAGGCGAGCGAGGCAGCGGCGGCGGGGGCGGCGGCGACGGCGGTCCCGGCGGCGGCGACAGACAGGGTGGCAGTGACCCATGCGGTGGCGGCGGCGGACGTACAGGCGGCGAAGGTGGACGTGACGCCGGCGGCGGGCATGAGAGCGACGGCAGACGCGGCGGCGGCGCCGGTCACAGCAGCCGAGGCGAGCGTGGCGCTGGCGCCTGGCGCGGCAGCCGAGGCGAGCTGGTCGGTGGCCGCGGACAAAGCGGCGGCGGCGGATGCGACGGCCGCGATGGACGCGATGGCGGCAACGGGCGCGGCGGTCGTGGCGGGCACTACCACTGATGCGGTTTTGGCTGCATTGGTTCGCCGCCTCCTTCGCCACGCCCATTTCTCTCGCCGTCCCCGTAATCACCGTCACTGCCCCCGCTACCACGGTCGCCGCCGCAACCAGCACGGTCGCCGCCTGGGCGTGCTTCCGCTCGACCGTTTCTGGTGTCCCCGTACATCACAGCGGAAGACACCCGCACAGCTGAACTTCTCTACCCAGAACTCGTGCGTCCAATAACAATTGTGAAATATGGCGTTGATGTTCGTGTCTCCTGCAAAGGAGGCTCGATTTATTGGACCGAACGCAACCATGCGAATGTCGTACGTGCCACCAGGCCGTTGCTGCTCAAGCACGACCGCAAAGCGGTCGTATGCCTGCACACGCTACTCCGGGAGGAAGCCGAGAAGAACAAAGCGTTCTGGGTGCCCGCAAAGCAGCTCCAAGGGATTTACTACCGGACCCGCCAGCCCAGGGCAGTGCAGGAAGGAAATGAGCCATGGCTGCACCCTCGCTTGCGAGGCCACGTCCTATTTCTTCTTTTCGTACGAGCGAGGGGTGCTGCCTTGGCCCCGCAGGGACAGGAGGCCGCGAGAGGGTGTCGGCTGCGGCAGCCGCCAGAGCGGGTGACGCCGTTGGAGAGGCGTCAGACTGCAAAAGTTGCCTGCCCTCTTTCCACTCACCGCGCCGGAGTCGGTGCAACCTTCCCCTGCTCGTGGGCGCCACGATGGTGTCCTGATACGTATTTCTTGCCCTACTCAGCACAGAGCCGGTACTGAGCACCGCACCCGTTTAGTGTATCAAGGCGCACTTGTAGGAACTCGAGCAGACTTCATAGAACTCTTAATCACGCCCTGATCTCGTCGCCACCACGCCACAAAGGGTTTTTTGAACGGGATACGAGCAAACACTTCCAGCGTGCGAGCAGGAGCCCATTTCCAACGAGCGTTTACGAGCGATTAGGGGGAAAACGGGGCTCGTGGTGGATCCAGCAAAGAGGTGCACTACGCTAGTCGGCTGGCCTTGGCCGAAGCGAGGACCGAACAAGCAGACTGGATCGCAGTTCGCGTTACGAGTGTCATCATTGTTCGCAACAATTCCTCAGTACCACGTCACACCAAGGGACAGGTGCGCTTCGTTTCCAAGATTTTTGGCCATCACACGAACAGTCACAGCACAGGAAGCTTGACTAAGAACGGGCCTGAGGCGATCTCACGTTCGCTACGCATGGCTATCTCAAATTCTTCTGTCGCGTCTACTCGTGCTAGATTTGCAAGCCAACAAATTTAGGACTATCCTGGCGATGACATACCGACCCGCAGCTAAGAGCACACCCAACAACGTCTTCCCCAAGTCCGAATGTGTATACGTGTCAGAAACGTGTCTCCCGAATGCTCCACGTGGCTCAGTTCAGGCTCTTGGGGTTGGGGATGGCTCCACAGCAACGTCGGGCACCCCAAATCGAAGAGAGAAAACGCGAATCTAGTTGATCGGAATCACATAAGTACACACAGATTCAGCGGGCAGAAAATGGGGGGTGAGGCCCTTGTCCCCCATTC
>Ga0209831_1001370_pt1 | contig 22548 bp, 16 predicted proteins | sample Maine_Asex4_meta_FD_187451 | JGI IMG/M metagenome (GOLD analysis project Ga0209831, IMG submission 187451) | Marine algal microbial communities from Maine, USA - Maine_Asex4_metaG (SPAdes) (version 2) | ecosystem: Host-associated > Algae > Red algae > Unclassified | place: Maine, USA | collected... | reverse complement strand
AGCCGCCGCCATGGCTGCCGCCGCCATCTCGGCTGCCGCGACCCCACCCGCACCGCCACCGGCACCAGCGTCACAACGGCCGCCACGGCCATGGCTACCGGCACTTCCCCCCGCACCGCCATTGTCACAAACGTCATGACGGCCGCCGCCGCCATGGCTGCCGCCGCCATCTCGGCTGCCGCGACCCCACCCGCACCGCCACCGGCACCAGCGTCACAACGGCCGCCACGGCCATGGCTACCGCCGCGCCGTCCGCCACCGGCATTGGCACCCACGCCCATGGCTACAGCCGCGCAGTCCGCCACCGGCAGTGGCACCATCGTCACGACGGTCGCCGCCGCCACGACTGCGGACACCCTCTCCGCCGCCGCCGTCGGCCGGGAATTTCAATGTCGCGCGGGCCGGTGCGGTTTTGATGGTCTCGTCGTGGTGGAGAGGCCTAGGGACAGAAGCAGCTGAGCCGAACCAAGCGAGAAGCATGATTAGAAAAAGGGGTCGTTTAAGCGAAGACCTGCCACAACGGCGTGCGGTGCCGCCACTTCGAGCGGCAGCGACGGCGGCGAAGAAAAGGAGACGACAAGCTCCCCATCGCTACCGCCTCTTCGCCGCCGTCGACGCGAACGGTCCAGCGACCACCGGCAGCTTCGGCAGGCTCCACCGCGAGAGCGCCGACGGCTCCGTCTGCTGGACGGCGCTGCCATGCCATAAATGCCAGTGCCGCCACTCCAAAGGGGCGGTGACAGGATGATGCCGCCATTCGTGACCGGGGTCTGGACGGATCGTCGCGTCACTGTCGATCAGGACCGGAGTGGAGTGCTGATGTCAGTTCTCGGTGGCCGTCTTCGACACGAAGGACGCAGTCGGGGCGGCCCCGACCTGCTGTGGATAAGCAATTGTGCTTGTAATTTTTTTCAGTTTTAAGACCGGAGGCATTCTCGTCCCATGCCAGTATCGATGACTGGACGGCTGCGGGGACCTTCGATGAGCAGTGCTTCAGGAACACAATGGGGAAGGCCCTTTCCGGTGCAATTGGGATGAGAGTATTGCGGCACCTCCTGGCCACCTCGCATCGTCTCGCGGGGGGGAAGTGCCTCTCTCCAGGACAACCGGCAGCGCTGCTGCCTCAGGTGCCGTGTCCTTGTCAGTGGCGCATGGCATTGCTCGTTTTCCAAGGCTCGTCTCTTTTCCTCCACCTCACGCCTTCTCCGCCCCCATTTGTTTCTTGTCGTTTTCTTGGCCACCCAACAGGTCATGGCAGACCATCCTCCACGTCTACTGCTTTCCGATATGGGGGTTGACTCGTCGACCGATGGAGGCCGGTCATCCATAGACGCTGCAGGAGAAGCACTGGACGCCGCGCGGGCGCGCGCCGGTGGCCGATTTGCGGTCGCGCGGGTTGTGCCGCGTATCGTGCGGAGGACGTTTCGGTGCGAGCGTCGCCGTCGTCGAGCGGCGGCAGCAGCCGTCCTGAGTGCCAACAGAGAGGCGGTACGGCGTGATCAACAGGACGCTCATCTTTGGACTCGCTTCCACGGAGCTGTACCCGCAGTCGAGGGCGCCCACGACCCCCAGAACGCCGCTGTGCTTGGTGAGTGCGGCAACGCCGCACCCCGCCGCCCGTCTCCTAAGAAACCAAGACTGTCGGAGCTCTCCTCGTCGCTCGAGGCTCCCGCAGCGGGGGCAGGTGCCGCTGGCGCACGTGCCACATCCAGAGGAGCCGCCGACGCTGTCTTAAGTGCTACCTTGCAGCCAACTTTGCTTCCTGCAGTGCGGCCACCTCCCCGCATGACTGCCTACGTGGCCGTCCGTCAGTCGTGGCGACGCGTCGAAGCCCCTCTCACGGGCTTCTTCGTCCCCCACCTGGGTACCTCGCCGTACTCGGTTGGTGTCACGGCGCGATTGATTGATGAGAACAAGGACGCGTCGGCTGTCAGCTCCGACGGCAGTGACGCGTCAGGCGACGAAGCGAGTCGAGGCAAGAGCGTCTTCTTCTCCCTCGCCGCGCGCACGCAGAGGTCCATGGACCGCGAGGCTCTGTCCGCTGTTGTGGCGGAGCTTGGTGCCGACGCCGCCGTGCTCCGCGTCGTGCGGCGTGTTCTCCGCGTGCGTCGTTCCGTCGTCCGTCGCATGCTGAAACAGCTCGACACCCGCCCGGCCGCTGCCAACGCCGTGCGAGCTTCACGCGCGAAGTCGGCGGCCCGACGGTTTGCTCTTGACCGACTGACTTGCGGCGCCAACCTCGCGGCCGTGCTGGCGGGCGGCACCATTGCAGAGGTACCGGAGTCCCGGTCTGCCCTTCCAGGCTCAACAGGGCCTCGCACTGTCGCCCACCGTCTCCCGCATACGACGGCGTCTCCCGGTGCCTGCCACCGTGCAGCCGGCCCGCGCCTGCGTGACGGCGTCGCTGCTGCGCGCCGTGTGAGAACAGCTCTACGTTTGCGTAGTGGGGATGCGCTACCCGCCGTCTCGGCGCTCTTTGGCACTCTTCTCGGTTGTCGCCCCGCGGTTCGCGCTGGTGCAGTTCGTCAGCCCGTTGTCGGCGTCGGTGCGTTTCCGTCGCCGGCAGACTCGTCGGTCCCTTCTCGGGATGCGCTTTTGCGCCATTTCTGCCGCCTTTGCTTCGTGTATTGCTGTCGCATTCACGGCGTTATGACGCGCGACGGGCTTGTCGGCGCTCTCCCGGTGACACCCGTCATGTCGCCGTCCGACCCGCGCCGCTTGGCTTCTGAGCAAGAAGGCGGCGCGTGTGGCCGTGATCTGCACGGCGCGTTAACTCCTGGCGGCGCCGGTGGTGGACATCCGCACACGTCTGGCGGTGTTGTTGCGGACGGCGCGCCGTCCAATGTCGCGGATGGCGAGCGGTCCGACAGAGGCGGCCGCGCGCGCCGCTCCGACGCGGTGGATGCCGATGGTGCCGCTGTGGGCGGTGATTCAAGCACAGGTCAGGCACGGCGCGCCCGCGCCATGCATGAAGCGATGGCTCTTGCGGCTGGACCCTGTTTTGACTGCCGCCCCGATCTCCGCAGCCGTGCGGCGGTTTTCGTGCGCGGGTGCCGCACGGAGGTTTGGTCCGTCGATGACATCGAGCTGCTGCGCGCTGCAGTTCGCATTGTTGGGCGGTACGACACATGTCGAATGGCGCGTTTTGTGCCCAAAACGACATGCTTCCGTCTCGCTGTGTATTTGGTCGGCTGGGGCTGGCCGGACGCTTGGCCTGAGGATCCCGCGACGCCGCAACCACCAGAACGAGATGCTCCTATCTCACAACCGCCTGCGCTCTCCCTCACAAACAGCAGCCAGGAGTCGGTCGTGAAGAAGGCGCCCCCCTTTGTGGCGTGCTGCCATGTCGGCGCGTGCACGCGGTCCAATTGCCGATGCGTGCAGGCCGACCTGGCGTGCGAGAAGCAGTGCGGGTGCGGCCGTACTCGGTGGACGTCGAGCGCACCTGTGGTGCTGGCTCTTGACAACCCAGCCGTTTTGTCGATCCCGGCCGAGGGCTGCAGGCCTACCGACGGCTCCCTCTTTTGCAGTAGGCGTATATCGTGCTCCTGCCTCCCACCGTCGCGCTGTGAGACGGACTCGTGCCCTTGCTTTGCCGCTGACCGCGAGTGCGATCCTGACGCATGCATGATGTGCGGTGCGCACCTGCACCCGGCCTCAGGCGTTGACGGGGTGACGACGGGCTTCCTCTCGGCTGAATCGGTCGTCGCGCGCACCACTGCGGCCGCGACTGGAGCGTACTGGCGCTTTGTGCGGCCGCCCCACCGAAGCGCTCCTGGCATCGTGTCTCAGCGTGTGGACAGCGTACCCACCGACACCCTCCAGCGGTTTCTCACTCGGCGGTGCCGCAACGTTCAAGTACAGGTTGGTGCCCGAGTTCGCCTCGTGCTTGGCGTCTCGCGCGCTCACGGGCTTGGCGTCTTTGTCGCTGAAGCAGCGGGAACCGATGAATTTGTGACGGAGTACGTGGGGGAGCTTATCCCACCGGCTGAAGGCCACCTACGCGGGCGCCTGTACGACGCTCTGGGGGTGAGCTACCTAGCATCGGCGTCGCAGTCGACCATTGTCGACGCCACTCGCGTTGGCAGCCGGGCCAAGTTCATCAACCACAGCTCCGACTCGCCTAACCTGCAGATGAAGCTGCTCAGCATCGGCGGGACCATTCGCGTTGCTCTCTTTGCTTTGAGGTACCTAGTCGTCGGGGAGGAGGTCTTTTTCGACTACGGCTACGCCCTTGACACATGGGAGGCCGCGGGCGTAGGCGAGAGCGTGTGACGGACGGTCATCCTTAGTGCTGTCGGCACGCTACAGCTCGACTTCACGTCGGGTGTGGTGGTGCGGGCGATGGGGGAGGTGCTGGCGGACGAACAGGGGGGGGAAAAAGGTAGGGGGGCCGCCGCTCCGGAGGAGACCGTGAAGCCGTCGCCAAGACCTTTACCGCGTCTATCTTGGCTCGCAGGCTGCGGTGCCGCCACATGGGCGTCGGCACGGGCGAAGCGTCCGCGTTGGCGCTGACCGCTCCGCCGTCGGCGCTGGCGCGGTGGTTAAGCGACTGCGTGCGGGTGCCCATGGTCAGGCGGACGGCGGCGACGCTCGAGCGCCGCGCGCGGCGCCGCGCGCCCGCATCGAGTGGCGTGGTGTCCGGTCCGCCTCACTGCGCGCCGATGGGGTGGGGGTGGTCGGTGGCGTCTGCCGGAGGACGCCGACCGTCACCACATCCGGCGGCGAGGAGAAGACAGGGGCCGACGGCCACGGCGTCGCGGACGCATGGTCTTGGCTTGTCGCTGCCTGGCTCGGAAAGTGGAGGAGGCCAGCCGATTGCGGACGGCCGCCCAACTCCTGTGAATGGGGCACACCAAAGTTCCGACGGGACGGCGTGTCCGTATGCCGGAGGGCGGTGGCGGGCCCTGCCAGTGGCACCGGCGACATTGCCTGCGACGACTCGCGGTCGTCCCAGCCCGTCCCCGATTGTGAGACAGAGTGCAAAACGTCGACCGACCGGTGGTGGGGGGACCAAACCCACGCAGAAAGCTGCATGCCCCACGCGGGAGCCGGCAGCCCCGTGCCACGCGGCGCGCCGACGCCCGCTGCTTGCGGTGCAATCGCGCCGGTATCTCGGCGTGTAGAGATGCCTACCCCCGCCGCCCCGTCGTGCATCACGCCGCGGAGGTGGGCATCGCCGAGCACCGACATGCCCCCGTGCCGTTCCGGCAGCTCTGTGTCCCGCGGTGCACCGATGCCAGCAAAGTCGGCCACGTGCGGCGCCGTTGCACCTGTATCTCGGCGCGTTGACAGGCCCTCCCCGCCGCCCCGTCACAGACATGCCCTCCTGCCGTTCCGGCAGTCGCACGCCCTGTCGTGCAGCGGCGCCCGCTGGTGGCGGCGCGGTCGCGCCCGTAGCCAGGCGCGTTCACAGGACCATCCCCGCCGCCCTGTCGTGCATGGCGTTACGGGGGCGGGTGCGCCGAGCGGCGTGCCCCTCTGAAGTGCCGGCAGCCCCGTGTCCCGCCGTGCGCCAACGCCCGCCGCTTGTGGCGCGGCCGCGCCCGTGTCCCGGCGCTTCGGGATGCCCACCCCCGCCGCCCCGTCGTGTATGGCGCCGTGGGGGCGGGCGTCGCCGAGCGGCGTGTCGTTCCGGTCTGCGCCACACCTCGCCCACGTGACAGGCTCCGCGTCTGGCGGCGCGGTCACGCCCGTAGCCAGGCGCGTTCACACGACCATCCCCGCCGCCCCGTCGTGCATGGCGTTACGGGGGCGGGTGCGCCGAGCGGCGTGCCCCTCGGCCGTGCCGGCAGCCCCGTGTCCCGCCGTGCGCCAACGCCCGCCGCTTGTGGCGCGGCCGCGCCCGTGTCCCGGCGCGTCGGGATGCCCACCCCCGCCGCCCCGTCGTGTATGGCGCCGCGGGGGCGGGCGTCGCCGAGCGGCGTCTCGTTCCGGTCTGCGCCACACCTCGCTCACGTGACGGGCTCCGCGTCTGGCGCCGCGGGGGGCGCCGGCGGTCGCGCCGCACCGACGGTCACCACGGGCAGTGGCAGCGGGGACGGGTAGGTCAGCGGCGGCGACGCCACCCCGCTGCTGGCCGCACCCGGCCACCGCGGCGCGCCGCCGAGCACGTCGAGGAGCCTCCTCCGGCGGGCGGCCGATGCATCGTCTCTGCCAACGCGGCGGCGCGGGAAGGGGACGGCGGCCCGCCGCTCCGCCCCACCTCGGCGCCCTCGAGGAAGCCCCAGCTTTCGCCCTTGCGCCGCTGTCCTTCCCAGCCGCCGCCACCGCCACGTCGGCGGACTACTTCTCTGGTGACACCGCCTCTGGCACCGGCGGCATCGAGCGGTAGCTGAGACCCGTCCCCGGCACGCTCGACGTAAGCGTGCGAGTGACGACCCGCGCCGCGCTCGACGCTGGCGCGACCAACGCCGGCGGCACTGCCCCAACGCCGGCGGCACCGCCGCCGCCTCCGCCGCCGCTGCCGCGACCGCCGCCCCCGCCGCCTTGTAGTGCACAGTCGCGATACGGCGCGCCGACGCTGCCGCCTCGGCTGCCGCCGCCAGACCCGCATCCCCTCCGCATTTGGCCGCCGCCACTACCGCCCGCACGTCCCCCCCCGCAACCGCAGCAGCACCGCGGAGCGGGCAAGGGACCGCCGCGCCCGCCCCGACGAGTCCCCTTCGCCCCCCTGCGCCGCGTCGACGGCGGCCGTGTCCGCGGCCAGCGCCTGCCACAGCTGCGCATACGCGCGGGCGGTGTGGTCCCAACCGTCGGGGGGGTGCCCCGCCGCGCCCGATCGTCGAGGCGCGCCGACCACCGCCGCACCGCGTCATTGTCCGAGCCGCCTTCGGCGGGGGGGGCGATGAGCGAGGGGGCGTCGGGGGGGACGGGCGGGGCCGTCGGGCTGCGGGGGGGGGCCGTCGAACGCAGCGGTGGAGGCACCCGCGAGTTGGACGAGGGCGGCTCCGCCGCGTTCTTGTCGTAGACTCCACCGTCGTCGGCGGGCGGCGCCCGTCTGCGTCGGCGGCCGCTTGGAGCCCTTGAACGCGCGCGAGCGCCGCGACGAGCGCCTTGTGGTCGAGGCAGTGGGTCAACCCCAACTGGAGGGCCCGCCACGCCCCTCCTGTGTCGCCCGCCACGACAAGGGCGTCTGCAAGCCGGTGCCACGCCGTCGCGTCCTCGGGCGCCGCGTCGGTCGCGCGCCGCGCGTCCCGCACCGCGCGGCGGGTGTAGGCGGAGGGGAGGCTCGGGCAGGCGGCGCAGCAGCTACACCTAGCCGGGCACCCAATGCCCCGGGGGGACGCGAGGAGCGTCGAACAACCGGCGCTGGACGCCGACGCGTCGTCGTCGTCGGGCACGGACGTCAACCCCGAGTTGATCGTGCTAACGCGCGGAAAGGCAAACACGTCGGCCGGGACGGCGGCGCCCGACGCGGCGGCGGTTCCGCCGACGGCACCGCCCCCGCCGTCACCGGCGCAAGAGTGGCGGCGGGCAACGGCAACGGCGGACGCCCTTGTCGCGGTGGCGGTGGCACAGCCGCTGTAGTGCCCTCTCGGCTGAAACCGGCAAGCACGTTGACACGAAATGGAAAGACCGCACGGGAAGCAGCGGCTGTGGATGCACGCGGTGCGACATTCCCATAGCTGTAGTTGCGCATTGGATATTCCGTTGCACTGCTGCAGTCACACATATGGACAAGCCCCGTTTTCTGGGTCTCAGCATGACAGCGACCCATTGAAAGTCCAGAACCAACACCCCGAATTCTGGGTGTTCGATCTCAATTTGGCCGCAACCCAAATGCGACCCACGCGCAAAGGACGCTCTGAGGAGTGCGGCCGCACCAAGTTTCAGTCGCCCATTCCGCCGGGCTCGCTCCCATTCTCACGGCCGACGGCGGCTGGCGACGACTTGTCTTTGCACCTGAAAATCTTTGCGCTGAGAGAGAGGGCCCTCGTTTGTCACGCCTCTCTTCTGCCAGAGTCGCCCCGCGGATATGCGAGGAGAGGGTGACAAGAACGAAAAAAAGAGGAACGTTTTGTCGCTGAAAGTGTACCCGAGAGTTGTGCGCGCAGTACTGGGCGAGTACTCGCCTTCGGCCGTCCGTCCCCTAGCATTTCCCTCCCACCGAGCGTTTCAAGCGCGCACGGCTCACCGTTGAACGCGAGCCTTCCCTCCAGTACAGGCCAAGCAGTGCAGTGTCTGCAGTGCTCGCCTCAGGAAATTGGCCACCGGCATGGTCGACAAGCATATTACGGCTCTGTTGGACTCAGTTGTGACTTTCCGCAAACACGTGCCCCCCACCACAGCATGCTCCAGGCAGGCGGGGCAGCAGTGACACCTGCAATGTACAGCTGCAGAAAATACTCGCGCGAGCGGCTGCGGACCGCGGGAGAGCTCCGAGAACTCGGAAGCGCTGTGGCCAGGTAAGTCGCTGGCGGTGGCGTCACACCTTATGAGCCGACGGAGGTCTTCGAGACAAGTCTGATTGAGTAATTGAAAGGCCTTTGTTTGTGATCTTGGTGGTGCCCGACACGTGGCCGCGAGGACGTCAGAATGGCCGAGGTGCGGGGAGTCAGCAGCGCCAGTCATACCTGCGCGTCGCTCCACGGAACGTGGAGAACGTTAGGCCCGTCGCTGCCGATATCTGCGAGGTACAGGTTGCTGGAATGCATGCACCTCCGCCTCATCTGGCATCACTGGGGTCGTTAAGCTGGTCCATTTTACATTTCTAAAACCTTGACACACGCTTTCTGCGCGAAGGGAAATAATGCTGACACAATGGGCACGGTCCAGTGGAAGCTGACATTTGGAGAGAGACACCAATGAGATTTGGGATATTGTTGTCGCGACACAGGTGATCGGGACCGACTGGTTGTCCACAGATCGTGACAGTGCCTTATGGATTCGAGGCACCAATGCGAGAGTGAGCAAGCGCAATTGCCACAGCTCAACGTGCTTGGGCGTGCGTGCTGTTCTTCGCGCCACGAGGTCGTTTTCCCCGTCCTTTTGACGTCAGCGACGCCCCAACTCATCGTCTTCGTCCTTTTGGGGGGCACCGGGCCCCACTCTTTTCCCGTGGTTCCCGCAACAATGGGTTCAACTGCGCCTCACTCGTCTACGCCGCTCCGTCCCCCCTCACCGTCTACTGCTCCTGCTGCGCCATACGCCGCTGCCGAGGTGTGTCCGCGGTGCGGTGGGGCCCCTCACTGCATGCAGCCCGATGCCTCCGGTTCGCATCATGTTCAGGTCTCTACCTGCGTCGGACGCGAGGCGGTTCCCCGGAGCCCTGTTGTCATTCATCGCGGCGACGGCGCATGGCAATTACCTGCCCGGTGCGGGTGCGTTACGGCCGCTTGTTCCCACCCAACCGGCCGTGACAGAGTCATCATTCCCCCTGGTGCCCGCGTGTGGTTTGAGTGCCCCTGCTGCGGTCTGCTGTTCGGCTCTGTCGCAGACTTCGGTCGGCACGACTGTGCATCTGAGCGCGGCGGCGGTGAGGGTGGGTCGTCCGAAAGCGCCGCGTAGGGTGTCGCCGCGTCTCGCACCTGAACGGCACCAGACGCAACTGCATGGAACGGCGGCAACTTTGGAAGGGCCAGAGGTCTCTTTAGTATGGATTCTCAAGTGGACGGTAGGGGTTCCGGTGCGTGAGTTCACACCGTGGGCTGTGCAGTTGTCGTCATTTAATGTGTCTCGTGATGCTGTGTAGTGTGGTATGGTGACATTATGCGGCGTGCGAGGTGTGTGCTGGTGCGTTCGTACAGGCGATGACTGTAGGGCGTCTTGTACCGCACATTGTTGGGTGGCAGAGCTCGTTCTGTATCAGTTACGTTGTGAACTGTGTTGATTTCTCTAGTCGTGCTGGTGGCCGATTACCCGAGCGATGTGGTGGGGGGGGTGTGCGAAAGGGATACAGTCCGTTCCTTTCGCGCTGGTGCCGGCAATGCCCGACGATGCCACTGTTCAGCGCTGCACCTGTACACATCTCGGCGTTGGACATTGAACTGCTCTTCGAGACCGCCGAGGTGGCCGCCGAACAGCTGCCGGTCGCCCCGCTCGCCGCGGTGTATGCGGGAGTCACCGCATGTCCCGACGGCACCCGGTGGGCGGCGGTCGCGACGGCCGCCACGCGCGGTCTGCTGCGCGCCGCCGCCGCTGCCGCCGTGGTGGCGCTGGGGATCCCCCGTCGCCACCACCCGCCGGTAGGTGGCGGTAGCGTCGGCCGCTGCCGCCGTGTCGGCCCTCCCCGCGTCTGTCCTCGTTCACCACCCACCTGTCTGCATCGGCGGTGGTCACGCGACCGCCGGCCCAGACCCGACCCCTGTGGGGGTGGCCGCCCCCGCAACTGCCTCCGGGCCGTCGTTTGTCTCCCGCGCGGCAGCGGTGGCGGCAGCGGCGGCGGCGCGGCTGACGCGGGCGGCGGCGGCGACGCCTGCTGACCCCCCTCGACGGCCGTGGCGGAGGTGGGGGGACGGCGACACCGAGCAGGCGGTGGACGCTGTCGCGTCTGCTTTTGGACTGCTGGCAGTCGGGGGAGATGCCAAAGCCGCAGCGGGTTGCCGGCGCTCCTTCCCAGCAGACCGCTTGGCGGCGGCGCTGCCGTGCAGGGACAGCTAAGGTGAGGCAGCGGGGACCATCTCCGACGTCTCCGCCCGCCACCCCCACTCCCGGCGCCACCTTAGCGCTGTCTCCGCCATCGGAGCGTCCTGAAGGCGGAGAGATGGCGGCGGTCGTCGTGAAGCTGGCGGGACGTCGGTGAGACGCGGGAGAAAGACGCCGCCGTGGCGGAAGCGGGGGGGTGTTGGGGGGGGGGATCGACGTGTAGGGCTGGACGCGACGGATTCGCCTGCGTCGTTGTTGCGGGGGACCCCGTGCCGTAGCAAGGGTGCCGCGCGGCGAGGGACGGGTCGGCCACCGCCGAGCCGGCGGCCGCGGCGACGCGAGGGCGATGCCGCCGGCGCCGCTGCCGCCCTTGACCCCGCGTGCTGGCACTGGCGCGGTGCTGCGCGCCGCCCCCGCCTTCCCGCCTGCCCCCGCCGCGGTCGCCGCTGCCGCCGCCTCCACTCGCTCGCGGGCGCTCCTCGGGCTCATCGAGCGGGCTGCTATCTCCTCACCCGCGGACAGGCAGCGGCTCCCACCCGTCGCGCCACCGTCGGCTGCGCCCTCTCCGTCGTCGGCCGGGTTGTGCTCCGCGTGGTGCTGTTTTATCTCTCATTTCTTGCTATGGTGTTTCAACATAGCTAGGCATCAGCACCGCGACACCATGACCTGCACCGGCGAGGCTGTGGGTCTCTCGGGTGGCGCTGCCTCAAGCGAGAGGCGTCGACACCGCCATACTGCGACAGCCTGAGAGAAAAAACGCAGGAGAACTGAGAAAGAATAGAGAAGAAAAGAACAGCAAACGAACAGATTTGCAATCAAGGACGCAGTCACCGAATCGAACCCACCTCTGAGATCCTGCTAAAACCGCCGCCTGCCCACAGAACAGGCGAATCATTTGCTTCGGAACTCGGGCTGACGTCCCGTGTTCGAACCCCGCGGCAGCCACGAGCCGCGGTCAACAGAGGAGGAGTCTCGCAGTTTTCCTGAGAACTGCAAAGCTGCTGCACTTCTTCAGCGACGTGTCGCGACGTTATGACACTCAGATGGCGGCACCTGAACCGCTTCCGCATTGGTTGCAACGACCCTGCACGAGGCATGACAGGGACATTCGGCCTTGTCCTGGCTTTCTGCCCACAGCGAAGTCGGAAGGGATCGGCCAAAGCGCCAGGCGATACCCACCGAGCGGTGGCAGACCGCGTCGTGGAACGGGCGCGACCTGCTTGTCCGAACTGAAAGCGCACGCGCGCGACCAAGTCAAAACAATTGTTCCATTCTCGACTGCGATGTACTGCGGTCGTGTACTTCTCTACGGGGCGAGGATGTGTGGTGGCCGTGTCTGCGTGTTTCGTCGAATGAGCACCGTCTCGATCGAGGAACGCGTTTGGAGGGCCTCCAACGCATCAAATTTTGCTAGAACCTAGATCCGTGCCCATGTCGAGATCATGAGGCCAGCAGGCCTCCGTCGACCGTCGCCGCATCTGATTGGCGCATGTGGAGATCCACCTTCCAGCACCGCGGAGACTGCGTTGTCATCGTCGTGCGCAGACGGTTTGCGATCAGCACCGTCGTCATCCTCGTCGCGGTCATCCTCACCGCGGCCATCCTCACCGCGGCCATCATCACCCTGGCCATTCTAAGCACCCCGTGGCCGCCTTCCTTGACACAAACCTGCACACCGCGCAGGCTGCTGGCCTCCTCTGCAGCTTTGCTACACCCCCACTCTTTGACGATGCGTCGCGACGCTCCGCTGGGCCCTGGGTTGCGCGTCGCAGCCAGCTCCGTGGGTCGCGCCAAACGGCTGCGCTCGGAAGAGTCGGAGGTCGGCAATGTCGTCCACGAGACAGCGGCCGGTGGTCGGCAACCACCCGCTTGTACCGAATCAGGTGCTTGTTGGCGACGTGCTCCTGGTTGGCCACGAGGCGGCTGTTGGCGAAGATTCGCCCACGGGGGACGAGGAGCTCGTTGGCAACAAGCTGCCCGTCGGCGGCAAGCCGCCGAGCGGCGACAATGCGCCGGGAGGCGACGAGGCGGTGGTTGGCGGCAAGTCGCCAATCGGCGACACACTGCCGGTCGGCGACGTGCCGCCGATCGGCGACATGGCGGTTGTCAGCGACACGGCGGTGGCGCACGACAAGCCGCCCGTCGGCGTCGAGCCGCCGAGCGGCGACAATGCGCCGGGCGGCGACAAGGCGGTGGGTAGCGGAAAGCTGCCGGTCGGCGACACATTGCCGGTCGGCGACGTGCCGCCGATCAGCGACACGGCGGTGGTCGGCGACACGGCGGTGGCGCACGACAAGCCGCCCGTCGGCGTCGAGCCGCCGAGCGGCGACAATACGCCGGGCGGCGACAAGGCGGTGGTTAGCGGAAAGCTGCCGGTCGGCGACACACTGCCGGTCGGCGACGTGCTGCCGATCAGCGACACGGCGGTGGTCGGCGACACGGCGGTGGCGCACGACAAGCCGCCCGTCGGCGAGCGGCGAAAATGCGCTGGGCGATGATGAGGCGGTGGTTGGCGGCAAGCCGCCGGTCGGCGACACTCTGCCGGTCGGCGACGAGCCGACGATCGGCGACAATGCGCCGGTCGGCGACCAGGGGCTTTCCTGCGACAAAGCGGTGGGCAGCGCCGAGGAGCTCGCTTGCGACGCGAGGCTGTTCGGCGAGCGAGGCGCTGGTCCTCGGGAAACCTCCCTTATACGAACCGAGTTGCCATGGAACCGCAGCGGAAGCATGTAGCCCAGCGGCACGAGTCGTCCGTAACCGCTGTTCCTTGGTCTGTCTTCTGTGGCCTCGATAACACGCATTCGTACAATGCAACAGGGCGCAAGCTCTCAGAAGAATTCAGCGCCTCCGGGGGGGGAATTGACAGCACGCACCCCGGCGGCATACGTCGAGTGGAAAGAGTTTGCCTTGGGCGGTTCTACTTGTGCTAAAGAACACGCATGCGTTCAGTCGAACAGTGCGCACAGTCTCAGAATTACGAGCGCCTCGGGAAGGGACAGTCAGAGCCCGTAACCCAGCGGTGTACGTGGAGTGGAACTGCTTTGCCTCGGGCGCTTCTCCATGTCCTAGAAACACGCATGCGTACAATGGAACAGTGAGCAGGTTCTGGGAAGATCACGGCACCCAAGACAAAGACAGTGACAGTCGAGCGGAAATAGATTGAACATCATCCAGCTTTCACGGCACGATAAAACACTTCAACATCCACCAAGGCAGGGCAAACAAAATGGCGTGCATCAAGCGGCATCGCACCGGATACAGCCTGCAGGCGACCCTGGTGAGACAGCTCCCAGCGGTCGCCGGTCGGCACTTGGCTAAAAGCCCTGTGACCGACTTGGCGGCACGCGGAGCACACTTCTCTGCAAGACGAGATGCCAAGGGCACCGCACACACAGCGTTCTGCCGCCGACATCTGCTCACCCGGAGGCCGAAACCACGGATGCTGGCCAGACAACCGGTGGCAGCAAACAAAATCAAGATGTGGGCATCGCCACGCGCGCCGCGCGGAAAGCGGCGGCTCTTGCTTGCAGCAATAGAAACATGGGTCGTGTGCCATGCCTTGATAACCAGGGAATTCTGCCGCACAGCAAGGGGTCGATACGATGCAGCACACGAACGTGGTCATTGTTAGATTTCGCGCACATCTGACTCACAAGTTCTGCAGATTGGTGGCAGATCGAGCATACAGCACACTGCAACTCGTCCCGCGTGACAGGGTTGAAACAAGACTGTCCCTGTAAATCAAAACCATAAAACGTACCTGCTGGATAACAGCTGTTCTCGGACAATACCCCTTCGGGCCGTTAAGAGCGGATGATTGCCACAGGTACACCAGTCACGAGGAAGAAGAGCGATGCAATGCGTGGTGCCGACGTCAACGATGGTGGGGATGGTCGGCACCCGAGGGTCGCCACTGGGACGAGATCTCCACGGCACTCACGTCGCGTCAATGTAGGCCACTTTCGATGAACCAGGGCCACTTCAGAGCAATGTTTTCTAAACCGCTGGGCACGTTCCTCGGTTCGATCGAGATGGACGGTTTCGCCTCATTCCGAACCGTTAAGACTGGTCTTGACCAGTGGCACCAGAAACGCGCCGATCAATGACACCAATGGAGCAGTCAGTCCGCACTGACGGGCGAACAGTAATTGTTCGCCACAGTGCCACTGGAGAAGACAACGCCCCGTTTGAAGCTCCAGCCAACGCCGGCACGACAGGAGCGTCGATTCCGGTCCTATTCATGTGGTGGCACAGCTGTCGCAGATCGCCGGGCTCGCTTGGCGTGGCCAACGCGTGCAGAATACCAGCAACGCGCGTCAACTGTGAACCAGTATAATAGTATTCCGCGCCTCTACATGCCAAAAATACACAAGCTCGTAGAGCTGGGTGAGCATAGCCGCTCGCATGGTCACGGGGGGCGGCTCGTTGCACGACCGCACCGGCCTTACGGGGCCTGGGGCATATGGGTTCAAGCCCTGGCGCACATTGGACACGGCAGAGCGACTACCGCCTGTCTCAATGCTGGCGGCTCGCGTGGCGTGCCAGCGTAGCACCGAACACAGACATTTTGCGCAACAACCAGCTTCTCTAGCCACGGAACTGAAGATCAATAGCACAGCAGTCAACGGAACCCGCGCCCTTCATGATGCGAGGGTAATGCGTGCCTCGCGAACGTGTGGAAAGCTGACAAATCCTTTGAAGCATTTTAACCTTCGAGGAAAGCGTGCTGCCATTGGCTGTAGAGCGCAAACAATCATAGAATCCTGGAAGCAGAAAGCTGTTTGCACCTCCATGACGAGTTGATTGGGCGCGTGGCTCCGAAGTTTGACAGTTCGCACAGGAAATACAGCACAACATCTTGCCGGTTCGGCCTTCGGCTGCCTCAGGGGCATGCCGGGCATGTAAGTTTGGATTTCGAACAGGAGAGGTCAGTGCTTTTGTCAGAATGGCTATGTTGTTTAAAAGTTGGAGGCGCCCTACTGATGTTCTGGGGCACATGCACGAGAGCATCTTGGCTTCTTTGAGTGTGTGTGGGTTACTTTCGCTTCCAACATGAACGTCTTCGCCGTCATTCCTTCTTGCTGTTGTCCGACACAGCAACAGGGCTGTTCCGTGTTCCCCCCCTTCAGCAACTGGCGTCACCTCCGTGCCCCCTCGGAAGCAGGCGCGGCGACCACCTCCACCGACGAGGCAAGCCCGACGCATCGGGCACCAAAGCCGTCACAAAGAGTGCCAGCACCCGGAGTTTGCAGCGGAGGAAGCGGCTGCGGCGGCGGTGGCCACGGCGGCGTGCAGCGGTCGCCCGCCCCCGGCGGCCGCAGCGGCGGCGGCGGCTGCGACGGCGGAGGTGGCGGCGGCAGCGGAGGTGGCGGCTGAAACAGAGGTGGCGGGTACGGCGGAGGTCGCGGCGGCGGTGGAGGTGGCGGCGTCGGCGGTGTGCCTGCTCTCGCCCGCCTGTCGCCGACGGGCGAGGCGGAACACGTCGCCGTCCTGGCGGCCCTTGATTCGGAAGACGCGGGCCGCTCGCGGCCGGCGGGCATCCGGCCGTCACCCGCCGGAGAGATGCAGCCGACACCCGCCATCGGCAGTGGCGGTGGCGTCGGCGGCGGCGGCGGTGACGGCGGCGGTGGCGGCGGCGGCGGCGGCGGCGGAGGTGGCGGCGACGGCGGTGTGCCTGCTCTCGCCCGCCTGTCGCCGGCGCGCGAGGCCGAACTCGTCGCCGACCTGGCGGCCCTGGATGCGGAAGTAGCGGGCTGCAGGCGGCCGGCGGGCATCCGGACGTCGCCCGCTGGCGAGATGCGGGCGTCACCAGCCTCTGGCGGTGGTGGTGGTGGCGGCGGTGGCGGCGGCGGCGGCGGCGGAGGTGGCGGCGACGGCGGTGTGCCTGCTCTCGCCCGCCTGTCGCCGGCACGCGAAGCGGAACTCGTCGCCGACCTGGCGGCCCTGGATGCGGAAGTAGCGGGCTTCAGGCGGCCGGCGGGCATCCGGCCATCACCCGCTGGCGAGATGCGGGCGTCACTAGCCATTGGCGGTGGTGGTGACGGCGGCGGTGACGGCGGCGGCGGCGGCGGTGACGGCGGTGCAGATGTGTCTACACTCGCCCGACTGTCGCCGACGCGCGAGGCGGAACTCGTCGCCGACCTCGCGGCCCTGGATGCGGAGATAGCGGGCCGCTGGCGGCCGGCGGGCGTCCCGCCGTCACCCACTGGGGAGATGCGGGCGTCACCCACCTTCGGCGGTGGCGGTGGCGGCGGCGGCGGCCGCGGTGACGGCGGCGGCGGCGGGGGCGGCGTCGGCGACGCCGGCGTACGCGCTATCGCCCGCCTGCTGCCGGCGCGCGAGACGGAACTCGTCGCCGACCTGGCGGCCCTGGAAGCCGAAGACAAGGCCCGCTGGCGGCCAGGTGGAAACTTACCCTTCCTGCACCCGTCTCTGCGGCGCACCAAGCCACCGCCGACGCGGCAGGCGCGCCGCGGACGCCGGGTGGACCCAGCGACCGGCACAGTCTTCTGCGGCGGCGCTGTGGTGCCACTGCTTTCGCCGCGGCGCGGGACGGCGCCGCCGCTATCGCCGCAACGGGGGACGGCGCCGCCGCGGGGGACGGCGCCGCCGCGGTCGCTGCTGCCACCCGCAATAGCGGATGGACCGCCGCCGTCGCGTTTGCCACCACCGCCGACGCCACAGTCGATTTCCGTTTGGTGGTCGACGCCGCAGGTGGAGGCGGCGCCTGCTGCCGCAGTGGCTCGAACGCGGCAATTCCTGGCCGTGGCCGTGGCAAGTTCAGATTGGGCGGCAGCTTCGATGCCGCCGTCGCGCACGCCGTAGCCATCGGAAAGCGATGGTCATGCAGTGGGTGCGGCGCCGTCGCCGGCGGCGGGCGTGGCGCTTGCGCCGCCGTCGCCACCGGCGCTGCCGCCGCCGCCCATGTTCCTGACTTGGCTGACGCGGCGGTCAACGACGGCCGCGTCGACCGAGATGCCGGCCGCGGCGGCCGAGACGCCGGCGCGACCGTCGAGGACTGGCGCGGTGGCGACGGAGCACCTCGCGACGACGACGTTGGTGGCCGCCACGACCGCCGCTGCACCCGCGACGGCGACGTCAGCTGACCTCGGCGCCGATGTGACCCGCGTGGTCGCGAAGGGGACGACCTGGCGCGTCTCCGTGAAGCTGTCAGCGGAGGCGGCGGAAGTGGCGGCGGGCAAGCCGCCCGCGCCGTGCGCCACCCCGCCGCCCGCGTATCCCGTGGCAACCTATGCCACGACGGCGGCGAGGGCGGTGGCGGTAGTGTTGGGCACCGCCGCCCCCATTCCCACCGCCGTGAGCGCGTCGGGGGCGGCCGACGAGGATGCGCGCACCACCACCATTGACGCCGCCACGGCAGCGCTGGGGTCGACGCCTGCCACTAACGCGCGGGCTCACCGGGGCATCCCCCCCTCCCCCAGCCCCACTGAAGTCGCGTGGACCAACTCTCTCCGCGCCATCGCGGCAGCCAACGGGTGCGCCGACAATATCTCGTCGGACGGGGAGCTTGTGCTGCGGCCGCGTCGGCTGCCGCCACCACCCCCGCCGCCGCTGCTTGCGCCGCTGCCGCTGCGGCTGACCGGCACGGCCATCCCCCTCGTCGCCGCGCCTTTCGCCGCCACGCCGCGGCGACGCGCGGCTGACGCCGAGAGCGGGCGGTCGACAGAGGCGGAGCGGCGGTGGAGCTCGGAGCGCCGCCGAGCTCCGCCGTCACCGCCATCGCCGCCGTCGCCGCCGACGATGAAGGCGGCGGTGGCGGGGGTGGCGACGAGCACGGCTCGTTCGTCGGAGTCAGTCGCATCGCCGCCACCGCCGCTTGTGGGCGCTGCGCCAAACGTCCCCGCCGCGCAGCGGCGGCAGCGGCGGCGGCAACGATGGCGGCGTCGGCGGTGGCGGCCGACGTGGCCGCCTGCGCATGCGGCGTCGACGGGATCATTGTCGGAATGCCGGTTAGGGCGCAGGGTGTGCGAAGGTGAAGATCTTTACGGTGGCGGCTCCGCAAGAAACATGCAAGGGACTCAAAACTATAGACGAAAGAAACATGCAAGTGACTCAAAACAATACACGAAATAAACATGCAAGTGACTCAAAAAAGTAGACGGACTACTGCGCCGGCTGACTGCCCGAAGGTCCGCCTGCCGCCGCTTCATCAGCCGCGGCCGCCTGTGCGTCCGATGCCGCCACACCAGCGGCGGCGGCGATAACGGCCACGGCAGGGTCCAAGGCATTCGCAGCACCCGTCAGCGTACCGCGAGCCAGATCGGGCGGAGAACGGTCAGTGAGCACACCAAACGGCTGCGCGGCGCCATCAACGTCCACCAGACCATGCACGTACATCACTTCAACGTGTGCGGCTGCCTGCGGCACCAAGCCTGCCCCTAGAATGGTGCGGCGGCGCGCTGCAAAAAAACTGGCCAGTAGAAATACGGCCCCCCCGTCCCCCCAAGCAGGCGACGCGTTCACAAACCCCGTCCACAATGCCATAAACAGCACGTCCGGCGCTGGAAGCTCGAGGGCTTCCATTCGTGCCGCATCCATGGCACTCAGCCACTCATCATCAATATCGTCCTCAGAGTCAGAGTATAACACGGCGTTCGTCGACTGCCGCAACACCAACGGGGCCAGGCATCCGGTATGGAAGAATTCGCGACCGCCAAGTGTCGACGCAAGCGGGCGCCGAGCGCCACGCCCGCGGCCAGCGCGCCCCGGAATCGGCGGCCGTCGGCGTGAGGCACCCGCTGCAAGAGGATGAGGAAGAAAGGAAATAGCCGACACCTGGCTAGGGAGCATCGCGGTGCCCGTTGACGATGAACCAGCAGCGCTGCAATCACGGGGCAGTTCGAGAGGGCGTTGGGCGACATCATCAGTTTCCCGGGGCTGGACCGGCGAGTGACCTGCACCAGGCGCGACCGGTGGCGGCACAGAACCGGGCGCGACGGAGCGATTGATGGCGGAAGCACGTGCGACCGACGCTGCAGCAGACGCCATGCCACGGGCGGACGACTCGTGGAAGCCTGCCAATGGCATTGGAACCGCCAACCACCGAATGGCGGCTATGTAGCGGTCCCACGCAATGCGAGAGCCACTCTCTCGTCCGCGTCGATTTACCTGCGCAGACGAAACGGCACGGAAGCACTCCACAGTCACGTTGGTGTGGAGGGTACCGAAGTGCTGCAGCAGGGCAGCGACTGTCCGCTCATTCCGGTGACTCAGCGGACACCGGGCGTCTTGCCGAGTGTGCTTGAAGACCGCCTTCGACCCTCCTCCTGGACGGTGCTCAATGTACTCAATGTCAAACGGAGTCATAACCGTTCGAACTTCTGCTTCGGCCGCACCTGTTGACGCAACGATATCGTCAGCCGCCGCTGCTTCGCTGGTTCCCGTCGGATGCTCCAGGACGGCGCCGCCGCCGCCAGGAGGAAGACAAAACAGCAGCCTCGCCGCTCGGTCCTCTGACGACGCCGTGGCGGCGCTCGGCCGACCTCGGTCTTCTCGAAGGGCAGCTGCGAGGAGCGTTTCGGCGTCGGCCGCCGCTTCGTGCGCTGCTGCTACCGCCCGTGCGACCAAAGCGACATTCCGCTGGCACTCGAGGAAGATAGCGTAAGTGGACAGAGTGTCAAGCGGTGACACGCTCCCCAGCCATGAAGTGCGCACCTTCCACACACCCAGAGCCTCCCGAATCACTGTCGTGCCTCCACCACCACCCACACAAACCCACTTCCCACTCGAATAGATCGTGTGCTCAACGTCCGCAACCGCGTCGGCCGCGCCGACACTGGTGCACGGCGCGAAGCGGAGCAGCAGCCGAGCCTCTCCCGTCAGGGTCGCCGGCGCGGCGGGACGCCCGAGGATTCCGACGGCGTCCACCGCTTCAGCAGCGGCCGACTGCCGCTCAGCGTGCTCCAGCAGTGCGGTCACCCCGGGGCGCAAATCAATGGACACTTCCTCCCCAGTGCGGGCCACCACCACCGATATCAGGGTCTGCATTGGACCCATGACAGAGGGCGTCTCGGACACTTGGGCGACATAGAGCAAAGAACGTGCACCCGCTTGCGTCGTCGAGGCGACCCGTGCCGACGAGGCCCGAGTCCCCAGTCGGCTGCCATGACGACGATCAGACGTGGATGGAGCTCCATCACCTGGGCGTGAGAGTACGCTCACTTGCAGAGCTAACACAAGGGAGGGTGCACCGGGGGGGGTGGGTGATGGAGACCGGCGGACGAATGGGGGGGATACACGGACATCAAAAGGCAGAGGCGGCAAAGTTGTAGGCAGGAGGGGGGAGGCCGGCTCGTGACCACCGCGCGGGCGGGACATTCTGCAACAGAGAAGAATAAGCACGAAAGGAGATGCCCCGACACATTGCACAAGGAGGGACGGTGACAGAGGGGGCGCAGTATCGGGATCAGAAACCGGTAGATCAACCGACGCTGACCTCAGAAAGTGCGTCAGAGCATGCCACGAACAACCAATGGGAGGATGTGTGCGCATTCGGCTGTCTCTGAGATCGCCTGCTCCAATCAGAACAGTTTTCGTGGACCACGCTCCCACCAGATTCAGCGCCGCCGCCTGCGCCGCCGCCAAGTCGGCTGCCGCGGACCGCGGCGCGACCAGGGCGGCATGGTGGCGATCCGCCGCCGCGGCGGCAGCGGAGAGTGTGGTGGCGGCGCGGCCTCTGCCGCCGCTGTCCCCGGCTACCTCCTCCGGCGCCGCTGGTGGCGGGTGCCGTCCTGGCGGCACCGCCCCGCGGCGCCTTTTTTCGGGTGACGACGAGCGGGCGGTCCCGACCTGGCCCCCGCCCGCCAGCGCCGGCAGGGCGCTGCCGCGCCTTTGGGGCGCCGTCTGCCGCGCCGCCGCCCCCACGTCCTGTGGCGGTGGCGGCGCCGCTGGCCTCGCCTGCGTCGGGGCCGGCCCCTGTCGGGGCGTCTGCCGGCACGTGCCCCCGGCTGCTGCGCGCCGGCGTGCGCCTCGCCGCCGCTGCCGTGGGGGCGCCCCTTACAGTCATTATTCGCTTATGTGCACTTGGAGAGCATGCTCTACAAGTGAATGGCCCCTAGAGCCTCAGGACCGCGATCTCTCGCGATCTCGGACTGAAAGAGGGTGCTTCTTTTGTGGCGCACCCCTGCCATAAAAACGCATAACAACTGTACCGCCGAGCGCTGAGCGGGCGTGCTGCCGCAAACTGCCGCCGAAGTCCTGCCGGCCGCGGCGGTGGCGCGGGCGGCGGTGTCGACCGGATGCTCGCTCACCACCGCCACCACCGCTGACGAGGCGTCTGCAGCCTGCTCGTCCGCCCCGCTTCTGCGCGCCGGCGTGCACGTCGCCGCCGCTGCCAGGGCGGAACGGCGGCAGCCACTTCCGGGAGGAGGTTACATCGGGGTCGGCGGGGCGGGGCGGGGGCGACGCGGCCGGCGGTGGCGGGGAAGGTGGCGGAGGCGGCGGCGGTGGCCGGCGGCCGGCAGGTCGAGTGGGGTGGGCGTGACCGGGCAGGCGGAGCCTAACAGCCGCCGCCGCCGCAACGCGTCGACCGACCAAATTGCAGGCCTGGCGCGTTGCGGAATCGGGCAGCGATCCGCCGCCCGCTGCTGCGGCCCGCGCCCGCGCCGCAACCCCCCTGCTCCCGAGGCGGCAATCCGACCACTCTGCGAGGGGCGCGGTGGCCGACCGCGCGTCTCTGGTGGGCGGGAGACTGCCGCCACAGCCACGACGCCACCACCCGCGTCGCCGCGCGGCCCGCCAAGGCGGGCGACCGCCGGCCGGGGGCGGCAGCGGCGGGGGGCGGGGAGGCAGCGGCGGGCGACGGCAGCTGCGCGCCCGATGGTGACTGCTTCGCGGAGGCGCGAAAGCGGACAGCGGCGGCGCGGTGGCACGCGTCGGCAGCGGCAAGGCGCCGGCGCGTGTCACCGGCAGACCGCTGCGACCGCCCGCGGGACGCAATAA
>Ga0209831_1001368_pt1 | contig 22567 bp, 17 predicted proteins | sample Maine_Asex4_meta_FD_187451 | JGI IMG/M metagenome (GOLD analysis project Ga0209831, IMG submission 187451) | Marine algal microbial communities from Maine, USA - Maine_Asex4_metaG (SPAdes) (version 2) | ecosystem: Host-associated > Algae > Red algae > Unclassified | place: Maine, USA | collected... | reverse complement strand
ACCTGCTACCGAAGCACCCGAAGCCGAAACACCTGCAGCCGAAGCACCCGAAGCCGAAACACCTTCAGCCGAAGCGCCCGAAGCCGAAGCGCCCGAAGCCGAAACACCTGCAACCGAAACACCTTCAGCCGAAACACCTGCAGCCGAAGCGCCCGAAGCCGAAACACCTGCTACCGAAACACCTGCAGCCGAAGCGCCCGAAGCCGAAACACCTGCAGCCGAAGCGCCCGAAGCCGAAACACCTGCAGCCGAAACACCTTCAGCCGAAGCGCCCGTAGCCGAAACACCTGCTACCGAAGCACCTGCGTCCGAAGCGCCTGCTACCGAAGCACCTGCGTCCGGAGCCGAAACACCGGCTAGCGAAGCACCTGCGTCCGGAGCCGAAACACCGGCTAGCGAAGCACCCGCGTCCGGAGCCGAAACGCCTGCTAGCGAAATACCGGCAGCCGAAGCGCCTGCATCCGAAACACCTGCAGATGCAGAGCCCGCGGAAGCACCTGCCCCCGAAACAGACACGCCTGCAGCTGAGCCGTCAGCAACCGACGCTGAAGCAGCACCAGCGGCTGATCCTGCAACTGCGCCGCCTTCCTCTGATGCTCCTGTCGACGACGTCGATCCCGATGCCGGCCTTGGGCTGCCCGAGGCAGGAGCAATACTTGGCCCACCAAACCTCGGCGGATTCGAGAGTGGCGAGATTGTCACTGGCACGGTGTTGAGCGTTGCCAAACGAGAAGCCGAGGTCGACCTCGGCGACAGCAAGGTCGGCGTGGTCGGTGACCGTCACTGGTCATCTGGCGCACAAGTTGATCTCACCACGGTGCTGGCGACCGGCGATACCGTCGAAGCCGCGGTTCTCGCACGGGCCGACGTCAAGAAGCGCATCACCCTGAGTCGCCTTTGGGCGCAGCAGAAGCGAGGCTGGGAAGCCGCCGAGGGTGCCGCCAAGGACAAGGGCGATCTCGAAGCGACCGTCACCGAAACAGTCAAGGGCGGTCTATCGCTCGACGTCAACGGAGTGCGGGCCTTCATGCCTGCGTCACTCGTCGACGTGCAAACCGTCAACGATCTGAAGCCATACATTGGCCAGACCTTTTCCGTGCGAGTGATCGAAGCCGACCGCAACAAGGCGCGCCTCATTGTGAGCCGCAAGGCCGCGATGCGGGCCTCACAACGCCAGCAGGCCAAGGCCGCGCTTGGCGGCATCAAGGTCGGCCAACTCATGACCGGCAAGGTCGCTCAGATCACCGACTTCGGAGCATTTGTCGACGTCGAAGGAGTGCGCGGCCTCGTCCATAAGTCGGAGATCGGATGGAGTCGAGATCGCGATCCGCAGCGCGACCTGAAGGTCGGCCAAGAGGTCCAAGTCAAGGTGCTCAAGGTCCAACCATCACGTAACCGTCTCGGTCTGTCGATGCGCACCGAGAATGACCCTTTGACCGCAGTGCGCAAAGGCGAACGGTTTGAGGCAACGGTCACGCGTCTTGTCGACTTCGGCGCATTCGTTGCGCTTCCCTCCGGCGTCGAAGGATTGGTGCATGTGTCCGAGATGGCCGAGTACCGAGTCTTTGCCCCCGAAGAGATCGTGATTCCGGGCGAGAAGGTCTGGGTCAAAGTGCTCAAGGTCGACAAGAAGCGCCGCACCATCGACTTGTCGATGGCTCAGGCGATCGCACCGGATCCTGCCGAAGAGATCGCAGCCCGCGAAGCTGCGGCCGCCAAGGCTGAAGCCAAAGCCGAAGAAGCAGCCGCCAAGGCCAATGAGGCCCCTGCAGAAGAGGCGCCGGCCGCAGATGCCGAAGCAGCAGCACCGGCTGATGCTGCCAACGCAAAAGCCGAAGCACCGGCTACCGAGGCACCGGCGAACGAAGCCGAAGCAACCGAGGAAGCACCTGCTAACGGCGACCACGCCGAAGATGCAACCGAGGAAGCACCTGCTAACGAAGACCACGCCCAAGATGCGGCCGAGGAAGCACCTGCTAGCGACGACCACGCCGAAGATGCGGCCGAAGAACCGTCAGCTACGAGCGAGGACGAGTAACAATCTGCGACAATTTTTCTGCGCATACGGCGGAAAAATCGTCACACACTGGGTCGGCTGGCGGGCGGCGGAGTACGGCCCAGGAGTGCTAACAGACGGTCGCTTGCTGCCGACGACGCAGGCGTTTTCGGCGCGCCGAAGAACTCGCTGTTGGCTATCTGCGCGGCGACGGGTTGCCAGAAGTCGAGTAGCCAGTCAGCAAAACCATCGGCAACTGGCTGAGGACGTCCGGTCGCCACTCGCAGATCCCACGCATGCACGACATTGTCGGTGATGCGGTAACCCAGGAGCTGGCGACCCGGCACGGTTCCCATATCAAGCGTGAAGATCTGATCTGCGATGCCGGGCGCACGAGCGGCCTCGATGGCTTTGAGCGCGGTGCCACGCCAGCTCGCAAGTGGGCTCTGACCTAGAAGGTCAACGCTGAACGATGTCTGTGTTTCGGTTGTGTCGCCGCTCAGAACAGCCGGCAAGTGCGCCTCGCCCAGCACCACGTGGGCCACGACCTCTTTGACGTTCCACTCGGTCGATGGAGTGGGTAGGTCCCATTCATGCTCGGCGACATCGCGCACCGCGTTGCCGAAATCGGCAAGCGCGTCGACGTAGAGCTCGACGACGTCGACGGCTTCGGTATCAGGACTGGTCATTCCCACTCGATCGTGCCCGGCGGCTTCGAGGTGATGTCGTAGGCCACCCGGTTCACACCATCGACCTCGTTGATCACGCGTCTCGAAATGGTCTCGAGCACATCATAAGGAATACGAGCCCAGTCCGCCGTCATCACATCTTCGCTCGTAACCGCACGCACGATGATGGGATAGCCATAGGTCCGCTCGTCTCCCATGACCCCAACGCTGCGAATGTCGGGTAGCACGGCAAACGACTGGAAGATCTCGCGCTCGAGTCCAGCCTCGCGCAGCACCTCGCGCACGATGAAGTCAGCTTCTTGCAAGATGGCAACCTTGTCGGGCGTGACTTCGCCAATGATCCGCACGCCGAGGCCGGGGCCAGGAAACGGCTGGCGCCAGACAACTTCGTCGGGTAGACCAAGCTCGGCGCCGACCTTGCGGACCTCGTCTTTGAAGAGTCCACGCAGTGGTTCGACAAGGTCGAACTCCATGTCGTCGGGCAGACCACCCACGTTGTGATGACTCTTGATGGTCGAACCGTGTTTACTGCCCGACTCGACGACGTCGGAGTAAAGCGTGCCTTGTACTAAGAAGCTGGCATCTTCGATGCCGCCTTTGGCCTTTTCGAAAACTCGAATGAAGGTCTCGCCGATTGCCTTGCGCTTGGCCTCGGGTTCGGTGAGCCCCGCGAGCTTCTCGAAGAAGTCGTCGCCGGCGCGCACATGAATGAGCTCAATGCCCTGTGTCTTCTGGAACGTCTCGACGACCTGTTCACTCTCGTTTTTGCGCATGAGGCCGTTGTCGACGTAGACGCAGGTGAGCTGGGGGCCGATCGCTTTGTGCACCAGTGCAGCGGCGACAGCAGAGTCAACGCCACCAGACAAGCCGCAGATGGCACGGCCAGACCCAACCTGAGCACGAATGGCAGCCACTTGCTCTTCGATGATATTGGCCATCGTCCAGGAACGATCAACGCCCGAGTCGTCGAGCCAGTGCTCGATCACAGACTGGCCGTGTTCGGTGTGTGAGACCTCGGGGTGATACTGCACGCCGCAAATGCGATCGCTCTCGAAGGCGGCCACCGGCGCATTGGCAGTCGACGCCGTCACCGTAAATCCTTCGGGCACGTCGCTGATGCAGTCGAAGTGGCTCATCCAGACGGACTGTTCGACTGGCTGGTCGACCAACAGTCGCCCGTGGTCGCCAACGGTGAGACCCGTGCGGCCATACTCGCCAGCTTCGAACCGGCTCACGGTGCCGCCAAGCTGCTTTGCTATCAGTTGTGCGCCGTAGCAGATCCCAAGGATGGGGATGCCCAGTTCATAGATACCCGGATCCACTGCGGGGGCGCCTTCGATGTTCACCGAAGCTGGGCCGCCGCTGAAAATGATCGCTGCAGGTTCGAGCGCTGCGTATTCGGCGGCGGTCAGGTCATTCGAAACTATTTCGCTGTAGGCCCTGGCCTCGCGCACCCGACGCGCGATGAGTTGCGCGTATTGGGCTCCGAAGTCAACGACTAGAACAGCACCAGTGCCAACGTGTTCAGACATGTGAAAGACGGGTTCTGAGACGGGCCGCGTTCAGCGGCCCATGCCGACCGCTTGGGCCTTTTGCAGGCTCTTACCTTCGGTTTGCAGCGACGGAGCAACCATCAACTCGGCCTTCTGGAACTCTTTGAGATTGAGGTGTCCAGTGGTCGCCATCGAGGTGCGAAGGCCGCCCATGAGGTTGACGCGGCCGTCATTTTCGCGTGCCGGGCCGATCAGGATTTCTTCGAGCGTGCCGCGGACCGAGGTTTGCACTCGCGCCCCACGAGGCAGCGTGGGATGAAACGTGGCCATGCCCCAGTGATAGCCGCGACCCGGAGCCTCTTGGGCAGCGGCCAGCGGTGATCCGATCATGACGGCGTCGGCGCCGCACACGATTGCCTTGGCGATGTCGCCGCCGGTGGCCATGCCGCCGTCGGCGATGACGTGGGCGTAGACGCCGGTTTCGTCGAGGTGGCGCATGCGGGCGGCGCGAGCATCGGCGATTGCGGTGGCTTGCGGCACGCCGATTCCGAGAACGCCGCGGGTGGTGCAGGCATGACCAGGGCCGACGCCAACAAGAACGCCAGCCGCGCCAGCACGCATCAGGTGCAGCGCCGCTTCGTAGCTGGCACAGCCGCCGACGATGACGGGGATTGGCAGGTCACGAATGACCTTTTTCAGATTTAATGGCTCGTGGTTCTTGGACTTGTGTTCGGCGGTCACCACCGTGCCTTGAATAACCAGGATGTCGAGCTCGGCAGCGAGCACCTTGTCGAGGTAGCTGGTGGTGCGTTGCGGTGTGAGCGATGCCGCTGCGACGACACCAGCCGCTTTGATCTCGCGGATGCGCTGGGTGATGAGGTCGGGCTTCATTGGCTCGAGGTAGATCTCCTGCATGCGCAGCGTGGCCTTTTCGGGCGGCAGCGATGCAATTTCGGCAAAGACCGACTCGGTGTCTTCGTACCTGGTCCACAAACCTTCGAGGTTTAACACGCCAAGCCCACCAAGCTTGCCAATGGCAACTGCGGTGTCGGGACTGACCACACCGTCCATGGCCGAGGCCATGACCGGCAAACCAAACCGATAGGCGTCGATCTCCCACGTGAGGTCCACATCTTCGGGATCTCGCGTGCGCCGACTGGGCACGATTGCAACGTCGTCGAAGCCGTAGGCCCGCCGACCCGATTTGCCTAAACCAATGTCGATTTGCACCATGAAAAGTCACCTGCTGAAGCTAAAAGACGACTCTATACACACGGCGTCACCGGCGTCGGGTATCACCGGCGTCGACCTTGTCACACGCCACCACAGCAGCATGCTCGTCCCCCACCGACCCCAATGACCACAGCGCCTCAGCGGTGCACGGGTTTACTCGGCGAGTCCTCGACGCAACTACGATCGGCACGTGTCCAAAGCAATCGCCGTAGAACCCGAGTGCTGGCGCCGAGCTGATCTTGTTGCCGCGGTCGAGGCCGCCGGTGCCACGGTGGTGCCCGTCGACGAAGCAACTGCGCTGGTGTGGGCGGATCCGCAGAATCCGCAACTCTTTCCCGACATGTTGCATGACGACCTCGACTGGGTGCAGCTGCCCTATGCCGGCATCGATGCGTTTCTGCACATGCTCGACCAAGATCGCATATGGACATGCGGCAAGGGAGTGTATGCGAGGCCTGTCGCCGAAGCGGCGCTTGCCATGCTGCTCGCTGGTATGCGCAATATCGTCGACTATGCCCACCAGTCGAGCTGGACCGATCCGGTGGGCCAGAACCTGCACGGCGCAAACGTTGTGGTACTCGGCGGCGGGGGAATCGCCGAAGAATTGCTTCCCCTGCTCGCCCCATTTGGCTGCCACGTCACGGTCCTTCGACGCAGCGCTACCCCGTTCTCAGGAGCGCACGCAACCCAGACTCTGGCCGAGCTGCCCCAGGTTCTACCGCACGCCGATGCGGTGATTCTTGCACTCGCTCTCACGCCCGAAACCGAACACGTCATCGGTGCAGCCGAACTCGATGCCATGAGGTCCAGCGCCTGGCTGGTGAACGTCGCCCGCGGCGGTCACATCGACACCGATGCGCTGATCACTGCGCTCGAAACCAACAGCATCGGCGGCGCCGCCCTCGACGTGACCGAGCCCGAGCCTCTACCCGACGGCCATCGGCTGTGGTCACTACCCAACTGTCTTGTCACCCCACACGTGGCCAATACTCCAGAAATGGGCTTGAAGCTGCTGGCCGAACGAGTGACCGAGAATGTCCGCCTCTATCTCGCAGACGGCGAGCTGATCGGCCCGGTCGATACCGCCGCCGGCTACTAGCGGCTCACAATTGTTACGTCCCCTGGGGACGTAACAATTGAGGTGCGGAGCGGTGCAGCCTCGAGCGAGTGAACCACCCGCCGTTGCTGGCCACGGCACTAGATTGAGACAAGTATGACTGCAGGGGCCCTCAAACAACATTGCGCAGCTCGGCCTGCGCTGGGGTTGGTTGCCGCGCTGTTGCTTCTGACCTCCTGCGCCGTCGACCGCACCGCCGCCTCTACCGTCGTGGCGCCGCAACCCACCCAGGAGGCCGTGACCCCCATCGAGCCCACCCCGGTTCCGCCGCCACCGACCGCCGCTGTGATCCCGACCTCGACGCCTGTACCAGCGCCGACCGCCACGCCTGTACCCGAACCAACACCCACGACCGAGGCGGGCCCAGCGCCGACACCGAGCGACTCGCAGACCGGCCCCAATCCAATTCCGACCCGTACCCCCGACGATCCGCTCATCCCCGAGGTCGTGCAGCCGGGTCTGCTGCGAATTCCCGTTGGCGTCACCAGCTTTGTTCTGGCTGACCCAAGGCCTCTGGTCCAAATCGGAGGGCACACGCTGATCTATGTCGACGACCAAGCCCAAGCCGAAGTCGACATCTTCACTCCCTACGCCGACCGCGATGGCACCGTGTTCGCAGGCTACGACGCAGTCATCGACTACCTGGAAACCGATCCGGTGTTTGCAGGGCTTGCCGAGATCGATTCGGTGACCATTGCGGGTCTTCCGACACGGGTTTTCAACGGCACGGCCGAACAATCGACTGACCGCGAGTTCTACACCGACGCGGTGTCGGTCGATCAAGATCGGTGGGGCTGGTTCGCTCCGGTCCGAATGCAGCTTTGGGTGATCGATGAGCCGAGTGGCACCATCATCGTCTCCGCAGAGAGTCTCGAGGATCCTGGCCAATTCTCCGAGGCGATTCGACTTGCGTCCGAAGTGTTGAGCACCATCACCTTCGGCTAGGCGCCCCCAGTCGACGGCTCAGAACAGGCTGCGTACGGCCCACAGGTCAGGGAAGCATTGGCGAAATAACGTGCCTTTGAGATACTCGACGCCCGCACTTCCGCCCGTGCCCTGGCGGCCGCCAATAGTTCGTTGCACCATTATCACGTGCCGGTAGCGCCACTCTTGCAGCGCTTCGTCGATGTCGGTCAACGCCTCGCACAAGCTTCGGAGCCTCACGTCGTTGCGATACGCGCCAACAATCACCTGCTGCACTTCTTCGTTGGGCACGACTGCTGCAGTCGGGTCTCGGTTGATTGCGGCATCTGGCATCGGGTGGCCGTTGCGATGCAGGTACCCCACAAAGGCATCCCACAGTGTCGGCGCCGCAATACGCTTCAGCAGCCGCTGATACGCAGCTGGGTTGTCGGCGAACCATTCTGGATCAAAGGTGTCGGTGATGCCGACCAAGCATTCGAGTTCGCGAAACTGGGCGGACTGGAATCCGCTGCTCTCGTCCAAGAACGTTCGAAACGACATGAACTCGAGCGGTGTCATGGTCTCTAGGATGTCGATCTGGCCGACCATGGTTTTGAAGATGTAGCGCACTCGGCGCAGTTGGTGGCCGCCTCGCGCCAGCTCATCGCCTTGGAGGTGGGCCACCAGCCGATCAAGCTCGTGCAGTATCTGCTTAAACCACAGCTCATAAACCTGGTGGATGACGATGAATAACATTTCATCGTGCTCTTCGGGCTCGCTTCGTGGATCTTGCAACGAGGTCAGTTCGTCGATCTTGAGGTACTCGTCATAGGTCGTCACGGTTCCCGATCATAGGACTCGTTGCCACGTCGTCGGCCCATCACCCACAGCTCTAAGGTGGAGACGTGACTGAAACCAATTCCGCCTCTGATGGGTTTAACGCAGCGGGCGCACTCGCTGCATCGAAGAGCCAGTTTGGTAAAAACGCCTCGAACTATGTGACCTCGACGGTGCATGCCAAGGGCGCCAGCTTGGGTCGGCTGGTCGAGATGTTGTCGCCCAAACCGCAGTGGCGAGCGCTCGATATCGCGACGGCAGCTGGCCATACGGCGTTTGCGGTCGCCGAACATGTGCACTCGGTTGTCGCAACCGACATCACACCCGAGATGCTGAGCGCTGCGGCTGGTGTCGCGGCCGAGCGTGGCATCGACAACGTCACCTTTGCCGAAGCTGACGCGCACGATTTGGGTTTCGACGACGCATCGTTTGATTTGGTCACGTGCCGCATCGCTCCTCATCACTTCTCTGACCCTGCGCAGTTTGTGCGCGAGGTGGCGCGTGTGCTGCGTCCTGGCGGCTCCTTCGGGCTCGTCGACAACTTGGCGCCCGAGGACCCCGGCGCTGCGGTGTGGTGCGACGATTTCGAGCGCCGGCGCGATCTGAGCCACCTCCGATGCTTGCCTGCGTCGGAGTGGTCGTCGATCATCGAATCTGCGGGCATGCACGTCACGATGTTCGAGACGATGGGCAAGAAGATGTTGTTTGAGCCGTGGTCGGACAACATGTCGGTGCCCGACGATGTGCGGATGCAGTTGCTCGAAGACTTGCATGCGGCACCGCAGGCCGTGGCCCAATGGCTGCGACCAGAGCTCGGGGCCGCTCCGTGGTTTGTTCTTACCGAAGGTCTGGTGGTCGCAACCCGAAGCAGCGAGCAGAACAGCTAACCGAGCGTGAAGGCCTGAATCATCTCGCGGTTGACTAGCGCCAGGCCGGTCGTGATTCGATTCTCATCTTCGCGCTGGCCGAGCAAGATCGTGGCGTTCGTGACCGGGAAGAACGGCTGAAGCTGCGAAGCAAGCACGCGCGACGCTGCGCCGGTGTACCGAAGGTGACCCGTGCCGTAGACTTCGACTGCGCCGCAGATCGCGCCCAATTCGCTGCCCTTCTTAGCCTGGACTTTGTCGATACGGCTCTGGCGGCTTTCGTGTTGTTGCATGTCGAGGGTGGCGAGAATGATGGTGCGCTTGGGGATCGTTGCGACCTTCCAGGTCACAGCAGGGGCCTCAGCTCGGTGCGTCAGACTCTTGATCCGCGCATTGCCTAATTCGATGTAGTCGGTCAACGGATCGTTGAGCTTCTCGGAAAGCCGCTCCGTGACCACAAGCTCACCTTCGATGCGGTGGGCCTGGGTGTAAAACGCGGTGGTCACTTGCGACATATACAGAAGTATCGTCCAGCTATTCCCGAATTTTAGGGAAACCGTCGAATTTCTTTCGGGCAATGTGGTCGCATCGTCGCTGAAACTCGGGCACTATTTGGCCTATGTCAACGCTGAACGACCGGCTTGCTCTCGGTCAAATCGTCTTGATCGACGGTGCGACCGGTACCGATATCGAACGCCGTGGGGTTCCGATGGTCGAGGGCGCATGGTGTGGGGCAAGTGCGTTCACCCATCCCGACGATGTGCGAGCAGTACATCGGGCCCATATCAACGCCGGCGCCGAGGTCGTCATTGCCAACACATACGCGTCGAGTCGCCACGTGCTGGCCCAAGCCGGCATCGAGGAACAGTTCGAGGATGTGAACCGCATAGCGGTGGAACTTGCGTGCCAAGCCCGCGAGCAGTCCGGGCGGTCCAATGTGTTGGTGGCGGGGTCGATTTCGACGACGGTCCAGGGCGGAACGTTCCCACCGGTCGACGTCGCCCGAGCAAACTTCGCCGCGCAAGCGCGGGTGCTCGCCGAAGCAGGCGCGGACCTGCTCGTGCTCGAGATGATGCGTGACATTGCACAGACCGAGGCCTGTCTGGCGGGCGCGGTGGAAACCGGGCTACCGATCTGGCTGGGGCTGTCGTGCATCATTAAGGACGGCGAACCGTGGATGTGGGAAGGAACCGACACGGTCGAGGCATTCATGCAGCGGTTCGCGGGCGAACCTATCGATGTTGTGGCGGTGATGCACACCGAAATTGCCGATATCGAGCTATGTCTCGACGTGGTCGAGCGCCATTGGCAAGGCCCGATCGGGGTCTATGCCCAAAGCGGCATATTCACTCCGCCCGTGTGGGTATTCGTCGATATCGTCTCGGCGCCAGCTTACGCGGATGCGTGCATGAGGTGGATTGATCGTGGCGTGCAGATCATTGGAGGGTGCTGTGGCATTGGCCACGAGCACATCGCTTATTTGCGGCCGCTGATCGACGCTCGGACCGACGCAGCGGTCAGCTGACCGGGGAGTCTGACACGATCTTTGACGCCTTCTTGTGTGCTTTCTTGGCGGCTCGTTTGGCTTTACGACGTGCGCGGCGGGCGTTCACGACGGTCGCGTCGGCCGTATCGACTAGCCGAGAGTCGGCGGAGCGAGTCGAGCGGCGACGTTCGCGGTTGGCAGCTTTGCGGGCAGCTTTTGCCTCGGACTCGGCTCGTTCGGCGCGTGCTTCGGCCTTGCGTGCTCGTCGACCCAGTTTGTCGGCTTTCTTACGGCTGTGGTCGAGCTCGGCCTCAGATGTCTGCAGCAGTTCAGCCTTGCTTCGGTAGTTCACGACGCCAAGCGTTGCGATGGATGCGACTTTGCGAATAGCGCCCACGGTGATGTCCTCTCTCGGGGTGTTGCTTTCTTAAAGGTACCCGTTGTGCACGATCTCAAACCAACGACGACCGCCCGACAATACCGTGACGACCCGAACCCACCAGTGCAGTGTGACCTCACCGTGCGATCTTCCCTGGGGAGGTGACAGCAGCGAGAATGTCACACCGCTGTTGTAGGTTCGTCAGTCACGACCTATGGCCATAACCGAGCTTCCTCGTTCCCGCCTTGACCCTTCTGTTGGCTCTCGCCCCCAGCTGCCGTTCGACGCGCCCCAAAATCCATCATGTCCTGCGCTCGCAGCCTTTCATCCGGCAGTGCGGACCTGGTTCGAGCGCACCTTTCCGCTCGGCCCGACCGAACCTCAAGAACAGGCATGGCCTTCGATCGCAGCCGGCAACGACACGCTGGTCGCCGCTCCAACTGGGTCTGGAAAAACACTGTCTGCGTTCCTGGTCTCGATCGACCAGCTCTACAAGCGCCACGATGCCGGCCAGCTTGCAGAGAACACCGCCCAAGTCGTCTACGTGTCGCCGCTCAAGGCGCTTGCGGTCGACATCAGCGAAAACCTGACCCGACCGCTCGACGAGATCGCGGCCATTGCGCTGGAGCTGGGCTACCAACCACCAAGTCTGCGGGTCGGCGTTCGCTCGGGTGATACCACTAGCTCACAGCGCAGCTCGATGGTGCGCAAACCGCCCGAATTCATCGTCACCACCCCCGAGTCGCTCTACCTCATGGTCACCGCCGAGAAAAGCCGCGACGCACTCCGCACCGTGCAGACCGTGATTATCGACGAGATTCACGCCGTGGCCCGTGATAAACGGGGCTCGCACCTGACCCTCACCCTCGAACGACTCGAGCACATCTGCGGCGACCGGCCGGTTCGCATTGGCCTGTCGGCAACCCAACGTCCGATCGAAACGGTCGCGCGCCTTCTCGTTGGCAGTGCTCGCAGCGACGTCCAAGGCAAACCTGACTGCACCGTGGTCGATGCGGGCCATCAACGAGCGCTCGATCTCGAACTCGTGTTGCCCAATGGCGAACTCGAAGCATTGCCAGCCGCCGAGATGGTGGCCGAGCTGCTCGACGAGATCACCGACATGATCGAGCAGCACCACACCACCTTGGTGTTCGTGAACACCCGCCGAATGGCCGAACGGATCGCCCATCAGCTGGCCGAACGACTCGGCGACGACAAGGTAGCGGCGCACCACGGCTCGTTGTCCAAGAACCGTCGCGAGCGGGTCGAGCGCAAGCTCCGTGCTGGCGAGTTTAAGGCTCTGGTCGCAACCGCCTCGCTCGAACTCGGTATCGATATCGGTCCGATCGAGCTGGTGTGCCAAATCGGCTCGCCCCGCAGCATTGCAACCTTCTTGCAACGGGTTGGCCGCTCGGGCCACACCCGCCATGGCACACCCAAGGGCCGGTTGTTCCCGTTGAGCCGCGACTCGCTGGTCGAGTGCACGGCGTTGCTCAGCGCAACTCGGGCTGGCCGCCTCGACGCCATCTTGCCGCCGATCGCGCCGCTCGACATCTTGGCCCAACAGATCGTGGCCGAGACTGCGGCCGAACGATGGCAGGTCGATGACCTGTACCGGCTGATGAGGGGCGCTGCGCCCTACGCCGATCTCACCCGCGAGATCTTCGACGAGGTCCTTGCATTCACCACCAAAGGCATCGTGACCGGCCGGGGGGCCAAAGGTGCCTATGTGCACTACGACGAGATAAACGGCGAGGTCGAGGGTCGCCGTGGTGCCCGGCTGGCGTCGCTCACCTCGGGCGGCGCAATCCCCGAGATGGCCGACTACCGCGTGATCGCAGATCCCGACGAAATGGCGGTCGGCACCGTAAACGAAGACTGGGCCACCGAATCGTTGCCGGGCGACATCTTCCTGCTCGGAACCCATTCGTGGCAGATCCGTCGCATCGAGCCGGGCGTGGTGCGAGTAGTCGATGCGGGCGGCAAACCGCCCACCATTCCCGTCTGGCTTGGCGAGGCCCCCGCACGCACCCAGGAACTGTCCGAAGAAGTTTCGCGGCTGCGAGCCGGCATCCAAGACCTGATCGAGAAACAGTCTCCTCGGGTCGCGGTCGAGTGGCTGATCGAGACCGCAGGAATCGACCGAGTCGCCGCCGACATGGTCGTGACCTATCTGGCAGCCTCGCTGGCCGTGCTGGGCGATCTCCCCACCACCGATCGACTTGTTATCGAACGCTTCTTCGATCAGACCGGCGGCATGCAGCTGGTCGTGCACTCCCCCTTCGGCGGGCGCATCAATCGGGCCTTCGGCCTGGCGCTGCGCAAGAAGTTTTGCGTGAACTTCGACTTCGAATTGCAGGCAGCAGCCAACGATGATTCGGTCTTGTTGTCGCTCGGGCCCCAGCACAGCTTTGCGCTCGACGACGTCAAGAACTACCTCAAGACCGAACAGGTGCCGCAGACACTCACCCAGGCAGTCCTGGTGCCGCCGTCGCCCATGTTCATCTCTCGCTGGCGCTGGAATCTCAATCGTTCGCTCACCGTGCTGCGCTGGAAGGGCGGACGCAAGAACCCACCGCCCATACAACGCATGGAAGCCGACGATGCAATGGCTGCCGCCTTCCCGTCGGCCGCGGGCTGCCAAGAGCACATCAATGGGCCCATCGAGATTCCTGATCACCCCATCGTGCGACAGACCATGTTCGACACCCTCAACGAGGGCATGGACGTCGACGGTCTTTGCGAGCTGGTCAGCCGGCTCGAGTCGGGCGATTTGGCCGTGACCTGCGTCGATTCGGTCGAGCCGTCGCCACTTGCGCACGAGTTGCTGGTCGGCCCGGCATTCACCTTCCTCGACGACGCCGAAGCCATCGATCGCAGGTCGCGGGCCGTGCCGCTGCGCAGGGGCATTCCGGTTGACCTCGGCGAGATTGGTGGTGTCGATCTCTCGGCGATCAATCAGGTACGCATCGAGGCCGAGCCCGACGTTCGCAGCGCCGACGAATTGCACGACCTACTCACCGACTTAGTGCGCACTCGTATGCGGCCGCAGTGGCAGTCTCTGTTCGACGAACTCGTCGCGCGCCACCGGGCTACTGCGCTCGACGGCGGGTTCTGGTCGACCGCCGAACTCGCCGACTCAGCTCGTGCGATCGGCACCGACACCACGGTTGGCGAAGAAAGCCTGCAAGCAATGGTCCGCGGCCATCTCACGACGACTGGGCCGATCACCACTGCTGACCTGGCCGAGCTCTGCGGCACCGAAAGCAATCGGGTCGCCATTGCGTTGGTCGGCCTCGAGGGCACGGGCTTCGTCATCCGGGGCGCATGGTCGCCCAGCGAAGGCGCCGAAACCGAATGGTGCAGCCGCCAGCTACTGGCCCGGATCCATGTCTATTCGCAGAAGCGACGCCGCAAACAGATCGAACCCTGCACTCCCCAACAGTTCGTACAGTTCCTTTTCCGGTGGCAGCACCTGACCGACGACACCAAGGTGCGGGGTAGGGCCGGTCTCGTGGCAGTCCTCGAGCAGCTCCAGGGCTACGAGATTCCTGCTGGCTCATGGGAGGCAGTGCTGGCGAGTCGGGTCGCGAACTATCAGCCGGGCTGGCTCGACGAGTTGTGTCTTGGCGGCGAAGTTGTGTGGGGTCGCTTGTCGCCTCGCATCGACATGCCCGAGATAGAACAGCGGCTCACGCCGTCGAGAGCTACCCGCATCAGCCTTGCCACCCGGGGTGATTTTGGTTGGTTGCTTGCAGCAGGACGCCGCACCACCCCGGTTGCACCCACCTCTACCATCCCCGATGTCGATGCCGGCCCCGATGCCGGCCCCGATGTCGGCGCAGCCGACGGCGGTTGCGAGATCGACCCTGTCGGCGCTGGGTCCGAGCCACCTGATGAGAATCTGGTGACGTCGATCGTTGCGTTCCTCGAGCAACGCGGCGCCACCTTCCACGCCGAGCTGGTTGAGCGCTTCGAACAGCCAGCAGTCGCAATCGAAGATGCACTGTGGGCTGCGGTTGGTCTCGGGCTGGTGACCGCTGACAGTTTTGGCGCCGTGCGCACCCTGTTTGCGACCCGCAAGGTGCGTAGTGCCCGCCACTCGCTCGGCCGCCGGGGACTACGCCGAGGCGCGGCTGGCCACGAACGCGCCGAGGGTCGATGGGCGCTCCTTCCAGCCCCGATGGCGATCGACGATCAAGACGAGCTGGCCGAGGCCGTAGCCGAACAATTGCTTGCTCGGTGGGGCGTTGTATTTCGGGGCTTGGTCCAGACCGAAACATTGGCGATCCCGTGGCGCGAGGTCCTGTGGGCGTTCCGGCGGCTCGAGGCACGAGGCTTGATTCGCGGCGGACGTTTCGTCAGCGGTTTTGCTGGCGAGCAATACGCATCGGTCGACGCCATCCGTGCGTTGCGAGCGGCCCGCAAGCAGCACGCAGCTTGCGATGAAGTCGTCGATGTGATGGCCGTCGACCCTTGCAATATCACTGGCATCTTGTTGCCCGGCGAGCGCGTGCGTTCGGTGGGCACGGCCACCATCCGGTTCCGCAACGGAGCGCTAAACGAACCAGCCCCAGATCATCTGTGACGATCTTCCTGCGATATGCGCGGAAAATATCGTCACAGATGTGTGGGTGGGAGTTCGGCTCGGATCGTGGTGGCCAGCATCTCGCCAACCGCCAAGAACCCAGCCACATCGCGGTGGGTACGGGCGAGCACGAAGGCCCCCTCGATGGCGGCTATCGACAATGTCGACAACCCATGCGCTCGCTCCTCGGCGATGCCGGCATCGACAAAGATGGCGACCATCGAGTCCGTCCAACCTGCCATGACCATGGCGGCAACTCCGCGCAGTGCGTCGTGGGTATTGGCAACCTCTCGGGCGATGGTGCCAATCGGGCACGGATCGATGAAGTCGGTGCTCGTCAAGACCGCTGCAGCACCCGCAAACGCATCGGCCATGCCGACTGCCGGGTCGGCTGCGTCGCGAATCATCAGCTCGACCAGTTCGCCATAGGCCGCTCCCGATTCACGGAGCACCGCCGCAGTGAGTTCGTCTTTGCCGCCAGGGAAGAAGTGATAGACCGATCCAGTGGTGGACTGCGAAGCCTTGACGATCTGAGAAAGCGACGTGCCGTTGAATCCCTGACGACGAAACAGCTCATTGGTGGCCGTCATGATGCGCTGCCGGGTATCGGCTGATGAGGTGGCGGTAGCCATGCATGCAGGTTAGGCCAATCGACGCACTAGAACGTTCCTTCTATACGTGCTAGAATGAGCGTTCTACCCCGTGAACGTTTCAACCACGCTGCAAAGGATCCTTCCCATGTACAAGGCCACGGTTCGGGCACTCATGCGCTACAGCGTTGGCAAGCTCAACAAGGGCGACGCGAGCCTGTTTCTCAAACTGGCTCGCAACGATGCCTTCATCGCATTCCCAGGCAACAACAGTTGGGCCACGATGTTTCGCCCGGTCGAGAAGACTCGCCACCAACATCGAACCCACCGAGGCATCGTCGAACTCACAGCGTTTGCCGATCGTTTCACGTCCGAAGGTGTGCAGTTCATCATCGAGGACATCCTGGTCAACGGCCCGCCGTGGAACACCCGGATCGCGCTGCGAGTGGCGAGCTACCAGCCCGGTACCGACGGCGCTGACAACTACAACAACCGGGCGATCGCCCTGCTCGAAACTCGCTGGGGTCGTTTGGTTGCGTGGGAAGACTACGAAGACACCGAACGCGTCGCCGCTTGGGATCGAAGTCGACCCGACCAGTGAGCCCATCGGACAAACCCAAATCTGTGACGATCTCGCCGCGCCCTGCGCGGAAAAATCGTCACAGATGTTCGCCCGACGCCTTTTGAGTCATGAGCTGATTGACGACCTTGCCGTCGGCATTGCCCTGGGTCGCCTTCATGATCTTGCCCACGAAGAAACCTTGGACTTTACGGTCACCTTCGACGAAACGGGTCCACTCGTCGGGGCTCTCGGCAATGATTCCATCGAGAAGGTTTTCGAGTTCGCTCGTGTTCATTGCCTCGAAGCCCATGGTGGCGGCCACATCAGCCGGCGCACCGCCGGTGGCTACCAACTCGCCGAGCACGGTCTTGACCTGCGTCGAGCTGAGTTGTCCGTCGGCATCCATTGCCAGCAGCGCAACGAACGACTCGACACTCAGCTGGCCCTGGCCATCAGACAGATTCTGATCTGCGTGTTTCATGGCTTCGACCGGATCGGCGCCAGCTTCGATTGCGGCAATGACCAGATCATCGAGACCTCGTTCGACGGTGAGCGTGGTGTCACAAACATCGACACCGGCAGCCGCAGCAAGCGCTGTGCGGCGGCCCGCAGGAAGCGCAGGCATTGCCGCGTCGATCGCGTCGATATCGGCTTGGGTTGGGTGTAGCGGCGGAAGATCAGGGCACGCAAAATAGCGGTAGTCGTCGGCATCTTCCTTGGAGCGCCCCGAGGTGCTGCGGCCGCCGTCTTCGTCCCAATGACGGGTCTCTTGTTTTGGCTCCTCGCCGTTGGTCCAGAGGTCGACGTGGCGGCGGGCCTCGTAGTTGATGGCGCGCCCTAGCGACCGCAAGGAGTTGATGTTCTTGACCTCGCATCGGGTTCGGAGTTCGTCGCTACCAGCGGGTCGAACCGACACATTGGCGTCTACCCGCATCGAGCCTTCTTCCATGCGAGCATCGCTGACGCCAGTTGCCAACAAGATCTCACGCAGTTCTGCGACATAGGCCCGGGCCACGTCGGCCGAGTGCATCTCGGGCCGGCTCACGATCTCGACTAGCGGAACCCCAGCTCGGTTGTAGTCGACCAGTGTGGCGGTGGCATCGTGAATGCGGCCGCCCTCGCCCAAGTGTGTCGACTTGCCAGTGTCCTCTTCGATGTGGGCCCGCTCGACGCCGATAGACATGCCATCGGGAAGCAGCACATAGCCGTTCTCGTTCGTCGGCTCTTCGTATTGGGTCGTCTGAAAGTCCTTGGGCATGTCTGGATAGAAGTAGTTCTTGCGAGCGAAGATCGATGGCGAAACCGTGCAGTTCAACGCCCGCCCCAGCTTCATCGCAAAGTCGATCGCCTGCGCATTTGGCACCGGGAGCGACCCCGGAAGGCCCAAACATGTTGGGCAGATGTTCGTGTTCGGTTCGTCGCCGAACATGTTGGCGCAGCCACAAAAGAGTTTCGTCTTGGTGGCCAGCTCAACGTGAACTTCGAGACCGATCACGATTTCCCATCCATCGAGTGGATCGCTCATCAGGCACCTGCTTTCGGGATCGGCGCAGCACCTTCGAGCACCTTGGCCGCTCGGAACATCTTGGCTTCGTCGAGCATCGGCGCAAGCACCTGCACGCCGACCGGCAGACCGTCGTCGCCGAAACCAAAGGGCACCGAGATCGCAGGGTGACCGGCCAGGTTCGACGGAATCGTGCACACGTCGCACATGTACAGCGCCATCGGGTCGCTCTTGGCCCCGATCTCGAACGCCGTCGACGGCGAGGTTGGTGATAACAGCAAGTCAAAGTTTTCGTAGGCCGCAGCGAACTCGTTGGCGATCAGGGTGCGAACCCGCTGGGCCTTGCCGTAGTAAGCGTCGTAGTAGCCCGACGACAGTGCGTAGGTTCCGAGCATTATGCGGCGTTTGACTTCGTCGCCGAAACCGGCGCTTCGAGTCGCCACGTTCATGGCGGCGACATTTTCGCCATCAACCCGCTGGCCGTAGCGAACACCGTCGAAGCGAGCCAGGTTGCTCGACGCTTCGGCTGGCGCAATCAGGTAATAGGCAGCCAGGCCGTAGATCGTTGCCGGGATGCTCACCCGTTCGACGGTTGCGCCTGCCGCCGCGAGTGCATCCGCAGCTTCGTTGGTACGAGCGCACACGTCGTCGTCGATTCCCTCGCCAACAAGTTCTTCGATGACGGCGATGCGCATGCCTGCCACGCCGTCGTTGAGGCTCGGCAGGGTTGGGGCGAGCGCTTCGGGGATCGACGTTGCATCTTGTGCGTCGTGACCACTGATGACGTCGAGGCACAGCGCTGCGTCGGTGACATTGGCTGCGAACGGACCAATTTGGTCGAGCGAGCTGGCAAAGGCGATCAGGCCGTATCGAGACACGGCGCCGTAAGTCGGCTTGACACCGACCACGCCGCAGAGCGCGGCCGGTTGGCGGATGGAGCCACCGGTGTCGCTACCGAGCGACAGCGGAACGAACTCGGCAGCAACCGCGGCAGCGGAGCCGCCACTCGAACCGCCAGGTACCCGAGTCGTGTCGTGCGGATTACGGGTTGGACCGAATGCGGAGTTCTCGGTCGAAGAGCCCATCGCGAACTCATCAAGGTTCGTTTTGCCGACGATGACTGCGCCAGCTGCTTCGAGGCGGCCGATGACGGTGGCGTCGTAGGGCGGCCGCCAGCCTTCGAGGATCTTTGAGCTACACGTGGTGGGTTCGCCACGGGTGCACATGTTGTCTTTGATCGCGACTGGAACGCCAGCGAGTGGACCCGGGTCTTCGCCCGCGGCAACTTTGGCGTCGATGACCGCGGCCTGGGCCTGGGCTCGCGATTTGGTCAGGTGAAGAAATGAATTGATTTCCTCGTCGCGAGCTGCGATCGAGCTGTATGACTTTTCGAGGGTCTCGACCGCTGTCTGTTGCCCGGCACGAATCGCAGCGGCGATTTCGGTTGCGCTGCTCATGGTGCTTCGCCAAGCGCAGGTGGGACCCGAAAACGGCCGTCTTGGGCATCGGGTGCCTGAGCGAGCACTTCTTCGCGGTCGAGGCTCGGCACGATCACGTCGGGGCGCACGACGTTGGCCAATGGATACGGCTGGGCCATCGGCGGCACGTCGCTCAGATCGAGCGAGTTCAGCGCATCTGCAGTTTCGAGCACCGCGCACAGTTGCTCGGTAAATGTTTCGAGTTCGTCGTCGGCTATGCGCAGCCGGGCCAGCGAGGCCACGTGCGCTACTTCGTCGGGCGAAATCTCGCCGCTCATGGGGTCATCCTGCAGTCATGCACAACTGGTGATGGTATCTCGCCGCTTCGGGTGCTGCGGGGCTGGCATTTCAGGGCAAGTCTCCCGGTTGTTGGTCCGCCGGTTTTTCGCCCTTGTTCGCGGCGCGCACGGGTTGCGAGGCCACGGCCTTGCACCCGCCGAGTTACCGCCCGGCGCCGATCCAGCTCCTGTCCGCTCGGCCTCCGGGTCTGCATTCGCTGGCGGTGCCAGAGTCGAGGCAACAACGGCGGTGGACACTAACGTGACCCTGTGTCTACCTACCCGTTTCTCTCAGCTGACTGGATCGAAGCGGCTCGGAAGATCCACGACGAATATGTCGGCCGCGTCGACGCCCCGACCGAGTCGCTTCGGATGAATGTCACCGTGACCGATGCTCCGTTCAGCGACACGCAGGTCTTGGGCCACATCGACACCTCGGCCGGTTCGCTCGTTCCCGACGACGGCCACCTCGACAGCCCCGACGTGTCGGTCACGGTGCCGTATGAGATTGCTCGTCAGATGTTGATCGACCCGCAGCCGGACACCGTCATGATCGCGTTCATGAGCGGCGATATCGAGGTACAGGGCGACATCACTTTGATGATGTCACTTCAAGATGTCGAAGCAACCCCAGAACAACAAGCCCTGGCCGAAGAAGTAGTAACCCGCCTGAACGAAATCACTGAGTAGCTAAAAAGCAGGATTGCGGCCCCCGGCGAGCGATCCGGGCTACTCGTCGTCTTCGTCCTCTTCGGGGTCGGCGAGGATGATGGTCACCTCGGTACCAACGTCGGTGGTTGCTCCGATTGGCGGCAGCGAGCCAATGACTTCCTCGCCAGCAGTGCCTTCGATGTCGAAGGTGAAGACCAGGCCCAGGGCCTCGAGTTCTTCGATGGCTTCTTCGAGGGTCAGTCCCACGATGTCGGGCATCACGACCGGCTCTGGGCCGTCGCTGACGATCAAGGTGACCGCAGAGTCTGCGGCCACGATCTGGCCGGCCCCTGGGATCGAGTCGAGTACGACGCCTGCCTCGATACCGGGGCTGAAGGCCAGCTCCGCAACTGCTTGCAGGCGTAGCCCAGCCAGTGCGCTCGTGGCATCACCGATGGTCATGCCGACCAGGTTTGGTGGCACGGCCCGGTCTTCGGGGCCGAGCGACACGCGCAGCGACACGCCGTCGCCAAGAGGCTTCTGGGTGGTGGGTTCGTCGAGTCCGATCACGAGCCCCGCTGCGAACGCCTCGCTGTTCTCCTCCGAGATGGTGCCCACGGTCAGTCCCGCAGCGCCGAGGCGAGACGCCGCTTGCTCAACATCGAGACCGACGACCTCGCGAGGTATCTCCACCATCTGGTTGCCCAGCGAGACAGTCACTCGCACGGTCTCGCCCTCGCCGAGGTCGGCACCCGGAACCGGCTCTTGGGCGATGATGGATCCTTCGATGGATCCATCTTGGCGGTTCTCGAGTCGCTCGACCTGCCATCCGATGCTGGCGATACGGCCCTGGGCTTCGTCGAACTGCAACCCGACCAGGTCGGGGACTTGCGCGGTGTCGTTTGCAGATTGCAGCGTAAAGAAGTACACGCCTGCACCGACCAATCCGACGAGCACTCCAAGTAGGGCCAGCGGCCACCATGGCAATCGATCGTCGGCATCGTCGGCGACTTCTTCATAGGCTCGGCGCGCCGATCGTCGGCCCGGACCTTGTTCGGGAACGTCGAGGGACGTTTCGTCGGCCAGCCCTGGAACCGACGCGAACACCGGCGCAACGCTTTCGAGGCTGTCGAGCCCGCTACCGCCGGCCGGAGTTGCATCTTCGTCGCTCGTCTCCACACGCGGAAGCCCGGAATCGCCGAATACATCGGCCTCGCCGATCTCGACACGCGGAAGCCCGGAATCGCCGAATACATCGGCCTCGCCGACCTCGACACGCGGAAGCCCGGAATCGCCGAATGCGCCGGTCCCGCCGACCTCGACACGCGGCAGCCCGGAATCGCCGAATGCATCGGTCTCGTCGAGCGGCCCAAGCCGAGAAATATCGAAGTCGTCGCCGTCGTGATCACGACCTTCGCCCCGACGGTCGTCGCCGCCATCTACCGCCGCCACATCGCTCGTCGGGGCGCCTGCGGCCAGAGCCGTCGTCGAGCCGTCTCCGTCGAGCGGCTTCGCATCTGCCTGGGCGTTTGTTCCGCCGCTCACTCGCACATCGGAAGCAGCGGCGGTCGAGTCATCCAGATCGATACCGACCAGCGGTAACGCGTCGGGGCGCGCCATTGTCTCAGCGGCAGCCAGCAGTGCAATGGAAAGCTCTTCGGCTTCGGGACGATCGCTTGGATCTACACGCCCACATCGCTCCAGAGGTGGTAGCAAACCCTCGAGCGATGCATCGAGCAGTGCGACAGACTCGGCCCGAGCCATCAAGGTGCCGACAACGGTGTCTGCGACCTCGGGCTGGCGGCCCGATACAGCCTCGTTGACGACCAGGGCAAGCGAGTACAGGTCTGTTGCCTCGTTGACCGGGCGTCCTCGGGCCTGCTCTGGCGAGGCATAGCGCACGTTCTCGAGCGCACG
>Ga0209831_1001363_pt1 | contig 22658 bp, 20 predicted proteins | sample Maine_Asex4_meta_FD_187451 | JGI IMG/M metagenome (GOLD analysis project Ga0209831, IMG submission 187451) | Marine algal microbial communities from Maine, USA - Maine_Asex4_metaG (SPAdes) (version 2) | ecosystem: Host-associated > Algae > Red algae > Unclassified | place: Maine, USA | collected... | reverse complement strand
TACCGCAATTACTGCACGATTGTGTGTTTGTTTGCACTTTATTTACGGTATTTAATTCGGAGGCAACAATACCAGTAGGCACAGCCAAAATACCGTAGCCCATAATCATAATAATAGCACTTAAAAGTTTACCCAAATTGGTTTGAGGGGTAATATCGCCATAACCAACAGTTGTAATGGTAACAATAACCCAATACACACTTTCGGGTATGCTATTAAATCCATTTTCGGGGCCTTCTACCAAATACATTATAGAACCAATAATACAAACCATCATTAAAACTGTAAAAATGAAAATGGTAATTTTGGTTCTACTGGCTTTTAAAGCCTTTAATAAAATTTTACTTTCACTTAAATAACGGGTAAGTTTAAATATGCGAAATATACGCAACAACCTAAGCGAGCGGATAACTAACAAATAATGAGTACCAGTAAAAAACAAGCTTAAATAGGTAGGTAAAATGGATAATAAATCAACAATACCAAAAAAGCTAAAAATATAGTTGGCAGGTCGTTTTAATACCCAAATTCTTATAATATATTCAAAGGTGAATAATATGGTAAAAAACCACTCAATAAAAAATAAAAATGAACCATATTTTAGGTTTATACTTTCTACACTTTCTAACATTACTACTAAAACACTCAACAAAATTGCTACTAATAGCAATATGTCGAACACTTTACCGGTGGAAGAATCAGCCTCGTACACAATTTCGTGTAGTTTTTGCCTTAACGTTTTTTTTTGTGAATTCACAGCTGCCAAAACTAATGAAATGTAGCTAATATAAAAAGTGAGTTAAATATTGGTTATTATTGATTATATTTGTTTGAAAGTACTATACAGTTTTATGGCCAGGGTAGAAATTAAAATGTCATTAAAAGAAGTAATGGCAGAATTGGTGGAAAAAGGAAATGAAAATAATAAGCGGGTGTTAATGCGTCATGGCGCTAAAGAACCCTTTTACGGTGTTAAGGTTTCTGATTTAAAAAGGATACAGAAACGGGTAAAAAAAGATCACGAACTTGCGTTAGAGTTATACGAAACAGGTAATAGTGATGCCATGTATTTAGCTGGTTTAATAGCCGATGAAAACCGTATGACAAAAAAGGTGTTGCGCAAATGGGTAAAAGGCGCTTATTGGTATATGCTAAGTGAATATACCGTAGCTTGGATAACCGCCGAAAGTTGCTACGGCTTTGATTTGGGCTTAGAATGGATTGAAGATGAAGATGAAATGATTGCAGCCGCAGGTTGGAGTACTTTAGCTAATTTAGTAGCCATTAAGTTAGATAAAGAATTAGACATTAAAGCCTATGCAAAACTATTAAAGCGGGTAGAAAAACAAATTGCCAAAGCACCCAATAGAGTGCGTTATACTATGAATGGTTTTGTAATTGCGATAGGTAGTTACATAGAAAGCCTTAATGAAAAAGCCAAAGCAGTTGCCAAAAAAATTGGTCAAGTAGAAGTAACTATGGGCGAAACTGCCTGCCGAGTTCCCTTAGCTACAGAGTACATCGAAAAAGTAGAAAGCTTAAAAAGAGTGGGCAAAAAGAAGAAAAATGCAAGGTGCTAAATTTATTTTACCCTTAAATCATTTTTTTTATTAAGATATAAACCAATAAAAAATCGATCCACATTGGATAACTATGAACTACACATAGCAGAACAATTTGTACTTAATACCGACAAAAATGTTTTTTTAACTGGTAAAGCAGGCACCGGTAAAACTACCTTTTTACACCACATTATAAAAAAAAGCAAAAAGCAAACAATGGTAGTTGCACCAACTGGTGTAGCAGCTATAAATGCAGGTGGAATGACTATACACTCTGTATTTCAATTGCCACTAACTGCTTTTATACCACAACAAAACGCTGGCGTAGATCCTACCTATTTTACCGATTGGACCAACCTTCGCACGCTGCACAACATGCGAAAAGAAAAAATAAATCTCATAAAAGAATTGGAGCTACTAATAATTGATGAGATTAGTATGGTACGTGCCGATTTGTTAGATGCTATTGATTTTTCATTAAAAAAATACCGCCGAAACAACTTGCCTTTTGGTGGTGTGCAGGTTTTAGCCATTGGAGATTTATTTCAATTAGCACCGGTAATAAAAGAACAAGCCTGGTTTATTTTAAAAAACTATTACCAAAGTATTTATTTTTTCAGTTCGTTGGCTTGGCAAAATGCTACTGCCTTAACTATTGAACTAAAAAAAGTATATCGGCAGAAAGATGAGCATTTTGTACAATTACTAAATAATGTAAGATGGGGAGAACATACGCCTAAAGACATTGCACGACTAAATCAAAATTACAGCCGCAAGCCAGATAAAACTTCGGTAATAACCTTAACCACGCATAACTACAAAGCCAAAAATATTAATACCAGCGAGATAAATAAGTTAAGCACCCCTACCAAAACTTTTAAAGCAAATGTTAGCGGTAAATTTAACGAAAGTGCTTACCCAATTGATGCTGAACTAACTTATAAAGTTGGGGCGCAGGTAATGTTTATTAGAAATGATGCAGAAGGGGCTTATTATAATGGAAAAACGGGTGTTATAACCGATATTAAAAAAGAAGTAATTACCGTAAAAGACGATAAGGACAACGAATTGAAAGTTGGGCCAATAGAATGGTTAAACAGCAGATATTCGGTAGATAAAGAAACCCAAAAAATAAAAAAAGAAGACATTGGAAGTTTTAGGCAAGTGCCTTTAAAGTTAGCTTGGGCGGTTACGGTGCATAAAAGTCAGGGGTTAACTTTTGATAAAGTTATTGTTGATTTAGAAGATACTTTTGCGCCGGGGCAGTTATATGTAGCCTTAAGTCGTTGCCGAACCTTAGAAGGTTTACAACTATCTTCTGAAATTAGCGCACACAATGTTATTGTTGATGCAACTATTGTTGATTTTCATAAAAATAAGGAATTGCCTGCCAATATTGAAGCAATATTAACCGCTGCTAAGTTATGGTATGAAAACAAGTTGCTACAAAAAGCTTTTAGTTTAAAAAAGATAGTTGACGCGCATCAGCAATGGAGTTACTCTTTTAAAAAGTTAGCTAATAATAAAGTTAAAGCAGAAGGTTTAACACTGCTAAAAAGTATTGAAGTAGCTTTACGTGGCTTAGATGCGGTTGTGGTTAAGTTTGATAAGCAATTAGATCAATATTTTAGATTAGATAATAACGAAAGCCAAACCAAAACAATAACAGTACGCTGCCAAAAAGCAACTACTTATTTTGTGCAGCAAGTACACGTGCTTTTTGTAGAACCTTTAGAGGCGCACTATCAAACTATAAAAAAGCTAAAGGGCATTACCAAATATAAAAATGCAGTAATTGATATTACGGCCAAGTGTTGGCAACACCTTAATTTGTTACAAGCTTTTCAATATAGAAATGAAAAAATTTATATTGATGAAAAGAAGTACCAACGATCTGAAACGGTGCCAACTTCGCCTAAAAGTACAAAGGGAGAAACTTACACCATTACTTTAGAAATGTTGAACAAAGGATTAAGTATTACCGAAATTGCGGAACAACGAGGCTTAGTTAGCGGCACTATTGAAGGCCATATTTCTAAACTAATAAAAGAAGGTAAATTCGACATTTTTAAAGTATTAGAACCTGCTATAGTAGAAAAGATAATTGCGTTTAAAAAGGCTAACGAAGGTATGGGTGCTACCGAAACCATTGAAAGAATTGGCTTTGAGGTAAGTTACAATCAATTGCGTTGGGTGTATAATTATATGATAAGCTTGGCTTTACTAATATTTTTTTTAATTTTATGATGAGTTTGTTATTAGGTAGTTGCGTCATTTTATGAAACCATGCAACGCCATGGAACTATTTGCGTAAAATCTTTTTTACAATTAAGAAGATGTTGAATTTTTAAAAACCTTTCCACAGGCGGGCGAAGTTCTTAAAAATAACCTTGATTGTAATGGAAAGCCCACAGCTGCAGCTTGGCCTTTTTTTTCTGAAGCGCAGCAGGCGAGGACTTGGAATGGAAAGCAAGTCGGTAGTTTATGTGTGTTATAATGTTTCGTTTCAAAAAAAAAAATTATATTGGTTGGTATTATAATTTCTTGATAAGGTGTTATATTTTATTTTATACGAAAAAAAGAACTCTAACAATTGGTTAATTTAGTGTTAGTTGCGAATATTATAAATTAAACCAAAGTGTTGACATTACATCTTATGTTTGCAATATTTGCAACTTATCGTAAAAGCTTATGAGTGAGGTATTAGTAAACAGGATTGCACAAAGTGGATTAATAACCATTAATCCCGAAAGTTTTTTGCCATCGGCAGGTAGTTACGCTATTTTTGATGTGAAGGATTTTTTGTTTAAAGAATTGATATTAAAAGAAAAAGAATATAGAGCGGCTTTAAAAGCACATAATTGGCAGCAATATGAAAATAAAGCAGTTGGCATAACTTGCAGTAATGATGCCTTGGTGCCGCAATGGGCCTACATGTTGGCGGCTACTTATTTATCTGGTATTGCTACAGATATAATTTATGCTAATAAACCAGCGTTAATTGAATTGTTGGCCAGCCGAAAAGTGGAACAATTGTTGGATAAAGAATATGTAGATACCCGATTGGTAATTAAAGGTTGTGGCGATAAGGTGCCGCAGCAGGTTTATATTGGCTTAGTAACCAAATTACAACAAGTTGCTAAAAGTATAATGTATGGAGAGCCTTGTTCTACCGTGCCACTTTACAAAAGAAAAAAATAATTAATGTATAATAAAATTGAGAAGTATATTTACCCTGTGGTTGTGTTGGTGCTTTCGGTAACGGTATTTGGTTTGCTGTTAGCTAACAATGGTGGCCGATTGCCAGCTTTGAGTGCGGTGCAGCCTCCTGCGGTTTCACCTCACAATATTGAGTTTAATGTGTACCCGCTAACTTTACCAAAGTCGATGACTTTTGCTGGCGAAGCGGTGCCTTTGAGTGATTTTGAGGTAAGAGAGCGCATTGATCGGGAATTGATGGTAAACACCTATTGGCATTCTAATACTATACGATTGATAAAGTTATCGCATCGTTTTTTTCCGGTAATTGAAAAGATATTGGCCGAAAATGGCATCCCTGATGATTTTAAATATATTGCCCTGGCCGAAAGTGGTTTGGAAAATGCAACTTCTTCGGCAGGCGCAAAAGGGTATTGGCAGTTTTTAAAAGCTACCGCTCAAAGTTTTGGTTTAGAGGTAAACGCTGAAATAGATGAACGATATCATATTGAAAAAGCGACGGTAGCAGCGTGTAAGTATATTAAGAAATCAAAATCAAAATTTGGAAGCTATACCATGGCTGCTGCCAGTTATAATATGGGCGTTAATGGTTTGCAAAAACAGGTAAATCGTCAGCATAACATTCATTACTACGATTTGCTATTGAACACCGAAACCAGCCGTTACATACCAAGGGTATTGGCCTTAAAAGAAATTGTTCAAAACCCAGAGTTGTATGGCTTTAAGATTGCTGATAGTGAAAAATATCCGCCGGTACCTTATAGCACGGTTTCGGTAAATTACTCCATTAGCGATTTAGCAGCTTTTGCCTTTAAAAATGAAATGAACTACAAACTATTGAAATTTTACAACCCTTGGTTGCGCGATAACAAATTGACTAATAAAAGTAAAAAGACCTATAAAATTAAGGTGCCGAAGTAAGGTAGTTTTTTTATAGAGATTTTATTCTCTTAGTAATTTATGTTTATTTGCAACTGTTTCTGTTATGATCGTCAGCTTTAATACCAGTTAAGTTGATTTTTTTCTTAGTGGTTTTCTGGTTAACTGTTTAATATTGAAAGTCTGTCAAAGTGCTTTAATTGCTAAAGCATTTCTGTATCTATGTTGCCCCACCTCGCTAAACCAAATATCAAAAATATAATCGGCTATATTGTTTTTTCTCCACTCCTCGTATATCAAAAATTAATTTATCATAGTTAATAAATTTATTTTCTTATCATTTCTTGTAATTCTTTATTCAGGTTTTTATTATCTCAATTAGCTCAGAAAAAGGAATTTCCCAAATGTTATCTGGATTCATATTGTCTTTTCTTAACTCAGTTTCATAATCGTAGTAAAATTCGTTATAAGTTTCCCAAATGATTTGATAGTTGTCAATTTTTTTATCTGCTTTTAGTCCTTTTATCCAATCACGCATTGCTTTTACAACATTAATTGGCTTTGATTCGTGAGCTTTTATATCTTGTCCAGATATATCGGATAAAACTTCTTTGTATCTGTACGGCTTTTCCTCCAAAACCAGGTATCGTTTATCTTTTCTTGAACTAAAAGTTTTACAGCCTACATCTATGCCCAATTCAAAAGGCATATTAAAACGTGGGAGATCTGTTTGGGATTTCGGTTCAATTCTGCTCAAATCATGAATGGAGTATTTTGAATCATAAATTAATTTTTTTATTTCTTCTACTCTAACATTATCACTATCTGTCGTTTGAGAAATTTTTGGATTTAAGCCACAATAAATAGCGGTGAATAATAGCGGTCTTAATAATGGAAAATAATCTTGATCAAAAGGGCAATTAATAAAAACGTTATTGGAATAAGCCATCTTCTTATCCTCCTACCTTTCCATCCTTACGGTGTACAATTACAGCAGATGCTTTGCCATTCTCCACCATGTTCTGCGCTTCAAGAACGGCCTCTTCTTTTGTTGGAATTACTCTGGTAGATGCTTTTTTGTTGCCTTCTTTTTTAACAACCCAACCATTTATCCTTGAAATAACGTGCACACGATTAGATCTTGATTTTGCGGCTTTCGCCATTCTCATCTTAAGTTTTGCGCCACTTGCTGTCATCTTAAATTAATTTATTACTATTTTGAGCACTTTAATGCTATCGTTGGTTTAAGCATCAATTTGTAAACTAATCACTTCAAAGATACAACCTTTTTGTGGTATAGGGTGTTTAAATGGAACAAAAAGATATAGGGTTTAGCCCTTGGTTGCGCAATAACAAATTGACTAATAAAAGTAAAAAGACCTATAAAATTAAAGTGCCGAAGTAAGGTAGTTTTTAAACCTAATTAAAAATGATTTTGTTTCCTTCAGCTAATTTTACCTTGTAATTTGTAAGAAAATGAAATGCTGCTGCTTGCATACCTGTTGAAACTGCTGGCCTTATGAGTTTGTATTTCCAAGAGATAATTGCTATGACTTGATAATTTGAATAATCGGTGCTACCCTAAAGTTAGTGGGAAATTATAATTTTTTTTATATAAGTTAAGCCCTCCGTGAAAAAATAATACTGCACTTATAAAGCCTAAAAAAGCAAAACACCTTACTTCAACTTCTCCTTCAAATAACCGCCGGTATAACTCTTTTTCACCTTCACCAAATCTTCGGGCTTACCTTGAAAAACTAAATGCCCGCCAGCTTCACCGCCTTCTGGGCCAAGATCAATTATGTAGTCGGCACATTTAATAATGTCTAAATTATGCTCAATAATGATGATGGAATGTCCGTTTTCTACCAAAGCATTAAAAGCGGTCATTAATATGGTAACATCTTCAAAGTGAAGGCCCGTGCTTGGTTCATCAAAAATAAATAAAATGTGTTTGGTTGCTGATTCTTTACCTAAGTAAGAAGCCAGTTTTACCCGTTGCGCTTCACCGCCACTTAAAGTGCTACTGCTTTGGCCTAACTTTACATAACCTAAACCTACATCTTGCAAAGGCTTTATTCGTTTAAAAACTTCAGGTACTTTTTCAAAAAACAGAAGGGCTTCATCTACACTCATATCTAATACTTCAAAAATATTCTTACCACCGTGCTTCACCTCCAACACTTCATTTTTGAAACGTTTACCATTACATTCATCACAAAGCAAACGCACATCTGCTAAAAACTGCATTTCAATTGTTACAAAACCATCGCCTTTGCAAGTTTCGCATCGGCCACCTTCTACATTAAAAGAAAAATGCTTGGGTTTATAGCCTCGTACTTTAGCTACTTTTTGTTTAGTATATAAATTACGAATTACATCGTAAGCTTTAATATAGGTAACCGGGTTAGAGCGAGAAGATCTACCCAAAGGATTTTGATCTATCATTTCAACTTGCTCTATACTTTTTAAGTCGCCTGTTAATTGTTCATAGTCGCCAGGCTTTTCACCATATTGGTTAATGTGGCGGTTTAATGCCGGGTGCAAAATATCTTTTACTAAAGTGGTTTTGCCCGAACCGCTAACGCCAGTAACTACCACAATTTGGTTAAGCGGAATTTTAACATCAATACTTTTAAGGTTGTGTTGGCTGGCACCAATTAAATCAATATGGTTAATTGTTTTTCTACGATGCTTTGGCAAAGGCACTGCTTTTGCGCCACTTAAATATTTGCCAGTTAAACTGCCATTGTTTGGTGGTATGTTTTTAGCAGGGCCATTAAAGGAAACTTCGCCACCATAAATGCCTGCCTTTGGCCCCATGTCAATTAAATGGTCCGCTTCCCGAATTATCTCTTCATCGTGTTCTACCACAATAACCGTATTGCCGAGGTCACGTAGTTTCTTTAATACTTTAATTAAACGCTCGGTATCGCGCGAGTGTAAACCAATACTTGGCTCATCTAAAATATACATAGAACTGGTAAGGTTACTGCCAATGCTTCGGGTTAAATTAATGCGCTGCGTTTCGCCACCAGAAAGCGTGCTGCTCAAACGATTTAAAGTAAGGTAGCCTAAGCCCACTTCTTGCATCACTCTAATTCTGCTATTAATTTCTAATAAAATACGTTTTGCAATTTGTTGTTCTAACTTATTTAGTTTTAACTTGTTGAAAAAATTGGCCACTTTATCAATGGAAATGTTCACCAATTCGTTTATACTGGTTTTGTTTATTTTTACATACTGGGTATCTTTTCGCAAGCGAGACCCTAAGCAATCGCTACAAATCGTTCTGCCACGGTAACGGCTTAGCATTACTCGGTATTGAATTTTGTAGCTCTGCGATTCCAGCTCTTTAAAAAAGTCGTTTAAGCCATCAAACCATTCATTGCCAGTCCAAATTAGTTGCCGTTCTGCATCAGTCAAATCTTTAAAAGGCCGATGTACAGGAAAGTCGAATTGCATGGCCGTTTTAATTAAGCGTTGTTGATAGGCTTTCATTTTATCACCCCGCCAACAAACAACCGCACCTTCATAAATAGATAAATTTTTATTGGGGATTACCAACTCTTCATCAATACCTATAATGGTGCCAAAACCTTCGCATCTATCGCAAGCTCCATAAGGGTTATTAAAACTAAAAAACAAAGGTGATGGTTGCTCAAAAGCCATTCCATCTAACTCAAAACGATTATTAAAATACTGTTTTTCTCCATCAATAATTTCAATAAAACACTCGCCACCACTTTCATAAAAAGCAATTTGAACCGAATCACCAGCTCGGCTTCTATTGGCTTCGGTATCGGCAGCGGCAATTCTGTCTACTACAATCTGTAATTCTTTAGGTAGTTTTTTTGAGGAATGTTCTTTCTCGTTGATTTCTTTTATGCGTAACACTTTACCATTTACCTTTAACCTAGCAAAGCCTTTTTGATTGAGCAATTGAGCAATTTCATATAAAGAACGATCTGGATAATCTGTCCTCTTTACTGGCGAAAGAATCATTAGCTTTGTTTCGGCTGCTTGCTTAAAAATGAAATCTAATACATCACTTACTTCATGTTTTTTTACCTCCTTACCCGATTTTGGAGAATAGGTTTTTCCTACCCGTGCGTACAAAAGGCGCAAGTAATCATAAATTTCGGTTAATGAGCCAACGGTAGAACGGCTGCTACGAGTAATTACTTTTTGTTCGATGGCGATGGCTGGGCAAATGCCTTTTATATAATCAACATCGGGTTTGTTCATACGGTTTAAAAACTGACGAGCATACGATGAAAGACTTTCCACGTAACGACGCTGCCCCTCGGCATATAAAGTATCGATAGTTAAGCTACTTTTGCCAGAACCACTTACCCCAGTAATTACTACCAGTTTGTTTTTGGGTATTTCAACATCTACATTTTTAAGGTTATGTACCCGAGCGCCTTTTATAAAAATCGTATCTTGATTTTGTTTTGCTTTCGCTTTTTTTGCCATTGGCTCAAAATTAAATAATAGTTTTAATTTAAGTGTGTTTTTAAGGAATGATGAGAAAAATATGTAAAATATCTTAGATTTGTGTGGCTAAAACGATTAATATGATTGAATCGCTAAAATTTATTTATCGGGCTTATAAATATCGTTACCAGCTCGATCCACAAGAAATAAAATACTTAATAAACAATACTAAGAAAGGTGATATAGTTGTGGATATCGGTTGCCATAAAGGTGGTTATTTATATTGGATGCAAAAAAGAGTAGGAAAAAATGGGAAGGTATATGCATTTGAGCCACAAGAAAAACTATTCAATTATCTAAACAAAATACCTCAATTGCTTAATAATGAAAGTATAATTATTGAGAATATGGGAGTATCATCTCAAGTTGGGGAAAGTAATTTTTATGTTCCTAAAACTGGCAAAGGCGATTCTCCAGGAGCCAGAATAGATTTTTTAAATGATGAGATTTACAATGAACACCGCATAAAAACGACCACCTTGGATCATTATTTCTTTAACGCTCAAATTTTTCCTGACTTGATAAAAATAGATGTTGAAGGGCACGAAAAACAAGTGCTGTTAGGCGGACTCAATCTATTAAAAACACATAAACCCAAAATATTAATGGAATGTGAAAATCGTCATTTAAAAGATGGTAATGTTTTTGATGTATTCGAAGTTTTGTTAAACTTGGGTTATAAAGGATATTTTTTTATCAATAATCAATTTAAACCAATTACCGAATTTAAAGCATCAAATTACCAAAAAAGCACGGAGGGAGAATTTTGGAAAGCTAAAGATTATGTAAATAATTTTATATTTGAAAACTGATAGACGATAAAAAGCCTACTGGTAAACATCTCTGCGGTGTGAAATTGCAGTAATAAATATTGTTTGTGTTTTGTGGTCTATGGTGTAAATAACCCTATAATTCCAATGCGAATACGATACGCTTCTATGTTAGTTAGTTTAGTTACTTTTGCTTCATTTGGTTTAGTTGCAAGTGCTACAATAGCATTAAAAATGCTACCATATATCTCCATAGGTAGTTTCTTAAATTGCTTAAATGCTAACTTATCAAAAAGGACTTTATACATCTTCTGTAATAGGTGATAAGGTTTGTTCTGATACTCCTTGTGAAATAATAAAATCTTTTACTGCTGATAATGAAATAGCATTTTCAATGTTGGCATTTTCAACGCTTGCTAGATCTTCTAATTCTTCTAAAATAGCAAGTACCTCTTTTTGATGCTTTATAGATAAATCTAATATAAGATGTGTCTTATTTCCTTTTTGATCTGTGATATATGATATTCCGGACATAACAAGTTTTGAATAAATAATTTAATGCAAAGATAATACAGAAAAATTAGTAATAATACAAGTAGTTTTATTCTCCATAATGAGTATCTGAAAATAATAAAAATTATATGTGTGGAGTTTTGTTTGTATCTACCGGTAATCAATCAACTCAATAATTTTTTTCATTTTAACTGAAAGGTAAAACCTACACTTAACTGAAAAATAAACCCATCATCCAATGCATAAAAGCCGCTTACTTCACCTAAAATCAAAATTTTTGGCTTTATACGTTTTTGAAAACCAGCATTACCACCAATAAATACATTTTGGCTGCTAAAATAGCCGACTTTATTACCGATGCCAAACTCCAATGCATGAATAATTTTAGGCGTTCCATACCAAGCCAAACTTTCATTTGGATGAAATGAAAGGTACAAAGCTAATGTTTGGTAACTTGTAATATATCGATAAAAATCATACCTAAATTCAAAACCACCACCAACTGCGCTTGCTGTTTTACAAGTTTGGTTACCATCAAATTGATATTTACCATCGATGTTTATACTGCCTGCAGAAGATAATTTTAAGCCGACATCAAAATTTTGAGCAATGCCTCTTCTACCATAAATTTCTAATTGAGGAATTGCTGCTGGACTTCCTCCAAAAACAAAACCTTGTCCTGCAATTGCCGCTCCCAATTTAGTGGGACTAAGGCGAGGCTTTACAACAAATTATATCGGAAAATGGTAAAAGACAGAACGTAGATTTATTTTTGTAGCATTACTAAACAAATATCAATTTATTTTAACCAAACAAAGCACTCCCTACCCTAACCATTGTACTACCTTCTTCTAATGCAATTTCATAATCACTACTCATACCCATCGAAATTTCTTTAAATGAAGAATTACCATTAAAATAACTTTGCTTTAATTGATCAAACACTTGTTTCAATTTTTTAAATTCAGATCGGATTTGAACCTTATCAGTTGTAAAAGTGGCCATACCCATTACTCCGCAAATTTCAGTATTAGGAAGTGAATTTTCTACTAACAATTTTACCAAATCGTCTGTTTTATTGGGGTCAAAACCATATTTAGCTTCTTCTTTCGCAATATGGAATTGTAATAAGATTTTAGTTTTAATATTAAGCTTTTGTGCTTCTTTTTGCACCGTATTTAGTAATCTTGCACTATCAATACTATGTATTAAAGCTAAATGAGGCAATACTTGTTTTACTTTATTGCGCTGCAAGTGGCCAATAAAATGCCATTTTATAGCTTTGGGTAAAGTTGCTGCTTTTTCAACCACCTCTGCTACTCTGTTTTCACCAAATACAATTTGACCTTGGTTATAGAGTTCTAATACTTGAGCTTGAGTGCGCGTTTTACTTACTGCTACCAATTGACAGTTGTGTACTTGGCAAGCTTCAATTATTTTTGTGTAGTTATTTATATTAACCATTAACAATTTTAGTTTTATATGATGAATTTTGTATTATTAAAAAATAAGTAATTAGGATTATAAAAAAGAATATGCTTTTCAACAGAATCAACTTTTCATATTGTGCAAAGTTGCTACTTATTTTTGTAGCAATTGCTTTATTTTTAAACTGCGAAAATAAAAAGGAAACTACTATTACTGCACCTATTGCTAAAGATAAAATGAAAATAATTTTAACAGATTTGTATTTAGCGGAAGCGGCTGCTGAAATGTATAGAATTACTAAAGACAGCACTTTGCTGCCGCACAAATCGTACTATTTTGAAGATATTTTTAAAAAACACCATCTTACCCAAATACAATATGAAAAGGCTTACGAATATTATACGGCACGGCCTAAATTACTTTGGGAAATATATGATGAAATGCATACAGATTTAAATGCATTAGAAGGTTTTGAAAATAAAAAACCCAAGTTAAAATAGCTTGGGCTTTATTATAATTATTATGTTTAAAATAAACTATTCTTTGTAAGGTGTATAGGTAGCACTTACCGTAACTTCTATTTCTTCAGCTATGTTTTTAATTACCAATTTTGGTATTTTTATTTTATGATCAACGCATTTCACATTAAAAACGGCATTGCTCGATATTGTTCCATCTTCGGCAATCGCTATAGTGCCTTTGTCGGTACGTTCTTGTTCTACACCGTGCAATTCAAGTACACCTTTTACGGTTACTTCGTAAATACCTGGAGTATCCCATTTAATGTCGCCCATAAAATTACCATTGTATTTTGCAGTTGGGTATTTGTCACTTTCTATATAGTTTTCATTAAAATGCTCCTCCATTAAATCCTTTTCAAAATCTAACGATTGAATAGGCACTTCGAAGTATAAACTATTTTCTTCTGTATTAATTGCAGAAACTGCCTTTTTACTTACTGCTTCTATGTTTTCTAATGGTGCTTCAGAAAAAATTTTAACGTTTACTGTTTTACACAATTGTATGTTTTGGGCATTTACTAAAGCTATTGAAAATAAGCTTAAAATCGCAAAAAGTGTTGCTTTCATATATTTTAATTAATTTAATTATCAAGAAATCCGGCTTTTAGCCAACAGTCAATTAAGCCAAGCTGTGTAACTGTAAGTTCTTTTGGGCCTTCGGTTGCATAAGTTGGCGGCATATTTTTGTTTATTAAAACCCGGTCTCTTAAACCGCTTTCTAAATATGGTTTTAATAAATCGTAAGAAGTTAAGGCCACAGTAAAAGCACCATTTCCGTGGCAATTACTATTATAAGAACAGCTTGTCTCAATAATTGGTAACACATCTGTTTTAAAACTAACCTCATCAATGGTATCACAATCTAAAACAGTTGGTTCTGTTGTTTGGTCGTTAGTGCAGGCATAAAATGTGCTTGCTAAAAATATAATTATTATTAATCGCATTTGTATATTAATCTGATCTGGTTTTAAAATTTTAGTTTAATTAAGTCAAAGATATAAAATCAACTTAATAAAAATTGTCTTGAAAACTGCAAAATGAATTGTTATTGGACAAGCAGTAGTTTTTTAATTGTTACACTTTGTTCATCATAAATTTTAATAAAATAAGTGCTGTTAGGTAACTCTGCTAAGTTTAATTTAAATTTATTTTGTTGGTTGACCAACTGTTTGTTGAATAAAATTTTCCCTGACACATCAAAAATAGTGTAGTTTATAATTTTATTGTTTTCTTTAGAATTGGTTGATACCCAAAAATTTCCGGTTGTGCTTGGGTTAGGACTTACCGTAAGCATATTATTTGCAACCGCTACTTCATCTAAACCAACCATAAAATCATTTATAATTATTGTTTTGTATTTATTAATTGAACATTTGCCATTTAGTACGTTTAAGCTTACTACATAAGTTCCTTCATTTTGATAGGTATGCGATGGGTTTTTGCTTGTAGAGGTGTTTTCATCACCAAAATTCCAAAAATAATTAGTTGCATTGGTTGACGAGTTATTGAAATTAACCATACCACCATAACCAATTGTAGTTTCAAAATCAGCTGTAAGCTCTGCATCAATGCCTATATTAACGGAGTCGGTAGCTGTACAATAACCATCAGTAACGGTTAAACTATAATTACCAGGGAAAGCCGTAATTTTTGATTTGGTAGCACCATTTATCCAATTGTAAGATAGGTTTTCAGAAGCTGCGTTTATTATTGGTTCAATTTGAAAAGCTTCGTCACAAGCCAAACTTAAATTTTCTGGCATTTTTATAGTTAATGTATTCACAACAATGTTTTTTCTTACTAAAAAATTATTATCCGAAGCATCAGTAATGCGCAATGTATAAGTATCATTATTTTGAGGCAGTAATTCAAATTGCTTTTGAGTAGAAAGTGCAGTACCGTCTGATGATTGCCAAAGATAAGTGTAGGGTTGGGTTCCTAAACTTCCCATAGCTTCTAAAACAAGGGTATCACCATTACAAAGCGTATCCACATTTGCTACAATGCTACCCGTTAGTGCCGCCTCAAAAGAAACTGTTGCACCAATATGCCAATTTTGCACGTAAAATGCTTCGCAAAATTTACTATCTCCTACTACTCCGTCGTTGTTTACATCTATACCTAAAACACCATTTGAAGATAAAGGGAAAAGGCCTTCAATACTTTGGTTTCCAAATTGGGTACTAATGTTAAAAAAACTATTGGGGTAAAATTTACTATGTTGTGCTAAGGTGTTGTTGTTGTTATTTGCACAGGTATTATTGTAAGTGCATAGTAAATAAAACTCATCTAAAGTTTTGTTACCTCCATAAAAATCTATTACTACTGCAAAGGGCAAGTTAAATGAAACTTCTTCTGTAACTGGTATAACCATTACATCATTAAATAAATACGATGGATCGTTATTTGGAGCAGTTAAAGAAGTATCGGTAGTAATTATGTTTTCCCATATTGGCGTTTCGGTTAAAATAGGTATACCCGTATTTATGTCAACGTTTACTACCCGTGTTCTAATATAATTGGTCATTCCGCTTCGGTTTATATGAGCGTAGGTAAAAAATAAACTGTCTAATTTAATTGGTGCAATACTAGTAAATGTAAAAGTTGTAGAATCTTCATTAAAAGAATCATTCAACCACAAAAAATTTACAATTGCGTTTTTAAATTTGAGGTTAATAGAGTCTTGAATTTGATCCTCATTGCGTATATAAACATATTCTTGTGGTAAAAAATCACTATGTACACGCCAATAAACCCCTGTTGTAGCACTTGTATTTATTGAATCGGGTTTTGGATAAAAAATATCCATAGTTTGCTTTGCATTTATTTTTTTATTTTGCTTAGAATTGCTTTTTTGCTTCAACCAATTATTTTGACTGTCAATAATAGTAGTTTGGCTAAATTTGAAATTTTGAGCCGAGCCAACAATAGCTAAAAACAAATAAAATAAAACCAATATAAAGTGTTTGTATAACATAAAATATCTTTAAAAACAAATATAGTGTGTTTTGTTAGATTAACTTGCGTTTGTTTATTGTATAATGTGTTATATTAGCATTGCGATTTACATAAAAAGTGCCTTACTTTATACCAAACAGTAATATAAACAGTTTAGCATTTATGGCAACAATAGCTTTAAAGGGAAAAGTTAAGTTTAAAGGTACCAACAATGATTTTTTTAACACACTTAAAAAACGTGTTAATTTGTATTTTGATGAAGCGCAGATTTCAAAACACGCCAATTTTACGATGGTTTTGAAAACAATAGTTTTATTAGTGGCTTATATTGGCAGTTTTGTTTTATTAATCACCTTTAAACCTGTTTTTTGGTGGGCGCTTTTAATATGGGTGTTTATGGGTTTAGCCAAAGCTGGTATTGGTATGTGTATTATGCACGATGCTAATCACGGAGCCTATTCTGCAAATAAAATAATAAATCAATTTTTAGGATGGAGTCTTCACTTGGCAGGCGGTGCGGTACATAATTGGAAACTACAACACAATATTTTACATCATACCTACACTAACATTAGTGATATGGATGATGATATTGATGCAAAAGTAGTGTTGCGGCTAAGTCCCCATTCGCTATTTAAAAAATTTCACACCTTGCAGTATGTTTATGCTTTGTTTGTGTATGGTTTAACTACCTTATATTGGGTTTTAGGTAAAGATTTTATTCAAATGTACAAATACACTAAAAATGGAGTAAATCCAAAAAACAAATCACAAAACCGCATATTGCTTGTTAAAATTGCTGTGATTAAATTGGCTTACTTGGGGATAATTATAGGCCTTCCTATTGCTGCTGGCATTGCCATTTGGCAAGTAATTTTAGGTTTTTTATTAATGCACTTTACAGCAGGTATTGTACTAACAGTAGTTTTTCAGTTAGCACATAGTGTAGAAGGTACAAGCCATCCATTACCAACAACCGATGGGTTTATTGAAAATAATTGGGCCATTCACCAAATGAATACTACTGTAAATTTTGCACACAACAATAAGCTTTTAAGTTGGTATGTTGGTGGTTTAAATTTTCAGATAGAACATCATTTATTCCCTAAAATATGCCACGTACATTACCCGCAAATAGCCAAAATTGTAAAGCGAACAGCAAAAGAATTTAATATTCCTTATTTAGAAAACAAAACCTTTTTTAAAGCAGTTGTTTCGCATTTTAAGTTATTAAGAAAATTTGGGCAGGTTGATTTGCACGATGCGATAGCGTAGAATTGTATTTTAGTTTGTTTTTGTGTAGGCTTCTGCTTTGTTTTATGAAGTTCAGTTATTTTATAAGACACTATCCTAACTTATGTGTAAACGCATTTTTTTAGTTTTTAACTCCTCTTTAATGCAAGGTGTCTTTTTCAACATCGTAAATTATTGGCATTATTTACTACTACGATGCTCAATAATTTGCAACACTTTACTAATATCAATGTCAAATTTGTCAGCAATTTCTTCTGCTGACAAACCTATTTCGAAACATACCACTATCCCTTTTTCAATTCCTCTCTTCTCGCCTTTTTCAATTCCTCTTTGGTACAAGGCGTCTTTTTCAACATCGTAAATTATTGGCATTATTTATTACTACGTTGCTCAATAATTTGCAACACTTTACTAATATCAATGTCAAATTTGTCAGCAATTTCTTCTGCTGACAAACCTATTTCGTAACATACCACTACCCCTTTTTCAATTCCTCTCTTCTCGCCTTTTTCAATTCCTCTCTTCTCGCCTTTTTCAATCCCTCTCTTCTCGCCTTTTTCAATTCCTCTTTGGTACAAGGTGTCTTTTTCAACATCGTAAATTATTGGCATAGCATCTAAAATTTCTTTTGTAATTGATCCAAAGTTACGCAATCTGGATAATAATAGCAACTGCGTTACATAGCGTCTTAAATCTTTTTCAGTATTTACTATTTGCTTTAACTTTTTAACAATTAAGCGTAATACAGCCTCAATCTCATTTTCTGGGAAATTAGATAGCAATGCTAAAATAACTACTTCCGGTATTTGATTACTAAGTAGTTCTTCAGTAGATAGTTCAAACAAATTAATAACATCGTAGCCCGTAAATATTTCGTTGGGTTTTAATTGAGTTTGGGCGGTAAATGCCTTTCTACTTAAATTAATAACCAAAGGCTTTATTGGCAATTTATATGTTTTGTAAATTTTACTATGATACTCCTGCATACGCTCCAACATAATTGGATCGTTAGCGGATTGAAATTCTAAGTGTAAAATTTGCTTTACATCATTAGCCTGTTTTATCTCATATAAAAAATCAACTTCTCGTTCGCTTGTTTGTGGAAACTTAACAGGCAAAGCCTTGTAAGAAACTATTTCAATACCCATCACTTTTTCGATAAGTGGAATAAACAAATGTTTTGCATTCTCTCTAAAAATGCGGTCATAAATATTCCCAAGAGGTTTCCCTTCTTTTTTGTTAGGCATTGAAAATGTTTAAGTTTTCTAAAACGCTCTATTCACTCCAAGCAGCCATCTAAACTTAATAAAACTTTCATCAAATGGACGGTGGTTAACTATCAACGGCACATCAAACCTAATTGTAAGTGGTTTTACTTTTTCTAATAACCACCATTTTTTAATAGTTACCGCAGCACCAACGCCAGTATTAAAGCGAATGTCAGTAAAGTCTTTGTCGCCATTTGCCAAAGCGTATTGTAAGCTTCCTATATCAAAAAACCAATAAGCATCTAAACTAAAAGGTTTTAACCATTTGCTTTTTGGTATAAAAGGGCTTATGTATTTGTCAAATTCTACCTCGGCATTTAAAGCCCAACCGGCGTTACCTTTGTAAGCAAAAGCCTGTTCTCCATTTCCTTCAACATCTTCATCGGCTACCAAATAACCGCTATAGCCTCTTAAATTTAAACCGCCACCGTGGTGAAAATGATTAGTTAAAGGGCCAAAACCACCTGCATCCATTCTTCTAAAAGCCAAGGAGCGAGTGTACTTATTATCCATTAAAGATTCGTTATTAGCCCCTGCTAAAAATAAAGCAGACTCTGCCGGAGCGTTACCGCTACCCGCTTGAATATATACCCGTGTGCGAGCATCAATTTTGGATCGTCGTAACTTATTCACCACATTTAAATAAGCATATTGATATTGCGAATCGCTAAATAAACTAGATGCTCTTAAACCGGCATTAATATTTCCATTGCCTGTGAAATATGAATTACTAATTCTGTATCGGTAGTTATAGGTAAAATCTACCACATTATTACGCTTACCAGCAGCCCATTCTGTTGGGTTTAACAAATAGTTTAAGTCGGCTTCCTCTTTTCTTATCATAGTTTTAAACTGAAGGCTTACATTATGCTTTTTTGCCAGCACTGTACTTATGCCAATGTGAGCTGCATTTAAACCATCTAAATGTTTGTAGCCAGCCATAAAATAGCTGTTGGGCAAAACTTTATCAATGCTGGTTTTGTAGTTAGCATAAATGGAGAACAAATCATTATCCCCTTTTTCGCCGTAACGCAAAGCGTGGTCGGCAAAAGCAAATTTACCTATGGTGCTGTTCAAAAATATGCCAGCATCTACTAAATGCTTATAGCCAAAATAACCGCCGTTAAAATGTGCACCAAGCTTTACACCATCATAAGCATTGTACCAAAGTGCTGGTCGCCATTTTATATCGTAAGCATAACGGTTAGGGGTTTCGTATAACTGATGATCTAACTCAAACCTAAATACATTATTGGTGCGGTTGTTTAGCATATCAATATCGGCCAAACGGTTACTGGGGTCAATAATAACGGCTTTAATTTTAGTACGTAATGGTACTTCGGCTACATAGGTTTTATTAAGAAAGTTAAAGCTGGTCCATTTAGGTAATACTTCGTCAGCATTACTCTTTTTTACAAAGTAAGTATTAGGTATATGAAGATCCATTTCAGTATCATCTTCTAAAATCAGCTTTACATCTAAAGGCATTACCATCTCTCCTTTGCGTTCAAAAGTAATACGAGCGGTGCCATCTTCACCAGCTTGTTTTACTTTTTTAATGGCATAATCAATGCTGCCTTCTGCTTCTATCCATTGATCGAAAAACCAGTTTAAATCAACTCCCGTATGCTCCGTTATTGCTTTTTTAAAATCATCAAAATAAGGATGCGCAATTTTCCACTTATTAAAATAATGTTGCATTGCCCCCAAAAATAATTCATCGCCCAATACATATTGTAAGTTGTACAACATGGTTGCTGTTTTATAATAAACATGTCGGTAGCCACGGCTTGGGCTTTCAAAATGATTTGAATGTATGTTTAACGCCGGATCGTTATGATGTTTTGCATCGGCCAAATACGCACCATAAGCTCTTCTATCTAAAGTAATTTGTGGATCTTTGTATTTAGCTAAAAATTTATTTGTCGGTTCTGTACGAGGAATGTATTTACCTTCAATAGCCTCCAAACCATAAACGGTTAAAAACTGTGTAAAACCTTCATCTAATGCCGCGCGGTAAGTTTCGTTAGTACCTATCATACCAAAAAACCACATGTGGCCAATTTCGTGCACCAACAAACCTCTATGGCCGGGGTCGGTGCCGCCATCAAGTGTTAACATTGGGTATTCCATACCATCTTTAGCATCTGCCACAATTATTTTATGGTACACATATTCACCAATATCATTTGAAAAGACTTTTATAATTTTTGCTGCATAATCGGCGGCATTTTGCCATCCCGATGCATGATGCTCTCTTGCCAACGAAACGGTTTTAATGCCTTTATATTCGTTAGTACCAATACGATATGTAGGATCTGCCGTAAAGGCAAAGTCGTGTACATTTTCAGCATGGAAACGCCATATTTTTCTTTCTTCTGGGTTGTAAGGCGTTATTATTGATGGAATTTCATCCCAAGGTTTATCGGCAAAGTTTTTAACATCTAGTTGTTTTGCCAAGTCATCGGGTAATACTTCTTCGCGGTTTTGTAAAGCTCCGGTAGCATCTACTACAAAATTGCTGGCAAAGTTTAAAGAAACATCATAAGTGCCAAAATCGCCATAAAACTCACGGCCTAAATGTTGATTAGTGTTCCAACCAAATTTATTATCGTACACACAAATACGCGGATACCAATGCACACCATCGTAATGTTTGTTGGCGTGTAAATCTGGATTATAACTGGTATCGGTTTTTGAAGGTCTTTCTCCTTTTTTGTAAGCGTTAAACACTTTCATTCTGCGCCGAACGGTACCTGCGTCGTAATAGGTTTTAAAATTGATATCAAAAACTACAGAAGTGTTTGGCGCAATTGGTTCGGGTAGCGTAATTATTAAAATAGTGTTATCGAGTTCCGTCTTCACCGTTTCATACACCGCATTTTCTGTAGCAATACTAATATTGTCTATAGTTGTACCGAGTTTTTGGCTTTCGTAACGGCCATATTTTGGTAAGATGCCTTGCGCACGTTGATAGGCATCATAATACGAATCGGGTTGAAAAGCATTTTGATATAAATGAAAATACACCTTTTTTAAAGTTTGGGGCGAATTGTTGGTATAAATCAATTTTTCTGTACCCGTAACGATATCCGTTTTTTCATCAATAGTGGCGTTAATAGTGTAATGAACATCTTGCTGCCAATAGCCTTCGTAAGGCTTTTTATTTTTCCAATAATTAGGGTTGTCTTCACTTGTATAAGTGTTAGGTTGGGCAACCGGGTTATATTGTGCCAATAGTGAAGTAGATACAAATACCAATATTGTTAGAAAAGAGATGATACTCCAATTTTTCATAAGCCTAATTTATTGCTGCGAAAATAACAATTTCAAAGTTTTAGGAATGAATAAATTTGAAAAGGATTGTGAAAATTGATTTTAAATCAAATAAATCGCAAATAATACGCTTCCCCTTTTGCTTTCCTACCCAAACTTACTTATATTTATAAAAGCGATTTAACCTAAATAATTCATCGGTTTATGTTATGAAAAATCGCAATAGTTAACCAACCTAAACCCTTTGCTTATGCCCTTAAAATGTATTGTATTAGTAGCAGTAATTAGCCTTTTTTATTCGCTACAAAGTTATACTCAAAACAACACCCATGCACCCCAAAGCTGGCAACTAAGCCAACAATACTTACCGCCCGATGTTTGTAGTGGCATATTATAGCGCAAATAGATAATGCGCAGTTTCACTTTTTAACCTCTTTTGCTTTTATACTGCTCCCAATCTTCCAAAGTATCAATATCGTTTAAAACAGGTAATAAATGATGGCTCAATTG